>FWPV01005847.1_pt1 | contig 24185 bp, 17 predicted proteins | sample 2228371 | NCBI WGS metagenome assembly FWPV01 (sample SAMEA103939776, study PRJEB20133) | metagenome | reverse complement strand
CGATCGGTGGTGATATAATATAAAAGCTATGTTTAAAATATATATCATCAAAAAAAATCTAAAAAAAAAAAACAGAAATGTGACCTCCATCACATTCAGAAAGTCAAAAGCAGGTTACAATTAAAATAGTTATGCTACAGGAGGCGAGTAAATGAAATGGAATAAAAAAGACGGCTCAACCGCTGTAGTTTTGACAGGAATTCTGATGTTATTTTTCTGGGGCTCATTGTGGGCGATGCGGATTCAGGGGTATGTTACCGATGCTTCAGGCGCGCGCCAGGGCTCTGCCGTAATCGAATTTTACCAACCAAATGCCCAATTTCCCATATACACAACACAGGCCGATCAGAGCGGTTATTATGTTTTTCAGGATATTTCAGAATCGGATTATCAGATCAGAGTAATAACCCAAACCTACTTGGCTCAGTGGTTTTCGTTCTGGGGCAATACGGTTTTCCCTCAGTATAGAATAAGAATAGGTGTTGCAACCGTTTACGACACTCTTAATATTATTGTCGTTCCGCAACCCCGATACAACCCGGCCGATAAATCCGTCACTTTTTTCATAACCGATTCAGCAGGCGTCGGGCTGCAGAATCAGTCTGTCTATACGGCGCTTATACGTAAAGAAGACTATTATGAACTTCCGGGAAAATATATCGATAACAACAGTTCGGTTACCTTCGACTCGGTTCAGGAAGGCCGGTATGCCATTCTGATAAGGGCTCAGAACTACCCCCTGCAGTATTACGCGCCCGACCGTAATACTTTGCAACCCAAATTCTTTTATGAAATAGGCGGAGAGAAAAATTATCAGTTGACAATACGGTTATTTGATCCGGTTGCCGGAGACGGCGCTTTTCACGGCTTCTGCCGCTCGGAAACGGATCAGGCGCTTGCCGGAATTACGGTCGACCTCTGCCGCCTCCAGCCACCTTCCGACACATTCAGGGTCGTTTACAGACAAACAACCGACCAAAGAGGCAAATATTCTTTTGTAAATATAATGGATGCCGACTATTATATCCGTTTCAGCGGCAACGGCTATCCGGAACAATGGTATTCGATGGAGCGTACGGCGACCACCCGCTACCCCGAAACCCCCGTATCGTCTATGCATAATCTTTACGATACTATTACCGTCAGGCTCTCACTGTCGCCTGTCGAAAATATTGAGGCCGGAAAAATAACGATATTTGTAAGGGATAGTATGGAAGCGCCCGTAAGTCTCCAGGGGATCATTTCCATCATCGATGAGTTTACGAACGCTATCTATTCACCGGGCTTCGACACCGTTTCAAAATGTTTTATAGCCGAAAATATTCCCACAGGAAGATACTTTTTAAAACTTTCCTTTTCTCCCTATCCCCCTCAGTTTTATTCGCCGGAAGGCAATACCGCCGAACCTATATACTCCTTTACTGTAACGAGAAATGATCAGCTGTATTTTCCGGTAATACTCGTGATGAATCCGGGTCAAAGCCCTACCAACACCGTAAGCACAGTGAGAGGTATTGTGCAAGATTCTGTTGGTGATATAGGAAATGCAATGGTAAAAATATTCAGTCCCTCTTTTCAGCTAATCCGGACGGCAGTCACCGATAGTAACGGCTGGTTTGTCGTGTCTTTCATGTCGCCGGCGGAGATTTACATAGGGGCAGAAGCGCCAGGCTATGCCTTACAGTACTGGTCGCCGTCCGGAATGACATGGGCTCCGTCGGACGTAAATAAAGTATATCTGGCGGCAGGAGATTCGATGTTTATTGATATCAAACTTGTAAGATTTTCGGGAAATTACGACACTAATATAACACACAATCCGATAATAACCGGTATAGTAACAGGAAAGGTATACGAAAAGGAAATGGGTTTACCGATAAGAGGTGCGCGGATCGTTCTCTCCGATTTTCTTCATTATACTGAAAACAATATAGATTATCGCTATATCTGGTCGCCATGGACAGCCTATACCGATTCTCTGGGAAAATTTTACATTAGTAACATCCCAGCAGGGACGTACCGATGCATGGCTGAAGCCGATACGTTAAACTATGTAGCGCAGTTTTACAATAGAGCGGACATTCCGGCAGATGCAACAATACTAACCATCGGGGCCGCAACGTCATCTATAGAGCTCGATTTCAGCCTTCGAAAAGGAGGAATAATAAGAGGAAAGGTAGTTGACAATAACGGCTCTCCTATAAATAGTGTAACGGTCAATGTCGCAAGTGTTGAAAAAAGGCGTATGTTTCAAACCGCCACAGGAATCGACGGAACTTACGCCGTTACCGGTATTCCGCAGGGAAACTGGTATATCTGGGTTTTCCATAATAAGTATATCCCGGCGGATGAAAACGTAAAAAGAGAATATTTTGTTAACGAAGGGTCGATACTTGAGGCGCCTACTATACGTATGGAGATCGGGGGCCGTGTTTGCGGAAATTATACCTCTGACGCAACGCTTTCCGATACGTTTTTCGACAAACACCATATCGGCGGTAGCCTTTACCTTTACGAAGACTCTATTGCCGGTAAAGATCAACTTGTATATCCCATGCTTATCTGCCCTGTCAGATTCGAACCGAGTGTTCAGGACGGAAAAAGCGGAGCTTTTTGTTCGGATGCAATTAAAACCGGAGCTTACCGTGCGATCTTCGTTCCTTTGCCAGGCAGTGATAATCCCAATAATTCCCCGATCTCATCTTCGCTCATTACCGGCCTGGGCTATTCTTTCGTGGGGAATGCTTCATCATTTGCAAGTCTTCCGAAAATTCAGGTTTCTGCGAGTGACACAACCGGAAATATTAATTTAATACTTCGCAAAGGGTTTTCCATCTTCGGCATTGTTACCGACGAGAATAATAATCCTTTTAAAGGCAACTTCGGAGTTGATGTTTTTATTAAACAGGATAGTATTTATCTATGCATCGGAAAATCTTTTCCCGGGCCGGAGGGAAAGTTCGAAATTCCGGGTTTGTTCGATAATGAAGAGTACTATTTCAGCCTCTGGGCCGACGGTTATCCTTCACAGTTCTGGTCGCCTGAAGGGACCACTGCTTATCCCTCGCGGCCTTTCCGTTTCGATGCATCATCCTACGTTCCGGTTCGGATAACACTTATACGCGACCCTATCGGTACTATCGGAGAGGTGTGCAGTCGTTCTGCTCCTATCTTTCTCAGAATAGAGGGGGATTCCCTAGGTTTTCCGCTTGTTGTATGGGACGCCGACCGGTCTTTTAATTTTAAAGATTATATACTTTACAGCTGCGATAGAACAGAAACCGTTGTCAGGATAGCATCGTTTTCTCGAACCGACTCTTTGTCGAGATACATGTTCCGCGACCTCAGAGCCGGTATAAACTACCGTGAGTACGTGGTTGTTGGAAACGGCGACGGAACGGTCGTCAGATCCGAACGTATAGCCTTTGATCCCAGAAATAGTTCGGTTTCGACTACTTCTCCGTTATGGATAGAGGTTTTCAACGGCCGTTACGGAATTCAGATCGAGTGGGGATACAACAAATCCGTTTCCTTTACAGAAAGGGATTCGGTGTATTTATACCGCGGTCTGAAGAATGAAACTCCAAAACTGCTGTGCAGGCGGTCGGCATGGGAAAACCGTATAAGCGACAACTCCTTTAGCCGTGCCGATTCGGGAAAAGCTTTCGTTTACTATATAGAAATTCCGACAAAGCGGCTTGTTTCTCCGCAGGTATCGAAAATGCTGGATGCAGCTTTTTTCTCTTCGCTTGCACGTCGGCTGGTTGTGGGACCGTACGAAAAATACCGTCGAATTTCAGAGGCAATTGCGGCGGCAAACGACTTCGATCATATAGACGTAAAACCGGGAACATATAACGAGAACATCTCTATGGCCGGAAAAACTCTGTCGATAAACGGTTCATGGGAATTCGGTACGCCGCCTGTAATCGACGGTGGCGGAGGCGTAGCGATAACCGTTCCGTTTTGCGGAAAAGCTGCAATCTGGTATGACCGGCCCCGCATTTCAGGCTTTGCAATAAAGAATAGTTCGATAGGAATAAAATCAAGCTCTGCCGTTGAAGTGGACGAATGCCTCTTCGATAATGTCTCGGTTGCTGTTTCGATGGTTATAGACAGCAGTAATATGATAAACCGGATTATGAATAATCCCTTTCAACCTTCAATGATAGAAGGTAATATAAGCCATTGCACATTCATCGCCAAAAAGGCCGGCAGCCTTGTGACTGCAGTTACTGCAGTTGGTCCTTCAGAACAGCCAGGATATATCAGCCGGTATTGCGGGGGGGAACGTTTTTTTATGCTTCCAAACCTGTCGTTGAGTTCTTCGGTAAATCTGATATTATCCGATATTGCTTTCTATCAATCAAACGGCCTTCAGAACGGTTTGCCGGCAACGGTTCAGGGAAATACTTCACATATAAGAGTCGAAAGATGTAATTTATGGAAGACTTCGAAGACTTTGCAGTCCGGGAATGTGGAGTTGGCAGGAAACATCACCGCTATTGACCCTGCTTTTATCGATTCTACATGGTGGTTTACGGGATCCGCCTCCCCCTTGGCAGGCAATACGTGGGATACCCGGATAGGTTACGACGTCCGGTTGCTGTATGAGAGAGGCGGTACATACCAGGCGGGAAAACGACCTTCGGAAGTTAGAAATCTCTCGGCCGTAGTTGTAGGTCTTAATGAAATATTTTTGCGATGGACTCCTTCACCGGCTGAAGAAAGTATTGTCAGATACCGCATATACCGCGCTCCGGGCGATCCTTCGCTTTACTATATAAATCAGGCCTCTAAATGGAGTCTGAAGATTCCCGAAGACTCGATTTTAAATATCGTAGATACTTTTTCAACAGCTTCGACCGTATTTCTTGACACTACAGTAAAAATAGGAACTCCCTACCTTTATGCCGTAGTTGCTATTGATAAAGACGGAAACGACGGCGAGGTGAATCTCCCGGCGCCTCCCGATATTTCTGAGTATTTTGTCAATAAGCCGCCGTTACGCCTTAAGGTTTACGCCGGTAAATGGCATATGATCGGACTTCAGGGAGCGTCTCCCTTTATATTTAATCCGGATTCAAGGAATATACTTTTCGGATGGGATGACATTAAGGCGCCGGACAAGACTTTCGGCCAGTACATACGGGAACCGGCGATGCAGCCATGCAGGGGATATTGGCTGAAGCCGGCGGCAGACACTTTTCTGGTATTATCCGATTCATCACTGAATGCTCTCAAAACGGTTGAATCGGATATAAGAATCCGGCTTGTGAGAGGCCAAACCGGCTGGAACCTTGTCTCATCGCCTTTCCCGTTCAACATTGTTCCCGAATGGCTTAGCCGTTTTACCTTATGGGAATGGAATGAGGATTCGCTGGGGTACCGCGCCGCAAAAGTTATTAAACCGTGGAAAGCATACTGGATATATACCGAGAGGGACACCTCTCTTCAGCTCTGGAAAAAGCAACCGCTTTCTTATTATCAGACACAACCGCTAGCAAAAACGGCTTCCATATCGCTTATGTGGAAGCTTCAGCTTGTACTTTGTAACGGGAAAAGCTGGGATACCGACAACTTCATCGGCGTTGGTTCTATGTTGTTAAACAGACTGCGGAAATTCGCCGTTCCCGAACCTCCTGCAGCATTCAACGCGGCAAATCTTTACATTGTAGATAATGAATCTTCTTCTGACGGCGACATATCCTCAAATACCCGTTATGCCTGCCTATATAAAAAGGTTTCAAGCCCTGCCGAACGGGTGGAATGGATAGTGGGACTTGCCGCCTGCGAATCGAATTCAAAACTGGTAATTAAAGACGTTGCCGATCTTCCCGAAAGATTGTTTGCTTTCTGGGTGCAGGACGGAGTGGTAATAAATTTGCGTGAACAGGCTGAAATAGAAATCACCTCTCATAGCGAAGATGAATTCGGTTATATTGTAGTAACAGCCGACCCCGGTGACCTTGCGCTTTACACAGGCAATATAAGAATTAATATCCCCTTCCCTAATCCGTCGAAAGGCACCGTTAACATACGATACATACTTCCTTACGGCTTAGCCAAAAACGGGAATACTTCTCTCAACCGTAAGCAGCATCTTAAACTAACTGTTCACAGTATTACCGGCGCAGAAGTCGCCACTCTGGCAGACCAACCTCAGGCACCCGGAATCTATCATACGGTGTGGAACGGAACTAACAGTTCCGGGATACGGGTTGCCGCTGGCATGTATATAATCAGGCTGAAATACGGAACCAGCGTAAAAACAATTAACCTCTTCAGGCTTCAGTAAGTAAGAAAATACATATCCCCCTCATTCAGATCTGAAAACCGGCACAGTCGTCTCTCAGAGCCCCCGTGATACAATGCAACCCTTCGTTCATATCTGCCTGTCGGTTTCAGCCGTAGTGAGGGTGTCCCAGAACTTTACGTAATTGTCTCTCTCTTCGGTCTTTCTGAATGCAATAGCTACACGGGGGTGCTCGTTAAGTATGCCTGTAATCATGTAAGGGATTATATACCCCCACTCTATCTTTTCTCTTAATGCCAGATACTGTTCCTGTATAAGCTGCAGAACCGGCCGTAATTTGTATTTCGGGTTCTGCAGAAAGCTAAGCATCAATTCTGTACAGCAGTTTCCCGGGCCGCGGCCGATGCCATACACCGAGGCGTCCACGTAATTGGCGCCGTCGTCTATCCCCTGGATCGAATTGGCAAAAGCAAGCTGGCGGTTGTTGTGAGTGTGAATGCCGATGGTTTTTCCGGGCAGCGCCGTAAGGTACTTTTTGACAAGCAATGTTACGTCTTCGCAATACATATTACCGTACGAATCCACCACATATACGATCGGTATATCGGTCTTGCTCAGATCGTTCAGCCCTTCATCGATTTCGCGTTGTGTATTGGTTGATACTGCCATGATATTTACCGATGCTTCATAACCCCGGTCGAGTATAAGATTGGACAGATCGATCGCCTTGACAATATCCTTCATATAACAGGCCACCCTGATAAGAGAAATAGGAGACTCGCTTCTCGGAAGAATATCCTTTTCCTCCACCCTTCCTATATCGACCATTGTAGAAAGTTTCGACTTCAAATCTATGCCATCGATTATGCGCTTTATGTCTTCGTCGAAACAGAATCGCCATTTGCCGTATTTTTTCGGATCGAACTGGGTTGTTGATGCCTTATAACCCATTTCGATGTAATCCACACCAGCTTCGTTTAGCAGTTTAACATGATTTCTTACAAAATCATCACTGAAATACCAATCATTAATAAGACCACCGTCTCTGATGGAGCAATCTAGAAGCTTTATCTCCTGACGAAACATACTCCTCCCACTCTATTTAGATTATTTATTTTTTAAAAATTCGAAATTTATTTGCCTTCTATATCGATCTTACCTGCAGACTACCTATATGTCTTTTCAATCTTCATGCCTCTTCTTTTAATTAATTCATATCCCTTATAAAAACTGACTCCTGTTTGCAGTAATATAACATAAAAATTTATAAAAATGATGAGTTATATTTAAAATGAATGTTGATCTCTTATTCCACGCTTATTCGTATGCTGCTGATATCTTGCCCCCGTGTACGGCGGATTGCTTCGGCTATCGGTTATTGGTTCAGTACTCTCTTGCCCGCAGCAGCTTCATTCAATCGTTGGGCAACCGTTATTGTTCCGAGAATAACTATAAGTCCGAGAATCCAGAGCATGACACGTAATCCTGCGGCAAGTCCTATACAAAAAAGAATAATCCTCTCCGGCCTTTGCAGAATTCCACGTTTACATTGGATCCCTACTCCTTCGCAGCGAGCTTTGATATAACTTATAAGAACGGATGTGGATAGAGCCCCATAACATAACATAAGACCGTAAAAGCCGTTGCCGGAAAATTTCAAAAAACAGACGGCCAGCCCCCCCAGGAATGCCATTTCGGTAATACGATCGCAGGTAGAATCGAGTACCGCGCCGAAAGCGCTTGTGTTTCCGCTCTCCCTTGCTAGCACGCCGTCAAGTCCATCCATCAATGCTCCAAGGATAACGAAAAAAAGAGCCCAGTAACGGAAATTGATTGCAGTCAATATGCCTGCAGCAATAAATAAAAACAAACCGCACAGAGTGACGTGGTTTGGAAGAACCCCGATTTTCAGAAAAAGTCTGGCTATCGGCCGAAGTGTATTATTATAAAACGGCTTTAATGATTCCAACATTTCACTATATCAAGATACACCATTGTAAAATAATTTTCAATTAAAAATAACCGTCGTCCCTACCTTCATACTGCAATTAACTATTTTTTCATTTATAGAAAATATAATGTCGGTAAAAAACATTTCGAAGAAAATATAAAAGCTGAGGGTTAGTATATGCAGATAAAATCAAAAATTATAGTCCTGTTCCTGTCTTATTTGATAATGATGTGCGCCGGATGTTCACGCAGCAGGATAAAACTTCCTCTCGAAGAGATCGACCGGCCGATTTCGATGCCCCGGTCGAGCGCCAGGGTAGGGCTTGATTGGAGTGCGCTTATCAATACGGTTGATTTTTCGTTGCATGAAAGCCATATATGGCCTGTTGTAATTTCCCCAGTATGGCTTAAAGACGGATTTGAATTTTGTCTGCCGGGGTTTGTAAGATATTATCTGATAAAAAACACCGTTATCCAAGACAACACAATCCGCATTAAAGGTATAAATTCGGCAGTTTTCGGCGGTTTGACCGGAGCGACTTATTACGGCCCTGTAGGATATATCCTGTTTTTCGAAGGAGGATTAAATTACAAGCAACCGCTTAACGACAGACTATGGTTCGCATCGGACGCGCGGTTAATCTACCAAACCAACTCAAACATTTACGGAGGATTCGTACAGGCAGGAATCGGTTGTCAACTTTCGGAACGTTCTTTTGCAACGATCAAACCCTCATATTCCATCTTCAACCCCTATGTCAATGATGGATATTTGCTCTCTTTCCCCGAAATCTCCCGTTATTTCACCCTCCCGCTGCTTCTGGGGGTTAATCTGACCAACACGGTTTCTCTTTACTGGCAAAGCTCGGTTGTTTATTACCGTAATTACGACGTTCGTTACGGCCAGGGTGTGGGTTTTAATCTTACATGGTAACGTCGTGTAGAAGGGCGGACGTCTTTTACGTATACTACGTATGGTACTCGGCGTTGATCTTTACATAATCATAACTAAGGTCGCAGGTATGCGCGACGGCCGATGCATGTCCGACGCCCAAGTTTACATCGATGGTCACCGCCTTCTTCGACAATGCGCTGTGCGCCTTTTTTCGGTCGAAAGCGAGCGGCTGAAGGTTTCTGAACACCGGTATTCCGCATATGGCGATGCTCATTCCGACGTCGGAAAATCTTGCGCCTGAATATCCTATTGCGCAGGCGATCCTTCCCCAGTTGGGGTCGTTTCCAAACAGTGCGCATTTGACAAGGTTAGAGTTTGCGATAGCAAGCGCAGCTGCCTTTGCTTCTGACTTATCGGCTCCCCCCTTTACGCGGACCTCAACTCTTTTTGTGGCGCCCTCGCCGTCTGCGGCGATTTTGGTGCAGAGATCGTTGCATACCTCGAATAGTCCGGTTTCGAATCTTTCCAAATCCGTCTTTCCGGAAATAGCGCATCCCGACATGCCGTTGGCTAGAACCAGTACCATATCGTTTGTAGAAGTATCTCCGTCAATGGTAAGGTTATTGAATGTGCGGTCGACAATACGCCTGAGGATAGTATCGAGACGACCTGGAGAAATCGCCGCGTCGGTGGTTATGAAAGCCAGCATCGTCGCCATATTTGGGCTTATCATGCCGGCTCCTTTGGCGCACCCGCCGATTGTGTATGTCTTTCCGCCGCAGGAAACCGAAACAGCAGACTCTTTCTTCACCCTATCGGTGGTCATAATGGCTTCGGCAAACAAACAGCCGCCTTTATCGGAAAGTTTTTTTACAAGGCATGGAAAAGCGGCTTCGATATTTTCGAGCGGAAGGAAATGGCCTATAACACCTGTGGCGGCTACAAGAACCGAATCGTCGTCTGTTCCCAGGTGCAAAGCGGCTAATTCAGCCATATAAGCTGTATCCTTCACCCCCCTTTTACCCGTGCAGGTATTGGCGCAGCCGCTGTTGCACACAACTGCCCTGACGGTCTTCGAAGGCAGGAGCCTCTTACACCAGTCTACGCTCGACGCCCTGATCCTGTTTGTGGTAAACGTACCTGCTGCGCTGCAATTCTTTTTACTGAACAAAAGCGCCAGATCCTTTCCGGCGCTCTGCTTTATACCGGCACAAACCCCTGCTGCATAAAAACCCTTTGCGGCGGTAATGCCGCCCTTTACTCTACGAATCCCCTGACCCATTCCGAAAACCGCCTCTTTTCTATTTTTTAAATTCCATCAAATTTATTATCAGTTTATTAGTTTAAGAAAATAGCATATTGATCAATATAATCGAAATCATTTCTTGACTGATTCCTTCCATTATCATAATTTATATATTTATAAACATACATTTAATCCATAACGGTTTTCCGTCCGATGAGAATTTTATTTTTATACATACTTTCGATTCTTTGTTTTTCTTCCGCTCAGGAATGGGAAGAAATCGATCAGCCGTCAAGAAATAATGCCGGTGGAGTCGATATTTCTTTACAGCCAAAAACTTCGGCTTCGGAATCGGTTATTCTTACTTACATCAAACAAAAAGAGATACTTTCAGAGAAATATCTTGCTACTGCCCCTTTTCTATGGACGGAAAGAGATGCTTCCGGCAATATATTTCCGGGCGATGCGGTTGTTATGCCGCCGCCCGCCGGAAAATCCTACCAGCTTTTCTCCACTATTTCCTTTAAACCTTTCGGCGGAGCAACATACAGTGCCGGCGACACAATCGACATTTTCGCCTCATTGCGGTTCGTACGCTTTAAGGGAAAACCGGCAAATCTTGTAAAGCGTGTAGGCAGAGCGAGTGTGACTAAAGTCGAGGATAAAACCTTACAAGCCCTTCTTTTTGAAATGTGGGATGTTATTATAGGTAAAGAACGCGCGGCGCCAGCGTCCCAATCAACGGCATTAATTATAGACACACTAATAGAGCCTCCCTCCCCTATCACAGCCTCCGTTTTTACGCGGGTCGAACAAACCGAGAGTCCATACCCCTTACAATCAATTATTTTAGATAAAGGAAGTACGCATGGAATAGAAATAGGCGACGTATTCGGTATATATCATAAAGAAAGCAATGATACCCCCGAACGTTTTGCCGCCGTGGGCGGCGTCGTAAATGTCGGCGCATTCTCATCAACACTTACCATTATACTAATGGCGCAGAACCGTATTGACGAAGGCGACAAGGCGGTACTTATTCGCCGTGCAAGGTATTCGCAAAAAAGGGAGTAGCCGCAAAATGGCAAAAAATTTTTTGGAAATAAGCCGGCATGTTTATGTCGGCAGCCGCCACGGTATCATCCGTCAGGTGTTTGTTTTGATAATGGCCAATCTGTTTCTCCTTGCAGGTCTTGTTTTCGCGTTAGAGATCGCGCTAATCCTTATGGGCGTCGGAAACATATTTCTCCCATGGACACGAGAGGCAATAGATTACCTGAATAAGCTTCTATTTTAGAGAAAACTATATTTTTTATAAAATATCTCTCATCCGGATCAAAACACCACCCCACCTAATAAAAAAACTCCGCCGTGGGAGGGTGGCGGAGTCTGCCTGCAGTGAAAAACTGTGAGTTCGAGGTAGGCTCACATTCACTGATAGATATCTGTCTTGGAAATAATCAATCAATAAAGAATTGTTTTTATTGATTGTTAATTAATTAGTTTCATTCTCTGCCGAAATGGTTCAAAATAATTATTTGATTATAGACAAAGTGGTATCTTCTTTCGGTGTTTTCTATATTCCGTTATGGATACGCAGCCGTAACTTCATGATTAGAACGGAAGTTATAGTTCCTCCGCATCTCTTTTCCCGGAGAATCTCTTAACTTTATCTTGGATTCCAGTTCTGTGACGTGGTCATTATTATTGCAACAAACGCCATCATTCCCAACGCGAGGATAACCTGTTGTTTGTAATTGAAACTACGTTTAATAAGAGGGACGCTCGATGGTGTGGCTTTTCGAGAAGATTGAGCCGTAACGGACTCTTTTTCTACAGGAAACGATCTTCCGACAGTATCCAGGTCGGCATTTTTTTCTGAAATGGAATCGGAAACCGTGTCGGTAGAAAATTGCTCATTTGAAACCGTGGAAGGCTTTATTGTGGAAGAATCGGTTTTTTCATGCTGCTTACTGACAGCGCTTGAAGAAGAAACGGAGTCACGGCCAACTGTGGCCGAAATAAAAATAAAAAGAAGTGTTATCGAACGAATCATTGCCGATCTTATAACCACTCTACCTCACTTAAAAGCTTCAAAAGAAATGCGGCATAGAAACCGGCGTCTACTTGACCACCACTTTGAATGCCGTCCCTGCGGTAACAAGCGAATCTCTGCCGAACGCCTCCGCATCAGTTTTACTTTTGAAAGTACCTACCCTCACACGATAGAATACCATATCCGAGACGGTAACCGGCAGAACCGATACGTCTTCGAACCTTGCGGCAAGGCGCTCCCGCAAAGCAATTGCATTATCCATTGAGCCGAACGCTCCAACCTGAAGAGTATATAAAACATCTTTTTCGGGTCCGCCGATGGGTGTTCCTACGGTAAGCGTAACGGCGGAAGGGCTCTTCCCCAAACCCGTGCCTGCCAGGTCGAGCAGGTCCTCTTCAAGAAGTTTTTCTCTGAATGGTCTGATTTTTTTCTCATAAACGGCAATGGAATCTTTATTATTGAGCCGGAGCGCGCATTCAAGTTTGGCCGCTGCTGCCGCAATAGTTAAAGGACGTGTGGTATCTATTTCTCCGGCCCGGCTGAATCTTTTTACCGCACTTTCGTAAGCGCCTGCTTTCATATCGAGAATTCCCAGTCGGTACTGCGCCTCGAGCGCAATATCGCCTCCGGAGGCGCTGTCTGCAGAGAGTTCGAGCCAGATTTTCCGGGCGGAAACCGTATCGTTTAAAGCGGCTAAAGCAACCGCTCTAAAGTGTTTGTAGACGGGATGACCAACGATGGAAAATGCCGTACGGTATCGCTCTGCCGCTGTCCTAAACGCACTGTGAACAAAAGAGTAGTCTCCCAACTGTTTGTATGAAGCAGCCCGGATGGAATCGGGCGTTTTTGGATCTTCCGAGAGTCTGGTGTAGATTGCTACTGCAACGGAACAGGGAGCAACCATGGCATAATCGAATGCAATTTGTGCATCTGACGGATTGGCCCGATGGGTTTTCTCCAGCCTTTGAACCGCCTCGCCGTAATTTCCCTCTTTCAGCAGTTTTACACCGGCAATATAATCTGCGCCCAAAGCCCAAGTAATCAAAGCTACAATTAAAATAAAAAGTGCTGTAGGACAGTAGAAACCGATTACCGGTCTCATTCCATTTCCTCCGATACTTTATCTCCATGCGATTCGTCATAGCCGGCGGTTTCTACTGAGCCGGGAGTGGGTTGCTCCGGGAAGGAAGAGGAGGCGTCGTAAGTTTGGGGTGTTTGCCGGCACTGTTCAAGAGCGTTCTTTGCTTCGGCAAGTTGTTGTTCGAGTTGCCTGAGCTCTTTTGTGGTATTATGTATCCTCGACCTGAGAACTATGTAATAATAGAAAGCCGTAAAGAGACCCAGAAGCAAGCCGGTTCCGAAAGCCGCGGCCACATATAGATAGATAGGGATGGCAGGGGTTCTGTAGGTAAGAATGCGCGCGGACGCCACCGCCCTGAATTGCTCCTGTGTAAAAGTAAAGATAAGAATCCAAGCCAGAATAAACGCCAAGAGAAATACGACAAGCCATTTGAGGATCTTCATCATCGGGTCCTTTCACAAATAAGAGTCATGCCGCTGCTTCGAACGACGTATGCTTCTAAAATCGTTCCTGGACTCACATCATCGCAAGCGATAAGAGCCCTTTTACAGCCATAGTCGCGTGCGGCCCTGAACCGACCGCCTTTAGGTCGTCGTCCCTCCACCATAAGCCGCACTTTTCTTCCTACCATGTCCGAATATTTCTCCTTTGTAATTGCAGTCTGCAGACCTATAAGAATTTCAAGCCTCCGTCGTTTTTCTTCGGCAGAGACGTCGTCGGCCATCGAGGCGGCCGAGGTAGCGGGCCTGACGCTGTATGCAAACATGAAAGCAGACGTAAAGCGCACCTTCTCCGCAAGTCGGAGGGTGGCCTTAAAATCCTCTTCGGCTTCACCGGGGAAACCGACAAGGATATCGGTAGTTATATCCGCTTCCGGGAGAATCGTTTTTATCATCCGGATACATTCCAGATACCCGGCGGCGGTGTATCTGCGATTCATTTTCGATAAAATTCTGTCCGATCCCGACTGAAGCGGCAGATGGATGTGACGGCAACATTTAGGTTCCTCCGCAATTACGCGTATGAGTTTTTCACTGCAGTCTTTGGGATGAGACGTCAGAAAGCGTATCCTCTCGACGCCCTCGATACGGCAAACCATCCTCAGCAGGTCGGGAAAGTCGACGCCCTGGTCATAATAGGAATTCACATTCTGTCCGAGAAGGGTAATCTCCTTTACGCCCATATGCGCTTTTTTTCTTATACTTTCCAGTATTGTCGCAGCCGGTATCGAATATTCAGGCCCCCTGACATACGGAACAATGCAGTAAGCGCAGTAATTATTACATCCGCGCATTATAGATACAAAATCGCTTACATTATCCGACGCCCGATCGGTAGCGTCTATATTTACACAAGGGAATATATCCGATGCGGCTTCGTCGATCATTTCTAGGGAACGACTGCCTATCACCCTGTCGACCCCCGGTATTTCAGCCTTTATCGATTCTCCGAGTCGCTCCGCCATGCATCCGATCACCCAGAGCCGCGCCTCTCTCTTTTTCATTCTGCAAAACTCGGCGATCCGCGCCTTTGCCCGGTTTTCCGCATGCTCGCGTACGCTGCATGTGTTTACGATAATCAGATCAGCGGCCGAAGGATCTTCAGTCGTTTGAAACCCGTACATGCGGAGCCGCTCTGCCACTTCGTTCGAATCGGCTACATTCATTTGACAACCGAAAGTCCGGAAATAAACGTAAGGCATTTGAAGGAAGCTTATTCTATAAGTAAAGGAATTGTCGTAACCCGTTCAACGCCGTAACTTTTATATTGCCGCATAACGAAATGTTCTTTTCCACCGTCAAACCGATTCCGCCTTTTGTTTCAGTCGCGCTATAAGGTTGAGAGCATCGAGAGGGGTAAGGGTGTCGATGTTGACGCTTCGGAGCTGTTCGATGATTTCGGCCTGCATGGCGTCGAGCGCATTAAGCTGTACGCCCGAAAAAAGATCCGTCTGTTCCGCTCCGGCGGCCGGCCCGGTGTGTCGGGCGAGCACCGGTTTATGGTCGGGGGTGAGTTCCATGTTTTCCAGGTTGTTGAGTATCTCCCTCGCCCGAATGATGACTTTTTTCGGCACACCTGCAAGCCTCGCCACCTGGATGCCGTAGGAGTGGTCGCAGCTTCCGTTTTCTATCTTGCGTAGAAATACGATCCTGTCGTTCCATTCCTTTACTTTTACGTGGAGATTCTTGATGCGAGGATAGAGCAGCTCCATCTCGGCAAGTTCGTGATAGTGGGTTGCGAAAAGCGTTCTGCCCCGTTTACCCGGAACCTCGTGCAGATACTCTGCTACGGCCCAGGCAATGCTGATGCCATCGAAGGTCGACGTGCCTCTTCCAACCTCGTCGAGCAGGATCAGACTGCGGTCGGTGGCGTTATTGAGGATATTTGCAACCTCGGTCATCTCGACAAGAAAGGTGCTCTGGCCCTTTGCCAGACGGTCGGAAGCGCCTACACGGGTAAAAAATTTATCCACTATTCCTATTTGCGCAAACGAAGCCGGTACAAACGACCCCATTTGTGCCATAATTGCGATAAGCGCTGTCTGGCGCAGATAAGTGGATTTCCCGGCCATGTTGGGCCCGGTGATAAGAAGAATCTGGGAGTCGCGTACGTAAATCTCAGTATCGTTTGGAATGAACTGTTCCGAACCGTTCATTCGCTCCACAACCGGATGTCTGCCGTCTTTGATTACTATATCGCCGCCGTCGCCGAGAATCGGACGGCAGTAGTTGTACTGGGCTGCAATACGTCCGAGAGAAACGAACACGTCGAGTTGTGCAATCGCATCTGCGGCTTTCTGGATGCGTGAGCACTCTGAGGCCACCCGTTTACGCAGCGAAACGAATACTTCGTACTCCATTTCGCCGAGCCGCTCTTCGGCGCCCAGCACTTTTGACTCCATCTCTTTGAGTTCCGGAGTAATATACCGTTCGCCGTTTACCAGGGTTTGTTTACGGATATAATCGGCAGGTACAAGCTCTTTATTAGCATTCGAAACTTCGATATAATAGCCGAACACCTTATTGAAACCTACCTTAAGCGAAGCGATGCCGGTACGGTTGCGCTCGGACTCCTGAAGCCTTGCTATCCATTGTTTCCCGTTTACCGCCGCATCCCTTATCTGATCGATTTCCGGCGAAACCCCCTGTCTGATAAGGCCACCCTCGCGCAGAGAAAGCGGAGGAGAGTCTACGAGAGTAGAGGCAATAAGATCGCTTATGTCGGAGAAGTTTTCGAGTGCGCTGCGAAGGCCGACAATTGGGCCGACGCTGCAGGCGGAAAGTGCTTTTACGATCTGAGGGAAAGTCTCGATCGATTGTTTCAGAGCGATCAGATCGCGGGCATTTGCTCTCTCGAGCGTTATCTTTCCGATGATACGCTCGATATCCGTTACCTTTTTAAGCAGAAGTTCCATTTCCGCTCTAACGAACTGATCTTTCTTGAAAAACTCCACGCAATCGAGTCTCCGGGTGATTGCCGGTATCGATTTGAGAGGGTGTGTAAGATACCGTTTCAAAAGCCGCGAGCCCATCGCCGTACTTGTAACATCGAGTACATCGATGAGAGTTCCTCCGCCGTCTTCTTGAATAAGCGGACGAATGAGTTCCAGATTCCGTATGGTGGCGGCGTCCAGTTCGGCATACTCCGAGTTGGAGCGAAGGGAGATCTCCGTAATATGTCTCAAGTCGTTTTTCTTCTGTTCCTTAAGATACATAAGCAGAGCGCCCGCAGCTTCGACCGCAGCCTCTTTTCCTTCGAGCCCGAGACCTTCCACCGAAGCAATCCCGAAATGACTCTTGAGAGCGTCTGAGGCATACTCGTAAGTAAATTTCCAGGCATCGTAGCGCGACCTGACGATTGATGATGAGACCGACGTTATGATCGCTTCGAAAGGATCATCTTTACTGTCGGAAAAGAGCGCCTCGCTCGGATCTATGCGCACTATTTCGGTACGGAGGTCGGCGTAATCCACCTCCTCCGCCTGAAAAAATCCGGTTGAAACGTCACAGACGGCTATGCCTACGGTCTTCCGGCGACGGCTCAACGAAATGATATAATTATTCGATCGCTCCTCTATGAAATTCTCTTCTATAGCCGTTCCGGCCGAGACGATCTCGATAATGTCTCTCTTTACGATGCCTTTTGCGGTTTTCGGATCCTCCACCTGTTCACAGACGGCAATTTTATAGCCCGCTTTCACAAGACGGTTCGCATAGCGGTCGAGTGCATGGTAAGGGAATCCGGCGAGGGGGGTGTTTTCCGCGCCTCCGTGATTGCGGCTTGTAAGCGTCAGGCCTAATACCCGTGAAGCTATCTTTGCGTCGTCGTTAAACAGTTCGTAGAAATCGCCCATCCGGTAGAGAAGCAGAGTGTCGGGATTTCGCGCCTTTATTTCATTGTATTGGCGCATCAGCGGAGTAAGGTCGGATTTATCGTTGCGATCGGCCGTCGCCTCCCGCTCTATTTCGCTTACAGATTCGCTTCTCATAAGTTAACTATGCGTTTTCCCCGTCACTACTTTTTTTCCGACGCCCGCGCGGCTTATTTACCGTCGGATTTCCGTTTTCCATATTTGCGCCGACGCTTCCGCCGATGTCCTCTTTTTCTTTCCCCAACCTATTCCTATCTTCCTTTTTTTTTCTAATCGCAGCGGATTGTTTTGGGCTTTCTTCCTTCTCCGGAAAAATAATCGTGGTTTCCTTCAAAGCTTCGGCCAATTTTTCACACTCCTCCTCATACTTCTCGTACTTCTCGTCATCGGCAGCGGAGGTCTCCTCTACTTCGAAATAAGCGGTTTCCGAGGGTTTCATCGTGGCCGCCGCCCCAGGAACATCGAACAACGCCTCCTCTTCTTGCGATTGGTCAAGCATGCCTAATTCGTTTTCATCATGCGACATTTTCTCCGACCCGGATTTTTTATCGGTTATTTCAAACGTTTCCTCTTCAAAAATATCGCTCCGATCCTGTGCAGACGCAGCCTCTTCGATCACATCCTCCAGATCTGACGGCGATGTTTTTTCCGAATCTTCGTCTACGGGTTCGATCGTAGCCTCAAGTTCATCGACTGCGGCGGCGTCCCTGATTTCGAACTCCGCTTCATCGTCATAACTTTCGGTTTTCTTCACGTCGGACACTTCCTCATCGACCGAGTTTTTTTTCGGTATAGGTATAACCGGCTCTTCGATTATTATTGCGTCAAGATCGAAAGCCGTCTCTCCGCGAAGAGGCGCGCTTTCAATATATTCACGTTTTATTTTGTTTGACGGCTGCCCGGCTTTTTCCTGAGTCGGTTTTTCCTCAGAAATGATATTTTGAAGATCTTCCGCATTTCCGTGTTTTTCATCCGAACCTGCTTGCGCTTCAGGACCTTTTGTACTCTCTTCGGCAACCTCTTTCCCTTGCGGCTTCCCGGCGCCATCGCCGGACTCTTTGCCAAAGTCTCCGGTTGGAGGGGCAGTGTATTGCTCCTCTCCGGATTCCTTTGTTTCCGTTATCTCCACCTCAAAAACCGAAGACTCTTTAGGCGTTTCTTCTGTTCCGGCCGTTTTTTCTCTAGTCCACTCGCCTACCGATTCGGTAGTTTCGACGTCTTCTCCGGAATGCGGCATTCCCAGTTCCTCGTCGATTTTGAGCTCATCCATCTTTTCGCGGGCAATCGCCTCGAATTCTTCGATCCGCGGGAGATCTTCTATTTTGTTAAGACCGAAGTATTTAAGAAACTCCTGTGTGGTTCCGTACATGAGAGGCCGGCCCGGTTTGTCGCTTCTTCCGGCTACATTAATAAGCCGTTTTTCGAGAAGAGTCTTCATTGCGCCGTCCGACACCACGCCGCGGATAGCCTCTATCTCGGCCTTGCTGATGGGTTGCTTATAAGCAATCACAGCCAGACATTCCAGTGCCTGTATCGAGAGCCTCTTCGGCGCTTTTTCTTTGAAAATCTGCCTTACCCATGGATGATAATATGTAATTGTACGGAACTGAAAACCTCCCCCGATTTCCATGATTTCGAACGGATGCCGTTCCTTCTGCAATTGAACATTTATCTTTTCCACCATAGAACGGATTTTACGGACATCGGGTCGGCTTGGAAGTATTGCTTTAAGCTGTGCGGCAGTAATCAATTCATCGGAGGCAAACAGCACGGCTTCAAGAATCCTAAGCTCGTCCGCAACGTCGGTTATCCCCTCTTTCCCCTTTTCTTCCTCAATGGTCTCTCCCACCTCGAAAATCTCCTCATTTCGATCTAAGTCCATATCTTTTCACCTCCTTTGGCTGTGCCTGCCGCCTTCTCCCTACTCCCTCCATTTATTTTTTCATCTATGCCTGATTTCCCTTTTGACCTCGCCTGACAACGTACTACAAATATAGGGCCGAAAATCTTTTCCTGCCTGAAAGATATTTCCTGCATTTTAACAAGTTCCAGAACTGCCATAAACGTTACGATTATTACGATCTTCCGGTTATCGCCGGCAAAGAGATCTTCGAAAGGCACTTCGTCGCGATCGCACAATATCGAAAGCACCTTCTCGATACATTCGTCGATTTTGACCTCATTTGGCCCCACTAAACTGTAAGGCTTTTCGCTCTGGTCGGCCCGGTCGAGGATGCGTTTGAAAGCCGAAAGAAGATCGAAAACGTTTATATTGCCGAGAGATATTTCCTGCGGGGCGCTTCCTGCTTCGATCATCTCGGGCCGGCCGCGGCCGAACGCTCCGAAATGCTCAGATTCGAAAGATCGCAATGTGCCGGCCGCTTCCTTGAACTTTTTGTATTCAAGAAGCTGCGCGATCAGTTGCTCTCTGTTGTAAATACCGCCTTCCTCGTCCGCGGCGGCTTCTCCCTCCTCTTCCGGAAGGAGCTCGGCTGCTTTGAGTCTGATTAGCGTCGCGGCCATATGGAGATATTCAGCCGCAATTTCGATGTTGAGCTCCCGCATAAGGTCGAGATACTCAAGATACTGCTCGGCCACTTCCGACACTTTGATGTCGATAATATTGACTTCCGCTTTGTTGACAAGATAGAGCAGAAGGTCGAGCGGGCCTTCGAAAAGGTCGAGCTTTACCTCGTATTCGCGGCATTTCATCGGCATGCAACAGCCTCTATTTCTATCAGAGCGTCTCTTGGAAGAGCTGCCGCCGCAATTACGCTGCGGGCAGGGCGTACGTTTTTACCTAATAAATCTTCGTAAATTTTGTTGAATGCCGCAAAATGGGAAATATCCTTAAGGTATACGGTGGTTTTTACAAGGGCGCCGGCGCCAAGCCCCTGAGCCTTCATGATTGCAAGAATATTACCTACAGCCTGCCGTGTCTGCTCCTCGATAGATGTGCCTTTTATTGTATTGGTTTGCGGATCAATGGGCAACTGTCCAGAAACAAAAAGCATATCTCCGCACCAGATCGCCTGGCTGTAAGGGCCTACCGGCGCCGGTGCGTCGGCGGTGAAAACAGTCTTGAGATCCACTCTATTCCTTTCGCCTGATCTTATCTATAATATATAATAATATTCATTAACAAACGAATTACTCCACCGTTACGCTTTTTGCAAGGTTTCGCGGCTGGTCGATTTCGCATCCCCGTTCCGCGGCAATATGGTATGCAAGCAGTTGCAAAGGTATTACCGATAGGAGAGGAGTAAGCATAGGTATTGTTCTGGGTATGTAAATAACATGTTGTGCATGTTTCTCGATCTCCCTATCGCCTTCGGTGGCTACGGCTATCACCCGTCCGCCCCGCGCTTTTATCTCCTGGATATTAGAAATTACTTTCTCATAAATACTGTCTTTGATTGCAATCACCACCGACGGCATGTCTTTGTCAATAAGCGCAATTGGTCCGTGTTTCATTTCGGCGGCAGGATAACCTTCGGCATGCACATAGGAAATTTCCTTTAGCTTCAGGGCTCCTTCGAGAGCAACAGGAAAATTATACGAGCGTCCCAGATAGAGAAAATTATTATGTTTTGCATAGATACGGGCAATTTCTTTTATACGATCGTTTTGTTTCAATATTTTGCTCACCTGCTTCGGTATTGCCTCGAGCGCCTTGGCGATTGCTACTCCTTCGCTGCTTGAGATTCTGCGCATTCTTCCCAGAAGCAGTGTAAGCAAAGCAAGAACTGTAAGCTGCGACGTAAAGGCTTTGGTGGACGCCACTCCTATCTCGGGCCCCGCATGCAGATATACGCCGCCATGGGTTTCGCGGGCTATGGAAGATCCGACTACATTGCAAATGCCCAGTACAGTGGCTCCTCTGTAGGCTGCCTCTCGCAGGGCTGCGAGCGTATCCGCAGTCTCACCCGACTGGCTTATTACGAATATAATGGTATTAGGGTCGATAATCGGATTACGATAACGGAATTCCGAAGCATATTCAACCTCTACAGGAATGCCGGCGACCTCTTCAATCATATATTCACCTACAAGAGCAGCATGCCAGCTCGTTCCGCACGCGACAAAAACCAGTCTGCGAATGCTTCGCAACTCCTGCATAACGAGATTCAAACCGTCCAGACGCGCGACGCCTTCCGAAACGAGCAGCCTTCCCCTCATCGCGTTATAAATTGTTTCGGGCTGTTCGAATATCTCCTTAAGCATAAAGTGAGGAAAACCGCCCTTCGCAAGAGCGTCGGCGCTCCACTCTATCTTATGTATCTCGGGACTGATTTTTCTGTTGTCAAGGGTTGTCACGTTGAAGTTGCCGCTTGTAAGCTCGATCAAGTTGTTGTCTTTAAGGTAAATGACGTTCTTCGTATGCGAAACTACCGCGGAAGCGTCCGATGCGATGAACATTTCGCCGTTCCCTACCCCCACGACGAGAGGCGATCCCCGGCGCGCGCCTACAATCTTTCCGGGCTGATCAGCCGCTATTACTGCAATTCCGAAAGTTCCCTCTACTTCGAGCAAAGCCTTGCGGACAGCGGCGGAAAGGTCGGTTTCATAATATTTACCTATAAGCTGCGCCAGAACCTCTGTGTCGGTTTCCGAGCGGAATTTCACTCCCTCATTTACCAATCGCTGCTTCAGAAACGAATAGTTTTCGATGATGCCGTTATGGACGACCGCTATCCGGTTGCGATTATCGGTATGCGGATGGGCATTATTCTTAGACGGAGCTCCGTGGGTGGCCCATCGGGTATGGGCTATTCCCGTACCTATTCCTTTATAAAAAATACCAGCCGTTATTGCACGAAGGTTGTCGACCTTACCTTTGTCTTTATATATCTGAATTCCCTTGCAGTTTACAAGGGCGATCCCCGCGCTGTCGTATCCTCTGTATTCAAGGAACGAAAGCCCTTCGAGAAGAATCGGATATGCGTCTCTGTTGCCTGTATAACCTACTATACCGCACATATAATATCTTCGTTCGGAAATGTAACTCTCGTCACAATAAAAAAAATCCTATTATTAAACGATAGAAAAATACAATTATTTAATAATTATTAAAAATAGCAGATACGGAAAAAGAAAATTGATAATATTTTAAAATAAAACAGTTTTCCGGAAATAAATTAACCCGACCACTCAGCCGACCGCTATTTCGAAAACATCACCTTGCCAATCCGATCGGACTGAAAATCAAATAGAGTAACAGCGTAAGTACGATAATGACAATACCGGCGGCAAGCGCTCCTTTTGAGCTTTCCAGATTCAAAGACGACCGCTTTTTGAATTCGATCGGTTCGGCGAGAGGTTTTATTGCCGTTATGATTCCCATAACCAACAGACACAAAGAAAAGCAGACGGCCATACGGTTTAGGAATTGAATGGAAGGCAGAATAAGTTTGAAAAGTCCGTATGCAATTATGTTGGTGATGAGTCCGGCGACGCCGGCGATCTGCGGCGCCCGGCGGATAAGCAGACCAAAGGCGAAAACCGCCAGTATACCCGGCGAAATGAAACCCTGACTCTCCTGAATGATTGTGAATATGGAATTGCTTATCTTTGGGTCGCCGAGCCGGGGCGCAAGAATGACCGCGACGAAAGTAAAAACAACGACGCAGATTCGTCCAAGTAGCACAAGGTTTTTCTGCGAGGCGTTCGGAGCGATATATCTTTTGTAAATATCTATTGTAAATATTGTGGAGGAGGCGTTGAGCATCGCAGCCAGGGAACTGACCACTGCCCCTAAAAGAGCGGCAAGAACAAACCCCAGCAGGCCTATCCCCTGGGGAAGTACGTTCCCAAGAAGCTGACCCATGGCCGTATCGTATTTGTAGGCGATGAATTTCTCGGTTGTTACCGCCCGGCCCGCCTGTGCCACCCGCCGCCACATAGAGCATTGCGATAACGCCGATAACAAGTGAACCGGCCGCCAGGGAGATCGGATAACCCATCTGGCCCGCAAGTGTCCTTATAGTCAAGGCGCCCGAATAGGTGACCGAGCCCAGCAAAAGCATATATATAAAAATTGTGGCGGCCGCCATTAACGTGCGTGCGGCGGCGTTGTAACGGTATTCGAGAAACTCGGGCATTGTAAAAATCCCCGCTCTGAGAAAATACGGGAGAAAACCGAAAGCCACCACTACAAGCGTGATTGCGGCCATCCATTCGTAACTGGCAATCGCCAGCCCCACATGACTTGCGGCGTTGCCGCTCATGCCGACGAATTGTTCGGTGGAAATGTTCGCGGCTATAAGCGAGAAACCTATCAGCCACCATTTGAGCTCCCGACCCGCAAGAAAATAGTCCTCTCCGGATTG
>FWPV01005844.1_pt1 | contig 24202 bp, 21 predicted proteins | sample 2228371 | NCBI WGS metagenome assembly FWPV01 (sample SAMEA103939776, study PRJEB20133) | metagenome | reverse complement strand
AACGCCATTGCGCAACGGAGATGCCCTCCTGGGGTGGCGGGATTATCAACAAGGGCGCATCGCGGTGGTTTTCTCTGCCTTGTTCGTCACCCCGGCGCATCGCCGCGAGATGTGGGAAACAGTCTTTTACCGGGACGCGCATCAAGCCTATGCCCTGTACCGGGCGCAGGTGGACGTGTACCATCGTTTGGTGGACAAACATGCCCAGAAATTTACTTTGCTGCAAACCCGGAAGGACCTTGAGAACCTGCTGGAAAATTGGCAAAAGCGAGAGCTGGATTTGATTGAAGAAGAAGGGGATGACGACCACCGCCATCCTGAGTCAACTCAAAAACCGGGTCACCCCGTGGGGCTGGTGATTTTGATGGAAGGCGCTGAGGGCGTGCGCGAACCGTCGGAACTGGAAGAATGGTGGCAACTCGGGGCGCGAGTGATCGGTCCGGCGTGGGCGGGGACGCGCTTTTGCGGGGGCACACGCGAACCCGGTCCGCTTACCAAGGAGGGTTATGCCCTTCTGGAAGCCATGGCGGAGGTGGGTCTCGTCCTGGATGTCTCCCACATGGATGAAAAAGCGCTGATGCAGGCGCTCGATTTCTACCCGGGGCAAATCATCTCGTCTCACGCCAATGTGCGCGCCCTGTTGAAAGGGGATGAGAGCAACCGTCATCTCTCCGACCGCGCCATTCAGGGGTTGTTGGAGAGAGAAGCCGTTCTGGGTCTCTCCCCTTTGAACCAGTTTTTGGTCTCGGGATGGAAGCTGGGTGACTGGCGTGAGCTGGTATCGCTTGACCATCTGGCAGCCCACATAGACTATATCTGTCAGATGGCTGGCAACGCCCGCCATGTGGGGATCGGCAGCGATTTCGATGGCGGTTTTGGTCTCCAATCTGTTCCACGGGAGATCAACAGCGTGGCTGATTTGCGGAAAATTGGAGAATCTCTGCGGAATCGTGGTTATACTGAAGGAGATATCGAGGCGATTTTGGGCGGCAACTGGCTGGGTCTGCTGCGCCAATCTATCTCTGATGAATGATGGACGCGATGGAAAATAAAACAGCCAATGGACGTACCCGCATTCGGATGGGGTTGCTGGTGACCATCATCGGTTTTGTAATTTATTTATTGGGGGTTGATCCCGGCATTTTTGGTTTGGACCGCAGTCCGGTGACCGGTTTTCTACAGATTGCCACCTTCCTGGTGGGGCTGGCGTTGATGTGCATTGGGGGTTACATCGGGTTGAACGCCCTCTGGAATGGTGAGGAAAAAACCATCGCTGCCGACATCGGGCTGCGGCTGGTGGCAACCGGTTACGTGGTCGCAGTGGCTACCTCCATGGCGGATATCTTCGGTTTTGGCAGCCAGAAACTGCCCAATATTCCCTATTTTGGTCCCTGGCAAGCGGTGGGGTTTATGATCAGTGAAGCCGTCATCGCTCTGGGTTTTATTTTGATCATCCCCTATCAATCGCTCGGCAAACGATAACCGTCGTAATTCCCATCTGGGACGAAACAAATCAGGGGTTATTCTGAACGGGGTACCCCGCTTGAATAACCCCATCTTGTTCTCTTTGTTGCTTTCTTGAGCTTTTCAGGGATGTGAAAAGGTCAAGATTGATTTTGGCTTCAGGTCTGTTGGGGGACGCTCAGCCCCATGGCTTCCAGCATCTCTTCGTTCCTGGCGAACTTGAACTCTTCCAAGCCCTGTCGCTCCGCTTCGGCATGTTCCGCTGCCTCCAGCCGGGCGATGTCGTCCTTTGTGACCACCGGTTTTCCTAATTGACGCAGGCGCGCCTCCAAAAGGCTGGCGGCGTCCTCAGGGATGCTCACAGTCTCCAGGTACTGCAGCACAGCGCGCGCCCCTCGCTCACCGTCTTTGCGCGCCACGCCCACCAATCCGCTGCTTGCCTCGCGTGACCAGCCGGCGACAAAAATGCCCTCAATCGGTTTGTTTGTCTCGGGGTCGAAGGCTTCATAAGAGATGCCATCCACGGGGTAACTCGGGTTTGGGTTCTTTACAAAGGCATTCCACTGCACCGGCAAGCCGAAGTTCTCGTCCACTCGGTCGCCAATGGCGAAGATGACCGTGTCCACGTCCATCACGCGTTTAACCCCGGTGCCGCGGGCTTTGGTATCCCCATTGGTGCGCTCCAGGCGTGTCTCCTCGATTTCCAGCCCACACACCTGTCCCTCGGCGTTGCCCAGGATTCGGGTGGGCGATGAGAGAAACTGCAGGCGGAAGCGCGTTTGTGAGACGGGTTCCAGGGCTTTGGGCAGAGCTGAGTGGATATACTCGCGAGCTTCATTGGGGTCTTGCCCAACCGCCTGCATCGCCGGGGTCACGCGCTCGAGTTCCTCATCCAGGGCTTTCAAATCCAGGTTGGCGATGACGTATTCCATTTCTTTTTTGTCAAATTTGACCTCTGCCGGACCGCGCCGCGCCACCGCGGTGACCTCGTCCACTTTCAGGGTGCGAATCAGCCAACGGGCGATATCCAACATGACGTTCCCCACCCCTACCAGGGCGACTTTGCGACCAATGTAATAGGTGCGATGGCTGAAGGGCGGAAGTTTGTTGTAATGATAGACAATATCCTTGGCGTGATATACTCCTTTAGGGATGTCTTCACCCGGCAAACCGAGCCATTTTGTCCCTTGCGCCCCGGCAGTGACCAAAATCGCTTTAAAGCCCATGTCTTGTAGCTCCGAGAGCGACAGATCGCCCTTCAGCCCTACGGTCACATTGCCGTAATAATCCAGGTTCGGCATCTGTAGTATTTGCCTGAACTGCTTGCGCAGCCCTTCTTTCATTTTGTGTTTGGTTGGATAAATGCCATATTCGGCTAGCCCGCCGGGTTTAATGTCTCGGTTCAAGACGATGACATGGACGCCTGCGCTTGCCAGTTCTCGCGCCGCAAACAATCCTGCTGGTCCGGCTCCAATCACGACGACGGTTTGTTGTTTCTGTTCTTCGGTGCTCAATTTGACCTCCTCCGTTTGGTGATGGGTGTCTCTCGATGGCTGATTTCAAATTCATTATAGTAGAGCGTAAATGTTTATACAAGTGCCTTTTAGCACAAATCTGGCTGATGATTGAGCACTTTCCAGAACCGAAAATCCGGGCTGCTCTTGCGATGAGAGACTGGAGTTATAAACAAACAGCGTTCAAGAAAAAGTCTCGCTTTTGCGCTGGTAATGCCGAGCCATTCCGTTATAATTAGACAGATTTACCCGATTCGTCATTGGGCAGGGGAGAGCGCTTATTTCCTTTAGTGGATGTACGCTAAGTTAATCGTCTGAACCTGGAGGTAGCAAATCGTTTGAAAAATATCTCAACCAAAGAGGGTTTATCTGGGCTGAGCTTGCCTGTCAGGAAAGAACGCCTATCCAACGGATTGCTGGTGATGATAAAGGAGATTCATTCCGCCCCGATTATCAGCCATTGGGTCTGGTATCGGGTTGGCTCTCGCAACGAGGCGTCTGGCATCACCGGCATCTCGCATTGGGTGGAACACATGCTATTTAAGGGTACCCCCCAATTCCCACCCACATTATTGGATAAAGCCATCTCGCGGGATGGGGGTTATTGGAATGCCTTCACTTACCTGGATTGGACCACCTATTTTGAGACCATGCCTGCGGATAAGATTGATCTTGCTCTGCGCCTGGAAGCAGACCGTATGACCAATTGCACCTTCGATGAGGAAGAAGTGGCGTCAGAGCGCACTGTGATCATCTCAGAACGGCAGGGTCATGAAAACGAACCTTTGTTCCGCCTGGGAGAAGAAATCCAGGCGGCTGCCTTTCGGGTGCATTCTTACCATCATGAGATCATCGGCGATCTGGCAGACCTGGAACGCATCCAGCGCGATGACCTGTATCGGCATTATCGCACCTATTACGTTCCAAATAACGCCGTGCTGGCGGTCGCTGGCGACTTTGAAACAGAAGCGATGCTGACGCGCATCCGTGAATTGTATGAGCCAATCCCTGCCGGTGCGGCGATTGGCTGGCAACCAGGATCTGAGCCGCCCCAGGCAGGCGAGCGTCGGGTCACCGTCGAGGGTCCTGGCGAGACCGCCTATATCCAGGTCACGCATCACTCTCCGCCGGCTGTCCACCCCGATTTTTTCCCTCTCACCGTGATGGACAGCCTGCTCACCGGTCCGAGCAATCTGAATATGTTCGGCGGAGGCATCTCCAACAAGACCTCGCGTCTATACCGCGCTCTGGTAGAAGGGGAGCTGGCGGTGAGCGTATTTGGCGGGTTGCAGGCGACGATTGACCCGTTTCTGCACACCTTCACCATCATCCCGCGAGCCGAGCGCCGGGCGGAAGAGGTGCTTGCGGTTCTGGATGACGAGATCCGCCGGCTGCAAGATACCCCCCCGCCGATAGATGAACTCAGGCGGGCGGTCAAACAAGCCCGGGCGATGTTCGCCTATGGCAGCGAGAGCATCACCAACCAGGCTTTCTGGCTCGGTTTTTCCGAGATGTTTGCTTCCTATGACTGGTTTGTCAATTATTTGGATAACCTGGCAGCGGTCACCCCTGAGGACGTTCAGCGCGTCGCTCAGGTGTACCTGCGCCCACAGAACCGCATCATTGGAGTTTATCTGCCCACCGGGCGCAACACTGACGCTGCAGAGGTGGCAGGATGATCACGAACCATGGCGCGAAACTTCATTCTGATGACCGCTCTGGCAGCTTGTGTGTTCCGGGCGTGCGGTCGTTCTCTTTACCAACGGACTCGCTCCCCGGTCCGGAGAATATCACCCGCGTCCAATTGCCCAATGGAATTGTGGTGCTCTCCCGGGCGAATTTCAACAGCCCCTCGGTGGTTGCCAGCGGCTATCTCCAATGTGGCAGCATCTCCGACCCGGATGAGAAGCTCGGGTTGGCAGATTTCACCGCTGCGGCTCTGATGCGCGGTACGCAACAGCGGGATTTTCAGGAGATTTACGACGCTCTTGAGTCGGCAGGGGCGAATCTGAGCCTGGAAAGCAGCACCCACTCGACGGGTTTTGGCAGCAAAGCCCTGGCTGAGGACCTGGGGATGATTTTGCAGCTCCTGGCTGAAGTGTTGCGGCAGCCAGCCTTCCCGGAGAACCAGATCGAGCGCCTGCGCGCCCAGATTCTCACCCGGTTGAGCATCCGCGCCCAGGATACGGGCGAGATGGCTTCTCTGGCTTTTGACTCGATCGTCTATGCCAATCATCCTTATAGCCGTCCCGATGAGGGGTATCCGGAAACCATCAACGCGATCACCCGCGAGGATCTGGTCCAGTTTCACCGCAAGCACTACGGACCGACGGGGATGGTAATTGCCATTGTTGGGGCGGTTGAGCCTCTCAGGGCGGTGGAAATGGTTGCCGAGGTTTTAGGAGACTGGCAAAACCCGGAACAACCGCCACCGCCGCCTTTGCCTGAGCTGACCCCCATCGAAGCGACCCGAATCGAGAAGGTCACTATCCCCGGAAAATTCCAGACCGATATCGTCATGGGGGCGGCTGGACCTTCGCGTTTTGCTGAAGACTATATCGCTGCCGCCCTGGGTAACAATGTGCTGGGGCAATTTGGCATGATGGGGCGCATCGGTGATGTCGTCCGCGAGAAAGCTGGTTTGGCATATTACGCCCATAGCAGCCTGAGCGGCGGTTTGGGACCCGGTCCCTGGATCGTTTCTGCGGGCGTTGACCCGGTTAATGTGGAGAAGGTGATAGAACTCATCCGCGCCGAGATCGCTCGTTTCACCCGCGAGCCGGTGGGCAAAGATGAACTGGCAGATAGCCAGGCGAATTTCATCGGACGTTTGCCCCTCACCCTGGAGTCGAACGGCGGGGTGGCGGGCGCCTTGATCAATCTGGAGCGTTATCAACTGGGCTTGGATTATTATCGCCGCTACCCCGACCTGGTCAACAGCATCACCGTTGAACAGGTGCTGGAAACCGCCCGGACCTACCTCGACCCCGAACGTCTGGCTATCGGGGTGGCAGGTCCTTGAAAGTGATTGGAGAATGGCGCTCGCAACCGGTGTTGATTTAGTTGATATTCAGCGCCTGCAGGGCGTCATTGACCGCTACGGTGAGCGATTCTTACAGCGCATCTTTACCGATAACGAACTGCAAGAAGTGGGTAAAAACACTGCTTCGCTGGCTGCTCGTTTTGCCGCCAAAGAGGCGGTTGCGAAGGCTTTAGGGAGCGGGATAGGCGCAGTCAACTGGCGAGAGATTGAAGTCTTGCGCGGTCCACAACGAGCGCCGCGCCTGATATTGCATGGCTCAGCCCAGCGCCTTGCACAGGAATTGAATTTGAGCGAATGGTCGCTCAGCCTGAGCCATACGTTTTCTCACGCCATCGCCATGGTTGTCGCTCTTGGAAAGGAGGAGACTCGAGGGTAGGGATTTATCTCTGATACCGAAATACTCCTTGTATCCTGTTGGCGTCGGTTTGATATCCTGATCTATTGTTCTTTGCCGAGGAGGAGTCTATGTTGCGCCGTATCTTAGCAGGAATTCTGGCTGTTATTTTGGTTTTGATCATTATTCTGGTAGTCTTCGGATTTATCACAGTGCGCCGCTCGTTTCCCCAGGTAGATGGCGAAATCCGCCTGTCAGGTCTGAACGCCCCGGTGGATATCTACCGCGATCGCTTTGGCATCCCCCACATCTACGCCAGCACCAGCCATGATTTATTCTTTGCCCAGGGCTATGTGCATGCTCAGGACCGCTTCTGGCAGATGGATTTCTGGCGGCATATTGGCTCTGGACGCCTGTCTGAGATGTTTGGCGAATCGCAACTCAAGACAGACCAGTTCCTGCGCACCCTGGGCTGGGCGCGCATCGCTCAGCAGGAATTTGCGGCGATGAGTCCGGCTGAGCAGGCGATTCTCCAGGCATACGCCGATGGCGTGAACGCCTATCTGGCAGATCACCGGGGCAGCGCCCTCAGCCTGGAATATGCGATCTTGAAGTTGCTCACGCCCGATTATTCGCCTGAGCCATGGCAACCCTATCACACGCTGTCGTGGGCGAAGGTGATGGCGTGGGACCTGGGTGAAGGGCAGATGTCCTATGAGATTGAGCTGGCAGAATTGCTGGATATCCTGACTGTAGAGCAGGTCAATGAAATCATCCCGCCCTACCCCGCCGATCATCCTGTGATTGTTCCGGGATACACCATCAGTCCTGTGTCGTCCTCTCCGCCGCAAAACATCCATTTGCTGGCAAACCTCTCCCCGGCTTTCAAGGAACTGGCTTCGAGGGTAGATGGGGTGAATTCCCTGCTTGGTTTGGAAGCTGACGCTTTGCGGGATGGAATCGGCTCGAATAACTGGGTCATCTCAGGAGCGCGGACTGATACAGGCATGCCTCTCCTCGCCAACGATATGCATCTGGGGGTGCAGATGCCCTCCATCTGGTATGAGGTTGACCTGCACTGCCAGCCGAAGAGTGAAGCCTGCCCCTTTGAGGTGACCGGTTATTCCTTTGCCGGAGTACCGGGAGTGATCGTTGGTCACAACGACCGGGTCGCCTGGGGGTTCACCAACGTCGGTCCAGATGTGATTGACCTGTATATCGAAAAGATCAACCCCGATAACCCGAACCAGTATGAGGTCAACGGTCAATGGGTGGATATGGAAATCGTCAATGAAACCATCCGGGTGGCAGGCGGCGAGCCGCAGGAATTGGTTGTGCGTTATACGCGCCACGGTCCGATTGTCTCAGAGGTGTATGGTCCACTCAAGAGATTCGACGAACAATCTGAGCTTGACCTTGCCAAAGATTACGCCATCGCCATGCGCTGGACGGCGCTGGAGCCAACCCGCATCATCGCCGCCATTCTGGGTTACAACTCTGCTCAGAACTGGGAGGAATTCCGCCAGGCGGCGGTCAATTTTGTCGTACCCTCCCAGAACACGGTCTATGCGGATGTGGATGGCAACATTGGCTACCAGACCCCCGGGAACATCCCTATCCGCAACCCCAACCACTCCGGTCGTTTGCCCGTACCCGGCTGGACCGATGAATACGAGTGGCAAGGGTATATCCCCTTCAATGAATTGCCCTATACTTTCAATCCCGCCGCAGGTTATGTTGCCACTGCGAACAACGCCGTGGTTGAGCCAGATTACCCCTATCCCATTTCTTACTATTGGGCGATGGGCTATCGCGCCCAGCGCATCGTGGATATGATTGAGCGGGCGCCCGGACCGATCTCAATCGAGTATATCCAACAGATGCACGGAGATAACCGTGACTTGAACGCCGAGACGCTGGTACCCATCCTGCTCCAAATTCCACTGGATAATCCCGAATTTGAGGCAGCCCGGAGCCTGTTGCAGGGCTGGGACTATCAGGATCACATGGACTCGGCTCCGGCGGCGCTTTACAATGTTTTCTGGAAGAATCTGCTGGCGGAGACATTCCACGATGACCTGCCAGAAGAACATTTCCCCGAGGGAGGGGGACGCTGGTTTGAAGTCGTACGTCAGTTGGTGAAGCAACCGGAAAGCGCCTGGTGGGATGATCGCAACACCCCTGAGAAGGAAAGTCGAGACCAAATCTTCGCCAGGGCGTTCGCCAGGGCTGTGCAGGAGATTCGGCAAATTCAGGGGAAGGACTCACGCAAATGGAACTGGGGCGACCTGCACACGGTCACATTCAGGAACCAGAGCCTGGGTCAGTCGGGCGTTGCCCCGATTGAGGCAATTTTTAACCGGGGTCCGTTCCGCACCTCAGGTGGAGATGAGATCGTCAATGCCACAGGTTGGACGGCGAATGAATCCTACGAGGTGGATTCGATTCCCTCCGAGCGGATGATTGTGGATTTGAGTAATTTCTCCAACTCACTCTCGATCCACCCTACCGGTCAATCGGGTCACGCTTATCACCCGCATTATATTGACATGGCAGACATGTGGCGCATGATCGAGTATCATCCCATGCTCTGGGAGCGGGAGCAGGTTGAGGCAAACGCCGAGGGACTTCTGCGCTTGTTGCCTTGAGGTTAGACGAAAATCGGGCGGGTTTTCCCGCCCGATTTTTATTTACTCCGATGGATCGAGCTTGGCTTGCGCCGCACGCGCGGCTCTGGCGCGCTCTTTGAAAAATTCGTACACCCCAGGAAGCACTGAGATGAGGATAATAGCCAGGACGACAAAGGTGAAGTTGTTTTGCACAAAGGGCAGATTGCCGAAGAAATAGCCGCCAAAGACAAACAACCCCACCCAGGCGATGGCGCCGATGACGTTGTAAATAATAAAATGCGAGTAAGTCATCGCCCCAATGCCGGCGACAAAAGGCGCAAAGGTGCGGATGATGGGGATGAAGCGCGCCAGAATAATGGTCTTGCCGCCGTGACGCTCGTAGAACTCGTGCGTGCGGTCAAGATATTCTTTTTTCAAGAAGCGCACATTACCGCTGAAAGCTCGGGGTCCAATATAATGCCCAATCCAGTAGTTCACCGTATCACCCAGGATGGCAGCTCCGGCGAGTAAGAAGAATAACACCCAGACATTCAACAGTCTTAAACCGGCAAACGCGCCTGCCGCAAACAAGAGCGAGTCTCCCGGCAAGAAAGGTGTGACCACCAGACCGGTCTCCATGAAGATGATCAAGAATAACAGTAAATAAGTCCACGTACCGTAGTTCTGGATGACCACGCTCAGGTGTTTATCCAGATGGATGAAATAATTGATGAGGGTTGTGATTAATTCCATGCAGAATCCTGATTTCTATAGTGACGTGAGCGGGATTATACTACATATTCCCACTCTCCTTGTCTGTTTTACGCCTCAGAGCGCGGTTTATCAACAAAATTGTCAGGAATGATACACCCGCCAGCCCAGCCAGCGCATAGGGGGCAAACTGACCAATCTGGGTCATCAGGCTGACCCTGGGGGCGTGAGAACGAGACAGAGCAGCAAAAACATTGCTGATGGTCAGACCATTCCAAAGCCCGTGAATCAGCGTCGCCAGCAGGTAAATCGCCCCCAGGCGCAGGTATTTTCCTTTCCCCCAGGCTGTAACCAGCGCCCATCCCATCAGTCCGGCGGTCAGAATATGCACTGCGCTGGTGCCGATGCGAGCCAGGATCACCAGCCCCCACTGTTGACCGCTGCTGGTCAGGAACAGGCTCTCCACCAGGGCGTAACCGGCTCCGCTCAGGGTGCCGAGGGCATATCCCTCTGAGGGCGTCAATTGCCTGTTTGCCAGTAGCCAGACCCCAACGGGCTTGATCAGTTCCTCGATTAAAGGCACAATCACAGCTCCAAAGACCACCATGGAGAAGATGACCGAGGGGTTATTGATGACGGGTTGCAGGATGCGCAGTACCGCCTCCGAGGATGGCGGCGCAACTCGGAGTTGTTGCGCCAGACGGTTGGCAGTCTCTACCAGCTCCGGGTTAAACGCCATTACCACGCCCAAAAACAGGAAGCCAGCCAGGATGGCTGCCGCTTCTGCCACCAGGATGATGAGCGGCGCCAACGTCAGACCGCTGGTGAAGACGCCCGTGCTGCGTTGGGGGGAGCCGACCGGCAAATCTCTTGTTCCAATATAGGTCAGCCATAAAATCGGCAGGCTGATTGCCAGGACATGAATTGGAGGCAAGAAGAGCCAGGCAAGTGGGCTGTTTTGAGAGAGCCAGTACCCTATCCCTGCCAGGATAGGGAAGGCAAAGATGAGCAGCGTGGGGCGCAATCGGCTTAAAACGAGGGGATAACCTTGCACCGGGCGACCAACCAGGCTCGCCAGAGAATAGACCGCCGAGGGGAGAATCAGCACACCGCAGAATCCAAAGCTCACCCCCAACAGAAATATTTGCAGAACATCCATCGTTTCGCTGCCTGCCCCAAATTGTTGGACAAAGCCGACGAGCAGGGCAGAGACTGCGAGACTCCACAGAACAAGTATCGCCAGAGCGCTCAAGCCGAACTGCAAGGCGGAGAACCATTCCACGCGGTTCGCTTTTAGTGGAGCGGCGGTGGCGGGTGAGCTGGTTGAGATGGCAGGGTCCATTTATTTTCTGATCGGCTTATTTTTCTTCGATGGTCACGCTCAGGATTTTATCGCCCGGAGGTTGACCAGGCGATTGAGCGGGATCGCGGGGGGTCAATTTCGCGGCGTTCTCCAAGCCGGCAATCACCCTGCCGAAGATGGTATAGCCGCCGTTCAGTTTCTCGGCTGGCGCAAAGGTGATGAAGAACTGGCTGCCGTTTGAGTCGGGTCCGGCGTTTGCCATTGCCAGCAAGCCCGCTTTATCGAATTTGAGATCGGAGATTTCGTTGACAAATGCGTAGCCCGGACCGCCGTAGCCGGTGCCGCTTGGGTCGCCCGCCTGGGCAATATACCCTTGCAGGACCCGGTGAAAAGTCACGCCATCGTACCAGCCATTTCTTGCCAGGAAGACAAAGTTGTTCACCGCAATTGGGGCTTTATCTGGGTAAAGCTCGACCACGATATCACCCTTCTCGGTTTTGAGGGTGGCGATATAAGTTTTAGAGGGGTTTATGGTCATCGGAGGGCAGGTGGTAAACTGGCGTTTCTCCAGCTTTTGCAGCTCGACAATGGCTTTGATATTTTCGCCTGACAAGGGCAGGCTTTGAGGCCAGATTTGACCATCAATTAACAGGAAGGGCGTGCCTGGTAAACCGATCTCCACGCCGCGATCCCAGGTGCCTTTGACGAAATCACCGATGGCTTTGCTGTTCAGGTCTGCGATAAACCGATCTTTTTCCAGCCCCAGACCCTCAGCCTGCTGGCTCAACCATTCCTGGAACTGCTCCACGCTTAAGCCGATCCACTCGCTTTGACGCTCAAAAAGCAGATCGTGCATCTCCCAAAACTTATTTTGTTTTCCCGCCGCCTCCGCCGCCTGGGCAGAAAGGGCGGCTTTATCGTGAATGCTGATCAGGGGAAAATGCCGGTAAACAATGCGCACATCTTGCGGATATTCGCTCTGGATTTGCGCCAACACGGGCGCAAGCAATGCACAATAAGGTCATTGGAAATCGCTGTATTCGGTGAAGGTGACCGTAGCCGAAGCCGGTCCTTTCACCCAATCCGAAGCGCTGACGGGGGGAAAAAGCGATTGTTCAGTTGGACCAGGGGTTGGGAAAGGGCTCTGTACCACGCAGCCGGGAGATTCGCTGCTGGTCGGGGCTTTACCGCCAGGGGTGCTGGTCGCCGGTAGAGTTGCGGTAGCTGGCGAGGTGGCTGCCAGAGTGGCTGTTTCCGTTTGATTGGGCAGCGGAGTTGCGCCCTGACAGGCAGTCAGGGCGAGCGAGAATAATACGAAATACAGGGCAAAACGGGTCATCAGGTCTCCACAGGTATGGTATTCGATAATTTTACCAGTATCGTTCAGCCATGTGGGTTGCGGTTCTGCAGGGTGCGTTGCAATTGTTCAAAGGAGGACATCCAGGAAATCTGCTTGAGGAAGCTTGCCAGGGAGGGGCTTTGGGCGCGAAGCTGGCGCACTGCCGCGCCGACAGGGTCTTCGCCGGCTGCCCCGCCGGGTTGGTCTGCATAGGCGCCATAGAAGGCGAAATACGCCTGATTCAACTTGCGGATGCGGTAACCGTTTTCCCAGAAGAACTGGCGCCGCAACTCCATATATTCTTCTGCCTCTTCGATTCGGTTTTCTGCCAGCAAACGGTCAACCGTCACGCGAGTCTCGCGCATCTCGGCGCGGAAATCGAATGGGGCTGGTTCGGTTGGGGAAGGCGCTTCGGAAGCAGGCGGGCTGGGCGGGGCTGGAGGCGGCAGCAGTTCGGGATAGAAACGCTCCATCAACACCTGGCTGATCTCTTTTCCGGCGATGGATGCCGCAGTCTCGTTCATGGTGCGCAACTCCGGGCTGGTCAGGTAGTTCATCCCCAGGGGGCGCAAGGAAAGAAAGTTATGCGTCCATTCATGCGCGACAACTTCGCTCAACCAGTTGATATCGTCGGTTTGCATGACCATGGTGGGATACATCCCGATTCCGCCAACACCCACCACCAGGGACGACACATTCAACGCTTTGTCCACTTTGTCCTCTAAAGCCACGCGCTCTTCCAGGCTCAGGTCGGGATTGAGGGAGATGTTGGCATCTTGACGGATGGTGTCTCGGGGTGAGACGATCAACGCCAGGGGTAAGGCGGTGCTGTGATAGAGCACTGGCGGGATGGGTTGACCGCCAGTACCCAGCCCCATATCGGCGACCACCTGTGAGACCTGATCCTGGAGGATCGACTCGACCAGAGGGGCTAATTCGGCGCGCCGGGCGTAGAGTTGATCCAGTTCGTCGCGCACCACCTGAGAGGCGGCGAAAGGATCGCTGATATTTGGGTCCGCATAAATTCCGGAAAGCAGGGACTCTCTCCCCTGAATGAGGGAAATCAGATCCAGATATTCGAGGACAAGCTCACGGCTTTTAGGGGCTGGCAGGTATTTGCTGGTCTGCAAGGCAGATTGCTCAAGTTTAACGCCCAAGGCATTGATGGTCCAGGTGATATAGTTGAATTCGATATCCCGGGTGAACGCCCGAACGCGTTCGATCTTATCCCCTGGCGGCACAACGCTCGCGCCTAATAACACCGTTGCCAAAAGCAAGACAATGGTGGTGGAGAGAATTTGCCGTGAGATGGATAAAAAGCGCCTCATGCTGGCGATAATAATGCTTTGCTGTGCCGGTGTCAATTCGCGCCGGATTAAGGCTGTCTTAGAGTTTGCGGGTCGTGCTATAATCATCGTCGCCATGAATTTTTTAATAACCGGCGCAGCCGGTTTCTTAGGCTCTGCTCTGGCAAACCGCCTGGCGCGTGAGGGTCATCAGGTGCGCGGTCTGGACGATCTCTCTACGGGTGACCCGCAGGCGCTCTCCCCCGATGTGCTCTTTACCCGCGGCGATGTGAACGATCGCCCCAAGTTGTGGACGTTGCTCCAGGAGGTGGACTGCGTCTATCACTTGGCAGCGCGCGTCTCCGTGCCAGAATCGGTGCTTTATCCCCGCGAGTACAACGCGGTCAATGTGGGCGGCACAGTCAGCCTGATGGAAGCGATGCGTGATGTCGGTGTGCGGCGGGTGGTGTTGATCTCTTCTGGGGCGGTCTATGGAGACCAGGCTCAACAACCACTGCGGGAAGACGCCACGCCCAACCCTCGCTCTCCCTACGCGGTCTCCAAGCTGGCGGCGGAATATTATGTTCGCACCATCGGCGATTTGTGGGGGATCGAGACGGTCTGCCTGCGGGTGTTTAACGCCTATGGACCCGGGCAACGCCTGCCGGTTTCCCACCCGCCGGTCATACCTTTTTTCATCCGCCAGGCTGTGCGCGGCGGCACGCTGGTGATGCACAACGATGGCTCCCAAACCCGGGATTATGTCTTTGTGGATGATGTGGTGAATTGCATGTTGGCGGCGGCGACTGCGCCGGGGATCAATCACCTGGTGATCAATGTTGGCAGCGGAAGTGAGACCAGTGTGCGCGAACTGGTGCGGCTGGTATTGGACATCACCCGCAGCAAGTCTGAGGTGATCAATAACCCCCGCACTGATCCCGGCGTTTCGCGCATGTGCGCCGATATCACCCTGGCGCGCGAGAAACTGGGCTACCAGCCGCGCGTTTCCCTCCCAGAAGGCTTACGCCTGACCCTGGAGCGCGACCCGCGCTTCAGCAAGGATATCCCTACCCGACCCCTTGCCTGATTTACCTCAACCAATCAGGCTGGCTAAATCACATTGACGTCATGTGCGCCAGATTCTTGCTGCCCGGCGGGGGTGATGAGGATGAATTCGGCGTTCTGCCATAGCTCTTCAATCGTGGCGGCTCCGGCGTAGCTCATGCCCGAGCGCAGCCCGCCCAACATCTGGTACAGGATATCTGCCACTGAACCGCGGTAGGGCACCAGGGCTTCCACCCCTTCTGGCACAACCGCCTCCCACTCATCCGGGTCCACCTCGCCCATGATTTCGATTTCTTTGCGCGCAATGTTGGCGCTGAGTGATGCCATGCCGCGCACGACTTTATAGCGTCGCCCGTTCCGGATGACCGAGGGACCCGGGCTTTCCTCCGTGCCCGCCAAAGCGCTGCCGAGCATCACCGTGCTCGCTCCAGCAGCCAGGGCTTTGGTGATGTCACCTGAGGTGCGTATCCCGCCATCGGCGATGATCGGCACGCCCAGTTCGTGCCCAACCTGAGCGCAATCGGCAATGGCTGTGAGTTGGGGTACGCCATAACCGGTGACAATCCGCGTGGTGCAGATGGAACCCGACCCCACCCCCACTTTGACCGCGTCCGCGCCGGCTTCCACCAGATCGCGCACACCCTGGGCGGTGGCGACATTCCCGGCGATCACCGGCAGATCAGGGAAGTGCTCTTTCAGCAAGCGGATCATGGCGATCACATGGTCAGCATGCCCGTGAGCGACATCCACCACCAGCACATCTGCACCCGCCTCCACGCACGCCCGGGCGCGTTCCAGGTCGGGCGTCCGGACGCCTACCGCCACCCCCACGCGCAGTCGCCCTTTGGAGTCTTTGGTGGCGTTGGGGTGTTCCTGTAACTTGATGATGTCCTGGGCGGTGATCAGACCGACCACGTGGTCCTGATCATCCACCAGGGGCAATTTCTCGATGCGGTGCGCGTGCAATGCCAGGCGGGCTGCGTCCAGTGGCTCATCGGCTGGGGCTACCACCAATCTCTCGCGAGGTGTCATCACCTCCTGCACCAACATCGTATCATTGGGAGCGAGCAAGATATCTCGTCGGGTGAGAATGCCAAGCAAGCGACCATCTTCATTGCAGACCACCAGACCGCCAATATCGGCTGCCGCCATGCGCTGACGCGCTTCTGTCAGCGTTGTGGTCGGGGAGACGGTGATCGGATTCTCAACCACGAAGCTCTCGGAGCGCTTCACCCGGCGGACAGCCTCTGCCTGGCGCTCGATCGTCATGAAACGATGGATGACGCCAATGCCCCCTGCCTGCGCCATGGCGATTGCCATCGGCGCTTCGGTGACGGTGTCCATATTGGCGCTGATGAAGGGGACCGCCAGACGAATGCCGGGAACCAGCCAACTGGAAGTGTTCACCGCTCGACGGCTGCGAATGGCTGAACGCTTGGGCACCAGGAGCACGTCATCAAACGTAAGTCCAAGATCAGGGCGCAGGTTCATCGTTCCTCCATTTTCTAAATGATAATACCATTGTACAATATCTGAATGCTTGATTCCAGCCGGCTTCACCGTGAATTTTTCAACCGCCCCACCCCGGTCGTGGCGCGGGATTTATTGGGCAAGCGTCTGGTCCGTGTGGAGGACCAGCGGCGTTTATCCGGAATCATTATCGAAACAGAAGCCTACCGCGGCGAAGAAGATCAGGGTTGCCACGCCAAAGCGGGGCTGACGCCACGCACCCGGGTGATGTATGGTCCCCCCGGTCATGCTTACGTTTACTTCACCTACGGGATGCACTGGATGCTCAATTTTGTCACCGAGGCAGAGGGTTTCCCGGCTGCGGTGTTGATTCGGGCTATCCAACCGCTGGAGGGGCAGGAGGTCATCGCCTCGAGACGCAGAGGAAAGCCCCCTCGAAGCTGGACGGACGGTCCGGCGAAGCTGTGTCAGGCTTTGGGAATTGATGGCAGATTGAATGGGGTTGATATCTGCGCCGAGGATACGCCGCTTTTTGTCGAAATGGGTGTATCCATTCCGGATTCAAGCGTGACGATTACCCCGCGTGTGGGTTTAAATAGTGTAACCGAACCCTGGAAGAGTCAACCGTGGCGTTTTCTTGTCCAGGTCAGCCTCATGCAGGATGAGCCAATCATGCCGTAGCGATGAGGCAAATCATCATGCGCTAAAAATGGAGGAAACAATGGGTTTACTGGAAGGAAAAAATGCGTTGGTGTTTGGGGTTGCCAATGAACGCTCGATTGCCTGGGGCATCACCAAGGCATTCCATGAACATGGCGCCCGTCTGGGGCTGAGCTATGCCGGCGAGGTGCTGGAGCGGCGGGTACGCCCGTTAGCTGAACAGGTGGGTTGTACCTTTGTTGAACCTTGCGATGTGGCTTATGATGAACAGATTCAGCAGGTTGCAGATAAAGCCGCAGCGGTGTTCGGGTTGGTGGATATCCTGGTGCACGCTATCGGCTTTGCCAATCGAGATGAGCTGAGCGGACCGTACTACAACACCAGCCGGGCGGGCTTCCACCTGGCAATGGATATCAGCGTTTTCTCGTTCACGGCGCTGGCAAAAGCTTTTCAGCCAATTTTGCGCCCCGGAGGCGCCTTGCTGACGCTGACCTATTACGGTTCTGAGAAGGTCTCTCCCAACTACAATGTGATGGGTGTTGCTAAAGCCGCCCTGGAAGCCTCGGTGCGTTACCTGGCTTACGACCTGGGCAAGCAGGGCGTGCGGGTCAATGCCATCTCTGCCGGTCCAATTCGCACCCTGGCAGCGGCGGGCGTCTCCGGCTTCAAGACCATGTACCGGCGTTTTGCCGAGATTGCCCCTTTGCACCAGAATGTCACCATTGAGGATGTGGGCGGGGCGGCGGTGTTTCTCTGCTCGGACCTGGCTGCCAAGACCACCGGTCAGGTGATTTTTGTCGATTCGGGTTACAATATTCTGGGCATCACCGAACCGATGGAGGAGTAGTCCGTTTTCTATGTTTCGCAGAAGAAGCGATACCACCCCGCTGGCTGCTCAGCCTGTCCCAACCGAACGGGTGACCTCGGTATTGGGAACAGGCATCGTCTGGAAGGGCAAGCTGAGCGGCAGCGGCGGTCTGCGCATCGAAGGCGCGTTCGAAGGAGATATCAACCTGCGCGGTCTGCTGGTGGTCGGGGAGACCGGGCGGGTGACCTGCGATACCCTGCAAGCCAACACGGTGATCGTCGCCGGGGCGGTGCGCGGCAACATCACCGCCGAAAGGGTGGAGATCCGCGCCACCGGGCGGGTGTGGGGGGATGTTGTCGCTGCCGCTTTCTCCACCGAGGAAGGGGCATTTTTGCGGGGCAAGATTACCATGGAGGAGAAGGTGGAATTAAGCCCGTTGCCTGCCATTGAGGGGGAAGATGCGCAGGCTAACAAAGGGCAACAGGCGGCGACAGGTGGGGAGACCGCTAAATCTACAACTGAATGAGCTGGCTATCAGCCACCTTGGCTGAGATAAAAATAAACCCCTTGCACAAGACAGGCAAGGGGTGATGTGATGTTGGGTAAGCTGGTCATAGCAGCGTCTCGAGGTATGCGATCGCGTTGATGATGCCTGATCCCTCCTTATCCTCGTCATGGTCTTCTTCTTTGTCATGGCTGTCAGAATCGCGGGAGTCATCCTTTTTATGGTCATCGTCACTTTTGCTATCACCGCTCCGATAGGAATCTTCATTATCTTTGTCATCTTCTGATTTGTCGTCTTCGTTACGCTGACTCCCTGAGGAGTCATCCTGGCTGTTTTTGTCATCACTTGAATGATCATCTCCAGATTGATCATCATCGCTTTTGTCTGAGTCGCTATCTGAATCGTCATCGCTCTCAGAGCCGCTATGATCATCGCTGTCCTTGCGGTTGTCATCCACCGCAGTATCAGCGCCTGAAGCGGGTTTAATCTCTGTGGCGGTGAGGCTGCCATCCTCGGCGACCCTGGCGTGAATTTTTACCTCAGCCCCAATGGTGATATCGCCTTTGATTTCTGTTTCACGGTTGATCTGTACACTTTTGCCATTGACGGTGATCATGTCGCCGGATATGGCTTCGATGACGCCGTTAAATTCAATTTCGAAGGGTTCGAACCGTGTGGGGTTGGAAAACGATTCGGGCAGGCGCAAGATTGCCTGGGCAAACAACCTGCCGTCATCCCCTGCGTAAACCAGCACCAGCACCCTGTCGCCAATGCGCAAGGCGGGATCGGTGCGGGTGCCATCCAGAATTCTGAAGGATGTCTCATCAATTACCCAGACATCTCTCTGGATTGCTTTTAGCACACCGGCATATTCATAGAAGCGGAGCTGGATTGAATCGGCTCTGACAAAACCGCCGGGTTGGGTAACGCCTTCCAGCTTCACCAACCGTCCTGGGAGCAGGTTGCCGCTGACCCTGGTTTGAGGGTCGAGAGCGACGGGTATATCGTCAATCAGCACACCGTCGGGGGTGACCTGGCTGACCACGCCCTCCAGCGCGATTTTACGCACCAGGTTCTGAGCTAACAGGCTGCGCACTTCCTCGGCGCGGCGTTGTTGATAATCCTCAGTCATTTTCTGCCGCAGTTCATCGCTGGGCGCCAGCTTCAGGCTGACATTTTCAGCCGCCAGTTTGACCGGGTACAGCGTATCTCCTGGCAGGCTTTTGGCAGAGACCACAATCAGACCATTGATGCTCAGAAAAAACACCACCAAGATCGCCAGTGTGGCGAATGCCAGGCGTGGAACCGCGAACAGGCGAGAGATGGGCTGGCTTTGGCGGCGCAGTTCGCCGGCGTGGGCGATGAGTTTTGCCCGGCTGCGGTTCATGGCAGTGATTGGCACTTCCCGCCTGGCTGCCTGTTGGGCTTGTTGCGCCGTGATGAGGAGCGGGCGCAGCTCATCCGCCAGGTCTGGATATAAAGACAGACACGCTTCCAGCTTTGCCCCGGTGGATAGCGCAGCCAGGCAAACTTCGAAAGCATCATGTAAGCGGGCGCTCATTGGTGTAAATCCATAAGTCTGATTGAGAGAATCCATACATACCTGTACCTGAGTGGGTGACTGTTCAATAATGTAGTCGGAATCGAGGTGGAAAAGTTACGCTTGCCTGCAAAATTAATCGTCACCCCCGCCGTTTCTCTCTCCCTCCTCCTCTCGCCCGGTGGGGTGACAGCGGGCGCAATCCTGAATGTCCGAGATTCCTTCCGAGCGGTGCTTGCGTTCCATTTCTGCCGGGTTGTGCTCGTGGCAGGTGTAGCAATCGTATGCTGCCAGATACGCCGGATGGCAGACTCGGCAGGCATTGATACCGCTCTCGCCATGATTGAACGGAAAAGTATGCGCCTGATTAAAGGTTGCGGGCGACCAGGCTGCCGTATCGTGGCAGGCGGAACACTCTTTGCCGAATAAACCAAGGTGGTACTCCGGTTCAGCATGGCAGGCATAACAGTCCTGCGGGGTGCCTTTGAACTCGCCGCTCGCATGGCAGGCTTCGCAAGCGACGCTCAGATGCGCCCCTGTCAGCGGGAATGCTGCCAGAGAGTGGTCAAAAGCGGCGTCCTCCCAACCCTCAGGTGTGTGGCACTGGGCGCAATCCTGACCAAAACGCCCACCGTGAGGGTCATCCGGGGAGTGGCAGGAAAAACAATCCCCAGGGGTGTTTTTCAGGTCGTTAGGTGTGCGCGCCCCAGGATGGCAACCGGCGCAATCCACACCGGCGTGCTTCCCCAGCAGGGGAAAAGCCTGCAGGTTGTGGTCGAATGATGCGCCATAAGTATCTATGCCATCGTGACAAGCCAGGCACTCCTCGCCAAAGGCAGCCAGGTGGTTCGCCATGTGGGTCGGGTCAACTTGCTGGTGGCAGGTAAGGCAACGCGCCAGATCCATCTTTGCTATCCTGTCTCCGTGGCAGTCCAGACAGGTGAAAGCGACGTCATTTATAGTGGTCTTGTGACCTTGGAGAGAAAAGCCGGTCGCTTCATGAGGAAATCGTTGCATATCCAGGATGGTCAGAGACGCCTGCGGTCCGTTATGTTCGGTGTGGCAGGTGTGACACTGCCAGGTGACGCTTTGCGCCAGCATGACCGAATGGAAATTATCCGGGCTGGTGGTCAGGTCTTGATGGCAGATAAGACAACGGTCTGCCATTCGCTCACTCTCCCAAATTGCCGTATGGCAGGCGGAGCAGCGCCCACCGGTTTCGGCATGTGAATAGACGCCCCCCAGGGGTTGCGCGCCTGCCTGGGCGTTGAGCGGACCGGGGTTGAAAAGGACGCCGCCTCGGGCGAGGGCGATGCTGGAGATGGCGAGCAGGGTGAGCAATGCAGCGATCAAGCCGGTTGCCGAAAAACAGCCAATGCGCCTGGTTCTCATGCTGGTCCTCGTTGTCGAATTTCACCCGCCCAATGATTGGTAGGGGGCTATCTTTTCCCGCCCGCTACCGCAATAAGGTTGCATAATAGATCGCCGCGATAATGTGGATGAAGGCGGCGGTAAAGAGCACCATCCCAATGGGGATATGAATCGCGTGCCAGAGTGCCATCAGGCGCCGAGCAGAGGCGAGGGTGTTCATCTGGCGGCGAAGGACGCGCCTGCGCTCGATCAACTTTTCCAGTTGGTCAATCTGGGCGCGCGAGACGGCATCCAACCCCTGTCTGGCTTTTCGCCACTCCAGGCGATAGCGCCAGTCGGAAAACAGCCTGCCAAATATCACAGCGACCTGTGATTCCGTTGCCTCGGAAGGGGCAGAGAACCGCTTTGTCAGGGAACGTAATCTTTCCGAGCTGCTGGCGAGCATATCCTGTACCGATGTTTCCACCTCGGCAATCTGGCGATTTAGGGCGTTGGCTTCCATTTCAATGCCGTCGGCGGTCCTCGGCACTGCGGTATAGATATACCGCCCGACGAAGCCGCTGATGACGATGATGACGGTCAGCAAGGTCACAATCCCTGCCAAGCCGTTAAATTTCCAGGAAGAATGCAAGAGAACCAGATAGGGTCCCACAAGCCCGGTGAAAATGTGAAATTCCAACCAGTCGGACATTTTGCCCCAGCGGGCTGCCCGCGAGCGCTTACGCAGAGAATACAGAGTTTCGGTCATCAGCATCAGGATAAAGCCGACAATTCCGATGGAGTGCCCGAAGAAATCGCTGGCAGGCGGAATCTGGTTCAACTGGCTGGTCACGAAGAGGTATAACAACGTGATCAGGATAATGGCGATGAATGAGAGCCAAAGCTCACGATTGGGACGGGTTTGCATGGAATCGTTTGTGTTTTGACCACAGGTCAGCCAGGATGTCCGCCAGTGGGGCGTCCGGTTGGAGCAACCTGGCTCTGATGGATGAGATGTCCACCTGATTGAGGATCAGATGATGGAGGGGCTGAGAGAGGGTCTGATCTCCCATAACGATCGCTCCCAGTAAAGTGCGTCCTCCCACGAGCACCCGTAACCGATTGACGTCGAAATCGGACTGAGCCGCAATGGCATCCGGCAGGCGACGCCAGGTTTCGCTATCGCCGCGGGCGATTCCCAGCAGGTCGCTATCATCACCGCGTCCCACCGCGCCAATAATGGTGGTGGTCAGGTTTGCCAAGCGGGTCACGTTCATCGCCACCGGTTTGGAATATGCCGCTGACCCACCTGCCATGTTGAGACCGGCGGTTCGACCCTGCTCACGCGCCGGGTGCCACAGGCTATCCAGAACAAATTGACCCGACATCGGATCGAACACCTGGGCGACATCGCCGGCTGCGTAAACGTCTGGAGCGTCGGTTTGCATACGCTCGTTTACCAGGATGCCCCGATCAATCTTAATGCCGCTAACCTGCGCCAGTCCGATACGAGGTGTGACGCCGATGGCGTAACCGAGCATGTCGCAGGCAATCTGCCGCCCATCTTTGGTGCGCACACCCGATACTCTGCCTTTTTTCCCCAGAATTTCAGCAAGTTCGGTATGACGGTGGATCAGGACGCCCTCCTCTTGCAGGCGATGTTCCACAATTCCAGATTCGGTCTCATCAAGAACGTTGCTCCAATAGCGATCACCCCGCAGAAGATAGTGGGTTTTCACGCCTCGCTTGACCAATCCTTCGACGATTTCCAGGGCGGTGATGCCTCCACCCACCACAACCGCAGCTCGAGCTTTGCGCGCCAGTTTGAGGATGTGGCGAGCATCGTCCAGATTATCGAGCTTAAAGACACCCTCCAGATCGTTGCCCGGCGTTTTTAGAGGCGCTGCCGATGCGCCGGTGGCGATCAGGAGACGGTCGTAGGCGATTTTCTCGCCATGATGCATGATGATCTGGTGGGTCTGATGGTCGATGCGTGTTGCACGGGCGCGCAGGAGAGAAGCGCCGAGGTTGCGGAAATCTCTCTCGGTCCAGGGAAAGAGCAAGGCTTCAGGTATCTCCCCGGTCAGGTAATAAGCCAGCCCTGGACGGGAATAATAACCATGTGGGTCATCGGTGATGAAAAGGATATCTCCATGGGCATCCAGGCTGCGAATCGCCTCTGCTGCGGCGACGCCCGCCGGACCAACCCCGATGATGACGTAACGACGCATGGAACTGATTCCCGACTTATACCGGAGATTCAAACAGATGGGTGCGCTCGAAACGCAGAACACCTCTGGGGCAGCGCGCCACGCACTCGCCGCAGGTCAGGCAATGGCTGTCTTTGACCGGTTCTCCCAGCCAGGCGTGGCGGCGGACGTCAATATTGATGGGACAGTTATATGAGCAGATCCCGCACTGGACGCAACGTGCTGTTTCGGGCACGACATATCCCTGCACCAACGCCTCGCGGCGCGTCTTTTCTTGTCTGAAGAGGTGTCTCAAGTTCATTAGCGATGTAAGTATAACCTGATGCTCGGTATCTGGAGCAATTTTAACCGATATTGCCATTCCTTACCCGATAGCAACCGGGCAGAGAATATCAGCCTGTAAAACATCTCAGGCTCCTCTGTCCGGTTGTTTTTCAGAGATGTGGCGTGGAATCGTTTAAAGTTGCTTTCTCATTACTTCTTTCCAGTAGGGTGACATTCAATACAACGGTTAGCAATATCATAAATGCCTTTCTCGGCGTGCTTGCTCTCCGTTTTGCTTTGTTGGTGGCAATTATAGCAAGTCCAGTCCGGGGTTTTGCTCGGGTGGCATATCGAACACTGCCCGTTGGCGCCTTTATGGTTCATCGGGAAGGTGTGCCCGCTGACGTTAATATCGCCCCAATTGCTGGTATTGTGGCAGGTGGAGCACTGCCCGCCGAAGTGACCGGAGGGGCGGTTGTGACAGGACTGGCAGTCGGTCTGTCCTGCGTGGTTGAAGCTGGCGGGTTTCCAGGCGCTGGTGTTGTGGCAGGTGGAGCACTGCCCGCCGAAGTGACCGGAGGGGCGGTTGTGGCAGGACTGGCAGTCGGTTTGTCCTGCGTGGTTGAAACTGGCGGGTTTCCAGGCACTGGTGTTGTGGCAGGTGGAGCACTGCCCGCCGAAGTGACCGGAGGGGCGGTTGTGACAGGACTGGCAGTCGGTTTGTCCT
>FWPV01005843.1_pt1 | contig 24203 bp, 17 predicted proteins | sample 2228371 | NCBI WGS metagenome assembly FWPV01 (sample SAMEA103939776, study PRJEB20133) | metagenome | reverse complement strand
CATCTTCTATCAGGATTACCTGGGCCTTGAGGCGCGGTGGATCGCGCTGGCTTCGGCAATCTATGCCGTATGGAACGCCATCAATGACCCGTTGTTCGGTTATATCACCGATAGCACCAAATCGAAGCGGGGACGGCGCATCCCTTATATGCGCTATACGGCGCCGTTCCTGGCCTTAACCTTCATCCTGGTATGGTTTGCGCCGCGTGGGGCAGGGTCGGGGACGCTCTTCGCCTGGATGTTGACGACGATGCTGCTCTATGATACCGCCTACACCATCATCGGTCTGGTCTACTCGGCGTTGTTGCCGGAAGTGAGTGAATTGGACGCGGAACGGAATGGTTTGCAGATTTCATCCTCGCTCTTTGGTTTGTTGGGGATGATCCTGGGCTTCCTCATTCCCGACTTCTTCCGCCCGAAGACCGGCACATCGCCTTCTTTTCTGCCCTTGCAGGTTTCGATGATCGTGGTGGGTGTCTTTAGTGCGACGATGATCCTCATCACCACGCTCAAGGTGCGCGAACGGCCGGAATTCCATCAAGTTGATGAACCGCTCAAACTGGGGCCGGCAATCAAGTACACCCTGACCAGTCGGGCGTTTCTCATCCTGGTAGCGCAAAACTTCATGTCAATTCTGATGCAGTCATTGCTCCTGGGGGCATTGTTTTACGTCGCCGACTATGTGCTCCAAACCAGCTCAATAGGGTTGATCGCCTGTCTGTTCATCCCGCTCATCATCGGCGTGCCGTTGACGGCGGTGATCCGCCGACGGTTAGGTGTCGTCGGAGCGCAACAGGCATTGCTGGTGCTTGCCGGCGTGGCCCTGGTGGCGATTATGCTTGTGCCGACCGCACTCATTCCCGTCTGCCTGGCCGTGGCCGGCTTCGGCCTGGCGGGGCCACAAACGTTGACCAACGTGCTTTTTGCCGAGGTGGCCGATGAGGATGAACTGCGTTCCGGCGTGCGCCGTGAGGGCGCCTTCTTCGGCGTCAATGCGCTCCTGACCAAACCGGCGCAATCGGTGGCCCTGGCGCTCTTGCCCTACATCTTGCAAGCGACAAACTTCGTCACGCGCGAAGCGAACCAGGGGCAGATTTTCCTGAATCAACCCGCCAGTGCTATCTGGGGGATCAAGGCCCTTGTCGGACTGATTCCCGGCTGTGCGATGCTGCTCGGCGCGCTGATCCTCACCCGCTTTCCCCTGCGTGGCGATTACCTGAAAAAAGTGCAAGCCGACGTCCTGGCCCTCCACGCCCAAAAGCGCGCGCAACTCGACCGGCCACGGGAAGATGAGCGTGAATTCGGGGTTTGATTTTAGCGAGGAGCTTTCTATGACCACATCACGCGAGCGAGTGTTACAAGCCTTGAATTTCCAGACGCCCGACCGGGTACCCAAAGACCTGGGCGGGATGCGTTCCACATCTATCAGTGCCTTCGCCTATCCCAAATTGGTCGCCGCCCTGGGCTTGCCCCCGCGCCTGCCGCGTATCGAGGATACGACGCAGATGCTGGCCCTGCCCGACCTGGATGTGCTCGATGCACTCGGCATTGATGTAGTCACCGTTCTCGACGGTGTGACCAACGCTTTTGAGCAACCGGAGCTATGGCATGCCTACACTTTCAACGGGCGGCTTCCGGCCCTCGTGCGCTACCCGGAGAAGTTCCACACCCTCCCGGATGGGACGATCATGCAAGGTACGGCGCGGATGCCCCCCTCTTCCTATGTCTTCGACGAAGCGCACGGTGGACAGCCACTCGATCTTTCGGCCAACCTGCCCAAACTCGATCTGGCGCAATTCCGCCGCGCCATGGAGGCCGACATCATCCGTGACGAGCGCATCGTCGCCCTCCGCGAGCTATGCCGCCGCGTGCGCGAATCCACCGACCGCGCCGTATTCTTCAACGACAATGCGTTAGCCGCAGGCATCGGCATCGGCGCATACGGCGGACTGGCGATCTTCCCTATGCTCTGTCTTACCGAGCCGGATTACGTCCACGAGCTGCACACGATCATCACGGCGCGCACTTTGGCGAACATCCGTGCCCTGCTGCCCGAAATTCACCCCTACATTGACATCATTATGCTGACCGCCGACGATTGGGGCACCCAGCGCAACCTCATCGCTTCGCCCAAAGTGTACCGCGAGCTGTTCCTGCCCTATTATCGCCGTCTCACCGATGAGTGTCATCGGATCGCTCCGCAGGTGAAAGTGTTCATTCACTCCTGCGGCGCCATCTATGACCTGATTGACCTGCTGGTCGAGAGCGGGTTCAATGTGCTGAACCCCGTGCAATGGAGTGCCGGCAAGCAGTCGTACCGGCAATGGAAGGACAAAGCCCGTGGACGGATCGCGCTGTGGGGCGGCGGCGTCAATGCGCAGGTCACTTTGCCGCACGGCTCTGTAGACGACGTGTGCCGTGAGGTCGCCGAGGTGACGAGCTATCTGAATCAAGAGGGGGGTTACGTCTTCTGCAACATCCACAACATTCTCGCAGAAATCGCGCCGGAGAAGGTAATTGCAATGTGGCGCACCGTTGAGCGTCTAACTTGAGGTATGAGAAGTATTCGTAAATGACGGTGAAAGTTTGTCAACGGCCGGGACGGATTTTTTTCTCTCCCATCCGTTTCAGCCGTTGACATTCTCAAAGAAGGGAGGGCTTCATGCGAGCCAAACGCTTGCTTGCGATCACGGCATTGACAGGATTGATCACCGTTAGCGTGATCATAGTCGGCATGACCTCATCCGAGTTTGTCACCTCAGCGTGTGCTTGCGGCACGGTCAACGACGTGGTGATCTCGGACCTCAATCAACTGGACGGTCTGGTGCGCCAATATGCCGTCGAACATAACGGGCTGCTGCCGACTTATGCCGAGCTGACAGCCCTGACAGAGGGGAATGCATGGATTCGAGCGCATCTCACATCCCAAGTTGATCTCATCACCGGCATGTTCACATTTCGCCCCACCCCGAAAGATGTCTACACGCTCGGTTATGCCGTCTCGGTCAATCGAGACAGGTACATCCTCCTGGGTATTGGGCTGAATGAGAAGTACAAAGACACCTATCTGTTCGGGCGTCGGATAAATCGAGAGATCATAGGTTACAGCTTGCCCATTCTGCGCCCCGGCGATATACCACCGACACCCTCGCCGCTTTCCTGGGCCAACGGTCATGCGGGTGTTCGCGCGACATTGACGGTCACCGACATGAGTCAGGCGGTGATCTCTACCGTTCTCGTCAACAATACCTCATCGGCCGAGCTGGGCCCGACCATCACGCGATAGGTTCCCGCCTCCAGACACCATTTTTTCGCCTGGGCATCATAATAGCGCAATTCTTCGCGGGGAATCTCGATCTTAACCTCCACTGTCGCCCCCGCCGGGATGGCCACCTTCTCAAAACCTTTCAACAGTTTCTTTGGTCGTTCCACGCGGGAATCGTCCATTCCAACATACACCTGGACGATCTCTTCCCCATCTCGTGCGCCCGTATTGCTAACCTCCACCGCAACTTCCAGATTTTGCTCATGCCGCACAACCCGCATATTGCGATAAGTGTAGGTGGTATAGCTCAACCCAAATCCAAAGGGATAGGCCGGTTTCAAGCCTTTGTGATCCAAGAGGGTGTAGCCATGATAGAGATCATAGGTAATTTCCGGATCGGTGCTGCTGAAATAAGGCAAATGGGCAGCCGTGGTGGGGATGGTGAAAGGTAGCTTGCCGCTTGGATTGACATCGCCGAACAGCAAACGCGCCAGGGCCGTCCCCCCCTCCATGCCGGCATACCAGCTATAGAGCAGCGCCGGGACTTTTTCCGCCCAATCCTCGATCAAAATCATGCTGCCACAGACCAGACACACCACCGTCTGCGGGTTAATGCCGGCAACGGCCCGGATGAGTGCGCTCTGCTCCGGTTTAAGCGACAGGCTCTGGCGATCCCCGCCGGGCGCCAGACCGACCGGACTGTGCGAACCGAGGGCGTTCAGTCTCGCCATCAGCTTCAACAGCCAGGCCTGCAGCGGTTTGCCCATATTCCGGTAGCCGACGATGAGCGGTTTGAGCATTTCTTGCATGCCGCCCGGCGAGACGAATTCTCCTTCGTCGTTGAAGTCATTGCCGGCAATGATGATGACACAGTCAACCTCGGCGGCCAGTTTTTGCGCCTCGGCGATTTGGGTCTCGTCGCGGTGCAGAATCTCCACAGCCTGTCCCACATACCGCCGTAGTCCTTCCAACGGGGTGATGACGTAGGGGGGGTAAACCCGGCTGGAGCCATGGTCACCCGTATTCTCCTGAGCGGCCAAACGGCCCAAAACGAGGACACGTTTCACATTTTTGTTGAACGGTAGCACTGCGTCTTGATTCTTGAGCAAGACCATTGACTTTTCGGCCGCTTCGCGGGCCAGCGCCACGTGCTCCGGCGCAGCGACCAGTTCAGGGGGATAGGTCTGTGGATCGGGCGTATGCTCAAAGACCAACAAGGTCCGCAAAACCCGCAACGCTGCCTGATCAACGACCCTTTCGGCGACCTCGCCGGCCTTCACGGCGCGCAGCAAATTGCGTTGATAGTGCACCGGCAAAGGCATTTCAACATCCAAGCCGGCCTCAATAGCCTTTTTGCCGTTGCGCACCCCGAAGATGAAGTCGGAAATGGTAAAGGCTTCAAAACCCCAATCCTCGCGCAAAATCTCGGTGAGTAACAGCCGGCTCTCGCAAGCCTGGTCGCCGCGGAAGCGATTGTAGGCCCCCATCACTGCGGCGGCCCCGGCCTGGACGATCTTCTTGAAATGGGGCAGGTAGACCTCGTGCATGGTGCGGTCATCGGCCTGTACGTTGACGAAGAAACGGCTGTTTTCGATGTTGTTGCACGCATAGTGCTTGACGCAGGCCATCACATTGTGTTCCTGAACGGCTTGGGCGAGGCTCTTCCCCATCTCTCCCACCAGAAAAGGGTCCTCACCGTAGGTTTCCTGGGCGCGTCCCCAGGCCGGGTGGCGGAGCAAGTTGACACACACGCCGCCGAAGAAATTGGCCCCTTGGGCGCGGGCTTCCTTCCCGATCACATCGCCAATCCGTCTTTCCAAGCCGCGGTCGAAGCTGGCGCCGCGGGCCATCGAGACCGGAAAACAGGTTGACCTGCCCATCACGATCCCACGCGGGCCATCGCTGAATTTGATCGGCGTGATGCCAAGTCGTTTTACACCGTTGGTGGCGATGGGCGTCGGGTTGTAAGCGTTTTGGTATTTGAGCTGATTGGCCAGCATATTCCAGTTGCCGTTGAGCAGCCAGACCTTTTCTTTCAACGTCATCTGCGCAAGGATCTTGAGGGCCCGCTCCTCGATGGCGGCACGTGATAAAGTACATGTGGCTTCTTTGTTGAACATTTGTCCTCCCAAAAACACGGTCAAGATATAATTTGCTCAAGCTATTCTGAAAATAGCTCTTTTGGTGAAAAAAGTTCGTTTCTGTCAGCAGACGACATGAGCTGCGCTCTCCACCAAAGATGAAAATGGTTCAGAAACTGTTGGACGCCGATTTTCGCAGATTCACGCAGATTTTATCGCTTTGCTTACTTTATCTGCGAAAATCTGCGTGAATCTGCGTACAGTCTCAGAGTGCTGCGTAAGTCCCGGATTATTTTCGGAATAGATTAAACAGATTTTTTGCCTGCTCAAAGCATGATCTGCGTGAATCTTTGAACGCGCTTTACAGCACAAGATGCTCATAAAGCATTTCCGGGCTCAGAGTGGGGCAGACCGTTTCATGACACAAGACAGTTTGCGCGGCAGCCGTGATGCCGAGGCGGACTGCTTCTGCGGAGGACATACCTTCGAGCAAACCGTAAGCCACCGCAGCGGTGAGGGCGTCCCCGGCCCCAACAGGGTCTACAATATTGAGGACCGGTGCCGGTAGACGACCGCTTTCCTCAGGCGTGGCGTAAAACAATCCTTCCGCCCCCAAAGTAATGACCGCGAGTTTCACGCCCATTTGCACCAGACGACGCGCCCCCGTACTGATCGCCTCCGGCGTATCCAGCGAGACGCCGACAAGGGCTTCTGCTTCTCCCTTATTGGGTGTAATAACCGTTGTATCCGGTAGGTAAGGATGCAAACGGGGCGCCAAACTCACCGTCGTTGGATCAACGCATGTCGGCACCCCATACCGGCGGGTCAGACGGAACAAGGCCTCCAGCGAACGGGCGGAGAGGTTCGCATCAATGCATACCATGTCCACCGCTTTGATCAAGCCCCGCAGGCGATTGATGTGGAGGGGAGTCAGGGCGCGCAGGATATCCATATCCTCGAAGGCCAGCCAGGGGCTTTTGTCATGGTGATGCAGGGCTACGTAAGAGCACGTCGGTTTGGCAGGCACAACGAGGCTGGCGTCTGTATGCACCCCCAAGGTGTTGAGTGCCTGAAGCAACGCTCGCCCCGGCTGATCATCCCCTACGGCGGTGACGAAATGGACTTCTACCTCCAGGCGCGCCAGATTCTCTGCGATGTTGCGGGCCACGCCTCCCCATCCCCAACGAATGTTCGCGGGATTGGAGAGTGCAGGTTCTACCGCCGGATCACACGGAAAGACCTTGACATCCAGGCCGGCCGCCCCAATGACCAAGACGCTATGCCCTGCTCCATTCATCCCTCATCCTCCTTTTCTCTGATAAGCACGCGCGGAATGCCGACAAAGCCCTTGTGCGTTCGGTCATAAGGGCCGAAGAGAATCCGCCCATCTATCTGCCGCACGAACGGCGCCTCATGGGTCAACTCCATCTCGTGGGCAGGTGAGGCCGAGGAGAGCACCTCGATCAACAGAACATCCCCGGCCCGCGTTTGCTTCAACAGATAGCCATCCGATGTGATTTTATACGCCAGATAACGCGCATAAGGATGTAATTGGAGAAAAGGTAAGGTTTCAATAGCCAAAGGAATGTAACCTGTAGGAAGATACTTGCCGAGTTCTTCATACGGAAGGGTGACTTGAAAGGGTGTCACCACCATAGCGCCGGTTCTGAGCGGCGTTTGGTTGACCAATTCGTATACCGGTACAATTTGTACCACCTCATCAGGGGGCATGTGGGGCGGCAGCTCAAGCAGATTCGCCATCCAACGGCTCATATCCCGACACGCTGCGACGCGCTCGGAATTGTTTTCAAATCCCCAATAGCGTTCACTCTCGCCCAAGATTTCCTGGGCCAATGTGAAGGTGTGTAAGGTTTTTACATCGGCGCCCAACACGAAGTGCAGGAGGCCGGCGAAATATAAAGCCACTGCATAGTTGTAATGCGCAACCGGAGTCACCTGCATATGCAGCCACTCCACTGCCTGCTGCGTGCAATCCAGAGCCTCTTCCCATCGTTGCAAGCGCCGCAGAGCCTCGGCCTTATAAAGCAGAACCAGGGCTGCGGCGTGACGATCTTGTTTGGCCTGGACGGCGGTCAAGAAATGTTCGGCGGAGGTCAGGGCCTGCTCCGGTCGACCGGTCGCCATGAGCTGCCGCATCTCACCCTGCAAGCGATCCCACAGGAGGGTGGAGAGTTCTTGTAGCTCTAGCAGATAGAAAGGCGTTAAATTCTCAGGGACGTAGACCCAACGCATGGCATCATACTTTTGGCCGTGGCAACCGTGGTGACGTCGGAGGAACACTCGGCCCAAAAGGTGTCTTTTTCTTCTGAATCGCATTAACGACACGGATAAGGCTTTCGGCCTGCTGGAACATCAACTGCTGCACGGCCGCGTCGCGGTCCGACATCGCGCGCAAGACATCTACAAAACTCATCACGATAAGTTGCGCCGGAACTTGGACGTCTTTATCGGCCAGATCGCGTATCCGCACCAGCATAGCGTTGATCAACTCGACCTGCGCATTCACCTGAGCTTGCGTTAACATATCTACACGTTTTGCTTCTTCGGCCATGGTATAGGCGGCAGTCTCACGCTGCAACCTGGCCTGCCAAAACTCTAACCATTGCCGAGAAATCGCCTCCTCGGCCGGCTGCACCGGCGCCATATACACCGATTCCACGGTGATGCCGCGACTTTTCGCCACAGCCGTGACGTTGTCCTCAACCCGCTTCTGGATCGTCTTGAGTAGAGGAGAGGTAGCAGAGGAAGAAGTGCCACCTGCTGTCGTCGTCCCATCGGGCATTGCCCAATACTCGTCCAACTTATATCTTTCCAGCTCGTCGCGCAGGATGCCGTCGAAAGCGCCGTGCACCAGGCCGATGCACCAATCCTGGATCTGACCGCCTCCTTCGTGGCTGCGTACAAATTTCGCCATAGCCAGGCGCAACACCGCTTCTTTATCGAAGGGATAAGATGGCTTAGGGGATTCGGCGTTTTCAAGAAGCACTTCGGCGGATGGGCCGGCGACCCGGAAACGGATCTCGGTGTCGCAATAGGCCGGGATACCATCGAGGGTCATAAATTCGACCCGCAGAGTGCGCCGCTGCGGGCGTAAGTCAATCACATCCCAGACGCGCTCGAAAGGTTCTAATTGATAAAAGCCGGGTTCAAGCACTCGATAAAGTTTGCCGAGCTTCCATGTCACAACGGCACTATCGTGGGCAATGCTCAGATACCCCGGCCCACCGACTTTCTGCATCACGACCGGCCCATCGGGGTCAACTTGCCCTCCCATAACCCGCAAAAAGGGCCGCCGCGGCGGTCTCTCGGGCAGGCCGCCGAGCAAATGGCCGACCAGTTCCCCGGCATCTTCCCAAGACAGGTCATAGAAACGTTGGGCAAATTGGGTCAACAAGTGCTCTATGGCAGAAGAAGCACCGATGACGTAGGCCACAAAAGCGATAGCCAGCAGGAATACATTCGCCGGCCTTATGCCACCATCGGCGGCAATCTCCGGTACATAGGCAATCAGTAGAACCACGACGAAGGCCAGCGAAAAGACAAGGCCGGCAAGGAAGATCAATTCCATCCGTTGACGTTTCGGCATCGCTTAATCCTCCCCGGTCATCTGCGATAGCTTAAGCAAGGTAGGCACGGCGGACTCGGACAACATCGGTTGAACGCGCGGATCCTGAGCCATATGGATTAAACTTTCCAGCAGATGATAAGCGATCACGTCGCCGGCCTTGTCCGGATCCGCCAGCATCGTATTCGTCTTCTCGAGTAAACCGGAGAGCAAATCGGTCCGCGCCTTACTGCGAACTTTGGTGAGCAAGTCAAGGCGTTTCACTTCGGCGACAGTCTGCCATTCCAGGATTTTGTTAACCCAGCGCGCTTTCCAGGCCTCAACCCGCTGTTTCACCACTCCTTCATTGAGCGGCACGACTTTATTGCCTACGCCGCCGCCGAGAATTTCGAGGCCCAACGGCTCCACCGTCTCCCGCACATGCTCTCGTACCTTGCCGGCGATGATCGAGCGCGTCAGCATGCCGGTTGTTGGATTAAGACTATAGATTTCATCCAAACTATACTGTGCGACGACCTGTTTGAGTTGATTGATGGCCACCTGAAGCGGTACCTCATCCCACGGACGCGCCTGATAGGCCTCCAGGGGCGTTTTTCCGGTAGGATCAACCTCCTCGGCCAGGACAAGCTGAAAGATGTCCTGCGGATCACGATAGGGCCACGGCTGTTGCTGCTTGAGACTTTCGAGATCGAGCTTCTTATTGCCGGAGTGCACACGGAACAGGGAAGAAATGGGCGAACTGACCTCGATGCCATCGCGGGTCATAACCTTCGTGCGTGTGACACGGAACTGATTGCGCAAGTCAACAACCTTATAAGGCGATTCTCTGGGAGCGGTCAAGACGATGCCCGGTCCCGCGACGCGCGTGAGTGTGGTGCTGCTCTTGAGCACAACGACATTTTCCGGCTCGGTCATCAGCCAACCCGGCCCGACGCCATAAAAACTGCTGCCTTTGATCCGCGTTTTCACTTCACCATCTTCCACAACCCACGAGGGTTTGGGGTAGGTGGAAAAGAAGCCGGTCAACAATTGCAATGCTTTTCGCATGCGCTGCTTTTCGTCGGGAGCGAGAGGAATGACCTCCTCCCCCCCTACCAGCAAGACCATGACGGCGACCAGCGGGGGAAAAAGTACAAAAATGAGGAAAAGCGCAAATTTTAGCATCTCGAACCCAGACGGTGACGCCATCCACAGCTCCATAGTCATGGAGCCCAAGACCGCCAGTGTGCCGATTAGGGAACTTCCCCACATGCCTATCGCGATAAGCCAACCGAGAAGCGACTCGGATAGAGAAGGGAAAACACCACCATAGCCCAAGACACTCAGAAAAATACAGAGCGGCGCCAGCAGAACAAAACCGATCACCGCCCAATTCGACACCGGCAACCGCATATTGATCCACAGAAGACCGGGCAAGAAATAGAGCAGCGGCCCCCACATCCGCAACAAGGCCGAGCAGAAGCGCTTCAAGGGAGATACAAACTTGTCCTCGTAACTTGGCGGATGAGCGCGCACATAAGAACGTAGTCCGATAGGTGCCCCAATGTATACTGCCAGAGCTATGAGTCGTAGAAGCATGACCCAACCTCCCGATGATCTTTATTTCATGTAACTACTCAAGGGGTGTCTACTTCACCGCAGAGCACGCGGCGGGCGCAGAGATTTTACAATTTCTCAGCGGCCTCAGCGGCCTCTCTGCGGTAAAAAACAGCCGCGTCTGCGTAAGTCCTAAGACTTATGCCGGTCGAGAACTGAGTGGAGAGACCCTACCTTTTAAGGTCTCGGTCTCTGCAACAACCTTTTCTCCTATTTTTCATTCTACTTTAGCACAGAATTGAAAAAGAGGGAAGGCGACCGATCTCAGGGCTTTATCATTCTCGTCACAATCCCCCGATGCTGCTCCGAGCGGATCGCCAGACCCGCGTTTTATGGCCCATAGCCGTTGAAAACGGGGAACTAAGTTCCCCTCGGAGCAAGCATGAGAAGACCCCAGGCCGATCTTGCCCCCTCCCCCTCAGGATCAATCCTGGGGGAGGAGGTGTAAGGCCTTAACTTATTTTTTGTAGTTTCGTAATGTCAACGGCAAAAAGATGCGGGAAGAATAGGGATCAATCAACACCGAATCGGTCCACGGGCCGTAGTTGCCGTTTTTGTCAATGATGGCGACACGCCAGTAATAGCTTTTGGCCGTGTACTTTTTCCCCGGCGTGAAAATGGTGTTATTCGTCGTAGCCGAGTCAATCAACGGCGAAAACTGACGGTTCTCGGCGATCTGAATCGCGTATTTAACGGCACCGTCTACCGGTCTCCAAATGAATGTCGGGAATGCCATGTTCGCCGCCGACCCACTCAACGGGGCAACAAGTTCGACCACCGGGTATTGCTTGGTGAAACGATAGGCAGCGGAAAAAGGGCCTTCCCGGTTGTTCGCATCCACCACGGCGACCCGCCAGTAGTATTCGCCATCCGCATAACCTTTGAGCGGCGTCCAAGTGATGGTATCCAACACAAGATTTTCAAGCGGCGAGGAGAAATTGGGATTATTGGCCACCTGCAGACGATACTTCGGCGCACTCCAGCCCATCGTGTTCGCATCGCCGGCCACCAGAAAAGCATTCCATTTGAACGTCGGGACGCGTTGAACCACTGCCTCCATGATCGGTTCAACCAACGATGTCTGCGGCAAGGTGATGGTGAATGCCTGCACCGACGACCAATTACTACCATAGGCCGGCGTCAAGGAATTCTCGGCGCGCACACGCCAGTAATAGGTACCGGCCGCATAAGACTCGCGCGGGGTAAAGCTCTCATGATTCACATCCTGGCTCACCAGATTGGGCGAAAAATCCGGATTGCTCGCTAACTCAAATTGATAGTTTCCTGCGCCTTCTACCGCATCCCAAACAAATGTCGGCGTTGAGTAGTTACCCCTCACCCGCAAATTAGCCGGTGTTGGCCCGGCTTTGGTGAAGACATGCGGTTCGCTAGGCGGCCCATCATAATATTTACCATCGAATTTGTGCCGTACCGCGAAGCGCCAGTAAAGAGTGTTATCATCGTAGATACTCTGCGAGCTAAAAATATACTGGAATAGATCGGGATAAGGCTCGCAACCATTGCATCTTGTCTCCAGGATTTGAAAGACAGTGGTGAACAGCGGATCACGAGATACTTCGACCTTATAACCACCGAAAAGGTCTGTCTTGGGCGATGCCGCGTAGAGATAAGGGGAATAGGGCAAGGTGGGGTACTCTGACGGCAGCCCGCCGCGCGGCACAACTAAACTCACCTGATCGCCGATGGTCTTGAACTCGGTCAAGACGCCGGTAGCCATGCCATTATCGGGGACGGTATCCGCGGCTACAGTCGCCGCGCTCGATGACGCGCTGAACAGGGCAACGGACAAGGCGAACGGTTTGTCCCCGCGATCCCCGATCGAGCCTTTGGGAACTTTTAGCTCGATGTAGCCGGCCCCCGGATTGTAGTGCAAGGCCCCTCCTACCTGGCCTACATCCACCAGGTTTTTCACCTGTGGATCCCATGACGAGATCGCCGCCTGCCATGTATGCAAAGGAACGGTGGTTGTTACGAAATTCGAGTTCTCGTAGATCACATAAATTGCATATTCCGGCCGGAAGTAGGATGAGGTTGTCAAAGTCGGGCGGCCAGGAGGGGCAGAAGGAGCACCGGCGCCGGCGGTCTGATCGGTATCCAGGTACAGCCCATACCAGACCATACTCCCCGGCACAGGTGTCACGTGAAAGCCGATGAACCAGTTAGAGCTGTCCTGAGCGACATGGAGCGTGGTCAGCTCCGTCGCCCCCAGACCCTCCACCCCATCCCGCGCCAGCAAAGTATCATATTGCGCCGGCAAAACTCCCAAGGTGTAATTATTAACCCCAAACCAGCGGCTTTGCATGGCAATGATGACCCGCCGCGCGTCGCTCCAGGTCCCTACTTGATTGTTGTAGCTGTCCAGCCCGCAAACACGCCAGAAATAGGTACCGAGGGGCAGACGGACAATGGGGGTATGCTGAGTGTAAGCCGTGCGGGTGACGTAAAGTGTCGAGCTAAAATCCGGGTCTGTACTGATGGCGAACTCGTAATGGCTGGCGCCTTGTTGCGGTAACCATTCAAAAGCGGGCGTAATCTCAAAGGCTTTCTCCCCGTCCAGGGGGAATTGCAGCATGGGAGAGCTACCGGCCACCGGCGGCATCCGGCGCGCCAGATCAATTTGGGTCAACCAGGGCTGACTACTCAGGCTATCGGTCAATACGCTACCACCTGGCCCATAAGGCGTCACCCGCCAGTAATAGTTCGTATGGGCGGTTGGCGTAAAAGGATTGCCTTCGGTCGGCGTAGCACTGAGGTTTTCCGTAAAGACGGTCCATTCCGGTGTGATAAAGTTGGGGTCATCATCCACTTGCAGGCGATAAGAGACGGCTTCCCGACGCGGATTGGAAGCGGGCACCATGGTGCGTGACCAATAGAAAGTCGGGGTATCTACGGTGTAATCATACGAGATAGGAATATTGTAAGGGGCAGCATAATCTCCAGACGCAATGAAAGGCGGTGTATAAAAATAGCGGGGCCAAATATTTTCGGGCACACCTGTATCAAAACGGGGTCTGAAACTGCCCACCTCGCTGGCCTGTCCTTTGAAACCGGATTGATCATAGGGCGTCACGCGCCAGTAAAGGGTGTTATTCCACTCTTCCCCGCTCCAATTGTCGCCCCAGTAATAGAAGGTGTTCGCCGTGTCGTAGGTTCGATGGATCTTCGTAAAGCCGGGGTTCTCAATGGTAATCTCCAGCCGATAGAATTTCGCTTCCCGCACCGGCGTCCAGGTGAACAACGGGGGATTCACCAGTTCATTAGGGCGCGGGGTGAGCAAACGGGGCTGCTGATACCACTTTTTGGTGAAACGCCACACCTCACTATAAGGCCCTTCATAATTCGAGCCATAGCTCACCGCCACCCGCCAGTAATAGGTGACGTCGTTGGGAATGGATACATCCGGCGTATAGGCGGTCTGTTTCGTCGTGATCGTGCTGACATTGTTGGTGAAATTTTCATCGGTGCTGTATTGCAATTTGTAAGCCGAGGCGCCTTTAACGGCCGTCCAGCGAAATTCCGGGGTGTATACCGGCATAGCATAATTTGCCGGCGACAATAACTGCGGCGACCTCGCATAGGAGACAATAATCTGACGGACTTGACTGAGCCGGCCATTGTTGCCGGCCGGGTCACGAGGCGTCACACACCAGTAATAAGTCCCGTTGGCCAGGCGTGTGTCAAAGTTATACGCCGTTGCCGCCGTGGTTCGTTGAACGGAGGGGGTATTACAATCGCTATCGTTGTCAATGTTGAGGACATATTCAGCGGCCCCTATCACCGGCGACCATGAGAAAGTCGGCGCCTCAAAGAACTCTATCACGGCGCCATCGGCCGGCGATAAAAGTTCAACCGCGTTGTCGGTGGTGCTCCAATCCTTGGTGAACTGGCGGATAGAGCTCCATTCCCCTACCGACGTTGAGCTATTGTAGACCCGCACACGCCAGTAAATGGTGCCGTCCTTCAATTTCGAGTTGTCAATGGGAATGTAACGTGTGTTGGGGGTCATCACGCTATAAAGAAGGGGATCGCCAAACGCAATTTCATTATCAATTTGAATCTGGTACTGTGTAGCGCCCGCCACAGCCTCCCATTCAAAATAGGGCACTGCCGCCGGCGGATAGTTGACCACGGTGGTTGTTGCGCCGTCCGGCGGATGGAGCAAGGACGGCGCGGGCCAGACGGTTTGCGCGAAAAGCCCATCCGGCAACGGTGTCAGCATCATACCGCACAGCACAATCAGCAACACGAGTCGCCACCCCAACAAACTGCCGCGACCGGCGGAAAAAGAAATTCTCGCGTCCATTGCTCCTCCTCTGAAGAATGATAGGTTGCACGTTACCTGGTAAGCGGCGGCGTCCCACCGGCATGGGTACACGCCTTCACTCCATACCGTAAGCTCACCCGATTCCCATTATAGGAGCTGTCAAACATCTGTCAATCCAATTCCCCGTTCACTCCCTCCCCCCACAGCCGGCAGGAAAGCAATCCGTCCGCCGCAAGGTATACGATACCATAGACAGAAATAGGCGGACAAATTACACTTGACATTCATACAAAAAGTCTTTACAATAGGGAAAATCGCCAATAGAGCGTGGGGTTATGCAAAAGTGTAAAGCATATTCCACAACCAATCCCAATACAGCACTGCGGGTCGTCTGAAAAGATGTCGCCCGCAGTGCGCGTTTATATACTTAAACGCCCGGTAAATTTTTTATTACTGCTAGCAGATTAAGCAGACTATGGCCTGTCCCTCAAAATCTGCTTCAGCGGCTCAATGCGCCGATAAAAATGGCCATTGCACTATAAAGTTAGGATAGGAGGCCATTTGCCGAGTCCGAATGCTAAGGAGGTGTGATATTTCCAAAGATTTGCGCTGATTTTCGCGGTGTCGCCCAATAAGCACAATACCAATCTGTGGGAGAAAGGAAGAACCTATGTTCGACGAAAAATCATTGAAGGAACTGGCTGCGCTCGAAGCAAACGGGCCGATTTTGAGTCTATACCTGAATGTTGATCCTACCCAGCATGCTGCCGATGAGTATCGGCTGATGTTACGAGAAATGCTCAAAGAAGTAAATGGTACGGTTGACGAAGCCGATATCAATGCCGTCAAACGATTTGTTGACTTGGAGTACAATTGGTCTGGTCGTGGTCTGGTGATGTTTTCACGTCAGGCAGAGAACATATGGTATGCTCTGCCGCTTGCCGTCCCGGTGCGTAACAGCATCGCCGTAGCCAAAAAGCCCTATATTTCTCCGCTGGTCGAGCTGGACGGATTCTACGGACGGTATGCGGTCGCCCTCATTGACCGGCAAGGGGGCCGTTTCTTCCTGTTCCAGATGGGGGAACTGGTGAGCCAGGAAGGGACCGTCGGTGAGGATGTGCGACGGGTGCGCAAGGGCCGCGGGTCCTCGGTGGTGGGGATGCGCGGTGGTTCGCCGTTATCCGGTCGCAAAGAGGCCGGCGTGGTGCAGCGCAATTTGCGCGATAGCGCCGCCGCTCTGGTTGACTTTTGCCAAGAACATCGTCCGCGCCATTTGCTTCTCGCCGGCGCCGAACATACGGTCGCGCAATTCCGTGAACTCTTGCCCGTCAAACTGCAAGAGATTATCGTCGGCAGCTTCAACGCGGATATGGAAGCCGGCGATAACGATATCCGTGCCGAGGCGTTCGCGGTTCTCAAGAATCTGGAGAAAGAACGACACCGCGAGGTCGTTGAAGCGGTGATTACGGCAGCCGCCAAAGGGTTAAACGGTGTTATCGGTTTGGATCAGACCCTTAGCGCGGTTCACGAAGGACGTGCTCAAGTCTTGGTAGTGGAACAAAGTTACCATGCGCCGGGGTATCAATGCCGGGGCTGTCGGTATCTCACGACCCAAAAACTGGATAGCTGTGTCTTCTGTCAGGAGCCTTTCGAAGAAATCGCCGATGCGGTCGAGGCCGTGATCAGCCAGGTGATCGAAATGGGAGGCGCCATTGAGATCATCGAAAACGGCATGTTCGATGCACACATCGGCGCGCTGCTACGTTACTAGCTGCCGCGCCGGTTCATTAGCCGCATGATCGCAATCCCCCCGACCGGTAGGCGGGGGGATTGTAGTTCACCCAAGGAGATGCATGCCCGAAGGACTCAAGCCACCTCTGGATATGCGCGCTTACCGCCGGCAAACCGAACGTCATTTGGTCATTGCCGTCGTATTATGGCTCGTCATTGTCGGCAGTGTGGTCATCGGTTTGATTTACGGCTGGCCCGCCGTTTTCACCGGGCTGATGTGCCTCCTGCCCGGCGCCGGCGTTTTTCTGCTGGTGTGGGTATTCCTCGCCGGCCTGGAGCATATCGGCCGGGATTAGCCACCTATGGCTCTGCGTGTCCGGCGTTCTACAGCCACCCCCGCAAACGCATCGCCTTTTCGACACTGGCAATGGCTACCCAATAGGCAGCGTCACGCATATACAGATGCCTGTCGAGAGACATCGCCAGAACGGCTTTGAAAGCGTTACTCATCTTCTGATCCAACTTTGTCAGCACTTCTTCTTCGGGCCAATAGTAGTTCATGTCGTTTTGGACCTGCTCGAAGTAGGAACAGGTAACACCGCCGGCATTGCAGAGGAAATCAGGAATCACAAAAATTCCCCGCTTTTTCAACACCTCGTCGGCTTCTAACAAAGTCGGGCCGTTGGCACCTTCGGCGATGATACGCACTTTCTTGCTGATGTGATGCACATTTTTGCCGGTGATGACGCCTTCGATGGCCGCAGGAATCAGCACATCCACGTCCTTCGTCAACCAGGCATCACCGTCTTCAATCACGTAGCCCGCTCTTTGCGCCCTGACTTTGTCAATCGTGCCATATTGATCGGTGATGTTCTGCAAGAAGTAGGGGTCAACACCCTCTTGCTTGGAGAATGTATAGGAGGTCTGATCGTCGCGGTCCCAGCACGACACACAGGTCACCCGGCCACCCAACATCTCGATAAACGTGCGGGCGGCGTATTGTGCCACGTTACCGAATCCCTGAACGGCGGCGGTACTCCCGGTCGGACGTATCCCCAAATGCTTCATGGCCTCACGGATGGTGACGACAACACCGAAACCGGTTGCCGCCGTACGCCCTAGTGATCCGCCTCCCCCCACCGGCTTGCCGGTGATCACGCCGGGCACATACTCTCCGCGCAGTTTGGAGTATTCATCCATCATCCACCCCATCATCTGCGGGGTCGTGCCCACATCCGGCGCGGGGACGTCATTGCGCGGACCCAGGTTCTTCCAAATGGCGTCAATCCATTCACGACACAAACGTTCCTTCTCGCTGGTTGAAAGTTTGGCCGGATCAACAACCACGCCGCCTTTACCACCGCCTAAGGGGATATCGGCCACCGCACATTTCCACGTCATCCACATCGCCAGGGCGCGAACGGTGTCCAATGTCTCATTAGCCGCAAAACGGATGCCGCCTTTTGCCGGTCCACGCGCGTCATTGTGTTGCACGCGAAAGCCGAAAAAGACCTTGATCGAACCGTCGTCCACGCGCGTCATTGTGTTGCACGCGAAAGCCGAAAAAGACCTTGATCGAACCGTCGTCCATGCGCACCGGCAGTTGGAAGCGAAATTCACGCAACGGCCAACGCAGCATTTCGCGTACCGCCTGCTCCAACCCCATCTGCTCGGCGACGTGATCGAACTGTGCCTGCGCTAACTTAAAGGGATTCATTTCTTCATGTTCGGCCATGCCACACTCCTTACTCTTGTTATGCTCCTATGGTTATGAAATTCGTAGCTTCACTTGCCATCCTTTTGATTCACGCGGAACGTCGCCGCTCCAAAGCCGCCTGCAACCGACGCCTTGTATCCTGCGGGTTGGCCTTGCCGTGGGAGGCTTGCATCACCTGCCCGACCAGCCAACCCAGGATATTCGTCTTGCCCTCAAGATATTGCCGCACCTGTAGCGGATTCGCCTCCAGAACGGTGGTCACAAGGGCCTCCAGCGCGTCGGCATCGGAGATTTGGGCCAGCCCCAGCCGGTGGACGGCGTCCTGCGGCATTTCACCCGTCTCACCCATCGCGCTCAATGCCGTCTTGGCCGCCGTCACACTGATCGTCCCCTGTCGAACCAGTGCAAGCAGTGCCGCCAGGTGGGCCGGGGTGATCTTGCAGGCTTCCAACGGCGTGGCCGTGGCATTCAAGATGCGGAAGAGTTCTCCCACCACCCACTGGGCGACATCTTGCGGCGCAACGTTGTATGCCTGCGCCATTCTGGCCGCCGCTTCGAAATAATCGGCGACACGGCGATCTTCCACCAATAACACCGCCTCGTAGGGGCGGATGCCGTACTCGGCCAACAGACGGCGTTTCTTCGCCCACGGCAATTCGGGCACATGCGCTTGAAGTTCGACGATCCATTCCGGCGCAATCTCCAGTGGCGGGATGTCCGGTTCGGGGAAGTAACGATAGTCGGGGGCATATTCTTTACTGCGCTGCGCATAGGTGACCCCGGCGCGCTCATCCCACCCCAGCGTCTGCTGTGCAACGGCGCCGCCACTTGTCAGTATCGCTTCCTGCCGCTCAATCTCATAAGCCACACTGGCTACCAGTGCACGAAAGGAGTTGAGATTTTTGATCTCGGTGCGCGTTCCCAACGCCGTCGTGCCGCAAGGACGGAGGCTGACATTGGCCTCAAAGCGCATTTCGCCTTTCTCCATGTCCCCGGCATTCACGCCAACGTAGATCAACGCCGCCCGCAAGCTCGTTGCATAGGCTTGCACGGCCTCCACCGTGTGCAAATCCGGCGCGCTGACGATCTCAAGCAGCGGCACCCCTGCCCGGTTGAAGTCTACCAGCACCGTCCCATCGTCTTGATGATACAACTTGGCCGTGTCTTCTTCCAGGTGAACGCGCGTGATGCCAATGCGTTGTACGCCACTCTCCGTCTCGATCGGCAAAGCCCCATTGACCGCCAGCGGCAACTCATACTGCGAAATCTGGTATCCTTTTGGCAGATCGGGGTAGAAGTAGGATTTGCGCGCAAAGACGTTCACCGGATTGATCGTGCACCCCAGGGCCAGCCCGGTCATGATGCCCAATTCCACCGCCCGGCGGTTGACAACCGGCAAGGTACCCGGCAGGGCCAGGCATATCGGGCAGACCTGGGTATTAGGGGGTACATCGCCCGTATCCGCCACGACCGGACAGGCACAATACATCTTGGAACGGGTATGAATCTGCGCGTGAACTTCAAGGCCGATGACGGCTTCGTATTCCATAACTCCTCAGCTTACACGTCGGACAAAACGTGCTATACGCTCCAACGCTATTTCGATCTTGGCATAGGCCGTCGCATACGACATGCGCACAAAACCAATCCCCGAAGGCCCAAAAGCCCGCCCCGGCACGACGGCCACGTGCTCTTCCTGCAGCAATCGCTCGGCAAAGAGCTCATCATCCATGCCGGTGCTGCGAATATCCGGAAAAGCATAGAAGGCGCCGTGCGGTTCGATGCATGACAGCCCCAGGGCATTGAGGCCATCCACTATCAAGCGGCGCCGACGCTCATAGCGGGCATGCATCTCTTGAACGAACGGCTCGCCGACTTCCAGAGCCTTCAGCGCTGCCCACTGCGAGGGCGTCGGCGCAGACATAATCAAGTATTGGTGCAGCTTGCGCATCGGCGCCACCAGCGACGCCGGGCCGCACAGGTAACCGATCCGCCACCCCGTCATCGCATAGGCTTTGGAGAAACCTTGCAGGACGATGGTGCGGGCACGCATCGCCGGCAAGCTGGCGAAGCACACATGCTCCACCCCGTAGACCAGGCGGTCGTAGATTTCATCCGAGATGACGAGCAGGTTGTATTTCTCGGCCAGCGCAGCGATTGCCGTGAGCCGGGCACGGTTGATCACGGCGCCGGTAGGATTGTTGGGTGAGGCAATGAACAGCACTTTCGTCTTCGGGGTGATGGCAGCTTCAATCATCTCCGCCGTGAGTTGGAACTCGGTCTCCGGCGTTGTCGCAATGGCCACCGGCACCGCTCCGACCATGAGCGCCGTCGGCCCATAGGCAACAAAGCATGGCTCGGCAAAGATAATCTCGTCGCCGGGATCAAGGAATGCCGCCATCGCCAGATATAACGCTTCAGAGACACCAACCGTCACCAAGATCTCATCTTCGGGATCGTAAGCCAAGCCATAAAGACGTTGCAGGTGTGCCGCAATGGCTTGTCGCAATTCAAGTATCCCGGAGTTGGAGGTGTAATGCGTCGCCCCGCGTTGCAAGGCCGCAATCCCGGCCTCCACGATCGGCGCCGGCGTATCGAAGTCCGGCTCCCCAATCCCCAAACTGATCACGTCTTTCATCGTTGCCGCAATATCAAAGAAACGGCGAATGCCAGAATGTGGAATGTTTCTGGCCAGCTTAGAGATAAATGCCTCCGAATTCATCAAGTCCTCCTCCTTAGTCTGGTAGTCACTAATCTGGTACACGTAGTCGTTAGTCTGGTGGTCGTCAGGTCAATAAAGAGGCTTAGGTGATCGGTTCCCCCTCTGATCACCGCCAGCCTATAGCTCTACCGAAGAATCGCCGATATTCAACCGGCGGAAGCGGCCGGCGAGATGAACCCAGCGGCCGATGATGGACTCTTCCAACAATACTGCCTCAATTTCCACCCCCTCGTCAACAATCGTATCGCGTAGGATACTATCGCGCACGATAACATCCTTGCCGATAGACACATACGGCCCGATGACCGAACGTTCGATGACCGCCTGGGGATGAATATAGACCGGCGGGATGATCGTCACGCCGGGGCGTGGCGCCTGGAAACTGTTCTCACAACCATTTTCCAACAGGTAACGATGGGTGATAAAGGTCGTCTCCGGCTTACCGGTGTCTTGCCATACACCGGCCGGACGCGCCTGAATGCGGGCGCCTTGCTCGATCATGACGTTGATGGCATCGGCCAGATAATATTCCCCTTTCGTCTGAATATGGCGGGCCATCAACTCCTCACAAGCGCGGGCCAACCATTCTCCTTCACGGAAGTAGTAGAGGCCGATGAGCACGTTTTTGTTGTCCATAGACTCCGGCTTTTCAACCAGCCGCGTCGCAAAGCCATCCGCGTTGGTCTCCACCACACCAAAGCGCCGTGGATCGTCCACCGGATAAGTAAAGATGACGCCGTCCAACCCGACGGCATCCAAACCGGAGAAGTCAACGTCATCGAACAGGGTGTCCACCCACATGGTGAAAACCGGGCCGGTGAGATGTTCGCGCGCCAACCAAAAGGCATGCGCTTGTCCCAATTGCTCTTTTTGTTCGACAAAGTGCGCCGGAATCGCATAATTCTCACGGATGTACGCTTCGACCTGCTCTCCCAACCAGCCGACAATGAAGACATACTCCGTGATCGGCAAATCGCGGAAGCGTTCCAGGATATGTCCCAACATCGGTTTGCCGCTTAACGGCAACAAGGGTTTGGGGCGCGTCCACGTGTGCGGGCGCATGCGGGTTCCCAAACCGGCCATAGGAATGACGAGCTTCATAACTACCCTCCTGATATCGTTAAGTTGTTGTACCGCTCTTTTTGACAGGATTTGGGGTCCGTTTCATGCTGCCCCGTTAATCCCGTCTCCTCCCATCGTGTTCAAACCGAGCCGTCGCCACTGCTCACACCGAAAATCTAACTGCCAGGCCGCAGCTTATGCCACACCGTCGCCTGCTCATAGGCGAAGGCTGCGTGCAACAGGCGCGCTTCTTGCAGGGTGGGAGCGGCGAGCTGCAACCCGATGGGCAGCCCATCTCCATCAAAGCCGCACGGCAGACTGATGGCCGGGATGCCCGCCAAAGCCTGGGAAAGGGTAAAAACATCCGCCAGGTACATCTGCAAAGGATCGGCCATACGCTCACCCAGCCGGAAAGCTGTGACCGGTGAAGTCGGTCCGGCAAGCAGATCAACGTGCGCGAAGGCTGCATCGAAATCGCCCTTGATGAGAGTACGGACTTTCTGCGCCTTGAGATAATAGGCCTCGTAGTACCCCGCACTGAGTGCGTATGTGCCGAGCATAATGCGCCGCTTGACCTCCGGGCCAAAACCTGTGCCCCGCGTTCGGGCATAGAGGTCACCAAGCGTCGCACTGTGTTCTGCGCGATAGCCGTAGCGCACGCCATCGAAGCGCGCCAGATTCGCGCTGGCCTCCGCCGGCGCAATGAGATAGTACGTCGAGAGCGCGTAGTCGGTATGCGGGAGTTGGACATCCACCAACTCTGCCCCCAAATCTACAAACGTCTGCAAGGCGGCACGGACCGCGCGTTCCACGGCGGGCTGCAAGCCTACCGCGAAGTATTCACGGGGTACGCCGATCCGCATCCCCCGCACGTCCTGCGACAGGGCTGCCCGGTAATCGGGCACCGGCGCAGGCAACGTCGTGCCATCCAGTGGATCGTGCCCCGCCATCACCTGCAACAGCAACGCCGCATCGGTCACATCGCGGGTCAACGGCCCCGCTTGATCCAGTGAGGAGGCGAAGGCGATCAGGCCGTAACGCGAGCAGCGTCCATAGGTAGGACGCACGCCGACCACACCGCACAAGGCCGCCGGCTGGCGCACCGAACCGCCGGTATCCGTCCCCACCGCCGCGAGCGCTTCGCCGGCGGCAACCGCTGCCGCACTTCCGCCACTCGAACCGCCCGGCACGCGCGTCAAATCCCACGGATTGACCGTCGGGAAGAAAGCGGAATTCTCGGTGCTCGAACCCATCGCAAATTCATCCAGATTCGTCTTGCCCAGGATGATCGCACCGGCCGCAGTGAGCTTACGCACAACCGTCGCATCAAAGGGGGGAATATAGCCCTCAAGGATTTTGGAGCCGGCGGTCGTTTCGATGCCCTGCGTCGAGATATTATCCTTGATCGCGAGGGGGAGGCCGAGCAAAGGGGCGTCTCGACCGGCGGCGCGGGCTGCATCGGCGGCTTCGGCCTGTGCCAGAGCCGCCTCGGCCATCAAGGTAAGATAAGCCCGGATGTCGTTATCAACGGCAGCGATGCGTTCCAGGAGCGCCTGCGTCAGCGCCACCGCCGTTATCGCGCCGCAACGTAAGGCATCCAAAGCCTCGTGAAGGGTTAGAGTATAGAGATCATTCACGCCGTTGGGTAGTTGCATAGGGTCGTTAATCGGATGGTTGTTGAGATGGTCGTTTGGGATTGCAGATGGATCAGCATATATTGTCCCCGGTGGTGTGATTGGGTGGATGAGGCTTCTTCAGCGCAGGGCAGGGACAACAAAGCAGGCATCTCGCGTTGCCGGAGCATTGGCCAGTGCGTCCTTTGTCGGCAAAGGCGTGGTCGGCTCATCGGCACGCAGAACGGTGCGCAGTGGCAATACGCTGGCCGTCGGCGGAATGGCGGCGGTGTCCAGGGTTTGTAGCCGCGCGGCATAGTCCAATATAGCCGAGAGTTGTTCCTGATACAAGGCCGACTCCGCCTCGTCCAAATCCAGATGGGCGAGGGTTGCAATATGCGTCACTTCTTCACGGGTCAAAGCCATCGTTCGAGTCCTTCCGCACCCCATTCCTGGGTGTCTTTCTTTACAGCAGATGCTCCAGATTATACAAAGTCTTTCGGTCATTGTTCTTGGGGACGCTCTCCCGACTTTTCATCCCCAAG
>FWPV01005840.1_pt1 | contig 24212 bp, 23 predicted proteins | sample 2228371 | NCBI WGS metagenome assembly FWPV01 (sample SAMEA103939776, study PRJEB20133) | metagenome | reverse complement strand
GCCCTCGGCTATCCGGGCGATCCCATGCAATGGGGTGGTCGCTTCTCCAAGAAATAACCTCATCAGTCAGACCCACCACAGGAAAAGCCTCTCGATGCACATCAAGCTCACTTCCTTATCACCTTACGCCAAACGCCAGATCATCGGCTGGCTGCTGCTCGCTCTCGTCTTAGTCACTATCGCCGGCATCAGCCAGGTGGCTTACGCCCGTTCCGCTGCCAGGCACACCAGCCAGGTATCCCCCTTGCACCCCACCTTTGCTCTGCTGGACAGCGACGGCGTCTCCGTCCTGGAAAGCGGCAAGCCGCTCTCGACCATGAAAACCTGCGGCAGTTGTCATGATACTGAATTCATCGCCAGCCACAGTTTCCATGCCGATGTCGGGCTGAGCGAGTTCTCCGCCCCCGGGCAATCCAGCCTGGCGCACCCCTGGGATACCAGCCCGGGTCTGTTCGGCAAATGGAGCCCGCTCACCTACCGCTATCTCTCCCCCGACGGTGATGAACGCCTGGACCTGGGCACCGCCGAGTGGATCATGACCATCGGCAGCCGCCATGTCGGCGGTGGACCAGCCGCCACCAGCCGCGACGGGCAACCCCTGACCGCTCTTCCTTCGGAACCGAGCAACCCCGAAACCGCCATCCTAGACCCCCAAACCGGCGCAGTCAAGCCCTGGGATTGGCAAGCGTCGGGCGTGGTGGAGATGAACTGCTTCATGTGCCACACCCCCTCCCCCAACAATCAGGCGCGCCTGCAGGCTCTACAATCCGGCGAGTTCCAATGGGCAAGCACCGCCACCCTGCTGGGCAGCGGTCTGGTCGAGCAGAATGGCGATCAGTTCTCCTGGAACCCTGATGCCTTCCAGGAGAATGGCGAGCTCCAGCCAGATTTCGTCCAGATTCAGGACCCCTCGAACGAAAATTGTGGTCTGTGCCATGGGGCAGTCCACGACGATATCAATAAGCCGCTGGCGCTGACCGGTTGCCAGCCGGATGTCAACCGCACCGACACCACCGGGCAGGTGATCGCGCCGGAAAAATTATCCAATTCTGGGATGAACCTGGCGAACAAAGAGAGCCTGACCCGCCCCTGGGATGTCCACGCCGAACGCAGAGTCAACTGCACCGATTGCCACTACTCCCTCAATAACCCCATCTACTACCAGGAGTCCGCCGACACACGACCGGCGCATCTGGAATTCGACCCGCGCCGTCTGGATTTCGGCGAATACCTCAAGCAACCGCTGCATCAGTTCGCCCGTGGGCAGAGCGCTCAGGATAACCTTGCCCCTGAGCTACGTGGCACCATGCGCCGCTGCGAATCCTGCCACAACGCCGAAAGCAGCCACACCTGGCTACCTTATACCCAGGCGCACATGCAGGCGGTGAGTTGCGAGACCTGCCACATCCCCCAGATGTACGCCCCCGCCATCCAGCAGACGGACTGGACCGTGATCACCCCCGATAGCGCCCCTCAGTACGTGTGTCGCGGCATCCAGGGTCCAAGCAATTCCCTGAGTTCTCTGGTCACCGGATTTGAGCCGGTCTTGATCCAACGCTCCGAGATAGATGGCGAAACGAAGTTAGCCCCATATAACCTGGTCACCTCCTGGTACTGGGTCTATGGCAACCCCGAGCGCCCGGTGCGTCTGGAAGACCTGAAAGCGGCTTTCCTGGATGGCGACTCCTACCATGCCGATATCCTCGCCGCCTTCGACCAGAACGGCGATGGCGCACTGGACAACTCCGAGTTGGTGATTGACAGCGCCGTGAAACAAGAACGGGTCGCCTCCCGTCTGGCGCAGCTCGGTCTGGAGAACCCACGCATCGTCGGCGAGATACAGCCTTACAGCATCAATCACAACGTTGCCAGCAGTGGTTGGGCGACCAAAGACTGCACAACCTGCCATTCTGACTCGTCTCGCATCACCCAGCCCATCCAACTGGCGTCGTACGTCCCGGCTGGCGTTATACCCTCTTTCGTCAAAGATAACAACACCCTGGCAAACGGGAGAATTTATCAATCTGCAGATGGCGCCCTGTACTACCAACCCGCCACCTCCGAAAACGACCTTTACATCTTTGGGCATAACCGCGTTGCCTGGGTGGATTTGCTTGGCTCGCTGATGTTCGTCGGCGTTTTGTTCGGGGTGGGCGCGCACGGCACCCTGCGCTATCTCTCCTCCCTGCGCCGCCCACGCGCCAAAGGTGAGATCCAGAGCGTCTACATGTACTCCGTCTATGAGCGCTTCTGGCACTGGCTGCAGACCTTCACCATCCTCGGTTTGCTCTTCACCGGCTTGGTCATCCACAAACCCGAGACTTTCGGCATCTTCAGCTTCAGGGGTGTGGTGCTGGTGCATAACGTCCTGGCAGCCATCTTGCTCATCAACGCCTTTCTCTCTTTCTTTTATCATGTGGCGAGCGGAGAAATCAAACAATATATCCCCCGTCCCTACGGTTTGATTGACGACATCATCGCCCAGGCGGTTTTCTATCTGCGCGGCATCTTCCGTGGCGATCCCCATCCCTTCGAGAAAACCCCGCGGCGCAAGCTCAACCCCTTGCAGCAAATCACCTATTTCGCCATCCTCAACATCCTCTTGCCGTTGCAGATCATCACCGGCGCACTGATGTGGGGCGCGCAGAGCTTCCCCAAACTGGCAGCCAGCCTGGGAGGCTTGCCCTTCCTGGCGCCCTTCCACACCCTCATCGCCTGGACTTTCGGCTCATTTATCGTGCTTCACGTTTATCTCACCACCACCGGTCATACTGCCTTCGCCAGCATCAGGGCGATGATGATCGGTTGGGATGAGTTAGAGATTCACCCCCACCCGACAGAGTTAGAGCTTCAACCCCAACCAACCGAGATTGAGATTCACCCCCATCCAACTCAGGAAGTCCCCCCGACTTCCGCCCCGGAGGAAGCATCCGTATGACAACCGCCACCGATACCCAAAAACCGAAACGCAGCTTCAGCCTGCCCAAATTCCTGACCAGTCGCCCCACCCGCCCATACGTCCATCCCTACCTGGGTGGCGCATTGTTGGGCGTGGTGCTCTTCTTATCGTTTTTCCTCACCGGCAATGGTCTCGGTGCCTCAGGCGGTTTGAACCGCTTCATCGTCTTCTTTGAAGACCTGATCGCCCCCGAACATGTGGACCGGATTCCCTATCTCATCACCATGGCTGGCGGCGACCTCGACCCGCTGGATAACTGGATTGTGCCGATGGTCTTCGGCACCCTGCTCGGGGGTTTTTTCTCCGGCTGGCAACACGGTCGCCTCAAGCTCGAGACCAACAAGGGACCCCGCATCTCCACCAGATCCCGTTGGGCTTTTGCCTTCATCGGCGGAGCTTTAATGGGGTATGGAGCGCGCCTCGCCCGTGGCTGCACCTCCGGGCAGGCGCTATCCGGCGGCGCTGTCCTTTCCGTCGGAAGCTGGTTCTTCATGTTCGCCGTCTTTGCCGGGGGATACGCCCTGGCGTATTTCGTCCGCAAGCTGTGGACTTAAACGGAGGTACCCATGCCACCCTTTCCTCTTGATTTGATCAGTCTGCTCACCAAGCCCGGCGCTTATTTAGTGTACGGCTTGATCGGTTTTGCCTTCGGTTATGTGTTGGAGATATCCGGTTTCGCCATCTCCAACAAACTGGCTGCCCAGTTTTACCTGAAAGAGATGACCGTGCTGAAGGTGATGTTCACCGCCATTGTGGTGGCAATGGTCTTGATCTTCGGCGCCACCGCCCTGGGCTTGCTGGACTACCGCTTGATTTGGGTCAACCCCACCTATCTCGTCCCCGGCATCGTCGGCGGTCTGATTATGGGGGTGGGCTTCATCATTGGCGGTTTCTGCCCGGGCACCTCTCTGGTCGCCCTCTCCACCCTCAAGCTCGACGGTCTCTTCTTCGCCCTGGGTGGTCTGTTCGGCATCTTCCTCTTCGGTGAGACCGTTCAGTACTTTGAAGATTTCTGGTACTCCACCTACATGGGGCGCTACACCTTGCCGGAGATGTTCAACACCTCTTACGGCGTGGTGATTGTGGGGGTGATCCTGATGGCGCTCTTCATGTTCTGGGGCGCTGAGCAGCTCGAGCGCATCTTCGGCAAGCGCGATCTGAGCAAAGAGCCACGGGTGCGTTACGCCGGCGCGGCAGCCCTGCTCTCGGGAGCTTTGATCGTGGCGTTTATCGGTCAACCCACTCCCGCTGCGCGTTGGGCGAAGATTGCCCCCGTCAAAGAGGCTGCCCTGGTCGAGCGCAAGGTGCAGATTCAGCCCCCTGAATTGTTGCATCTGGTGCATGACCACCACCTCAAAGTGATTATGTTAGATATGCGCAGCGAAGCCGATTACAACATCTTTCACATCGCCGGCGCCCGTCGGGTTGACCCGAATCAGCTCACCAAACTGGCGGCAGAATTGCGCCTGGAGCCGGTAAACACGCTGATTGTGGTCATGAGCAACGACGAAGCCGCTGCCACCAATGCCTGGAAGCTGCTGGTGGCGGAAAGCGTCCAGAATGTTTATATCCTGGAGGGCGGGGTCAATAACTGGATCGCTATCTATGCGAAAAACGACCCCAGTATCCAGCCCAACCCCTCCGCTGCAAACGATCAGTTGCGCTACATCTTCCCCGCCGCCCTCGGCGCCCGCTATCCCTTCGCCGACCCCGACCCGGAGGAATTCGAGATTGAATTCACCCCGAAGGTCCAGCTTCAACAAAAACGCGGTCCCACCAGCGGCGGCTGTGGATAAATCATCTACAACAAGGAGAACAACGATGCCCATCTATGAATTTATCTGTCATCAATGCGGGGTAGAATTCGAAGAGCTGGTGCGCAGCGCCAATTCACTCGAAGGCGTGCTTTGCCCTGAATGTCATAGTGAGCAGGTCGCCAAGAAAATCTCGCTCTTCGCTGCGCCATCCGCAGGCGGCAAGGCGACCTCTTTCTGGGGCGGCTCCACCTCCAGCTCCTGCAACACCGGCAAAACCTGAGGCATCTAAACCGTGCAGCCGTGGGCTGACAACCAAGGAGAATTCGAGATGGATCAAAAGACTAAATTTACTAAGGTCGTCACACCCGTCGTGCTTTTTTTATCCTTAATGATCGTGCTTAGCTTAGACCAGCTTACATTTTCACCTGTTTACAAAGCAACTGCCTATCCTTCACCTGGGTATTTGTATTTACTTTTGGACTTTGGCATTGATATACTCTTAGCGCTTACGATATTGTTGCTATTTTGGTACTTGGTAAACGTAAGCGCTACTTACCTGGCTGGTATGCTTGTTCTGATCGGTTTCATTCTGGTAGCACTACGACTGTTGTCGCCATATATCACTGGATTGGGTTCCATTGTCTTTTCAACCTGTCGCATCTCAGTAATTGGATATTTTCTTATCGTTTCGGGTGTCCTCAGTATTTTACTGGCTAACATCAAGCGTAACAGCAAAAAGAGATTTTTGGATATTGAATCTTAATAATGCCTCATACTATAATGAGGCTTGTACATAAAGGTTGGATCGAAAAATTTTCTCAATCAGGGATACAAGTCCCTATGGTCTTCCCTTGCCATTCTTCAATAACTTTACCATCTCTCTCCCACCAGCTATAAATCTCTTTCCAAGGTTCCAAACGCAATGTTGCGCCAGGACCAATAATCCACGGACCCGACTTAACCCATTGATAAAAAATTTGTCCACAAGCGGTTAATGCTTCGCTATTTAACTTTGGTGTATATTCACTTCCTGTGTTGGTAATTCGAATTGTTTTAACGATTTCGTTACCTTCATCGTTTACACAATAATCAGTTTGTCGCTTATATGTAGTAGGTCCAATACTTCTCCATGAAATATGTATATAACAGACAACCGCATTGGGGATTTTGCTTAATGTTTCCTCATCAATAGGCACATTGACCAATGTACTACTAATATACTCTGTTTCATCTTCAATGACTGCATTGTATAGGGAAGTTCCAGGTTCATCAACGATGAATTCCACCCTGCCTCCACCTTCTGTTAATATTCTTCCATCATCATATACCACCAAAGTGCCTGATTTAATGATAGTTATTACTTTTTCCGGACCGATCTCTGGATTTTCAATTGAAGTATCATTGTTATCTACAGGTTCTCCGACTTCAATTATTACTTCATCCAATAACTCACTTTCAATAGGCATGGACTGGTCATCATCGAATAGGGGTATTATTTCAACTTCCCCACCATCCTCTGTAATCATCTGAGTGTTATTGAACACTCGCAATGTCCCTGAATGGATCACCAGAGCAGTCTGATTTGCTTGTTCTTGGGCAACAGCGAGAGGGAGATGAAAGAACCATGTTAAGATGATGCCAATAACCAAAATTACGCTTGCTGATTTTAGAACGAACCTTCTCCACTTATACATGGTTTCCTCCACTTAACAATACGATTCCTCGGTTTAACCATCCTTTCTGTATTAAATTGTACATAATATTTTTTTTGTCAAATATGACTCCTGAGGTTCAGACAAAAGTTCGAACATCGCCACAAACCAAGACACCAAACGCATGGGCTGTGGCAATCGGGACTGCTTCAACTTGCTTCTTAGACAAACGGAGCTTTTGTTTGAGCAGAACAATCAAACCTGAATAGAGTAACCACTTGGGATGTTGGTTAGATCGTAGGTCGGGTTGAGCGGTTCGTCTCTGAATACATTTCGTGATTCAACCCTGCGAAACCCAACCGTTGACTGGCAATGAATGGGGTGCCAGCAGGCTTTTCCTATCCCTAAACAGACTCGACTTTCATATTGTGCCGTAATGTCATTGCGAAACCGGCGCTCTTTGCCGGTTGAAGCAATCCGCCGATGAGCCATCAGTCTGCCGTGCTAACAATGGATATCAACCCGCGGCGAGATGACCTGACTCCGTAAAAAACCATCCTGAGCCAACTTGACCTCTTAGCATAACTCAGCAATTGGAGTATACTGGTCGTAATTACAGGATATTATCATGAAAACAAAATCAGTCTCACCAACTGCATCCTTGCGCAACCTCATCGTGCTTGTCATCGCCCAGGTGCTCACAGTAACCGCTGTGAGCGTGGTTGTATTCGTGGGCGGCATCAGCGGCGGCGAGCTGACCTCCAACCCGGAGCTGGCAACTTTACCCATCGCCCTCATGGTCGTGGGGGTGGCGCTGTTCAGCATACCGGCGTCCTTTTTCATGAAACGGTTTGGCAGGAAAACCGGCTTCCTCTCCGCGGCGTTGATTGGGTGCCTGGCATCCTTGATGGCGGCAGCCGCCATCGCCTGGGGTAGTTTTGCGCTCTTCTGCCTGGCGTTGTTGCTAATCGGCGCCCATTCCAGCTTTGCCCAGCAATACCGTTTTGCTGCCACGGAAAGCGTGCCACCTCATCTCGAAAGCCGGGCTGTCTCGATGGTGCTGTTGGGAGGCGTGCTGGGTGGCTTTTTTGGACCTGCCCTGGTCACCCTCACCCATGCTTGGGCAGGATTACCCGAATACAGCTTCACCTTCATCGCCCTTGCCCTGCTCTTTTTAGGGATCGCCGTCAGCATGGCTTTTCTGGCGAGGCTACAGGTCAGCCAGGGACCAACCACCATCGGCGGAGAACGACCGATGCGCCTCATCCTGAACCAGCGCGGATTCCTGGTGGCGGTGCTGGGGGGTGCCGTGGCTTACAGTGTCATGAGCCTGCTGATGACTGCCACGCCGATCTCTATGCACACCATGCATGGCTTCAGCCTGGATTCCACCGGTTGGGTGATTCGCAGCCATGTGATCGCCATGTTCCTGCCCTCCCTGATTAGCGGCTGGTTGATTTCCCGCCTGGGTGTGGCGCAGGTGATGGGCATCGGCACTTTTGCCATGGCGCTCACCGCCATCCTGGATATCGCTGGCATCCATTTTCTTAACTACTGGACCGCCCTGGTGCTGCTTGGCATCGGCTGGAACTTCTTGTTCATCGGCAGCACCGTGTTGCTCACCCGCTATTATGCCCCCCCAGAGCGCTTCAAGGCGCAAGCCTTCAACGATTTCATCATCTTTGGTGTCCAGGCGCTGGCTACGCTCAGCGCTGGCTCTCTGATTTACATGACCTCCTGGAGCTTCATGAATTTGCTGGTGCTGCCTGTGCTGTTGTTGATGCTGGTGGCAATCGTATTTGTCGCCCGACGCTCCGTTGCCTCTGCCCTTCCTTCATCATCCTGACCTGCGCGGCTTCTCAATAACCTGCATCTCCCATTTAAGGCTATAATCATCTGAGATCACAATCCATTCGGAGGGATGGTATGAACAGAGAGCGCCAACTCAAGTGGGATGGCTGCAACAATGTGCGCGACCTGGGAGGTCTCAGGACGTTGGATGGTCGTACCACTCGCTGGGGGGCAGTCGTACGCTCCGACGACCCGACAAAGCTCACCCCATCTGGCTGGGAAGCCCTCTACGCCCACGGGATTCGCACCATCATCACCCTGCAAACCGATGGCGTGAGTGAGAACACCCCGGATAAGGTGCCTCACCCTGCCGACCTTACGTTTGTTCAGATCGCCATCGAAGACTTAAGCGACCAGGAGTTTGTAGGACAGTGGGTGAACACCAACTTGTGGGGTACGCCGCTCTATTACCATGATGCATTAATGCGCTGGTCTGATCGGCATGTCCAGGTCATGAACGCCATCGCTCAGGCGCGACCTGGAGGAGTCTTGTTCCATTGCGGTCGGGGTTATGATCGCACTGGCATCATCGCCATGTTGCTCCTGGCGTTTGTCGGGGTTGAGCCAGAGGAAATCGTCAAAGACTACGAACTGAGCCTCGACCCATTTCGCGACGAGCTGCTGCGCAACAAGGGCACAACTTCGCGTGAGGTCATCCTCGATACGCTTGCCAGGCTGGATGCGCGCGCTTATCTCCTTGCTGGCGGGATGCGCGCATCGGACCTGGAAGCGCTGAGCACACGCATCCTCGAGCCAAATCGTAGGTTGGGTTGAGCGGTTCGTTTCTCAATTCTTTTCATGAATCAACCCAGCGAAACCCAACCGTTTACCCCGTAGGTTGGGTTGAAAACCCAACCCCCTCATCCAACCCAATACCAGTTCGAAAACAGCGCCGTGAATAACCCCAACGCCAGCAAAGAGAACACAAAGACCACCCGGTCCACCCAGGTGTGCTTACCCCACCTGCCCAGCAGCATAAACGCCGGGAACAGCACCCACATGTAGCGCCGCTGGCTCATCAGCAAGCCGGAGCTTAACGGAATAATGGCGCCCATCAGCACAAACGCCCCCTCGCTCCAGCGCCGTTGCACCAGCAAAACCACCCCCAGCGCGATGAACAACAGGACAAACCCAAAATCCGCCCAGTTATCCAGTGGCAGCGCGCCATCCGCCAGCGCCGCGCCCCAACCCTGCACCGGGCGGGTGAACAGTTCCGCCACCATCTCCATTGGCGAGCGCGGCTGCCTTGCCCATGCTTGCGAAGCGTGCATAAACGCCAGCGGGTCGCCAAAGTTCCACTTCAGGTAGAGCATGTACACCAGGGTGCCCAAAGGCGCCAGCAATGTGGGCATCAGGCTACCCCAGCCCGGCGCTTGCGCCCCTTCGGCGAGCGCCTTGCGCCTGCGACTCCACCATTCCAGCGCCAGCATCGGCGCGATGATGACGCCCACCAGGCGGGTCAGCGCCGCCAGGATGCTCACCAGCCCCGCCGCCCACCAGCGATCGCGGCGCGCCAGGTACAGCGCCGCCACCGCCAGCAACAGAAAGAGCGATTCAGTGTAAATTGCCGAGCCAAAAAACGAGGCGGGAAAGATCAGCAGGTACCACACCGTCCGCTCTGCGGCGTGGGCGTCCCCTTCAAGGCTGGTCAGACGGTAGAGCAGGATCACCCCTGCCAGCAACGCCAGGTTGGAGAGGATGATCCCCGCCCACAACGGGTCGCCGGTGATGGCGCGCATCGCCCGTAGCAGCATCGGGTATAGCGGGAAAAAAGCCACCGAGGGGAAGGTGACGTTCTCATAGCGATATCCTTCCTCAGCGATGCTCAGATAAAACCCTGTGTCCCAGCGACTGCCGAATACATCCAGCAGCGTGTTGTCCGGGCGGATATGATAGGGCGGCACGCTCGAATCGGCGATGATCGGCGTCGAAAAATACGCCACCGCCGCAATCCCTGTTCGCGTCACCAGGAATGCCAACAAAGGCATCCACAACCAGCGATAAGCGTTCAATCTTGATTTCATCAGGTCAATCAATCCCCTCCTGCGCTGCCCGGCGACATTGATCAGCCAGCATGCGGGAGGGCATCTCTCCCTCCCGCATTTTACCTTGGGATGGATATTCAAACAGGGAGCTACAGGATGCCAGCATCTCTTTACTTAATGATCACCGGCATAAAGAGCACCTGTTGCGCGATTCCCGCCGGCAGGTTGAACACATCCCATTCGTTCTCAGCAGACCACAGCGGCGCGTCCTCATCCAGGATGATCAGGGTCGCTGCGCTTTCATTCCCGGCAGCCTCGATCATGTAATAACCCGTATCGGCGCCGCTCGAGTTGATCAGGAAGAATAGTTCTCCTGAGTCATTCGATTGCAATTCACCCAACAACACGCCGTTTGCCGAGACCGAAACCAGGGTATTGGCTGAGAAATTGGCGCCAGACACGCTGAAAAAACTACCCGGCGCGCCGACGGTATGGTTCACCTGGAGCGTGGCTGGGTTGTACACCCCGGCGTAACGTTGCCAGTTGAATCCCTGGGTTGGTAACCCGAAAACCGGTATTAACCCAACACCAAACAGAAACACACTCAAAACAATGGCTATCCGTGTTATATATTTCATTCAGACCTCCGTAATTCTCTCTAATTTGATGAACAATCGCTGAATTTCTGCTAAAAAAATCAGCGATTAGTGTGACCATCGGTCCATTCTATCGCTGGGGGTGGGAAATTGCTTCTCCCCTGAGGGAGGCTACCCGACGCATGGCGTTGCACCAGACGATACACCGGACCGGATGGTTTTGCCACCATTACGGACGACAAATCCTGGGGCATACTGTCAATATAAACCGATCGGACTTTCACCTCCTTGCTGATCGCATAAGCCAAATCCTGGGAAGAGATCAAGAAGCGGTTGATCGCCTGTACATCTGGGCGTTTTCCTTCCACAAGTTGTAGATACTGCACCACCGGCACCGTATCCCACCATCCAAACACCAACGCCCCAGGCTCCGCCCGGTTCAAGATCGCCTCTCCCCGCTGGCGCGTGCTCCAGTCCTCAGACAGGTCCACAATGCGCCAGTTCCATATCATTGCCAGTAACACGCCGCCAACAAGCATCGCCTGGACCGCCCATGCGGCGTTTTGGTAAAGCCTTTCACTCCCCAAGCCGCGCAACCAATTGATCAAAATTTGGCTGCCCAATCCAACCCATAATGCCCAGATCAGGTATGCCGGCAGGTACATGGTGTCCTTGTCTAACACCTTGTAGTTGATGTAAAAACCGGCGCTGAAGACGAACATCCCGGTCAATAACAACGCCTCGCGCCAGTTTCTGCGCCACAGCCACATCAGCCCCACCAACCCGGGACCAATGCCAATCGCGAAGAACGCCTGTCCGAGTTGAACCAGGAACGCCCGGATTTCTTGCCAGAGCTCCGCTCCCCGGTAAGCCAGCATCACCCCGGAGAACGTCCGACCGGTCACCAACCAAATGAAACCATCCCAGGTGGTCAAATCCATCGGATGAAACTTGAGACTTGCATCGTACACGCCGGCGTAGTTGAACTGGGGTTGAGCCAGATAGCGCAATGGCAGATAAAGATATGGGACCAGCCCCAGCATCATCCCTGCAAAGGCTGAGATGATTGTCCCCGGCGCAATCGCCTTTCGGGGGTACGCTGCCAGGATAAAAGTCAGGCTGGCAGGCGCCAGCAGGGTCATCGCTGCATGATGGCTCAAACCCAAGCCAGCCAGCAAGCCCACCCAGAACATCCGCCTGGGCGCGGGAGAGTCGCTCCAATGCAATAACGCCAGGATGAAACCCGCCATAATCGCCGTATGCAGCGTGTAGACCTCTGCCACCAGAGACAACCCCCAGAAAAAGGTCGAAGTCGCCAGCAATCCCAAAGCTCCCACAGTCGCCCAGGCGCCAACCTGCCAGCGTCGCAAAATACGCTCTGCCAGCATGATGGTCAGCGCCCCGCATACCGCCGAAAACAGATTCATACGGAAGCCGACATCGCCGATGGGCAACCTGGACCAGACCATTCCCAGACTCAGGTAAAGCGGATAGCCCGTGGCTCGCATCAAACCGCCGGTATAGGCGGCGGTGGTCAGTTCGGCGCTGTCCAGGTTATAAATGGTGGGCGCCATGGTAAGCAGATAAATCGCCATCGGCAGTGCGAATGCCGCCAGGCTGCGCCAATCGGCTGATGCGGATAACCACCTCAAGAACCCTTTCACAACTTGGGCAGGGTTATCCCGATTGATCCCCTTGGCAAAATCCCTCGAGCCGGTTTGACCGGGATGTCCATTTAAACTGGCTGGATTCATTCTCCTCCACTTTCCACGAAAATTATTCGACAATATTCACTCAATAAGTCTCAATTTCTCTTGAAAAGTTGTGTATATGAGAGAATATTAATCAAATATCGTCAAATACAGCCGGTAAACGCGTCAATCCAGGCATTTCCGGTCTGACTCGGCTATTAATACGCTCGATTTATCGTTATGGATTGGGGGAAATCAGGATCTGATGCGAACTGCCGTCAGGCGCATCAGCTTCTCCAGGTCAGCCCATAGGAGCTGAATGTCTTTGTCCAGCTCGGTCTTTATCTTTCGCGCCTGATAACCGGATTCTTCCAGAGCGCGGTGGTAGTATATCTCGCTCGCGCCGCGATCAGTCCCACCTTTGGCAAAGGGCGACGGTCCCTGGGCGCGGATCAAGAACTTAGCCGTGGCGTTGCGCAACTCGAACACCTGGCGGGTCATCGTTTCCACCCGCAGGGCGAGTTGCTGATCATAACGTCGCACCGCCCGACGCACATCCCCGGCGTCATTCCGAAACTGGAAGAGCATCCGATCTGCCTTATCCAGGACGACGCCGATGTCCCTCTGTACCAGGTCTGTGTCCTGTAAAGCCTCACCGCAGATCTCGGATACACGCAAACAGGTGTTATACCATACCGGCAGGATATCCAGCATCTCCTGCACCCTGCGTCGCTCGAAGCGGTCCATCAATCCCTTCAATAAACCAGCCATCCCGAATTCTCTCAACAAATGATGTACCTGCCGAGATTATAGCATGCGCAGGTTTTCCTCCAGATATATTCTCAGCAAACATTCAGACAATATTAGCATAGCAAAAACCCGTAACCCACTTACATAGATGGTGTTAAGTGGTATAGCAATATCGCACAAATTATTGCACCTGCATTCCGCAGTTTTCGTATTTTTAGAAAAATATATGCTCATCATCACCTGTTTCGCAGGATAAATGTCACAAGACAGCCCAAAATTCGTCTCTAAAATACAGTATTAGCACAAAATATTCCAATTTTCTTGATGCGCCTGCCGGATAAACTATACCACTAACCAGTAACCACCTGAGCATTGCAATTTAGCGTTGAACCCGTTGACCAGATGAATAACCTTGTGCATGTTGAAAGACCAGGTATGTCCACCTACCTGCACAAACCGCTCTATCTCCAGATCCAGGAATACCTCGCCGAGCAGATTGAATCTGGTAATCTGACCCCGGAATCGCGCATCCCCTCCGAGCGAGAACTGAGCAACGATCTGGGCGTGAGTCGCATGACCGTGCGCCGCGCCATCACTGAACTGGTCAATGAGGGGCTGCTCGAGCGCGTCCAGGGCTCCGGGACGTTCGTCGCCAAGCCCAAAGTGGAATACGCCGCCTCCGAGCTGATCAGCTACTCCAAGGCAATCCGCTCCCGCGGCTTTCAGGTCAGGCGCCAGTTGCTCGAATTTGACGAAGTCCCCGCCAGCCGGCGTCTGGCGGAACGCCTGCAGGTGCAGATTGGTCACTCCCTCTATCGGGTCGTTTTGCTTTGCCTGGCAAATCGGATGCCCGTCATCCTGGAACGGGCTTTCTTCCCCTGCGAGCGTTGCCCCGATATCCCCGAATATGACCTCGAAAAAACCTCCATATACGATCTGCTGACCGAAGCCTATAAAATAAAGGTCTCTCATATCGAGCAGAGCATCGAATCGGTCACCGCCAGTGATATCGTCGCCCGCCAGTTGCGGGTTGACGAGGGTTTTCCACTGCTCATGGTCACCCGTGTGGTCACCCGCCAGGAGGACGACAGACCGGTCTTATTCTCTCAAGACCTTCTCAGAGGCGATTATGCACGGGTCAGTTTTAGTATCCGCCTTGATGAGAACGGATAGGAAGGAGGCTGAAATCGAAGATACACCAATCAGATTGTTCTGCAGCGATGACAACATCACTCATCATCCTTCCAAATTGATACAGGAGGTAGAAATATGACCGAGATGGTTTCTCCCGCCGGAGCGGGAGATCGCAAATTGTACGCTCGTAAAAGTTCCGGGCTGATTCGCACCATCGGCATCTTTGGCGCTATGGTCTTCGGCGTGCACTGCATCAGCCTCTCCTCTTCGGGCTTGATCCCCTATTCCTGGGTGGCTGGCGTCTGGCCTGGCAGCAGCATCATCGGCGTGCTCACCGTCGCCATGATCCTGTGCCTGTTCCACGCTTACACCTACGCCACCATCGGCGCCACCATGCCCCGCTCCGCCGCCGACTACACGCTGGCGAGCCGCGTCCTCAGCCCACCCCTGGCGTTTGCCGCAAGCTGGACCCTGGTGATCTTCAGCGCCATGGTCGCCGGCGCCCTCATCGCCTGGATCCCCTCCACCGCCGTGCCGGTCTTCATGCAAACCATGGGGATTGTCTTCAACAACCCCGGGATGACCGCCTTTGGCGAGTGGTCCGCCAGCCCCACCGGCATCATCGTCATCGGCACCATCTGCGCCGTGATCACCTTCGTCACCATGATCCTCTCCACCCGCACCATCGTGCGCATCCTGGAAGTCGGCTTCTTCCTCGGTTTGTTCGCCTGGTTGATCATCTACTTCCAGTTGCTCACGCCGGTCTCGTCCTTCCCCGAGGCGTGGGATAAGTTCATGGGCGCAGGCAGCTACGCTTCGCGCATCCCCACGGCAGAGTCGCTGGGCATGGTGATCAATCCCAACGTCGCCCTGATGACCCTGGCGGGTTTGATCATGGGCTTCTGGATCTTCTACGGCTATTACATCCCCACCTTCTTCGCCGGAGAAGTCAAGCAAGCCGATAAAACCCTCCTGGCTGGGAGCTGGTCGTCCCTGATCGTCACCTGGGCGATCTTCGTCCTGGGCGCTATCCTCATCCAGCGCCTGGTGCCATTGGAGTGGCTTGCCGCCGAGAGCTACCTGGGTCAGTCGGACTTCGAAGGCATGGCGATGCCCTACATTACTTTCTGGGCGGCGATCCTGCGCCCCAGCTTCCCTCTGGTGCTGATCGTCTTCATCGCCTGGGTCTATACCCTCATCAACCTGGCGCAGACCTACTTCTTCTACTGCTCCCGCATCGTCTTCGCCTGGTCCTTCGACCGCCTCATCCCCGAAGCGGTGTGCTGGATTCACCCCAAGCTGCATAGCCCCATCATCTCCATCATTATCATCAGCATCATCGCCGAAATTGGCGTGATCGATGCGGCTTTGGGCGGCGTGATGGGCGCACAGCTCAACTTTGTCTTCTTCGCCGTGTGGACCCAGCTCGTGCCGGTGACCGCCATGATGCTCTTCCCCTTCCTGAAGCCAGACCTGTTCGAGAACTCCAGCGCCATGGTCAGGCGCAAGGTGGGGAATGTCCCCCTCATCACCATCATCGCCGGCATCACCCTGCTTTACCTCATCTGGATGATCGTCGCCAGCTTCGCCTTCCCTGCTGTTGGCGGTCGCATCGGCGCCGGCACCATCGGCACCCTCATCGGCTTCTTCGCCTCGGGCTTTATCGTCTTCTACGTCGCCCGCTGGTACCGGATGAAGAACGAGGGCATTGACATCAGTTGGACTTTCCAGTCCGTCCCGCCGGTATAGTTTATTCCGGTCGTTGTTGGTGGCTGCCTGCCTTCTCTGGCAGCCACCAACCCTTCTATGACTTCTTCAATCTGCCAGGCGCACGAGTCCAGACAGGTGGGTTTTGTACTTTAAGATAAAATATCGGGTAGTTTCACCACCGGTATCAAGGTTTGACACACATCAATCTCAAGGGCTCAAACCGGCTTCAGCCGGTTTTCGGTGCCAGACGTCGATTTCAATCGACGGCAAACATGATATCGTTCGATTTAAGAGAAAATATTATTGTCGCACACCTTAAGCTAAAGGAATCTCTATGATCTTCAAGAAAAAATCGCCAGACTCGAATAAGGTAACCCGTATCCTATACGCCTCGGATTTTCATGGCTCGGAGGCGTGCTACCGCAAGTTCCTCTCCGCCGCCTTGCAATACCAGGCAAACGTGCTCGTCACCGGCGGCGACCTGACCGGCAAAGCCATGATCCCGATCGTCCACCAGGGTGGCGGCAAATATCAGGGTTACCTGTTCGGTCGCAAAGAAGAACCTTCCACCCCGGATGAGCTGGAAAAGTTCAAGCAGACCATCAGCAACGTCGGTTTCTACCCGATCGTCCTCGAACCGGACGAAGCTGAAGAACTGGAAGCGGATCCCAAGAAGATGTCCGCCCGCTTTGAACACGAGATGCTCCTGCGCACCCGTCAATGGCTGGACCTTTACGTGGAGAAATTGGGAGATAAAAATATCCCCCTCTACTTCTTGCCCGGCAATGATGACCTGTTCTCCATTGACGACGTGATCGCCGAATACCAGGACCGCAACGTGTTCAACCCCGATGGCAGGCATTTCTGGCTGGATGAGCACCACGAGCTGGTCGGCATGGCAAACGCCAACATGACCCCCTGGAAGTGTAACCGCGATACCGAAGAACCGGAGCTGGAGCAAAAACTGGAAGCGCTCGCCGCCATGCTAGAGAAACCGCATCAGGCGGTGATGGTGCTGCATGTCCCTCCCTACAATTCCGGCTTGGATGTCTGTCCTGAGCTGGACGAAAACCTGCAGATCGTCGCTCGCGGCGGACAGGTGTTAATGAAACCGGTCGGCAGCCAGGCAGTGCGCAAAATCATCGAAAAAGTGCAGCCCCTGCTCACCCTGCACGGGCACATCCACGAAGCCGCCGGTCACACTCGCATCGGCAACACCCTGGCGATCAACGCCGGCAGCGAATACGCCGAGGGCATCATGAAAGCCGCCATCATCAACCTCGAACCCACCCGCATCAAAGGGCATGTGCTCATTTCAGGATAAATCTATGGGCAAATACGGTGAAATTCAAGGCGATTTTTACGCTGAACGCACCCGCATCCTGAACGCGCTTGCCCAGCCCGAAAACCAGCACATGGTCTTGCGCCTCATCGGCGCCCTGGCGTTCCGCACCCACTGTCCTGAGTTCGGCTTCATCCAGGATTCCCTGGGGCGCGTCTTCACCGATATTGACTTCGCCTCCTACCGCACCAACTTCAAGGACATCGTGCGCCTGCTGCCCGAATTGGGTTACGAGGAAGACAAGATGGTCACCCGCCTCTTCAGCGAGTCGCGCTTGCTCTTCCACGACCCCGTCTACGGACGCCACATTGATATCTTCTTCGATAAGCTCGATTTCTCCCACACCTTACCCCTCAAGGGTCGCCTGGAAGCCGAAACCCTGACCCTCCCCCTCGCCGAGCTGCTCCTGGAGAAGATGCAAATCGCCCAAATCAACGAAAAAGACGTCATTGATACCATCATGCTCCTGCGCGAGCACCCCATTGGCGAAACCGACCAGGAGACCATCAACAGCCGCATTATCTGCGACCTGCTGGCAAACGATTGGGGTTTCTGGCGCACCGTCACCGGCAACCTGAAACTCACCGACGAATACCTCGACCATTACAACCAGCTCACTCAGGAAGACCGCCAGGTGGTGCGCGCTCGCATCAAAGAGCTGCTGGAGCGGATTGATGCCACCCCGAAAACCTCACGCTGGAAGCTGCGGGCGCGCGTCGGCGAGCGCATCAAGTGGTACAAAGACGTTGAAGAACTGGCTAACCGCTGATTCTGACCAATATCCCTTTTATGGAGTTGATAAAAACAATATGAAATCCATCGAAGAATTCATCGTGCCTTGGGTGCGTGCCTCCGAAACTTACAGCGATAAACACATGGACTTCGCCTGGGCGCATCCCGAAATCTTACGTTTGATGTCCAACGAAAACCTGTTGGCGCCCGCTCAGCCCGTGCTGGATGCCGTCCTCGAAGCCGCCCGCCTGGGCAACCTCTACCCCGGCTCAGCCGAAAAGCTGCGCCAGAAACTGGCAGAGCGGGATGGGCTTTCCGCCGACCAGGTGGTGTTGGGCAATGGCTCCACCGATGTCATCAATTTCACCGTCAACGCTTTTGTCGCCCCGGGCGAGGAGGTCATCATCCCTGTCCCTACCTTCTCGATGTATGAAGCCCGGGTCAAAATCAACGGTGGTGTGCCGGTGCTGGTCCCTCTCACCCCGGCGCCTCATTTTTACTGGGATATCGAAGCCATCCAGAACGCCGTCACCCCCAAAACCAAACTCATCGTCGTCTGCACCCCCAACAATCCCACCGGCAACCAGATAAAATTCAGCGACCTGCACCGTCTTCTGCAATTGGGCATCCCCCTCTTCATTGACGAGGCGTATTACGAGCTGGAGACCGAACCGCGCTCCCTGGCGTATCTGGTGAACGAGTACCCACACGCCCTGGTCAGCCGCACCATGTCCAAAGCCTTCGGACTGGCGGGATTCCGGTTGGGTTATGTGTACGCCTCCAAAGAGGTCGCCAGCTATCTCAACCGCGTCCGCTTCCCCTGGAACGTCAGCCTGGTCTCCATCGCCGCCGCCCTGGCAGCCCTGGAGGATGAAGCAGACCAGAAGGCGAAACGCAAGAATATCATCGAAGGGCGCGAATATCTCCAGCACGAAATCAATCGCATCCCGGGGCTGCGCGCTTATCCCTCCGAGGGCAATTTCGTCCTGATTGACGCCAGTATCCTGGGTAAAACCTCCAGTGAAATTCGGGATGACATCATCGCCCGCGGTATCTTTATCCGTCCCATGTCGCCCCACCACATGAAGGAAGGCTATGTGCGCGTCACGGTGGGTACGCCGGAGCAGAACCAGCGCTTCATCCAGGTCTTCAGAGAATACGTCAATCAGGTGTTAGACCTCTAAAATCGCCATGGAGAAGAAATATATCCTTGCACACGATACCGGCACCGGCGGCGATAAAGCCGTCCTCACCGACCTGCGCGGGCGCATTATCCACTCCTGCTACCAGGATTATGGCTTGAGCTATCCCCAGCCCGAATGGGTGGAGCAAGACCCCGACGAGCTCTGGCGGGCAGTGTGCCAGACCACCCGCGCCGTCATCGCCGAGGCGGGAGTTGACCCGGCTGAGATTCTCGGCGTGGGCATCTCCGCCCAGATGTTCAACCTTTTGCCGGTGGACGAGGCTTGTCGCCCTCTCACCCCGATGATGAGCTGGTTGGATATGCGCAGCATCGCCCAGGCAGACCGTATCCTCAGCGGCGATACCCCATCCTTCCTCTTCCAGCACACCGGCAACATCCCCACCGCCAAAGATGTCATCCCCAAAGTGCTCTGGCTCAAAGAGCAGCGCCCAGACCTCTGGCAGCGCACCTACAAACTGCTGGACTGCAAGGAATTCATCCTCTTCCAGCTCACCGGCAAAATTGCCATTGATTATCACGGCGCTTCGGTTTATTTTCTTTTCGACCCCCTGCGTAAGACCTGGTCGCAACCTGCCTGCGACCGCCTGGGCATCCCGCTCGAAAAGCTGCCAGACGCCTACCCCTGCACCCAGGTCATCGGCGAGGTGACCCCGCAAGCCGCCCGTCAGACCGGCTTGCTTGCCGGCACGCCAGTGGTCATCTGCGCCGGGGATGTGGGCGTGGCGCAGACCGGTTCCGGCGCCAACGCCGACGGCGCCGCCCACCTCTGCATCGGCACCGCCACCTGGATTGGTCTCTCGGTCAGCAGCTTTCGCAATGACCCTGAAAAACCGTTCTGGGCGCTCAACCACATTGACCCCCAGAAATGGATTATCGCCGGAGAGATGGAGACCGGCGGCGGAGCGCTGATGTGGCTGCGGGATACCCTCTTCATCCATGAAGCGAATCAGGCGCGCGCCGAGGGTAAATCCACCTACGGTTTGTTGGGCGAGATGGCAGCTTCGGTCGAACCCGGCTCGGATAAGCTCCTCTTCACCCCCTGGCTCTCCGGCGAACGCGCCCCCATCCTGGATCATTACGCCCGCGGCGGCTGGCTGGGCGTCTCCCTCAGCCACACCAAAGCCCATTTCATCCGCTCCCTGATGGAAGGCGTCGCCTACCATTTGCGCTGGATCATCGAGGCGCTGGAACGCAACCAGTTGCCGGTGGGTGCCATGAACGCCATCGGCGGCGGCAGCACCAGCCCGCTCTGGACGCAAATCATCAGCACCGTCACCGGACGTGAACTGCGGGTGGTCAAGAACGCCCTGGAAGCCGGCGCCACCGGCGCCGCCCTTACCGTGGCGGTCGGGTTAGGCGTGTACCCAGACATCGAATCGATTGATGACTTGATCGAAATCAGCCATACCGTTCAGCCCGATGAGCGCCTTCAAGCTCGCTACGACCATCTATACCGGGCATACCGCCAGGCTTACGACGCCCTCAGCCCCCTCTACCGCCAGATGTACGAAATACCATGAAATCTCTCATTGATCGGCAAGCTCTCAATCGCCGCGCCCGCCTCGCCCACGCTGCCAGCCTGGGTGGTCTGCTCGTCCTGCTTGGCAGCGTGGCGGTCTCGCTCTGGAAGCCAGATTGGACGCTGCTCACCTCCATCATGTTGTTTGGTGGTTTCGCGGTTTCGGTTCTGGGCATTGCTTACGCCAACCGCTGGGTGAAGAAACCCCGCCCTGAGTTCATCCTCGACCAGGCGCTCAAGGGTTTGAGCGACCAGCATCGCCTCTACCATTACACCCCCCTCGCCGACCATCTGCTGCTCACCCCCAACGGGGTGGTCGTTTTGCAAACGGTCAACCTGGAGGGTCAGTTCACCTACCGCGAAGGCAGATGGCGCCAGAAGATGAGCCTGGGGCGCGCCATGCGCTACATCGTCGAAGAAAAACTGGGCGATCCCATCGCCCAGGCGTTGGGTCAGGCGGAAGCCATCGCCGGTTACCTGCAGCAAAACCTCCCCGAAGGCAGTCGGGTGCCGGTGCAGGCGTTGGTAGTCTTTACCCACCCGCTGGCGGCGGTCAAAACCGATGACTCCCCCATACCGGTCGTCATACCGGAGAAACTCGCCCGAAAGGTGCCCCACCCCGGAGCGAAGCTGTCGCCAGAGACCTACCAGCATGTCCGCCAGGTGTTGGACGCTTTGCTGCCAATGCAGGTGGAAAGCTAAGTTTTAATCGTAAGGCGGGTGCCTTCATTGACCAAAACGCCTTTTCCTGATAAAATATAGACAAGGATCAGGCTGAACAGCGTTCGATATTCGTATCTGCAGCCTCGAGGCATGCGCCTGAGGCGTTTTTTTAACCAACAGACCCTGGCATCTGATTCACCCACCGGCGTTGTTTGCGATTGACGAACACTCGCGTGCGCAGCGCCAAGAATGAAGGCAAATATGGACTTTCAAGTTGGAGACCAGGTAGTTCACGCCTCCTTTGGACCAGGGGAAATCGTCCAATTGGACGAAAAAGTGCTATCCGGCTGTAAACGCAAGTACTACGTGGTCCAGATCAAAGATCTGACCCTTTACGTGCCGGCAGACGAGAGTGGCGCATCCAGCCTGCGTTCTCCCACCCCGGCGGGCAAATTCAAGAAACTCCTCAGAATCATCACCAGCGACGGAGAGCCGCTCTCCGAGAACCGACTGGAGCGCAAAGCTCAACTGTCACAGCTCTTGCGCGATGGCAGCCTTGAGTCGGTCTGTCGGGTCATCCGCGACCTGATGTATTACCGGCGCAACAAAAAGCTGAGCGAGACCGATATCGCCCTGCTGGAAAGGGCGAAAAACTTCCTCCTGACAGAGTGGCAGGTTTCCTTGTCAGTACCCTTCGCTCAGGCTGAGCGAGACCTCAACCACATCCTGGCGGTCAATCAGCCTAACCCTGAAAAGTAAGCAGTTCTCTGCCAGATTGGGTACGTGACCAAGAAGCGCGCCTGCGGCGAGAATAAATACCAAAATTTTGAGGAGAAGAAGATGGATACCAAACTGTTTGTCGGTAATCTTGCCTACACCACGAGCGAAGATGAGCTGATGGAATTATTCTCGCAGGCAGGCACGGTCAAATCGGTCAGCATTATCAAAGACCGGGATACGGGCAGGTCGAAAGGTTTTGCTTTTATCGAGATGGCAAACCAGAGCGAAGTCGAACAAGCTATCAAGATGTTCAACGGCACCTCTTTTGGCAACCGCCAGATCAAGGTGGATATCGCCAAAGAAAAAGAACCGCGCCCCTCTTCAGGCTATGAAGACCGCTACCGCCAGGGCGGGGGCGGCAGAGATCGCGGCAGACGCCGTGGCGGTGGTTCTGGCGGTAACCGTTATTAGACAATCGCTCTTCATCACCGGAACGAAACACCCCGCTCTGAATTCCTGCGGGGTGTTATAACTTAATGATAAATTATCTCTGAAGTGCGTTAACCCACTTCCGCCAGGCGATAGAGTTGCCCTTCCACCTGCTCTACCCGGGCGTTGAACAGCCCCTGTAGCTTTTCTGCTGCCATATCCGTCTCCGCCATCTCGAAATTGCTGGTGCGAGCCAGGATTTCGATCTGGCGCGGATCGGTCATCACGCGAGTGACCTTGCCATCAATCATCTGGATCACCTTATCCACATATTTAGTCATGCGCAGGTCATGCGTCACCATGATGCCTGCCCGGTTTTGCTCGTGAATCAGGTTGGCAAACGTCTCCACCACCTGGAAGGCGCGCTCGGTGTCCAGGCTGGCGGTGGGCTCATCCGCCAGCACCACCTCCGGACGATGCACCAGCGCCCGGGCGATCGCCACCCGTTGTTGCTGTCCGCCGGAGAGCTGGCTTGGCAGGTTATTCAGTCGGTCGCCCAAGCCCAGGCGCACCAGCAGCTCTTTCGCCCGCGCTTTGCCGGTTTTATCCAGCTTGCCGTTCAAACGCAGCATCAACTCCACATTTTCCAGTGCGGTCAAATACGGCGCCAGGTTGTTCGCCTGGAAGGTAAAGCCGATCTTCTCCCGCCGAAAACGCGCTCGCGCCTTCTCGTCCATCCGGCTCAATTCTTCCCCGCCGATCAACAGGCTGCCAGAGGTGGGCGAAAGCAGCGCCGCCAGCATCGCTAACAATGTGGTCTTGCCCGAACCGCTCGGTCCAACCAACGCCACAAATTCTCCCTGCTGCACCTCGATATTCGCCTGATCTACCGCAATCACCGCGGTTTCGTCTTTACCGTATATTTTTGTCACGTCCACAGTTTTCAGTGCGACCGCCATTGAATTCTCTCCTGTTTGATTTTCTTTTTTTGCCATAGCCCCTAGCTGCGCACGCCGATGGCGGTCAGGGGGTCAATTTTCAACGCCAGCCGTACCGACACCAACCCGCCGAGCGGTCCGATGAGCAACAGCAGGGCGATGGCGCTGATGACGGATACGCCGCTGAACACGATGGGGACATTCCCCGGCAATCCCAGGGAGAGTAAGAGCGTCCCCAAGCTGCCAATCGTCACCCCGATCACGGTCACAATCACGATTTGCAACAGCGCCGCCAATGCCACACTGCGGTTATTGCTGCCGATCGCCTTGAGCATCCCGATCTGAGGCACTTTCTGCAACATCTGTATCTGGAAGAACCCGCCCACCACCAGGACGCCGATCAACAAGGTGAAACCTTGCTGGGTGTTGAGGGTGCTTTGCTGGGCGGTGTAGCCGGGAATTGCCAGGATCGCCTGCTGCTTGTCCGCCGCCTCGACTCCATCCACCACCGCCGAGATGCGGGAGATCATCCCCTCAATCTCCGCCGGATTCTCCAGCCTGACGGCGATAATATTGAAGA
>FWPV01005839.1_pt1 | contig 24213 bp, 30 predicted proteins | sample 2228371 | NCBI WGS metagenome assembly FWPV01 (sample SAMEA103939776, study PRJEB20133) | metagenome | reverse complement strand
ATATCTATGTACAATTTTCGTGCGGTTTGAATCTGTATGAGTTCCCCTTCACTCATCTCTTTAACAGCATTGGATACGGTTTCGAGCAATTCATATTCTTTTTCTTTGACCGCCAATAATAATCCTCTCGCTAAAAAATAATCTCCAACTAAAACGGCTATCTTGGTTCCCCATAAAGCATTTAAACTGAAATGATTACGTCTCTCATACGATTCATCTACTACATCATCGTGAATGAGTGTTGCTGTATGTAATAATTCTATAAAAGATGCCGCATTATAGGTTGAACGATTAATTTCACCAAAAGTCTTTGCAACTAAAAAAACTAACAAAGGGCGTATTTGCTTTCCTTTATTGCGTATGGTATACTTAACGATTACATCGAGCAGAGGTAATACCGACTCAATATTACTTCGAAAATATTTTTCAAAATTTTCTATTTCGGATGATACCGGTTTTTTTATCTCTTTTAAATCCATAATGACAAATTACTGTGCTAATTTAAGGATAAAATAAAATCCATGCTTGAGCATGGATTTAAAAAATATATGTTAATTAATAATTTATCCCTTTAAAGCTTCAGCACCTCCTACAATTTCTAATATTTCTCCAGTAATAGATGCTTGTCGAGCTTTGTTATAGTTAAGAGTAAGCTGTCGTAAAAGTTCAGTAGCATTATCGGTTGCTTTGTGCATAGCCGTCATACGAGCACCATGTTCAGAGGCTACAGAATCAAGTATAGCTCTATAAAACATAGCTTTTAAATACTGTGGAACTACATTCTGTATAATTTCTGCTTTTCCAGGCTCGAGGATATAATCGTTCTCGTATCCAATGGCTGGTCTTTTGGTTTCTTTCTTTTTCTTTTCAATTGCTAATGGTAAAAAAGTTTCAGAAACGAGCAATTGCACGGCGGCATTCTTAAACTGATTATATACCAAAATTATTTTATCATATTTTTCTTCTAAATATAAATTTATAATACCCTGGGTTATTTCAGCAATTTTTTCATAATTTGGTTTTTCTATTACTTCGTGATATTCGGCTAAAATTGGATATTTTTTTAAACGCAAATAATCAGCTCCCTTTTTTCCTATGCAAATAAAGTTTAATCTTTTTTGATTAAATAATCTTGCATACTCATTATTTGCCATTGAAATGGCATATTTTATAGCATTGGAATTAAAGGCACCACATAATCCTCTGTTTGAGGTGATTAAAACAATTAAAATATGATTTTCTTTACGAGGATTAAAAAATTTTTTATCCTCAAAACCGTCGTTATAGTTATAAATATTTGATAAGATTTTTGAAAAATTATTGACATAGGGACGCAGTTGTAATACAGCATCCTGTGCCTTTCTTAATTTAGCCGCAGATACCATTTTCATAGCACTGGTTATCTGTCTTGTAGTGGTTACCGAAGCTATTCTTAATCTTATTTCCTTTAAATTGGCCATTACTCAAAATTTTAAATACTCATTTTTTGAATCACTTCCTCTGCACTTTTTTCTAACACAGCTGCTATTTCATCATTAAAAATTCCATCTTTTATTTGTTTTAATATGTCAGCATGTTTAGTCGTTAAAAATTGCAAATATTCGGTTTCAAATTCTTTAACTTTTTGAATTGGAACATTCTTAAGAAGGGCTTTTGTACCACAATATATAATAGCAATTTGTTTTTCAACAGGAAGTGGTTCATGCAATCCTTGCTTGAGTATTTCAACGTTTTTTGCACCTTTATCGAGTATGGCTAGAGTAGCTGCGTCAAGGTCGGAACCAAATTTGGCAAATGCTTCAAGCTCTCTATATTGTGCCTGGTCGAGCTTGAGTGTTCCTGCTACTCGCTTCATCGATTTTATTTGTGCATTTCCTCCTACACGTGAAACGGATATACCTACGTTAATGGCAGGACGTACTCCTGCATTGAAAAGGTTCGACTCTAAAAAAATTTGTCCATCGGTAATAGATATAACATTCGTAGGGATATATGCAGAAACATCGCCTGCTTGTGTTTCAATTATAGGGAGTGCAGTAAGAGAGCCTCCTCCTTTAACAAATGATTTTATACTCTGTGGTAAATCATTCATTTGTGAAGCTACTTCATCCGACTCAATAATTTTCGCTGCTCGTTCAAGTAACCGCGAATGAAGGTAAAATATATCACCAGGATAAGCTTCTCGTCCTGGAGGTCTACGAAGCAATAAGGATACCTCTCGGTAGGCTACTGCCTGTTTGGATAAATCATCATATACGATAAGTGCATGTCGTCCTGTATCGCGGAAATATTCTCCAATAGCACATCCTGCGAAAGGTGCATAAAATTGCATTGCTGCAGGATCTGATGCTGTGGCCGATACAACCACCGTATAATTCATCGCACCATATTCTTCCAGTGTCCTTACTATATTGGCTACCGTTGATCCCTTCTGACCTACAGCTACATAAATACAATATACGGGTTTTCCTTTATCAAAAAATTCTTTTTGATTTATTATAGTATCTATTGCAATAGATGTTTTGCCGGTTTGACGGTCACCTATGATGAGTTCCCTTTGTCCACGTCCAATGGGAATCATGGCATCAATGGCTTTGATCCCTGTATTTAAGGGTTCTTTTACGGGTTGTCGGAATATTACACCGGGAGCTTTTCTTTCTAAAGGCATTTCATAAAGGGTACCCGATATAGGCCCTTTCCCATCTATTGGTTCGCCTATGGTATTGATTACTCTACCTATTAAGCCTTCTCCTACCTGAATAGAGGCAATTCTTTTTAAACGTCGAACTGTATCTCCTTCTTTTATCTCATGTGATGAGCCTAATAATACTGCTCCTACATTGTCCTCTTCTAAATTGAGTACTATACCTTTTACTCCATTCTCAAATTCTATTAATTCATTGGCTTGTACCTGTGTAAGACCATATATTCGGGCTATTCCATCTCCTACTTGTAGAACAGTCCCTACCTCTTCTAACTCATTGACTGCTGTAATGCCTTCAATGGCTTTTTGCAAAACAGCCGATATTTCCGATGGTTTTATATACGACATAATGATATGCTTTTAATTTTTTATCTTTTGGTTATTTGTGCCTGCATTAATTTTTGTTGAATCTTGTTGAGCCTAGTTTTTACACTCGCATCTATTTGTTTATCCGATATTTTTAATATAAATCCTCCAAGAATGGTTTTGTCTTCTTCTGTACTTAGTACAATTTCTTTTTGTAAGGCATTCACTAATTTTTGTTTAATTTTTTCAAGATTTTCGCTATTTATAGGGGCTGCTACCTTAATAATAGCTTTTTCTATATTTTTTTCTTTATAATATTTTTCAACATAATCTAATGCAATAAAAGGTAAAATTTCTTCCCTTCTATTTTTAATAATTAACTCAATTAATGATAAAGTTGTATTATTTAGGTATGAAAATACTTCCTTAAATATATTAAATTTTTGAGTGGGCTTTAATACAGGATTTTCAAGAAATATTTGGAATGGTTTACTTTCTCTATATAGAGCATATAAATACTCCATATCATTTTTTATTTCAAGAAGTAAGTTATTTTTAGTAGCAATAGCAAATAATGCTCTTGTATATCTTCCAGCGATTAAGGCATCATTCATAATTTAATTTAATTTTAGATCGTTAAGATATCTTTGTATTAGTTCATTTTGTTTGTCGGCAGATGCAATTTTTTCTTCAATAATCTTTTCAGCTACCTGTATACTAAGTAAAGCAATTTGAGTTTTTATTTCATTTAGTGCATTTTGTTTTTCGTTCTCTATGCTTTGCTTTGCTTGTTCTATTATTTTTTGGGCTTCTTCTTTTGCCTTTTCTTGAGCTTCGGATATTATTTTGTTTTTGGTATCGTATGCTTCACGCATCATTTTTTCTCTCTCTAATTTTGCCTCAGCTAATATTTTTTCATTACTAGCCTGTAAACGAAGCATATCCTCCTTGGCTTTCTCGGCACTTTTAAGGGCTTCATCTATACTTTTTTCCCTATTTTTAAGTGAATTTAAAATAGGTTTCCAGGCAAATTTTTTTAAGATTAAAAGTATGAAACTAAAAAATAGCAGCATCCAAAATATGGTACCAACATTAGGAGTAACGAGTTCCATAATATATTTTTTTTATTGGTTACGTAAATAAACCGGTAAGAACCAACCGTTCGTTACCGGAAAAATTTTTATAAAAAGAGTATAAGCAAACAAACGATGATAGCAAAGAATGCTACTCCTTCAACGAGAGCAGCAGCAATAATCATATTTGTTCGCAAATCTCCTACTGCTTCAGGTTGGCGTGCTATGGCTTCCATAAAATTTCCACCTATTAGCCCTATCCCCAGACCTGCTCCTACTGCTGCTAAACCTGCACCTATTCCTGCGCCAAGTTTAGCAACTCCTGCAGCTTCTAATAAAATTAATAATGTAGCTAACATAATAATAATATTTATAATTAATGACTTTCATGATGAGGTTCGGCAGTAGCTAATCCAAAATATATTGACGACAAAAGTGTGAAAACGTATGCCTGTATGAGGGCAACTAAAAGTTCGAGTAATCCCATAAAAATACTAAAAGCTGCCGATAAGGGGGCTATTCCATAGCCCAATAGTGGATGAAACTCAGCAAAAATAAAAATTAAACTTACAAAAGCCAGTATTATTAAATGTCCTGCAACTATATTGGCAAAAAGTCGAACCATTAATACTACAGGTTTGATAAACATTCCAAGAAGTTCTATTAATGGCATTAATGGAATAGGAAATTTTAACCACCAGGGTACTCCGGGTGCATTATATATTTCTTGCCAATAATGTTTATTTCCACTAATGGTAGTTATAACAAATGTAAATAAAGCCATAACCATTGTTACCGCAATATTTCCAGTAACATTTGCTCCCCCAGGAAATATGGGAATTAATCCCAGCATATTGTTAAACCAAATAAAGAAAAACAAAGTTAGTAAATAGGGTAAATACTTTTCGTATTTATGTTCACCAATGGTTGATTTAGCTATATCATCTCTAATGAATATTATAAAGGGTTCTAAGGCCGATTGTATTCCGCGGGGTGGACTATAAGGATTTTTTTGATATTTCCGGGCTATTGAAATAAATATTATTAAAATTAAAACACTAGAAAAAATGATGGAAAAAACAACTTTTGTGATGGATAAATCAAGAGGAACGTATTCACCCTTTGAAGTTCGTTCTACTATTTTACCTTTATTATTCCCCTCGGTGGCAATATAAAAATTATTATACTCTGCAGTACCATGATGAAATTTTGATGATAAAAATATATGCCATCCCGAAATTTTACTATACAGTATCACGGGTAAGGGAATGGATATGTGTTTTTTACCAATAGTAATTATGTGCCATTCATGATTGTCGAGAATATGCTCGAGCATGAATTCTCCTGGGGCAAATTTTTCATTATGTTCAATCATTGTAGCAGGTTCTTCTACCTTAGCTGAATCTGCTTCATTTGCAAAATTTGTTGTTATTCCTATCCAACCCAACAAAAATAAAAGCACCAAATGTCTCATGGTTCAATATTTGAAGCTGATTTAAACTTTTTGTCAGCACAAAAATAAACTACAAAGGTAATATTATTACGAAAAATTAAAACGATTTTTACAGCTTTTTTAAAATTTTATATACCATTTTTAATTCGAGGATACTAAATACAAAATAATTCAAAGCATAAGTTATTAAAAGAATTTTTATTTGTTTTTTAAAAAAGACTAATGTTAAAATAAGAACCAAAAGGTAAAGTAGAAGTTTAAAAACTGAAATAATCATATATCCATTGATAAATTTAGAAGGTGTATTTTGTGCAAGTTTTAATGTATAGGAAAAAAAAATACCAGTAGTAGAATAAAAGAAAAGGGAAATAATAGTATTTATTATAAATAATGAAAAAAAATCAGATTTTTTAACCAGGAAAAACAATACTAAGGCAATGGAATTGATTATGAGTAAGTAGGGGAAAGTCTTATACAAAAAATGTATTAAAAAAGATTTCATTATTAATGTTTATTTTTTTTGAAGAAGTTGACGTATAGTAATATAAAAAGCTATAGCAGAAAAAATAACAGTAAATAATATTAAAAAAATAGGCTTCGTGTGAAGCCACTGGTCTAACTTATATCCGAAGAATATGCCTATTACGATTGTAATTATAAGCTGTAAAAGTATTGATGAATACTTTACATAATTTCGCATCCAATCATAATCATTGCTCATGATATTTTTTTCTCAGCAACGTTGGCAACATTACTATCAAGCATTTTACAGGTTCCATTAAATTTACAACCAGGTTCAATGGCAATTCGCCCCACAAAAATCTCTCCAGAAATATTTGAGGTTGCCTTTAAAGATAATAAATCACTTACGGAAATTTTTCCTTCAATATTGCCAAGAATATCGGCATTCTTGCAGGTTACCTCTCCCTTTATCTTGCCTGTTTCTCCAACAATCAACCTTCCCTTGGTGGTAAGATTACCATTTAAAATGCCATTAATTCTTATATCACCATTACTTACAATATCACCATTTATTGTGGTTCCCGCACCTAATAAATTTATGGCGGAAGAGTCAAATTCTTCTACTGGTGTCTTTGCCATATCCATTTTTTTTAAGAAACGAAAATAATTAATTTTTATTTCATTAAATAAATTATTTTGTATCGTATGCCCATTTAAGATAAATTGCCCCCCACGTAAAACCTGCTCCAAAAGATGCCAGGATTAAATTATCCCCTTTTTTCAATTGTTTTTCCCATTCCCATAAACAAAGTGGAATAGTAGAAGCAGTAGTATTGCCGTATTTTTGAATATTTATCATAACTTTTTCAGGCGAGAGATTCATTCTTTTTGCTGTAGCATCGATAATTCTCATATTGGCTTGATGGGGGACCAGATAGGCAATATCATCGGCAGTGAGATTATTTCTTTCCATAATTTCAACCGATACATCGGCCATTCTTGAAACTGCATATTTAAAAACAGTTTGTCCTTCCTGGTAAAGAAAATGTTCACCTTTATCTATTGTTTCATAAGTAGTAGGATTTGCCGAACCTCCTGCTTTAATAAGTAAATGTTTATAACCTATACCATCAGTTCTCAGGATATAATCCATGAGACCAACCTCTTCTTCGGTTGGTTCCAGTAATGTAGCTGTTGCAGCATCGCCAAATAATGGACAGGTTGTTCTATCAGTATAATTGGTTATAGCGCTCATTTTTTCGGCAGTAACCAAAAGTACTCTTTTATATTCTCCCGATTCAATAAATTTAGAGGCAACCTCGAGCGCATATAAATATCCTGAACAAGCAGCAGATATATCGAAGCTCCAGGCATTCTTTATACCTACTTTTTCACTTATTATATTGGCAGTGGCAGGTAATGGATAATCGGGAGTAATAGTAGCACATACCACTAAAGGAATATCATCAGGCGATAAGCCAGTTTTCTGGAGTAGATTCTTTACCGCTTCAGTTCCTAATTCCGATGATCCTTTTTGGGGATCTTTTAAAATTCTTCTTTCTTTTATTCCTATTCTTTGCATTATCCATTCGTCGGTTGTATCCACCATTTTACTTAAATCGTCGTTGGTCAGCTTATCTTCGGGTAATGCAGCAGATATAGCGGTAATGGCTGATCGTATTTTTTTCATATTATTTAATCCTTCACAATTATCTTTCTATAGTATTATGAACTTCTTCTATAAAAGTTTCTTTTAAATGATTTATTAATTCGGCTTTAACAGTATTATAGGTTTGTAAAATCATATTTTTAATAGCTTTTGCATTGGAAATACCATGTCCAATAACAGCAACCTCATTTATACCCAAAATAGGCGTTCCTCCAAAATTTTCATAATTGAATTTTTCGAAAAATTCATCATGAATATTTCTACTTTTAATCAAATCGTATATTGCCTCTGAGCTTTTAAGAAGAATATTCCCCACAAAACCATCACAAACCATGACATCTACCTTTTCATTGGAGAAAAAGTCATGCCCTTCAATATTACCAATAAAATTAATTTTATTACATTGGCGCATGAGAGGATATGTGGCTTTGGTTAGTAGATTTCCTTTTTCTTCTTCGCTACCTATATTCAATAATCCTACTCGAGGATTATTTATATTAAATACGTATTTCATGTAAATGGAACCCATTATTCCATATTGAACAAGTACATCGGGTTTAGCATCGGGATTTAAACCAACATCAAGCAATAATGTTGGAGTTTCTGAATTGGTAGGAATAAATGTTGCAATGGCAGGTCTTATAACACCCTCTATTGCTTTTATTACCATCATTGCTCCAACCATCATAGCTCCAGTGTTCCCTGCACTCGCAAAGCCATCTATTTGTTTTTCCTTCAACAATCTAAAACCTACAGGTATAGAAGCATCGGATTTTTGTTGAAAGGCACGGGAAGGATTTTCTCCCATTTCTATACAAGAAATAGTGTGTATTATCTCAAATTGTGTAAGATCTAAATTATTTTTTTTTATATGTTCTCTTATTAAATTCTCATCGCCAATACAAACTATTTTTGCATCAGATGGCAAAACTTTTGCAACTTCTACAATTCCATCTAGAACAGCTTCGGGGGCATAATCCCCCCCAAAGACATCAATCCCTACCCTTATCATGTTAATATTTTGATGAATTTTCAATTATACGGTTACCTCCTTGGCTATGGCCATTTTACCTCTATAATAACCACATTCTGGACACACTCTATGCATCTTCACTGTGGCTCCGCAATTCGAGCACTTTATAACCGTAGGCGCAATAGCTTTATCATGCGTTCTTCTTTTGTTTCTCCTCTGTTTAGAGTGTCTGTGTTTTGGATTTGGCATAGTTATAAAATTTAAATTAACATTCTTTTTATTTTGAATTTATAGTATATGTTTTTAATAATTTCATCATTTCCTTATTACATGTGCTATCTCCTTTATTATCATCGGGATGAATACACTGAATGGGTATGCTCAATATGATAGATTCATAAATATAATGTGTTAAGTCAATTTCCATTCTTGCAATATTGACACTAACCCTATCTTCTTTATCTTCATCATTTTCTTCAATCTCCTCTCCTGCTATAACTTTTCCTTCATAATTTATGGGAATAAAAAATAAATCAAGACATCTATCGCATTGAACTTCAACTTTCCCCTCTACATTTATATCTATATAAAAAATTTTATCTCTTTTCTCCATTTTAACATTCACCAAGAGCTCTCCATGTTCGATTAAGGAATATTCCAATTCGGAAAAAAAATCGTTTCCTATTTTAAAACAATAATCCTGAAATCCATTAGGAAGACCTTTGTATGATATAATTATTTTTGAATTATTCATTAAAAAAATTTTGGCAAAAGTATAAAATTATTCTTTTTTTGATAAAAGAATTTTTTTCAAATTTATTCAAAGTGTAATTAGTTAATCTTATAATGTGAAGCTAATATGCTAAAAAAAAGGTTTTGAGGTAATACTTTCTTTAAAAAAGCGGCAAATTTTTGTTCGGGTTTTGCAATTATGTAAGAAAATTTGGGGCTTCTCTTCTTTACAATTTTAGCCATTTTTTTGGCTAAATATTCAGGTGATAATCCGTGCATTTCATCATTTTCTATTACTTTTAAAGTTGATAACAATTGATTGTAATATGAACCAGGATTATTATCAGAATATATTTTTAAAATTTTTCTATTTTTCGTAAAATGAGTATGAAAATCACCCGGTCTAATTACAATAACTTTTATACCATAGGGCTTAAGTTCCATAGCTAATGCTTCCGATAATCCTTCAATTGCGAATTTGCTGGCTGAATAGAAACCTTGGTAGGGTAATCCCATAATACCACCCAGTGAAGTTATTTGTATGATCTTTCCTTTTTTCCTTTTGCGCATGTAGGGAAGAACTTCCTGTATGGTATAAACATATCCCATAAAATTGGTTTTCATTTGAAGTTGAATTTCTTCTTCCGAGAAATCCTCTATTGCACCAGCATATCCAATTCCAGCATTATTTATTAAAACGTCTATTTTACCTTCTCTTTTTATTAATTCTTCTACTGCTAATTTGACAGAGTATTTTTCATTAACGTCCATAGTAAGAAAATTCACTCCATCAATGGGATAAATATTTTTTCTTATTGTTCCATAAACTATATGCCCCTCTTCAGCTAATTTTTTGGCAATAGCATGTCCAAAACCGGAGGATATACCTGTAATGAGAACAACTTTTTTGCTCATTTTATTTATTACTTATTATTTTACTTCCTGAGCTGCAGCAACTGGAAGAATATCTAAAGCTTTAGCTGCTTTATATATCTTATCCATTGCTATTTGAACTTGCTCGAATGTATGTGTAGCCATTAGAGAAAATCGAATTAAAGAATCTTCTTTCTTTACAGCAGGGGAAACAACAGGATTAACGAATATTCCATCATCAAGAAGCATACGGGTAAGTTTCAAAGTCTTTATATCATCCCTGATATAAAGAGGAATAATAGGTGTTTCTGAACGTCCCGTATAGAATCCCAATGATTTGAAACCCTCTAACGCAAAATGGGTAAGATCCCAAAGATGTTTTATTCTTTCTGGTTCGGATTCCATTATATCCAATGCAGCTAAAACACTTGCTGCCGACGCAGGTGTGATACTTGCACTAAAAATTAGCGAACGAGAATTGTGTTTTAAATAATTTATAATTGAATAATCACCGGCAACAAAGCCTCCCAAAGAAGCCAATGATTTTGAAAAAGTGCCCATGATAAGATCAACCTTATCGGTAAGGCCAAAATGAGAGGCGGTTCCAGACCCATTCTCTCCTATAACACCTATGGAATGAGCATCATCTATCATAATGGATGCCTTATATTTTTCGGCCAATTCGACAACCTTTGGTAGGTTGATGATATCTCCATCCATTGAAAAAATGCCATCCACTACAATAAGTTTAATTCTTTCGGGTTCGCATAACTTGAGCTTATTTTCAAGCGATTCCATATCGTTATGAAAAAATTTCAAAACCTTAGAAAAGGAAAGTCTACTTCCTTCAATTATTGAAGCATGATCCGCTTCATCGAGCAGTACATAATCATTTCTTCCCGTAATGGTTGATACAACTCCTAAATTAACTTGAAAACCCGTACTGTAAACTAAAGCTGCTTCTTTTTTTACAAATTTTGCTAATCTTTCTTCTAATTCTATATGTAAATCTATAGTTCCATTTAAAAATCTTGAACCTGCACACCCCGTTCCGTATTTATCAATGGCTCTTTTTGCAGCTTCTTTAATTTTCGGATGATTGGTTAATCCTAAATAACTGTTAGAGCCAAACATCAACACTTTTTTACCATTCATTATAACTTCCGTATCCTGATCAGACTGTATGACTCTAAAATAGGGATAAATACCTGCAGCCATTACCTTCTGTGGTGCATCGTATAGCGATAATTTCTCCTGTAATAATCCCATAATTTTAAAATTTTTGGCCAAATTTAAAAAAACTTTTTAATTAATGGTTTACTCATTTTTATGAGGAATCTAATTCATCAAAATCTTAAAGTAAGATAAATCAATTCTTAAGTTACATAATATTTAAGTATTTTTGCGCACTTTTTAAAATAATATCTATATATGAAAAAATTAAGAAATATTGCCATCATTGCCCATGTTGATCATGGAAAGACTACCCTGGTTGATAAAATGATTATCCAGGGTAATATATTTAAAGAATACGAAAAACCAGGTGAACTTATCATGGACAATAACGAACTTGAACGCGAAAGGGGTATTACCATACTTGCAAAAAATGTATCGGTACGGTATAAGGATTATAAAATTAATATTATCGATACGCCCGGACATGCCGATTTTGGTGGAGAAGTGGAACGTGTTCTAAATATGGCCGATGGTGTATTATTATTGGTTGATGCTTTTGAGGGTATTATGCCGCAAACTCGTTTTGTGTTAGAAAAAGCTTTAAGTATGAACCTAAAACCTATAGTCGTTATTAATAAGGTAGATAAACCCAATTGTCGTCCCGATGAGGTTCATGAAGAAGTTTTTGATTTAATGTTTTCTTTAGGTGCCAGTGAAGAACAACTTGATTTTCCTGTACTTTATGGTTCGGGTAAACAGGGTTGGATGAGTCATAATTGGAAAACACCAACCCAAGATATTTATCCTTTACTTGAAGTAATTATTGAAAATTTACCCGCTCCAACGCAATACGAAGGAAATCTTCAAATGCTCATATCATCACTTGATTATTCTTCATATGTGGGTAGAATAGCTATTGGTAAAATAAAAAGAGGGGCTATAAAAGAAGGAATGCCCGTTTCTTTAGTAAAAAAAGATGGAACCATAATTAAATCAAAAGTTAAAGAGGTATATGTTTTTGAAGGTTTAGAACGAAAAAAAGTAAGTGAAGTTACCGCAGGAGATATTTGTGCGGTAGTTGGTATTGATGGTTTTGAAATAGGAGATACTATAGCTGATTATGAAAATCCTGAATCATTACCTCCTATCAAAGTAGATGAGCCTACCATGAGTATGCTTTTTACCATAAACAATTCGCCATTTTATGGTCGTGAAGGCAAATACGTTACTTCCCGTCATATTAAAGAAAGACTTGAAAAAGAATTAGAGAAAAACTTAGCAATGCGACTCGAGTATACCGATTCTGCCGATTCTTTTCTCGTATATGGACGAGGAGTGCTACATCTCTCCATACTGATAGAAACCATGCGAAGGGAAGGGTATGAATTTCAGGTAGGTCAACCTAAAGTAATACTTAAAGAATTTAATGGTATTACCTGTGAACCAATAGAATATTTAACAATAGATGTTCCAGAAAATTTTTCAGGTACTGCCATCGACATGGTTACCAGCAGAAAAGGTAACCTTATTCATATGGAAAATAGAAACGATAGAGTACATTTGACATTTGAAATTCCTTCACGTGGATTAATTGGTTTACGCAGTAAAATTTTAACAGCTACTTCGGGAGAAGCTATTATTTCGCATCGATTTAAATCATATGAGGCATATAAAGGACCCATAGAAGGGCGTATAAATGGTTCACTGGTATCACTTGAAACAGGAACAGCCATAGCCTACGCACTTGATAAATTTCAGGATAGAGGAATATTTTTTGTTTATCCCGGCGAAGAAATATATGCCGGGCAAGTGATTGGCGAAAACAATAAACCCGGTGACATTGGTTTAAATCTCACTAAAACAAAAAAGCTAACCAATATTCGTGCGGCCGGCTCTGATGAAAAAATGAAAATTGCTCCTCCAGTGCGATTTAGCCTTGAAGAAGCTCTTGAATATATTCAAGAGGATGAATATGTAGAAGTAACCCCAAAAAGCATTCGCCTGCGAAAAATAATACTCGATGAAAATGAAAGACGTAGAGCTGATAAATTGAAAAATAGTGCTTAAGGAACAGGATCGTAACCACTACCTCCCCAGGGATGGCAGGACAAAATTCTTTTTATGGCAAGATATAATCCTTTTATGGGACCATGCTTTTTCAGAGCTTCTACAGCATATGCTGAGCAGGTAGGAGTGTATCGACAGGTAGGTGGCAAAAAGGGTGAAAGGGTATTTCTATATATCCATATAGGTATTAATAATAAAAAAACAGTAAATTTACTAATATACAATACTATATAATTGATTATATTAACTATATGTTTAAACATTTTTATCGTTTATAATTTTTTCAATAGCATTTTCAATAGCGTCTTTAACGGTTTTAAAATCAGGGTCATTTTCACTAATATATGCTATTGAAATCAAACAATTTTTATTAATTGAACTTAAAAAAAAATATAATTTACTTTTACTTAACCTATAGGATTCACGCAATAATCTTTTAATTCTGTTACGCTTAACAGCCTTTTTAAATCTTTTTCTTGAAACTGTTATTAGTACCTGAGCCGGAGAGCTTATATTATTATCGATGAGGAGAAAATTAACTTTTATAGGATATAAAAGAAAACCTTTGCCTTCTGTAAACAAACGCTCAATTAGTTTTTTGCTACAAAGTTTTTCTTTTTTTGTAAATTGATACATATATCACTACAGCAGGCAATATGGCTATTTGCTGCTTTTACAGTTTTTATTCTGATTACGGATAAACATTTCAAGTGCCATTGTCATGGAAGGAGCTTCTGGTATGGGCGCCTGAATGTCAAGTCTTAACCCGGCTTCTTTCACTGCTTTGGCTGTCGCTTCACCAAATGAGGCTATTTTAATATCATTTTGCTCAAAATTGGGAAAATTTTCAAGTAAAGCTTTAACTGCTGCTGGACTATAGAATACCAATATATCGTAATCTAAACTAAGATCGGTTAAATTACTAGAAACCGTCCTGTAAAAAATTGCTTTGGTATACCTTATGCCTAATTTATCTAAATATTCAGGGATATCATTTTTATGATTATCTGATAATGGAATTAAGAATTTTTCATCTTTATTCTTTAAAAGTGCCTCCTGAATATCTTGCAAACAACTTTTCCCATGATAAATTTTTCTTTTTCTATAAACAATATATTTCTGTAAGTAAAGAGCAACCGATTCAGTTGTGCAGAAATATTTCATCGTATCGGGAACCGTTATACGCATTTCTTCACAAATTCTGAAAAAATGATCAATGGCAGTTCTCGCCGAAAAAACCAATGCGGTATGTTCCAAAATGTCTATTCGCGATTGACGAAAATCCTTTGCCGATAATCCTTCTACATAACTAAATGGCCTGAATTCTACCTTTACATTGTTCTTCAAAGCTAATTCCCGAAAAGGTGATTTCTCATTTTCGGGTTCAGGCTGTGTAACTAAAATTTTTTTTATTTTCAAGGCCTTCGAGTTTTAGTTTTGTACCTTTCCCTCTTATCCTAATGAGCTTGCAAGAATTTATACAATAATGCAAAAGGTATAAATTCCGCAATGCAAAGATATAAAATCCAATAAAAAATAAAAATACCTTTTTTAATAATTATTTTTGTCCCACGATAATATTGCATAACTTGAAATAGAACAAAAATAAAAATTGCCATAAATATTATATAATTACTTGTTTTCATACCTAAAAAAATATTCACAATGAATAATGGAAATAATATTAATGAGGTAATTTTAAAATAAATTAAATGCTGAAATATAAGTTCCTTAAAAATAGATCTTTTATCAAGAATCCAACCAGCTATACTAAAAATTAAATATCGATATATTAAAAATAATAATACTATTCCAATGCTTAAAGAAAATAGTACCATATTCCCTAAATTTGAGAAAATATCAATATTCTTAAAAATCTGAAATAATCCCAGTGATATAATTAATATAGATATAAAATTTAAAAGAAAATAAAATGTTGGTAAGGAAGCATTTTGATCGTTAAAAAGTCGATTCGATTCTAATTCATTGAAAAAGGAACTATAAAATTGACGAATATATTTTTTAAAATATACATTTATAATTGAATAAAATATAAATAAAAAAAGTGTTATTGTTAGTAGAAAATCGGGCGATTTATAATCATTTATTTTTTTGTATTTAATTGGTTCTAAAGAAATATATTTACTTGGTTTATTTTTCTCAATAATTATCTGCTTATTTTTAGGAATATAATTAAATAGCTCATTCTGATAGGACAAAGCAGTTGACCAGTCGAATGTTTTATTTTTGCCTTTTTCCTGAATAGAATAATTATGATAAAAAGAATAGGGTACTTTAGGGATAGCGTTTGAATGAAAAAAATAATTCAATGAAGTACTATCTGTCATGACTTTAACTTTGGATTTTGTTTATGTCTGGAATGATCACGATCAATTTTCTTTTTTAAATTATCTTCAATGGCTTTTGTAAGATCAATACCTGTTTGATTAGCAATACAAACGATGACAAATATTACATCAGCAAGTTCATCGGCCAATTCTGTATATTTTTCATTTTCTTTAGCATTTTGTTCACCAAATCTACGTGCCATGATACGAGCCACTTCACCTACTTCCTCCATTAGTAATGCCATATTGGTAAGCTCACTAAAATATCTTACTCCATATTCTTTAATCCATTTGTCTACAGATTGTTGCAATTTTTCAATTGTCATATTCATTCCTTATTTTTGGTATCTATCCATATGGTAACTGGTCCATCATTTATTAAATTTACTTCCATATGGGCTCCAAATTCACCCGTTTCAATTTTTATGGGTGAAGATGTTTTTAAATTTTCAATAAATTGATCATATATTGGCCTGGCTATTTCGGGTTTTGCAGCTCTGATATACGATGGCCTATTTCCTTTTTTAGTACTAGCGTGCAGCGTAAACTGACTAATACAAAGTATTTCCCCCTTGATATCTAAAACGCTCCTGTTCATTATTCCCTGTTCATCGTCAAATATTCTAAGGTTTAAAACCTTTTTTATCAACCAATGAATATCCTCCTCATTGTCGATATCTTCTATTCCTAAAAAAATTACTAAACCTTCCTGAATCGATCTTTCTATTTCGTGATTTATTATAACTTTGGCTTGTTTTACTCTTTGTATTACCACTCTCATATGCTGTACCTATACTGCAAACATATGAAAAAAATTGCAAAATTTATTTTCTTTAGTATCATAGGATTGTTACTTTTAATTTTTTCTTCCCTTGCTATTGGTTATTTTGTTTTTTCTAAAAATATTATACAATATACCATTGATCAGATTAACAAACGTATTTTTCTTACTATATACGTAGATAAAGTAAAATTTGATGTAATTAAAAATTTCCCTAAGGCTGCCATAGAATTTGAAAACGTAAAAATTTTATCTAAATCTAATATTCCCGATACTTTAGTCCTGGCCAAGGATATTTATCTTCAATTTAACTGGATAGATATTCTTTTCAAAAAGTATAAAATACAAGGAGTTGTATTACAAAATGCCAATATATACTTAAAACTCGATTCTTTGGGAAATATACCCTATATAATTAATAAAGAAAATAATGGTATTTCAGGTAATAATCATTTTATTATTAAATATTTACATATTATTAATTCAGTATTTACTTTAGAAACATTTGACAAAAATTCTCTTCATGTTGCAATAAACGATTTAACTTTTAGAGGTTTATTAAGCAAACAACTTGATGGTCAGCTTAAACTAAAAGTAAGAAAATTTGAATATTTTTACAATAACAATAATTTTAAGTGGGGCAATTTTACAATCTCCTCTATATTTCAATCTGATAGCTCAAGTATGCTACTAAAAGGCAATGTATATACACTAAATGAAAAAATTTGGTTATCTTTTCATAAAACTAGAGATATTTTTCTCATAAAAATTATAGGAAATAATATTAAAGGCAAAAATATTCAAACCTTTTTTAAAAAGACAGAGCGTAACCTTATTTTATCTTCACTTATTAGCTTAAACATCGATATTAAAGCAAAAAGACCATTTAAAGAAAAACTTTTTTTAAGTGGTAAAATAAATTATATTAATAACAACTTTCCTCTTACCAATCACATAGTATCTCGTATACAGGGGAAATTATTTGTAGAGGGATATCCCTTTAAAGATGAAATACAATGTATGATAAATGATATCACCCTCGAACGTGGTTCAACAGTTGTTAAACTCAATGGGGAGCTTAATTATTCAAAAAGTATTGTTCATACAAATTTCAAAGGAAAGGCAAAATTATCTTTTGAAGATCTTGCTCCTTTTTTTGATAGTAGCTCCTTCAAAGTATCAAATGGTATCATAGTATTAGATTTTGAATTAATCAAAAATTCAAAAAAAGATAACTTTTTTAATTTTGAGAACTGGAATTATAAATTTAGTGGCAGTGGAGATAATATTAAACTTTTTTGGAATAATCTCGACCTCGATAGTATAAAAACTAAGTTTAGTGCACAAAACAAAAGCATATATTTTGAAGAACTTCATGTAAGTTCTGGTTTAAATAAACTATCTTTTCATGGTAAGTATTCATGGGATAAATCATCATATTTGCAGGGCAAATTTACAATTTTTAATATTGGTATAGATAGTATATTAAATATTTTCAATTCAACAGACACTTTAAATAAATCATCGTATATTGATTTAAATGTATCCATTAAAAATGCTTCTTATAAAAGTATGCTCTTAAAAGATGCTCATTTAAAATTTGAAAAAAAAGATAGCATAGTATCTATCAAAAATTTTAATGGAAATATTTGGAACGGAAAAATTGAAAATTTTAACTTTATAAATAATGGTTCTTATTTTAATACTTCAGGTAAAATACATAATATTCCTATAAATGAATTATTTATTTTATTTGATAACTTTAAACAAAATGAAATTAAAAGTTCAAATATTGAGGGACAATTATATGGTAATTTTACCTTTTCAGGATATTTGATAAATAATAAAATAGCTTATAATAATCTTTTAGGTAGTGCAAATTTAAGTTTATATAAAGGTAGAATAAAAAAACTATCTATATTGAAAGAAATTATGAAATATATTCATATCCGACAACCCGATGATGTTCATCTTAAACCTTTACATTTAAATGTAATAATTAATAATAACACAGTTTGGATTGATCCCACAAGAATTCAATCATCGGCGATTGATTTTACATTTTCGGGACAGCATAATTTTGATGAACAATACGAGTATCATTTTTCTTTTTATTTGACAGATTTACTTGAAAAAAAAGAAAAAGAAAAAAATACTTCAATACCTGTAGTAGAAGTTGAAGATTCAACTAAAAAGTCAATTGTTTACTTAAAATTAAAAGGAGTAAAAAATAACTATAAAATCTTCTATGACACAAAGGCTGGAATTGAAAGCTTTAAAAATAGATGGAAAAAGGAACAAAGAGATTTTAAAAATCTTATTCAGGAAACAGTAACAGGAAATAATTACGATATTAAAAATAAATATGAAAAAGACGACAATAAAATAATATCTCCTAAAGTTATACTAGATGATGAAATTGATAAAGAAAGTGCTCCAGTTTCATCCCCTAAAAAAGGTACACAAAAAAAACCAACCATTGAATGGAAAGATGATGAATATTAATATTAATTATCATGAGCATCTACAATAAAAAATTTATTTGGAAAATTTTTCTAATTTTTTTTGCTATACTCATAGGAATAGGCTCGTTATATTATACCCATGGTTTAGTAAAAAAATTATCTCAGGAAGAAAAAATAAAAATAGAGTTATGGGCTGAGGCCACCAGATTATTGGGATCGGCCGAAACAGATAATCAGGATTTTGGATTTTTGCTTAAAGTGATACAAAACAATAATACTGTTCCTGTTATACTCACCGATACAAAAAACCAAATTATTTCTTATAGAAATATCGATTCATTGAAGGCATTAGATAGTACCTACCTGAAGAAGAGACTTTATGAAATGCAACAAAAAAATCAAAAAATTACGATACATATTGGCTATTCGGGGAAAAATTTTGTATACTACGATGAATCATCCATTTTATCACAGTTAAGAATTTATCCCTACATACAACTTAGTGTGATATTTATATTTATCATAGTTTCCTATCTTGCATTTAGTGCCGCACGTAAAGCGGAGCAAAATCAAGTATGGGTTGGTTTAACTAAAGAAACTGCGCATCAACTTGGAACTCCTACATCTTCTCTTATGGCATTATCAGAAATACTTAAGGAAAAAAATTTAGAGTCTGAATTGATTGTTGAGCTTGAAAACGACATTCAGCGCCTTTCTACAATTACGGAACGTTTCTCTAAAGTTGGTTCTAAACCTACGTTAAAAGTTGAAAATATTTCATCAATAATATCCGATGTCATTCATTATCTTGATAGACGTACTCCTCAAAACATAAAATTTGAACTTTCTCTTTTACCCGATTTAGAAATCCCTGTGAGCAAAACTCTTTTTGCCTGGGTTGTTGAAAATATATGTAAAAATGCTATCGATGCTATTGAAGGAAATGGCACCATTAAAATTGTTACATACAAAAATCATAAAAAGGTATACATTGATATTATTGATACCGGTAAAGGAATTCCCAAATCAAAATTAAAAACCATATTCAAACCTGGATATACCACTAAATCGAGGGGTTGGGGTCTGGGTCTTTCTCTTTCTAAAAGAATTATTGAGGAATATCATCATGGAAAAATATTTGTATTAAACAGCGAAATAAACAAAGGAAGTACCTTTAGAATTGTTCTTTATAATAGTATTTAAGGTATTCTTCATAACTTTATTAAAAATTAAATCCAATGAAATTTGAAAGAAAGGATATTGAGTTACTTTCTCCGGTTGGATCGTACGAATCGCTTCAAGCTGCAATACAAGCGAAAGCCGATGCAGTATACCTTGGAATAGGACGTTTAAATATGAGGTCCCATTCCTCTGTTAATTTTAGCATTGATGATCTATATAAAATTGTCGATATATGCAAAGAAAACTTTACAAAATGCTACGTAACACTTAATTCCGTAATGTATGATGAAGATATTTCTGAAATCTCTCTTACACTTGAGCATTGTAAAAAGGCTGGTATCGATGCGGTAGTAGCCAGCGATATTTCTGTAATGATTCTAGCACGTAAATTTGATTTACCCGTACATTTGAGCACTCAGGTAAATATAAGCAATACAGAAGCTTTAAAATTTTTTTCTTCTTTTGCTGAAGTAGTTGTTTTAGCCAGAGAGCTAAATCTTAATCAAGTAAAAAACATATCGAATAATATAGAAAAATATAATATAAAAGGGCCAAATGGGAAACCTATAAGAATAGAAATGTTTGTACATGGGGCATTATGTATGGCTATAAGTGGTAAATGCTATCTCAGTCTACATCAATACAATCATTCTGCCAATCGTGGAGAATGTTTCCAAATTTGCCGCCGCTCATATATAGTTACAGATAAAGAAACTAATGCTCAACTTGAAATAGATAATGAATATATAATGTCTCCTAAGGACTTATGTACAATTGAATTTTTAGATAAAATCCTACATGCCGGAGCTCGCATACTTAAAATTGAGGGCAGAGCTCGATCCGCTGAATATGTAAAAATTGTTACTTCTTCTTACAATGAAGCAATTCAGGCAATTATTGAAGATAGGTTTGATGAGAAATTAAAAAAACGTTTACTAAATGAAGTGGCAAAAGTATATAACAGGGGTTTCTGGGATGGTTATTATTTGGGTCAAAAACTTGGTGAATGGAGTAAAGAATATGGTTCTATTGCTACTAAAAAGAAAGTATATCTTGGTAAAGTTATTAATTACTTTAAAAAAGCAAAAATAGCTGAAGTAATGATAGAAACAGGAGATGTGCAATTGGAAGACGATATTTTAATTATTGGTCCAACTACCGGAGTTGTGGAACTAACCATAATGGAAATGAAAATTAATGAACATTCTATTACTTCTGCTACTAAAGGGGAATCTTTTACAACTCCCTGTCATACTCTATTACGCAGAAACGATAAAGTGTATAAATGGATAGATTATATATCTTAATATATCATACTATATTTTAAAATATTATAATCTTTTATTTAAATTTATTATTTAAATTAAATTAATATGTATGCCATATTCTATTTCTTAATTTAAAGTAATTAATTAAACATGTCAAGCCAAGGTTTTAGAAAAAAACCAGCAATTTTTCCTTCATTATTGTAAACCACTCTTATTTCTAATAATTTATCACTTTTCGAAAATTTTGCTTTAAATCTGTGAATATATAATTCATTACTTTTTTGTTTATATGTTTCAACATATTGTAAATTTTCATAATCACCAAATTTGGTTTTGATATTATCATACATCGTTCGCTGTGTTTGAGGACTAAGTTGATTTTTAATTACATCAATCACCTCATCTTTAAACACATACACCGAATCATTTTTCAATGCACTATAAAAATTTTCGGAAAATTTTTGAGCATGATTTACCTGTGTTAGATCTACTTTTTCATTGCTTACTTTTTCAAAATCCTGACTGCAGGAATTAAGGCTTACTGTTAAGCACAATCCGGCTGTAATTACTAGCTTACTTACTTTTGTTTTCATAATTAAAATTTTTAAATTGTTAATAATATATTGTTTATTAATATTTTTGTAGTTATTTCCGAAATAATTACATTAACTATAAACAATACTATAAGTTTTTCTCCTTTCATATTACAAGAAATACCGAAAGCAAAAAACATAAGAACTAATGTCCAGGCAACCATTAAAAAATGTAGAGCTAATAAAAAATACATCTCTAACGAATTAATTACAAAACTTTTAAAAATTGATATGAAACGCACTATGGGTAAAAATATTAAAGGTAGCCTTGAAACGGCGATAGTTCAAAATACATCAATTACTCTAACTTTAGATTTTGACCAAAGGACTCCTGCTAAGTAAAATAAAAATGATATAATTAACCAGTGGATAATATTTTCAGCTAAATAATATTTAAAAAAAGTATTTTTAGAAAATATTACCTGTGTGAATCCATTATAATGTATTCCACTGTAATAGGCCAACCATGAAGTGAATAAGATTATTATAATACCCACAATTAGAGATGCGGTACCAGCAAAATATTCGAAAGGATTAAACAACAATTTTTTTTTCATTTTAAATACCCTTTATAAAATTTACTAATACAGTAATTAAATCTTTTGAAATTGGTAAATCGGGATTCATGTATGTAGATATATTTGAATATTCATCATTCTCCGAATATTTCATTATATGGTTCATATGGGCAATTATTTCGAGTTTACAATACGAATTCGCTTTCGACAATTCTATAGCATTATTGATACTTACTTGAATGTCATTTGTTCCATGTACAATAAGGATGGGAATATGTAATTTCCTAATTTCATTAATTGGATCGTACCTCATCCAACTTATCAAGTAAGGTTGAAGAGAAATTCTGAATAATGTTGAGATTTCGGGGGAAATATTTTTAACTATAATTCCATTTTTTAAACTATCTAATGCATACTTGATTATATTTATAACTTCTTCAGGCATTGTTTTAGTTTGTTCAATTATAATTTTATCAACGGAATATGCAGCACCAGCGATAGATATAAATGCATCGGCTGACGCTCTATGGGCAGCAATCATACCAATTAATGATCCTTCGCTGTGACCAATTACGATTACTTTAGAAAATTTCATTTCCTTTTTTAACCAGGATATTAAATATTGGGCATCGTCGATGAAATGCTCAAATCTTAAATCTTTTTCTTCCATGTCAATTTTGCTTTTACCAATAGAACGTTTATCGTATCTAAACGTTGCTATGCCTTCTTCAACCAGACCCTCAGCAAGGAATTTCAAACAATTATTTTTTAAATTGGGTTGATTTCCATCTCTGTCAGTAGGTCCCGATCCTGCAATTATTAGTGCAACTGTAGATGTCTCATTTATGGGTTCCAATAAAATTCCGTATATATTAATATGATTGCAAATACAAGCTATTTCCTTTTCTTTGTATTGGCTTGCTTTCATGGATAATGAATAATAAAATAAGTTTAATATCATTAAAAATTTAATCTTCATTTGAAGGATTTTTTTGTAATTCTTGTATTTTTTCAATTATAGCATCCAAAATATTTCTAACAGTGGGATAGCTCAGTTTCATTTTTTGAGCCATAATTTTAAGACTTCCACTTGATTTAACAAATTCTAAAATAAACTCTTGCTCCTTGGGTGCTAAACAAACTAACAAAGGAAGTTCGTATTGTCCAGATACTTCGGTATTACATACTACACATTTTAATTTCTGTACTTTTAGAGTTTTCTCGCAACTTGGACATTGTACAGGAATCTTATTTTCCATTATTTTAAATTATAAATTTATTAAACAAATATACAAATTAATTTTTTTAATATAAATATTAATTTTATTTATATTTATATTAATTTTATTAATATTTATATTGAATGTGGATCTGATTATTATCTTAAAGATCTATTTAATTTTTTTAAAATTTATTGTTAGAAAAAATACAAATAGTTTTTTATAATTTTATATCAAAATTTAAGGTTCAAAAAAATAATACAATGAATAAACTTATTTATTTTGTAGACGACGATAAGATGATACTACATTTAATGGAATATACCTTTTCGGGTAGAGAAGATTACTCT
>FWPV01005838.1_pt1 | contig 24219 bp, 19 predicted proteins | sample 2228371 | NCBI WGS metagenome assembly FWPV01 (sample SAMEA103939776, study PRJEB20133) | metagenome | reverse complement strand
AAAAATGCAATCAATCCTTTATATAAATTATTCATAAGATATATGACAAAATTTTGGGGAAACTCCACACAAACAATATTCTTGGTTGCATAAAAATAAAAAATAGTTTATAATGTTTTTGTAAATTTTTTTAATAATTAAAAATAAAAGCAGGAGAATAATATGAAAAAAAATTTCTTTTTAAGTATATGTTTTATGTTCGTTTTTATTTTTTTAGCTTTTTCAGAAGACATGTCTTTATTTGGCGGAAGCGCGCGTCTGATGTCCATGGCTAATCCCGAGGTAGTTGTTGCTGATTCTACAAGTAATTTGGATTTGTATGAAGCCGGATTTAATTCCGCAATTTTTACCAGACCAGCAAAATCTGTTTTATTCTTATATCCAGGTTTTGATTTATATTTATGTAAAACTATCAGTTCCTCTTCATCGCACAAGACAGATGAGGATACAGGATTTGGTTTTAGTAACGGAACATATAAATTAAGAAATAACGGCATGGTTATTTTCCCTTCCCGGGATTTATCAATTATTATAAAACCTTATGCTTCATACAGGTTAATAAATGAAAAAAACATATATCCATCAACACCTTCTAATGATTATGAGCAAGAAATAAAACAAATAAATTTAAATGGTGGATTTGGTATGGCATATAAAATAAATGAAAAAATAGCGTTTGGTATTGACCTTGGCTATTCAGCATATATTCTTTCAATGTTGGACAAAAGAGACAATGATTTAAGTCAGCCCGGCATTAGAAAACTATTTTATGATATTTCTACTACTTATTATTTTGACGGTCCAAATGGACTGGCACTTTCTTTATCAGGCGGTAATAAAACGATTCCTCTGCCAATGCCATACATAGAATTAAATTACGGATATTATTTAATTGAATTTTTTATGTTCAATCATTTATTTCAGGAACTATATAATTTAAATACTTATAGTGAATATTACTCGCCCGGCTCAACGACAAAGCGTTGGACGGATATTAATACAAAAGGTTTTAATATTAATCTGGGTGTTGGAAAACAGGGCAAAGGCGCAACTGCATTTATTATGAAAGTCGGCGTAGTCCCGGGTGTAGGTGCGGATTATAAAGAAAAAGAAGATGTCAATGGCGTGGTAACAGAAAGTTCATTAGAATCTTTTGTAAAAGACGGGCTTGGTTTAAATGGTGAAATCGGATTAAGGATTGATTTAGGTTCAGTTATTCCTGCATTAAAAGCAAAAGTTTTAAACACATCTTACAAGCAGCGTTATGACAGTATTTATCTTGATTGCAGCATTATGACATACGAAATAAACAGCGGTTTTTCACTTGTTTTATCTGATTCTTTAATGTTGCCTGTTGAATTATTTTATGAAGGATTGAAACAATCTACAAAGTCAGGAAGTAATGAGCAGGTTTATTATTTGATGGATTTAGGATTTAAAATTGGCACAGAAATAAACCTTGGCAATGATTTATTTTTGAGGTTAGGAAGTGATTATACGTATGAAGGACATCAGGTTTTATATTATATTAATGGAACATTTGACCACGGGGCGCCCGGTATTGGAACATCAGATAATCTTGCAATGACTCAGATTGGGATTAATGGAGGAGTGGGATTCAAACTCGCCGGATCCATTGAAACTAACATCGGCTTGCGGTATGAAATGATAGGATATAACCAGAAAAACGAAGATTATGACACATTTAATTTTAATAATTTGGTTTTACAGACGGATTTAAAAATATTATTATAATATTATAATTTTATGTAATTAGAGGTGAAAAATGAAAAAAACATTAATAGTTATTTTTTGTAGTTTGTTTTTCTGTTCCTTATTATTTTCTGCGTATGATGAAAATAAGTTTATGCAGGCCGGTAAAGAAATGATACAAAAAGGTCAATATGATAACGCTATAAAGGTCTTTAATTTTGTAATAAAGAAAAATCCAAAAAATGTTCAGGCGATAATTTTAGGTGCATTTGCGCATTTAAAAAATGGAAACAAAGAAGCAGCTAAAAAATATTTGACAGTAGCATATAACATGACCAAAGACCCGAGAATAAAAAAACAGATAGATGCATTATCAAGCCAGCAACCTGTTCAAACTGCAGAGAAACAAATACCGGAAAAACAAACATATAAATCAATCAGTGCCGGGTTAAAAGCAGGAATAAACATGGCAAATTTATCCGGAGAAGATGTTTTGGAAAATACAGAAATGGTCATTGGGACATGCGTTGGCGGGTATGTTTCTTTTTCTTTTCATCCATGGTTTTCAATACAACCAGAAGTTCTGTATTCAGAAAAAGGTGTTCACACCGAACAAAATTTATCAACAAATTATTATATTAAATCAACTCTTAATTTAAGTTATATTGAAGTTCCTGTTCTTGCGAAGTTATCAATTAATACAGGCAGTGCTTTTGTTCCTGTTATTTTTGCAGGACCTGCTGTTTCATTTATAACAAACGCATTAAAAATCCACGAGATAACCGAAAATAAGAACACTTTTAGAAATGTTATTAATGCAGGCGAAGATGTGAATTCTATTGATTTTGGTCTTGTTGCTGGTGCTGGGTTTGAAATAAAATTAGGACCTGGCGCATTAATGCTTGAAGCAAGATATGATATGGGTTTATCTAATGTATATAATATTGAGGGTCTCCCAGTTGAAATTGATGCAAAGAACACCGCAATTACAATACTTGCAGGATACTCGTTTTAAAACCGAAAATAGAAAATCGACAATTGAAAATGGATCAAGGTATATTTGATTATATAAAAAGACCGAAAATAGAAAATTGATAATTGAAAATGAATTAAGGTAAATCTTTTATAGGAAGATAGAAAAAATGTAGAGACAGGTTTATAACCTGTCTCGCTGGAAAATCGACAATAGAAAATAGATTAAGGGGGAATTATGACATATAAAAAACAAACATGGAAAGAAAAATTATTTTCTCCTGACTCTCAACTTCCTGAAACAGAAAAAATAAAGGCCTAACCAGCAAAAGTTATGGGGTAAAGGTACTATCGTAATTCCGCGCCCAAAAGATGTATTAAAAATAATGAATAATATGAAAAATGGCAAATTAATAACCATAATTATAATTCATAAAAAATTAGCAAAAAAATATAAAACAACAACATGCTGTCCGATATGTGCTGGTATTTTTTCATCGATTGTTGCTTGCTTATTATGCCGATGAACTTGAAAGAAAAGGGGCAAAAAAGATTCCACCTTACTTGAGGATACTGAAAGAAGGCGGAGTTTTAAATAAAAAATTCCCGATGGATACAAAAAACCATAAAATGCGACTTAAAAAATAAGGATTCCAGATAGAAAAGAAAGGGAAAAAATATTTTGTTGTAGATTATGATAAATATCTAGTTAATATATAAGAAATAAAAAAACCTATTTTATAAATGCCACGTATTTTTTATGACAAATAATCCGACTAAAATGCAAGATTTTGCAAAAAAGTCTTGACTTTTTTGCAAAATAATGTATATTTATAGTATGAAAAGATATTTAAATGATGTAATAATAAAAGATTTAAAGATAAAAATGGTATTTTTAACAGGTCCAAGGCAGGTGGGAAAAACATTTTTAGCAAAAAGCCTTATACCTGAATTTAAAAATCCAATTTATCTAAATAATGATGATATTGATGATATAAAAATTATTCGTAATCGTTTATGGCAATTGAATACTGACCTGATAATTCTTGATGAAATACATAAAATGAAAAACTGGAAGAATTATCTCAAAGGCACTTTTGATACAAAAGGCGAAAATCAGGCATTTTTAATAACGGGAAGTGCAAGATTAGATACTTTCAGGCAGTCAGGAGATTCTCTTGCTGGCAGATATTTTTTATATAGACTTCATCCGCTTTCTCCAAAAGAATTATTGACTAATATGAAACCGTATGATGCTGTATCTATGCTTAATAAACTCGGAGGTTTTCCAGAACCTTTTCTTTCCGGTTCAGAAGAATATGCAGCACGCTGGCGGGCTCAGTATTTCACAGACATAGTTAGAGAGGATATTCTTGATTTCAGTCGAATACATGAAATTAAAACAATGAAGTTACTTCTTGAAATGTTAAGGCAAAGAGTTGGCTCACCCATATCTTACAGTTCTATTGCACAGGACCTGCAGGTATCTCCTAATACAATAAAAAAGTATATAGATATATTAGAAAGTTTAAATATTATTTTTATAATAAGACCTTATCATAAGAATATTGCAAGGGCGGTTCTAAAAGAACCAAAAATATATTTTTACGATAGCGGATATGCTTCCGGAGATGAAGGTTTAAGACTTGAGAATACAGTTGCTGTTTGTCTTTTGAAACATACTCATTTTCTAAAAGACACAAAAGGAAAGGATATAGAACTTCATTATATTAAAACTAAAGATGGTTATGAAATCGACTTTGCTTTATCTGAAAATGGGTTAATAAAGTATTTAATAGAAGTAAAGCTTACAGACGAAGGTATAAATCGTAATCTTATATATTTTAAGCGAAGGAAACCTGAAATTTGTGCTATTCAAATTGTTCATAATTTAAAATATGATATTGAAAAGGATGGGGTTAAAATTGTAAGGTTAGGCGAGTGGCTTACAAAATTAGAAGCATAAAACAATTATCAATTAAAAACCAGGGATTCTCAATTAATGAAAGGATATTGAAAAGTAAAAAAAATAATAGTGTTGATTATAGTATTTATGTTTAATATTGTAGGGTGTGCGACAGTAGAAAACAGAACTGAAAAAATATCAAATGATACAAGTGATATTAATAAAGCATAAGAAAAAACAGGATATTCCACCAAAAACGATGAAGATAGAACAAAAGCAGGTATATTATGGAATGTAATTTGTGGTTTATTATTTGGCGGAGAAATCGCGATATATACATTTCCGAAAGCAGGACGAGAATAAGAAAGATTAATTTTTTAGGTGTAATTGCAACAGGTTTAATAACAGGAATAGGTGGAGGATTTCCTTTGTGGCAATTAATTTATGATAATATGCCGGAGAAATAAACTAAATAATCGGAGTTAAAACAGATTTTTAAAAATAAAATTCAGAAATCACAATTTATTTTTTTTCTTCCTGAAATAAAAAATGGAATTATTATTCAACTCCTTTGGTGTTGATGTTTTTCTTTTTTATTTCCACCAGTTTCATCGGTGGCTATTATTATTCATTTCTTTCGGTATTTTTTTTAAAATATCGGAGTGGTTGAATATTAAGTGATTTTTGTGCTGTAAACTTATTAACCGATAGGTAATTTAAAAAATAATAAAATAAGTTCATAAAAAAGTGGAGTTCCCCCATTTTTTATGAGTTAAAACCAGAAAATTATTATAATATAAAAGAAAATTTAAATATGAACTTTAAATATGATACTTTATTATTTTTGTATAATGTTTCATTAAAAGGATTGTTGCATTTTTTTCGTAATAAATTGTTTGCTTATTTCAAAATAAGGTTCTAATACACAGACTTTTCATGGCGGACGCAAAAACCCTTTGATTTATATTATAATCATGTCTCACCGTATTTAAATCCTTCTTTAAATTTCAAACGCTATCTCAATGAATTCCTCAAAAAATGCAATCAATCCTTTTACATAAATTATTCATAGTATATACAACAAAATTTTGGAGAAACTTCAGTAAAAAACATTTGACAGGACCAGAAATTTTTGCTATAGTAAATATACTTTATAAAAGGAGGACGTAGGAAATGGCAAGAAACAGTAACAGAATAAAAAATAATAAAGCCATTATTACGTCCACACTTTTACTTCCGGTAGTAGTCCTTTTACTTACCGGGCTTCTGCTTGTAGTCCTCGCATAAGCGGGACACGGCGCAGAAACCCGGAAATCCTAAAATCCATTAAAAATCAAGGTTTTTGCGCCGTAATAGGTGTTTTTATGTGTTCTTTTTTATGTTTTTTAAATAGTTGAAAAAATTAATAAAATCAAGGTTTTTGCGCCGTAATAGGTGTTTTTATGTGTTCTTTTTTATGTTTTTTAAATAGTTGAAAAAATTAATAAAATCAAGGATTTTTCGTGTATTGTGTTATCATTATGTAAAATTATAGTTCTATATCATAAAAATTTTAAATTGATTTTAAACAAAAATATATGTTATTATAGAGCGTTTTTGAATTTGATAAAGGAAGGTGAATAATATGCGTTCAGATGAAATGAAAAAAGGCATAGAAAGAACACCTCACAGATCTTTATTTAAAGCAATGGGATATACTGATGAAGAGATTGAAAGACCAATAATAGGTATTGTAAATTCATTTAATGAAGTTATACCCGGACATATTCATCTTGATAAGATAGCTCAGGCTGTAAAAGATGGCGTTAGAATGGCGGGCGGCACACCAATGGAGTTTAATACAATTGGTGTTTGTGATGGTATTGCAATGGGACATACGGGTATGAAATATTCACTTGTTTCGCGTGAATTAATAGCAGATAGCATAGAGATAATGGCAACAGCTTATCCTTTTGACGGGCTGGTTTTTATTACTGATTGTGACAAAATAATACCTGGAATGTTGATGGCAGCTGCACGTTTGAATATTCCTTCAATATTAGTATCTGGTGGCCCGATGCTTCAGGGTAAATACAAAGGAAAAAATTATGATTTGATAACCGGTGGGTTTGAAGCCGTTGGTGAGTTTCAGATGAATAAAATAGATGAGAAAACAATGAAAGAAATAGAAGATGTATGTTGCCCGACATGCGGCTCCTGTGCTGGTATGTTTACCGCAAATACAATGAACTGCTTGAGTGAAGCTCTTGGCATGGCTTTACCAGGGAACGGAACAATTCCAGCTGTTTACGCAGAGAGAACGCGTCTTGCGAAGAAAAGTGGTATGAAAATTATGGAACTTATTAAGAAAAATATCAAACCAAGAGATATAATGACAGAAAGGGCATTTGAAAATGCATTTACTGTTGATATGGCACTTGGCGGTTCTACCAATACGATTCTTCATTTACCGGCAATTGCAAATGAAGCAGGTATAAAATTTGATTTGAAAAAAATAAATGAAATATCTGAAAGAACGCCAAATTTATGTAAAATTTCGCCTGCTAAATTACCGGACGGTTCACAGCATTATCTTGTAGATTTACATGAGGCAGGTGGAATTCCTGCAGTAATGAAGGAACTTACAAAGAAAAAACTTTTACATCTTGATTTAATTACTGTAACAGGAAAAAGGGTAAAAGAAAATATTCAAAATGCAGAAATTATCAGAAAAGAAGTTATAAAAACCGTTGAAAATCCTTATTCAGAAAAAGGTGGACTTGCGATATTATATGGCAATCTCGCACCCGAAGGTGCCGTCGTGAAACAGAGTGCTGTTGATCCTGAGATGATGAAAAGAGAAGGTGTTGCAAGAGTTTTTAATTCAGAGGAAGAAGCACAAAGAGCAATACTTGGCAGAAAAATAAATCCCGGCGATGTAGTTGTTGTGCGTTATGAAGGACCAAAAGGAGGTCCTGGAATGAGAGAAATGCTTGCGCCAACCTCTGCAATTGCAGGAATGGGGCTTGATAAGACAGTTGCATTGATTACTGATGGCAGATTTTCAGGCGGATCTCGTGGTGCAGCAATAGGACATATTTCTCCAGAAGCAATGGAAGGCGGTCCTATTGCGCTTATAGAAGAAGGAGATATTATTTCAATAGATATACCCGGTAAAAGAATAGATTTGAAAATAAGCGACGAAGAATTTAAGAAAAGAAAAGCAAAATGGAAACCAATAGAACCAAAGATAAAAACAGGTGTTTTATACAGGTATTCTCTGATGGTAACATCAGCTTCAACAGGTGCGGTTTTTAAGGAAAAACTGTAAAAGCATTGCCACATGTCAAATGCCGAATGCAAGATGAAAAAAATAAAGGAGTGAAAAATGAAAGGTTCAAAAATACTTTTAGAATCATTAAAAAAAGAAGGTGTTGAAGTCATTTTTGGTTATCCCGGTGGTGTTGTGCTACCTTTATTTGATGAGATTTATAATGAAAAGCAAATAAAACTGGTGCTTGTCAGACATGAACAGGGCGCGGCACACATGGCTGATGGTTATGCCCGCTCAACCGGAAAAGTTGGAGTGTGCCTTGCAACTTCTGGACCAGGGGCGACAAACCTGGTAACAGGAATAGCTACAGCATATATGGATTCTGTTCCGATAATAGCTTTAACAGGCCAGGTTTTATCATCACATATTGGAAATGATGCTTTTCAGGAAGCAGATATTACAGGCATCACCAGACCTATTGTAAAACATAATTATCTTGTTAGAAATACAAAAGATTTAGCACAGATAATAAAGAATTCATTTTATATTGCATCAACTGGAAGACGAGGTCCTGTTGTTATTGATCTTCCCAAGGATGTCCTGGTGGGAGATACAGATTTTCAATACCCTGATTCACCGAATTTAAGAGGGTATAAACCTAAATATGAAGGTAACAAATTACAGATAAAAAAAGCAATTGAACTGATTGAAAAAGCACAAAGACCTGTGATTTATATAGGTGGAGGTGTAATAGCATCCGGAGCATCGGCAGAAGTTATTGCGCTTTCCGAAAAAATAAATGCACCTGTGACAACAACTCTTATGGGAATAGGTTCTATTCCTTGGAACTATCCGCTGTATTTAGGTATGCTCGGAATGCATGGAACAAAATATGCAAATTATGCGGTTCAGGACGCGGATTTATTGATTGCAATAGGTGCAAGATTTGATGACAGGGTAACCGGCGATATTAAGACATTTGCACCACACGCAGATATAATACATATTGACATAGATTCAGCATCTATAGGTAAGATAATAAAAGTTGATATCCCTATTGTCGGAGATGCAAAAAAAATTACAAAAGAGGTTACTGATTCTGTGAAGAAAAAGGAACATAAGGACTGGATAGAAAAGATAAATAAATGGAAACAGGAGTTTCCATTGACATATAATAATGAGGGAGATGTAATAAAACCACAATATGTTATTGAAAAAATAAATGAATTAACAAAAGGTGAAGCAATAATTACGACTGAAGTTGGACAGAACCAGATGTGGGCAGCACAGTTTTATAAAGTAACAAAACCCAGGACATTTATAACATCCGGTGGCTTGGGGACTATGGGATATGGTTTTCCTGCAGCAATAGGCGCCCAGATAGGAAACCCAGGCAAAATTGTATTTGATATTGCTGGAGATGGTTCAATACAGATGAATATACAGGAGCTTGCAACTGCTGTGAAATATAATTTACCAGTTAAAGTTGCAATATTAAATAACGGTTATCTTGGTATGGTCAGGCAATGGCAGGAATTATTTTTTGGTAAAAGATATTCACATACGCATATAGAAAATAGCGTTGATTTTGTGAAACTGGCCGATGCTTATGGCGCAAAAGGTTTAAGGGCTACAAAAAAAGATGAAGTTGAAAAGGTAATACAGGAAGCGCTTGCATATAATGGTCCGGTTTTGATTGATTTTCAGATTTCAAAAGAAGAAAATGTATGGCCTATGGTTCCGGCTGGTGCTTCTTTAAGTAATATGATAGAAGGAGAACTGGCATAAATTTAATTAAGGAGTGAGTGTATGAGTGATAAAAGAAAAATAATCTCAGTGGTTGTTGAAAATCAACCGGGAGTACTTGCCCGTATTGCAGGACTTTTTTCAAGTAGAAATTTTAATATAGAATCACTTGCTGTAGGAGAGACAGAAGATCCTACAACTTCAAGAATGACGATTGTTGCAAGGGGTGATGAAATAGTTCTAGAACAGATTGAAAAACAACTGAATAAGTTGATTGATGTAATAAAAGTAGTTGATATGACAGAAGAAGATTATGTTGAAAGAGAATTAGCTCTTATTAAAATAAATACATCGGAAAAAGATAAAACAGATCTTATGCATTATGTAAATATATTTAAAGGTAAAGTTATGGATACGTCTCAGGATTCTGTTATGGTTGAGATAACAGGAAATGACGAAAGAATTAATTCATTTCTGGATATTATGAAATCTTTTGGCATAAAAGAGATGGTCCGGACTGGACCTGTTGCATTGATAAGAGAAAAGAAAAAAAAGGATTAATTTCATAAAAAATGGAGGTATGAAATGGCTAAAATTTATTATGACAAAGATGCAAATTTGAATGTTTTGAAAGGAAGAACAGTAGGTATTATTGGTTATGGTTCCCAGGGACATGCACATGCACTGAATTTAAGGGATAGTGGTGTGAATGTTGTTATTGGAGAGCTGGAAGGAACAAAAAATTATGAGATGGCAAAAGAAGCTGGGTTTAAAGTTATGTCTGCATCAGATGCTGCAAAAGAAGCCGATATTATTATGGTTTTAATACCAGATCCGTTACAACCAATTGTGTATGAACAATCAATAAAGGAAGGTTTAAAGCCAGGTAAAGTTTTAGCTTTTGCCCATGGTTTTAATATTCATTTCGGACAGATTATTCCGCCTAAAAGTATTGATGTAATAATGGTGGCTCCGAAAGGTCCAGGTCATATGGTAAGGCGTCAGTATGAAGAAGGAAAAGGAGTTCCTTCATTAATTGCAGTGCATCAGGATGCTTCAAACAGGGCAAAAGACATTGCCCTTGCTTATGCAAAGGGAATTGGCGCAACAAGAGCAGGCGTTATTGAAACAACATACAGAGAAGAGACAGAAACAGATCTTTTTGGCGAACAGGCTGTTTTATGCGGTGGTTTGACTTCTCTTATTAAAACCGGTTTTGAAGTTCTTGTAGAAGCAGGTTATCAGCCTGAAATGGCTTATTTTGAATGCCTTCATGAATGCAAATTAATTATGGATTTGATTTATGAAAAAGGAATTGCAGGTATGAGAGCTTCCATAAGTGAAACAGCAAAATATGGAGATGTAACTCGCGGGCCCAGGATTATCACCCCTGAAACAAAATATGAAATGAAAAGAATGTTAAGAGAGATTCAGACAGGTCAATTTGCCAGGGAGTGGATACTTGAAAATAGGGCGAATAAACCGGTATACAATGCTTTATTAAAAGAAGATGCCGGGCATCTTGTTGAAACAGTGGGTAAAGAAATAAGAAAACTTATGCCATGGATAGGGAGCAAAGATGGAAAACAAGAACAATCTGCAGCAGGAAAAAAAGCACGCAAGGAAATGGCAGGAAGAGTAAGAAAAGCAGGAAGGAAAAAGAGAAGATAATTTTTAGTAAAGATGTTCAGAAAAAGTTCTTAATGCGTTCAAAGATAGTTCATACATAGTTCGTAAAGAGTAAGAAAATATTCAGGAAGGTAAACTATTTCAGAACTATTTATGAATTATATTAGAACTATATTTGAACGTTTTAAAATATTCCCAGGAAGGTGGTAGGTAATATGAGTAAATCATCTGATAAGGTGTTTATTTTTGATACGACGCTTCGTGATGGAGAACAGGTCCCTGGAGCAGCTTTAACTAAAAATGAAAAAATTGAAATTGCAAAACAGATTGAAGCACTCGGTGTTGATATAATAGAAGCAGGATTTCCGATTTCTTCACCCGGCGATTTAATATCAGTAAAAGAGATAGCAAAAATTGTGAAAAAATCAATAATTGCTGGACTTGCAAGAGCTGTTAGAAAAGATATAGATGCGTGTGCAGAAGCAATAAAACCTGCTAAAAGAGGAAGAATACATACCTTCATAGGGACTTCAGACATACATGTAAAATATATAACAAATACAACACGGGAAGATGTTTTAAACAGAGCAATTGATGCAGTAAAATATGCTTGTAAATTTAATGACGATGTTGAATTTTCTGCAATGGATGCCGCAAGAACAGATTTTGATTATCTTTGCAAAATAGTGGAAGAAGTCATTAAAGCAGGAGCTAAAACAGTAAATATTCCTGATTCTGTGGGTTATGCAACCCCTGAAGAATTCGGAAATTTAATAAAGCGACTATTTAACTCAGTTCCAAATATAAACAAGGCAATTATTGCAGTTCATTGTCATAATGATCTTGGTATGGCTACTGCTAATTCTCTTTCTGCCATATTAAATGGCGCAAGGCAAATTGAATGTACAATAAATGGACTTGGAGAACGTGCTGGAAATGCAGCTTTAGAAGAGATAGTAATGACTTTAAAGGTTAGAAAGGATATCTATAAAGTAGATACAAATATTAAAACAGAAGAAATATACAAGACATCCAGGCTCGTTTCGCGTCTTACCGGTATGCCTGTCCAGCCGAATAAAGCGATTGTTGGTGCGAATGCTTTTGCCCATGCTTCAGGAATACATCAGGATGCAATATTAAAGAAAGAAACCACTTTTGGTATCATGACACCAAAGTCAATAGGCATACCTGGACACGAACTTGTTTTAACGAGCCGTTCAGGCAGACACGCTCTCAAACACCGTCTTGCTTATTTGGGATATAATATAGCCGATAAGGATTTAAATGACATATATGTTAAATTTCTGGCTATTGCAGATAAGAAGAAAGAAGTGTTTGATGAAGATTTAATATCAATTATGCAGGGAACAGGACAAAAAGGCAAAGATATTTATCAGCTTGATTATTTATATGTTGCAACGGGTAATAAAATTTTGCCTACAGCCACTGTAGCCATTAAAAAAGGAGAAAAAATATTAAAAGATGCAATGACAGGAGATGGACCTGTTGATGCAATTTATAAAACTATTAATAAAATATTAAAGATAGAATTGAAATTAACAGATTTCCAGATTAAAGCAATAACAAAAGGGCAAGAAGCTCAGGGTGAGGTTACAGTTCGTGTTGCAAGAGGAGACAAAGAAGTAACAGGACGCGGAATTTCTACTGATATACTAGAAGCAAGTGCAAAAGCATATCTGGATGCTATTTCAAAACTTGAAAATATAAAGAACGAAAAAAGGTAAGATTTAACAAAATCGGAGGAATTTATGTCAATGACTATTGCTGAAAAGATACTGGCAGTAAAATCAAAAAAGAAAATGGTAGAACCAGGAGAATTAATTATTGCTGATGTTGATATGGTTCTGGCTAATGATATTACCGCCCCTCTTGCAATAAAAGAATTTAAAGCAACAGGAGCTAAAAAAGTTTTTAACAGGGAAAAAATAGCGCTGATTCCTGATCATTTTACGCCGAATAAAGATATAAAATCAGCCGAGCAAGCAAAGATTTTAAGAGAATTTGCTCATGAACATAAAATAGTTCATTATTATGACCAGGGAGAAGTTGGCATAGAGCATGTTTTATTACCTGAAAAAGGAATTGTGGTACCAGGCGACCTTGTTATTGGTGCTGACTCGCATACATGCACATATGGAGCTCTTGGTGCATTTGCAACAGGTGTTGGCTCAACTGATGTTGCGTTTGCTATGCTGACCGGTAAAGCATGGTTTAAAGTACCCTCAACAATAAAATTTGTATATAAAGGTAAGTTGAATAAATGGGTATATTCAAAGGATTTGATTTTATGGACAATAGGTGACATCGGTGTTGATGGAGCTTTATACAGAGTAATGGAATTCACAGGACCTGTTATTCAAAAACTGTCAATGGATGCACGTATGACCATGTCAAATATGGCAATAGAAGCTGGCGGAAAGGCAGGGATTATTGAAGCAGATGATATTACAATAAATTACGTTAAAACTAGAGCATTAAAAAAATGGAAAATATATAAAAGTGATAAAGATGCTAAATATGAGAATGTTGTTGAATATGATTGTAGTAAAATTGAACCGGTTGTTTCAGCTCCTCATTTACCGGAAAATGTAAAACCTGTGTCTAAAATGTCAAAAATAAGTATTGATCAGGCAGTAATTGGTTCCTGTACAAACGGCAGGATGGAAGATATGTATATTGCTGCAAAAATATTAAAAGGGAAAAAGATAAATTCCAGAGTGCGTTGCCTTATTTTCCCTGGCTCAAAAGATATATACTTAAAATGTGTTAAAGAAGGGCTTGTTGAAATATTTTTAAAAGCAGGGGCTGTGTTTTCTCCGCCTACCTGCGGACCCTGTCTTGGCGGACATATGGGAATACTGGCCAAAGGAGAGGTTGCTATATCCACTACAAACAGGAATTTTGTTGGTAGAATGGGAAGCCCTGAAAGTTTTGTATATCTTGCAAGTCCTGCTATAGCAGCTGCAAGCGCACTACTTGGAAGAATAGCCAGTCCGGAAGAAATCTAATAGGTCCTATATGTCATATTGGTAAAATCAAAAGGAGGCAATTATGATGATAAGAGGTAAGGTATGGAAATTTGGAGATGACATAGATACCGATGCAATAATCCCGGCACGTTATTTAAATACATCGGACCCAAAAGAACTTGCAGCGCATGTTATGGAAGATGCAGATAAAGATTTTCCTAAAAAGGTAAGCGTCGGGGATATAATTGTTGCCGGAAAAAATTTTGGATGTGGATCTTCACGTGAGCATGCGCCACTTGCTATAAAAAGTGCAGGAATTTCCTGCGTTATTGCAAAAGATTTTGCAAGAATTTTTTACAGAAATGCTTTTAATATTGGACTTATGATTTTTGAATCAGAAGAAGCGTCAAAAAGCATAGAACAGGGAGATGAACTGGAAATTATTCCTGAAAAAGGGATAATAAAGAATTTAACTAGTCCTAAAGAATATAAAGTAAAACCAATACCACCCTTTATGCAGGAACTTGTTGCATCAGGTGGATTAATGAGTTATGCTAAAAAAAATTTTTTAAGAAAAAAAGGAGCATAAAATGAGTAAAACTTACAACATCGCATTAGTTGGTGGTGATGGAACTGGACCAGAAGTGCTTTCAGAAGGAGTAAAGGTTTTAAAAGCTGCAGGTGAAAAATACGGAGTAAAGTTTAATTTTACTGATTATGATTTTGGAGGAGAACGTTATATGCGGACAGGAGAAACTCTGCCTGATTCTGCGATAGAGGAATTTAAAAAACAGGATGCAATATATCTTGGTGCAATCGGACATCCGGACGTAAAACCAGGTATACTTGAGATAGGGATACTTCTTAAACTTCGTTTTTCCCTTGATCAATATATCAATCTAAGGCCTGTAAAATTATATCCAAATGTTGACTGTCCGCTAAAGGATAAAAAACCAGAAGATATAGATTTTGTTGTTGTTCGAGAGAATAGTGGAGGTATTTATACAGCTCAGGGAGGAGTTGCAAAAAAAGGCACGCCACAGGAGATTGCATCACAACTTATGATTTATTCTCGTTTTGAAGTTGATAGATGTATAAAATATGCTTATGAATACACAAAAAAAAGAAATAAAAAGAAAAAATTGACACTGGTTCACAAAACAAATGTTTTAACACATTGCGGAGATTTATGGCTGAGGGCTTTTAAAGAGATGGGAGATAAGTATTATCCTGATATTCAGCAGGATTATGCTCATGTTGATGCAACTACAATGTGGTTTGTAAAAAACCCGGAATTTTTTGATGTAATAGTTACTGAAAATATGTTTGGTGATATTATTACTGATTTGGGTGCAATGATACAGGGTGGAATGGGAATTGCAGCTGGTGGTAATATCAATCCAGAAGGAGTTTCAATGTTTGAACCAATTGGTGGTTCAGCACCGAAATATACAGGTAAAAATGTTATAAATCCTCTTGCAGCAATATGTGCTGGTGGTATGATGATGGAAACCCTTGGAGAAGAAAAGATTGCAAAAGCAATAGATAATGCTGTTTTAAATGCATTGAGTTCCGGTAAAATTAAATCTTTATCAGCCGGTAAAATGGGAATGGGAACAAGAGAAGTTGGTGACTTGATAGCAAGTCTTGTTTAATTATATTATATTACTAAAGGAGAATAAGAAATATGGCAAAAGAATACAATGTAGCAATAATGGGGGCAACAGGTGCAGTTGGAGAGATAATGAGAGATATTCTCGAAGAAAGGAATTTCCCTGTCAAAGATATAAAATTTCTTGCATCTGAAAGGTCAAAGGGTAAAAAAATGACTTTTAAGGGTAAAGAATATAATGTAGAGGTTTTATCTCCAGAATCTTTCAAAGGTATTGATATAGTTTTAGCATCTGCCGGTGCTTCTATTTCAAAAGAATATGTAAAGCATATTTTAGATGCAGGGGCACTTTTAATAGATAATTCTTCTGCATTTAGAATGGAACCAGATGTTCCACTGGTTGTTCCAGAAATAAATCCAGAAGATTGCAGATGGAACAAAGGCATTATTGCAAATCCTAACTGTACGACGATAATAATGATAGTTCCTTTAAAACCAATACATGATGTTGCAAAAATAAAAAGGGTTATTTGTTCATCTTATCAGGCAGCATCAGGTGCGGGTGCAAAAGCAATGGCAGAACTTGAGCAACAGGCACGTGATTGGGCGGCTGGCAAAGAATTAAAAGTTGAAAAATTTGCTTATCAACTTTTATTTAATGTTATCCCGCATATTGATGTTTTCATGGATGGCGGTTATACAAAGGAAGAAATAAAAGTAATAAAAGAAACTCAAAAAATAATGCATGCTCCTGAAATGAAAATTACTGCAACAACTGTCCGGGTGCCTGTATTACGCGCTCATTCTGAGTCAGTAAATATTGAAACTGAAAAGAAATTAACTGCAGATGAAGTGAAACAAATTTTATCAAGAGCACCTGGGGTTACTGTTGAAGATGATCCTCAAAATAAAAAATATCCTATGCCACTTTATGTTTCCGGGAAGGATAATGTTTATGTTGGAAGAATAAGAGAAGATAGTTCTAATGAGAATGGTATTAATTTATGGATTGTCGGTGACCAATTACGTAAAGGAGCTGCATTAAATGCCGTGCAGATAGCAGAAATTGTTCACAGGGAAGGACTTAAATAATATATTAATGTTCAAAAATAGTTCAAAAATAGTTCGTAAGTAGTAGTAGAAAATATTTATGAACCATTCTGGAACTTTGTGCGAACTTTTTAGAAAGTGTTTTTAATATTCCTGGAGGTTTTTATGATTCCAAGATATACTTTAAAAGAAATGGGGCAATTATGGAGTGATCATGCTAAATTTCAGTCCTGGCTTGATGTTGAAATTGCTGTATGTGAAGCCTGGGCTAAATACGGGAAAATTCCTAAAAAAGATCTTTCCATAATTAAAAAGAAAGCTAAATTTGATGTGAAAGAAATAGAAAATATAGAACAGGAAGTCAGGCATGATGTGATCGCGTTTTTAACTGATGTTGCAACACATGTAGGAAAATCTTCAAGATATATTCATATGGGGCTTACTTCTTCTGATGTTTTAGATACTGCTATGTCATTACGCCTTGTAAAAGCATGTGATATTATTATTGAGGATTTACAGGATTTTATTAAAACACTGAAAAAGGTTGCATTAAAACATAAAATGACTTTAATGATAGGTAGAACACATAATATACATGCAGAACCCATTACTTTTGGACTGAAAGTCCTGATATGGTATTTTGAGATGAAAAGAAATCTGGACAGATTCAAAAAAGCAAAGGAAGATATTTCTGTTGGAAAATTATCAGGAGCTGTTGGAAATTATGCACATATACCGCCACATATAGAAGAATATGTTTTAAAAAGATTAAATTTAAAAAGGGTAGAAATAGCAAATCAGGTCATTCAACGTGACAGATATGCTTATCTGATGTCAGTACTTGCAATTATAGCAGGGACAATAGAAAAAATAGCAACAGAAATAAGAAACCTGCAACATACAGAAATTCTTGAAGTAGAAGAGCCGTTTATGAAAGGTCAAAAAGGCTCATCTGCAATGCCACATAAAAGAAATCCCGTTGTTTGTGAACAACTTTGCGGTCTTGCAAGATTGGTAAGAACAAATACATTTGCATCTTACGAAAATATTGCTTTATGGCATGAAAGGGATATTTCCCATTCTTCTGTAGAACGTATAATAATACCCGATAATCTTATTTTAATAAATTATATGTTAAATAAGATTGATTGGGTGGTTGAAAATTTAAATGTTTATCCAGAGAATATGCTTAGAAATCTTAATTATTTAAAAGGTTTAGTTTTTTCCCAGCAGGTTATGTTAGCTCTGGTTCATAAAGGACTTACAAGAGAAGAAGCATATAAAATCGTCCAGTCATGTGCAATGAAAATATGGAAAGATAAAAAAGAAGATTTTCCTACTTTACTTAAAAAAGATAATATAGTAAGAAAATATTTTAATGAAAAGGAGATTGATGACATATTTGATTATGGTTATTTTTTAAAAAATATTGATGAAATTTTTAAAAGAATATAAGAAGGGGGATGTATGAAAAAAATTATTTTATTGATTTTTTGTGTTTTTATTTTCAAAAACATTTATTGCGAAGTCATCGGTATTATTGAAGGTTCAGAAATCAATTTTTATAACGGGATAACAAAGGTAGCGACATGGAAATTATTATCAAATGGTATTTTTAAACACGAAGGAGAATTTATAAATGGCGAAATAAAGATGTCCTCAGGAGAAAAAGAAAATATTATTACAACCATATATAAAATAAAAAATAATATCATACAGGATGGTATTTATTCATGGAGTTATAAAACAGGCGAACCTGCAGGAGAAGAGGTTTTTAAAAATGGTAAACTAAACGGCGAATTTAAATGGTTTTATAAAAATGGCCGGGTTTCAAGAGCGGGTAGTTATAAAGATGGCAAAAGAGATGGTGAGTTTAAGTGGTATTTTCAATCAGGCGAGATTGCACAGGAAGGTAGTTATAAAATGGGTTTAAAAAATGGAATATTTAAAATTTATCATGATAACGGACAGATTAAAGAATTGTTTACTTTTGTTAATAATAAAAGACATGGATTGTATCAGCAATTTTATGATACAGGGACAATAAAAGTAGAAGGCAATTTCAAAAACAATTTAAAAGAGGGTAAATTTATTTTATATTTTGAATCCGGGGAAGAAGCAGGCATTAAAGTTTATAAAGGTGGACAGTTGATATCAGAACAGGAGAGTAATGACGGTGATATAGAAATCTTTGATCTTGATACTTTAGGGACTGTTGGCGCGGGTGCCGATTTATAATTTTATAGATATGTTCGTAAAGCGTTCAAATATAGTTCATAAATAGAATTGGAATTCAGGAAAATTAAAAATCAAAAAAAATGAGGTTTTAAATTTGAATATTTTAAATTATAATTAAAGAAAAATGTGCGTATATGCGTGGAATTAATAAGTTATTTTTATTTATTTTTTTTTCTCTGGTTTTATTATTAATATTTCAGACATTAAAAATCAAGCCGCTTAATCCGGATACATACTGGCATTTATCGTCTGGCAGGGAAATAGTAAAAAATAAAGGTTTGCCTCAGATTGATGATTTTTCCTATACAGGACCCAATAAATGGTATTCTCATGAATGGTTATTTGATGTCCTTATATATTTAGTTTCAAAACTAACGAAATTAGATAAATTATACTTTTTTAATTTTTTATTATGGATAATTATTCTTTTTGAATTATTTTTAATTGTAAAATCTCGCGTAAACTTTTCTAATCTGCCATTATTCTTACCTTTTCTTGTTATAATAATCTATTTATTAATGCCATATATATCATTAAGACCGCAAGTTTTTACCTTTATTTTTATGCTTTATTTTGTTTTTGTCCTTGAAAAAGAACCTATAAAAAAAAATAGTTTTTATTATTTCTCTCTTCCGTTTATTGCTTTTGTCTGGGTTAATTTTCATGCAGCAACAGCGGTTGGTATTTTTCTTATTTTCTGGTATTTGTTATTCTATTTAATAAGAAATATAAAATTCGGAGATAGTATATCGGAATATAATATATGGTTGATGTTAATTGCTTTACTGGGAGTTGCAGTAGCATCGTTTTTAAGTCCACTTGGTTTTAATGTTTTTTTTATTTTTTCAGGTGAAGAAATCAATTTTTTAAAAAAAACAATAACTGAGTGGCAGATGGCATGGTCTATGGAAAATATAAACAACTTTGTTTATTTTGGATTTTTTTATTTTTATGCCTCGATTTTTTTTATAATTTTATTTTATAATTTTGCAACAGAAAAATTTTCAGGAAAACCTGTGCTGGCTTTGTATTTAATTTTAAATTTAGTTTTTTTTGTTTTTGCAATTTTATTTAGAAGAAATATGCCATTCTTCTTATTGTTTTCTTTTCTCGCGCTTGTTTACAGCATTAATTCAGAATATAACAGGCAAATTGCTTCAGGCAATGATATAAAAACAAAAATAATTTTTCCGGCAATTTTGATTTTGCTTATTTCCATATTTATTATACATTTAGTAATGTTATATAATTATTCAGAGAAAAAATTTTATCCCGAAACAGCAATTAAATATATATATGAAAATAAACCATCATTAAATATTTTTTCTGATATGCAATGGTCAGGCTTTTTTGAATATTATTTATATCCTGAATACAGGGTTATGATATCCGGAAGGCTCAATCAAAGCCGTGAAGCTATGCAGGATTATGTTGATATATATATTGGTGCAAATAATTTTTTTGAAAAAATAAAAAAGCATAATATTAATACTTTTTTACTCGGTTATGATTCTGATATAGTTAAAAAACTATTAAAAGCAGGTTATGTTTTAATCTATTTTGATGATGTGGTTATGATATTAACTAAAAAAACAGATAACTTAAAATATATTAAACATATTTTCCCATGGGACAATGAAAATTTTTATGATAAAAATAATAATGAAAAATCATTAAGTGAATTAAAAGATTTAATTAATAAATATCCGTCAGAAAAGTCGGTGTTTATGTATGCATATATATTATCAGTAAAACAGAAGGAAGAAGCTATTTTATTTATGGAGAAATGTTTGACCGGATATAAAAATTATCATTCATTATATAATTTGTTGGGTGCAATTTATTTTGAAAATAAAGATTACCACAAAGCATTTAATATATTAAAAAAATCCAGAAAAAGGAATAGATATATAAATAATTTAATAAATGAATCTAAAAAAGGATTAAATTATGCTGGAACTGGAGTTAAATGAACAATTTAAAAAAGCCATTGAAATAATGGAAAATACATCAAAAAATGTATTTATTACAGGTAAAGCAGGAACCGGAAAATCAACGCTACTTAATTATTTTAAAAATACAACTAAAAAACAGGTGGTGGTTTTATCTCCAACAGGTGTAGCGGCAGTAAATATTGGTGGGCAGACAATTCATTCTTTTTTTGGTTTTAAGCCGGATATTACAATTCAAAAGGTAAAAGATATAAAAATAAAATCAAAAAAGATTTATAAAGAATTAGATGCAATTATTATTGATGAAATATCAATGGTGCGTGCTGATTTGCTGGACTGTGTGGATGTTTTTTTAAAGAAATATGGTAATTCAAAAGACATTCCTTTTGGCGGAAAGCAGATGATTTTTTTTGGCGATTTATATCAATTGCCCCCTGTTGTTACCGGTAAAGAAAAAGAAATATTTAATTTACATTATAAAAGTCCATATTTTTTTGAATCCAGTGCATTTAAAAATAGTGCAATGGAATTTATAGAACTTGAAAAGGTTTACAGGCAAAAAGATGATAAATTTATTGAGATATTAAATGCAATAAGAAATAATACAATTCAGGAAAAACAGATTTCTTTCTTAAATCAATGTGTTAATAATAATTTGTCTCAGGAAGGATTAACGGTTTATTTAACTACAATAAATAAAAAAGCGGATGATATGAATAACATCTATTTACAGAGATTAAATTCTAAAATTAAAACATATAACGCGAGCATAATTGGAGAATTTGATAAAACCTATTATCCTGCTGAAGTTCGATTAAATGTTGCGGTTGGAGCGCAGGTTATGCTTTTAAATAATAACGCTTCTGGTAGATGGATTAATGGGACAATTGGAAAAATAAATAAAATAACACATAGTAAAAAGTATGATATTGATATAATTCAAATTATTTTGCAGGATGGTATAAAAGTAGAAGTCCAACCTTTTACCTGGGAAATTTTTGAATATAGATATAATGAACAAAAAAAAATAATTGAAACCCGGACGATAGGAACATATACCCAATATCCGATTAAACTTGCATGGGCTATTACCATACACAAAAGCCAGGGGAAAACATTTGATAACGTGATAATTGATTTTGGAAAAGGCACGTTCGCACATGGACAAGCGTATGTGGCATTGAGTAGATGTACTTCATTGCAAGGTATTAAACTCACAAGGCCTTTAAAAAAATCAGATATAATAATGGATTGGAGGATAGTAAAATTTTTAACTGAATATCAATATGATTTATCTGAAAATAAATTACCTGTAAAAGAAAAGATAAAAGTTATAAAAAATGCAATAGATAATAAAAAGAAGATAGAAATTGTTTATTTAAAGAAAACAGATGAAAGAACAAAAAGAAAAATATTGCCTATAGAAGCTGGTGAAATGGTATATAAAGGAAAAACATTTTTAGGGGTAAAAGGATATTGTTTAAAAAGAAATGAAGAAAGAGTTTTTTGCGTTGATAGAATTCTTGAAATAAATGTTTTATAAAGGCAGTTGCAGGTGGCAAGTGAGATGTGGGATGTATAATTTAAGATTTTAGATTTAAAAAAAATATTTACAATTTACGATTTTCGGTTTACGATTTGAAAGAAAAAAAACATTTATTATTTTCGATTTATAGTTTTTAGTTTACGAATTGAAAAAAAATTGCAAAGTGGAAATTGCGATGGAAAAATCTTCAAATCTTCAGATTTGGAGAACTTCGGATATTTGAAAGGATGTTCGAAAATAGTGCGGAAATAGTTCTAAAATAGTCATTAAGAGTTAAAGAATTGTTCGCTCAAAATGTTCGCTAAAGATGTTCACTACAGATGTTCGCTGAAAATGTTCGCAAATGATGTTCGTAAATAATGTTCACAAATAATGTTTGAAAATAGTGCGGAAATAGTTCATTAGAACTATCTAAAAACTATTTAAGAACTAAGTTTGAACTACTTATGAACTAAGTTAGAACTATGTTAGAACATTTTTTATCAATGTGAAGATGCGAAGATTTGAAAAAGATGTGCGATTTTACGATTTTAGTATTTATTATTTTATTGTATCGAACATTTTTTCTAATATAATAATTTTCAGGAGATGGAGTTCTCCGTATGAAACCGCCTACCTTATGGCTGATAACTCCTGTTTATAAAATATAGTGTATTGATAAGAGGTTTGATTAAATGTCGCCTGAACGCCATACAGGATATTATAATTTAAGAGATGCTTTTGATTCTGGTATTTGCCCGTTATGTAATATAATTGAAAAAGGTATTTTTAAATATTTTGACGACCTTTTATATGAAGGAGTTAATACCAAAGAAATTGCAGATGCAATGTCTAAATCAAAGGGCTTATGCAATAAGCATGCACAGATATTATCTGGTTTTAAGGATGCGCTGGGTATAGCAATTCTATATCAACGTATTTTAGAAGAAATAAATTATACTTTATCTAAAAAAAATGCTATACATTTTTATAAGGAATATAAGAATTTCAAAGAAAAACAGCAAAAATATTGCATTGGTTGTTTAAAAGAAAAGGAAATTTTAGACAGATATGTTGACATATTTATTAATTTTACAGATGATTTTATTCATTTATTAAAGCAAAAAGGTAATCCTTTCTGTATGGAGCATTTCATATATATTCTGGAAAAATTTATTGATAACCAAACAACTAAAATAAAAGAAATAAAAAGTATTCAAAAAGATAATTCTGAAAAGTTAAACAAGAAATTGCATGTTTTAGTAGATAGTTTTAACTATACAATCAAAAGCAGAGAACTTGATGAAAGTGATAAAAATTCATGGATAAATGCGGTTGAAATGATATCCGGAAAAATTTTTGAGAAACAACGCAAATGGAAGCGGTAATTTAATAATGGCACAATTTATCGGGATTGCTATTATAATAGGAGTGCCATTCAGCATTATTCCAGGGTTTATATCTGGACTTATTGTTTATGAAGAATTATTGCATCATTTTACAGATAAACGCAGGGCATTACGCCCGGCAATTGAGACCGGTATTTTTGTTTTTATATTATTTATTATTCTTGCAATTTTAATCGCTGTTTTTTTGTCGAAGAATATTTAATATTTTTAAATATTTTAAATGT
>FWPV01005835.1_pt1 | contig 24225 bp, 24 predicted proteins | sample 2228371 | NCBI WGS metagenome assembly FWPV01 (sample SAMEA103939776, study PRJEB20133) | metagenome | reverse complement strand
CCATTTTCGGCGTCGCCACTGTGCAGGAAGAGGTTGGCCCTAGAGGTGCTGTTACCAGCGCGGAAGTGGTCAATCCAGATGTGGCAATTATTACTGAGGTTGACATCGCAGGGGATACACCCGACATCAAACCCGAGGAGTCCCCGGTCAAGCTTGGCGCTGGCCCTGTACTGTGCGTTTACGACGCCAGAATGATTCCCAATCTCAGACTGCGAGACCTGGTAATCGCCACAGCCAAAGAGCAAGACATCCCGCTGCAGCTATCCGCGCTCGAGGGTGGGGCTACAGACGGTGGTCCAATCCATCTTCACAAGACTGGTGTCCCCACTGTAGTTCTCGGAATACCGACAAGATATATTCACAGCCATAACGCTATCTTTCTACGACATGATTTCGAGAAGAGCGTCGAACTTCTTACGGCAGTCCTGAGAAAACTCGATAAAGAGACAGTCGAAGGCTTGACCTTCTGGTGAGCCATCACAGGGTGAGCGGTACACCCTTACCCGAAAAGCTTGACAAATCGACATGAATCGTGTAAGAACTTATCAATCGGTTGTCTGAGACGCCACAAGGAAGGAGGTGAACTGACAAACAGCAGAGTTCGCGGAGGGAACCAAATACTGATTAGAGGAGGTATGGTATGAAGATTCTCATCAAACTCGGTCTGGTTCTGTTGGTTGTTGCACTGATAGCAGTCTCGATCGGCTGCGGCGGAGAGGAAGTCCCACTGCCTACCGCCACACCTACACCCACACCGAAACCAGAGATAAAGATTGGTGTAATAGGTCCAATGCAGTTCCAGATGGGCAAACACCACTGGATGGGAGCCACAATGGCAGCGGACGAGATTAACGCGGCAGGTGGCATCCAGGTTGGTGACAAGACCTATCTGATTAAGCTGGTCAAGATTGACTCCAATGAGCTGGTCAGTCCTCCCGATGCTGCCAGCGCAGCGGAGAGAGCCATCACCGTCGATAAGGTTGATTTCCTGATGGGCACAATCAGAAGTGAGGCAGCTCTGGCAGTGCAGGAAGTCGCCATGGACTATCAGAAGATATTCATCGTTTGTGGTTCCAGCGAGACCAAGATGAGTGATAAGGTAGCCCAAGACTATGACCGTTACAAATACTGGTTCAGGGTAACCCCGGTCAACAACAACCACCTGGGGGCTTTAAACTTCTTGCTCGTAGGTATGGTGGCGAAGAACATAGTCACACAGCTTCATATGGCACCCAAGCTGGCTATACTTGCTGAGAAAGCGGTATGGACAGAAGCCATAATCGCAGCCGCCCAGGCTTACCTTCCCCCACAGGGAATTCAAATTGTGGGCGTCTGGCAGCCGTCGGATAAAGCTACAGATGTTACAGCGGAGCTGCAGGCTATCAAGAACTCAGGTGCCAACATGATAATGACCGTTCTTTCGGGGACAGTGGGCATAGCCTATGCCAGAGCCTGGGAGGAACTCCAGATACCTGCAGCCTCGGTCGGTATCAATGTGATGGCACAGGCAGACGATTTCATAACGAACACCGGAGGATTCGGCAACTACGAGACGACCCTCAATACCTATGCTCGAGATGTTGAATTCACGGATAAGACAAAACCTTTCCTGGATGCTTTCTTTGCAAAGATGGGAGAGAACCCAACCTACAACGCAGGTACCTATGACGCGCTTTATATCCTGAAGGGAGCTATCGAAAGAGCAGGCAGCCTCGACCAGGACGAAATCGTTGCAGAGATGGAGAAGACCGACTATATTGCCACGGTAGGACGCTTTGTTTTCGATAGCAAGCACGACGTAACCTGGGGTCCCGGCTATGTAACCGCCGTAGGCGTACAGTGGCAGAATGGCGAACTCAAGGGCGTCTGGCCGCCCGCGGATGGTTCATGGAACGGAGTACAATACGAAGGCATCGTGGACTATCAGTTGCCCCCGTGGGTAGTCCAATACTGGACACAACAGTAAACCGGAAATGCCGGACTTTAAAAGCGGGTTACGGCATAACCCTAGAAGCATTTCCACCTAGGTATTAAATAAGAGGTATCCCCTCGGCGAGCTGTCGCCGAGGGGATACCAGAAGTTACCCGATTTCTGGTCTGGAAGGTTTATGGCAGAGAATATCATTGTATACGGGCTTGTCTCGAGTGGAGTATATGCCCTCCTCGCCGTAGGCTTTTCTCTCATTTTCGGCGTCGCCCGCATTGTCAACCTCGCGCATACCGCCTTCTACATGCTCGCCGCCTATCTCATCTACTGCCTGACCAGCGCAGCCGGTCTCAACCTTTACCTCTCCATCATCATTGCTATTATCTCAGTTACCATCGTAGGAACGCTCAGCTACAAATTACTCATCGCACGGGTCCGACAACATGAGGCTACGACGCTCATAGTGACCATAGCAATAGCAGTCATAATACAAGAAGCCATTCTCAGGGGATTTGGAGGCCAACCCCGGGGCATACCCAAACTTATCTCAGGCTCAACAGACATATTTGGCGTTACAGTTCTCAATCAGCAGCTTCTGACATTGGGCGTTGTAATCCTGCTATTACTGGCAACGTGGTTCTTTTTGATGAGAACAAAGTCGGGCATCGCCATTAGAGCCACTGCTCAGGATAGAGAGGTTGCCAACCTCATGGGAATCAACGTGCCCCAGATAGAAATGCTCACCATGGCGATATCGGTCGGCCTGGCTGCGGTAGCAGGCGCAGTAGTGGCACCTCTACTGCTGGTTACTCCGGGCATGTGGACACACCCACTGGTGATGATTCTCGCTGTGGTAGTGCTCGGGGGACTGGGAAGCCTTCAAGGCAGCCTGGTGGGAGCACTTATACTTGGTTTCGCGGAGAACCTGGTCGTGTTCCTGGCACCATCAGGAGCCTTCCTCAAGACATCTGTAGCTTTGTCAATCATGCTTGTCGTGATACTGATCAAACCCGAGGGACTTTTCGGCATAGTGTTCGAGGAAGAGAGAGGGTGAGCACACTGGCAGCCTACTTGACTAAGGCGTTCAAGCTTTTGCGCGCGGAGATATTTGTACTCCCTAGCAGGACAGCAGTCCTCCTCGTTTGCATTCTTCTTCTTGTATTCCCCCTCATTTCTCAAGAGCCGTTTATCCTCAGGGTGCTAATTCTAGCTGCCATCTTCGCCATATTCGCATCGAGCTGGGACCTTCTCTCTGGTTTCACCGGTCAAATTAACTTCGGGCATGCTCTCTTCTTCGGAGTTGCCGCCTATACGTCTGCCCTGCTTAATTTGAATCTGGGACTGGCTCCCTGGGCGACAATTCCCATAGGTGCTGTCGCTGCGGTTCTGGCAGGTCTTATTGTGGGCATACCCTGCTTGAGATTGCGGGGCACGTACCTGGCTCTTGCCACGCTTGCGTTCCCTTTAATTCTACTGGGCGTAGTACATGCTGTTCCCGGCATCTCTGGCGGTGAACTCGGTCTCTATGGTGTTGAGCCGCTATCAAGGTCAAGAGTAGTCTCATACTATATGGTCATCCCCTCCATGCTCATCCTTGGTTTCATCATGTGGAAAATCACCGATTCCAAGGTCGGACTCATTTTCCACGCTATACGCGAGGATGAGCTCACCGCAAGGGCCTCCGGGATAAACACAATCCGTTACAAGCTCCTCGCATTCTGCCTGAGCGGGCTTTTCGCCGGAATCGCAGGGGGGCTTTATGCACACTTTGTCAAGGCAGCAGGACCGTCGACGCTGGAGCTTCTTCTATCTTTTCAGGTGATTATCTGGGCGGTCTTCGGTGGAATTGCCACTATCTACGGACCTATAGCCGGTGTCCTCATACTGTACCCGTTCACCGAGTTTGTGCTGATACGCTACGTAGCAGCACTTTCTGCAGCAAAGATGATAATCTTCGCATTTATCGTGCTTCTGGTGCTCCTCTTCATGCCTCAGAGCCTCACGACGTGGCTGCGGGATAAGACGGAGAAGATATGTCCAAGATGCAAATTACAGAATGTAGCCTGGCGCAAGAAATGCAGAGTATGTTCTGCGGGGCTGGATTGACGCAATTGCCTACAGTCCCAGGTATGTCTTTCTGATGGTCTCGTCCCGAAGCAACTCCTCACCCGTTCCTTCAGCAATCACTCTTCCATGGGAGAGTACGTAATTCCTCGTGGCGAGCTTGAACGCAGAGCCAACATCCTGCTCCACCAGCAACAGAGAGATGCCTGTATCTCGAATCTCCCTGATGCGCTGAAACAGCTCGGTTTTTAACTTGGTGGAGAGCCCTGTGGACGGCTCGTCGATGCACAGAAGCTTGGGCTGCATCATAAGTGCGCGCCCGATGGCAAGCATCTGACGCTCTCCTCCAGACAATGTCCCCGATATCTGTTTGGCGCGTTCCTTAAGCACCGGAAACAATTGATAAACTCGTTCCAGATTCCTGCGGATTTCCCCTCTATCTTTGCAGAGATATGCGCCAGCCCTTAAATTGTCCATCACAGTCATCTCGGCAAACACATGCGCCCTCTCAGGACAATGTACCAGACCCCTCTTCGCAATCTCATGTGGTTGCATTGAATCGATTGGTTCTCCGTTGAAATGTACCGTGCCTTCGAGAGTGATATCACCCGCCCTCGTTCCCTTCATTATCGAGCGTTCCCACCTCACCAGCCCGGTTATGGCACGGAGCAGCGTTGACTTGCCTGCACCATTTGGGCCGACCAGGCTAACCAGCTCACCCTGGTCAACGCCCAAGCTCACCTCATTCAGGAGCATGGCGGTGGCGTAACATACCTTAAGATTCTTGACCTCTAGGAGCAACCGGTCAACTCCCTCTTGCCTATACAGGCTTCGATAACCCTTTCGTCTTTCACTATTTCCTCGGGTTTGCCGTCGGCAATCAATTCTCCGAAGTCGAGCACTATGACCCTGTCCACAATCCTCATCAGTTCAGCAAGCTTGTGCTCGATGATTATCATCGTGGGGCCTTCGCTGTGCAACCTGCCGAACCTGCCCCCCTTGTGCAATCTCCTTATGGACTTCGCCAGCAAATCGGTCTCGGCAGGGTTCAGCCCGCTAAACGGCTCGTCCAGCAGAAGCATCTCAGGGTCGGTGGCTATAGCACGCGCTATTTCCAGACGTCTCAGGTCGCCGTGAGAAAGGCAGGAGGCTGGCTCGCGCGCAAGGTCTGAGATACCCACGAACTCCAGCGCATCCAGCGCTCTGGCTTCGATTGTCTTGACCCACTCCCCTCTCTTCATTGCCCTGGGGGAGAGACATGCCACCATGACATTGGCGATGATAGGCAGGCGGCGAAACGGCCGCGTGACCTGAAAAGTCCCGGCTATCCCCTGATTGACGATATCCCACGGTCTAGCGCGCGTTATATCCTTGCCCTTGAACCTGACCCTGCCCGAATCCGGCCTCAACACTCCGGTTATCAAACGGAGCAAAGTTGTCTTGCCCGCCCCATTCGGCCCTATTAAGCCAACGACCTGCCCTTTAGGGACCTGAAAGCTGACATTATTGACCGCCGTCAAGCCTCCGAAACGCTTGGTGAGGTTTTCGACTTCGAGGAAACAGGAATTCACGCTCATACTTCCTCCAGCTCCTCACGCAACTCCCTGTGAGAGACCTTACCTACATCCGTTTTGGGAAGCTCGCCCCTGAATTCTATTATCTTGGGCACCTTGTAGTGCGCCAAATTTGCTGCACAGTATTTGATTATCTCTTCCTCGGATAGCTTTCCCCTCGCCTCTGGCTGGAGCACGACGATAGCCTTGATTAGCTGCCCCACTGTGGGGTCAGGGACTCCGAGCACGCCAGCCGCCTTAATCTGCGGGTGCTGGTGCAGTACCTCTTCTATCTCACGGGCGAAGACAGAATATCCCTTGTATTTAATCATATCCTTCTTTCTGTCATAGAAGAAGAAGTAGCCCTCTTCATCCATCCTCACCAGGTCGCCCGTCTTGAGCCATATTCTGCCGTCCAGCTCTATCAGGCTCTCCTGTGTATCTTTAGGTCTCTTCCAGTAGCCTTTCATGATATTGGGGCCATGCAATATCATTTCGCCGATTTCGCCGGGCGGAAGGAACTCATTGGTTTCGTGATTGACCACAGCTGCTGTTATATTGGGCAGCGGCACGCCGAAGGAACCAACCTTCGACCTCCCCATCGGGTTGAGATGAGAAACAGCGGCACACTCAGTAAGACCATATCCCTCCTGAATCTTAGAACCGGTCCTTCGCTCCCAGTCCCTGACGGTTGACTCATGAAGGGTATCTGCACCGCTGGTGATAATCTTCAGCCTCTTCCAGTTAAATCTTCCGGTCTTGTCGTAATCTTTGAGGAATTGATACGCAGTGGGCACGCTGAAGAACGTAGTCGCCCGGTACCTGTCCATAGAATCCAGAACTTCATCAAGGTCAGGTGTGGTGAACAGAATAAGGGTTGCTCCCATGGTCAACCCGTTCAACATGACTACCACCTGCCCGTAAATATGGTAGAAGGGCAACAGAGCCGGAATAACCTCCTTTCCCTCTTCCAGTGTCGGCATGAAGGCCAGACATTGCATCTGACAGGCAAGCAGATTGCGATGAGTCAGCAGGGCACCCTTGGGCAGTCCCGTGGTTCCGCCGGTGTAAGGGAGTGTAGCTATATCCTCTTTGGCATCGAATTCGATTTTGGGAGGAGCCGGCGGGTATTGCTTTATCAGCTTCTGGAAAGGGTGAAATCCCATGCTCTCTACGGCTTTGGGAGTAAGCGCCTCAGCCTTACCGTATCGTCCCAGAATACTTTTCCCGACCAGCTTCTTCGACAGAGGCAGGTATTCTGAGATGTCGGTGATGATGACATTCCTGAGCTTTACCCCTGACCTTTCAACATTTTCATAAAGAAAATCGTGGCAAACGATGGATTCCGCCTCGCTGTCTTCAAGCTGATGCCTCACCTCGATGCTGGTATAGACGGGACTTATGGGAGTCAGAGTGGCTCCAGCTTTAAGCGCGCCGAAATAGGCAATGATGTATTGAGGACTGTTCAATAAATAAATGGCAATCTTGTCCCCTTTGCGAATCCCCAATCCGTGCAGAGCGCTGGCAAATCTATCAACTTCTTCCTTGAGCTTTCCGTAGCTTATCTTGTTGCCGTAGAATATTATGGCGTCCTTGGCTGAGTATCTTGCGGCAACCTCATCGAAGACCTTAGGCAATGGTTTGTCGGGAATTTCTATAGTCTCAGAAACCCCAGCGGGATAGAACTTCAGCCACGGTTTTTCATAGTATCTAGTTTTCGCCTCCATACAGTCCCCCTTTACACCATTTGCCAAACGCAGGACTTCAAAGAATCTGGTAATGACTATCGGGAATGTGCAGCCCCCTAATCACAGACTACAGCTACCTGGCGCAGTTGTCAAACGGAACCCTGCCGTATCATTCCGCCTTTCGAGACATAATCTTCCTGGCAACCCTTTCCATCCAGGCAGCTAACCTGCGGGAAACGAACATCGGTACCGTCATACCGACAATCACTACCGCCAGCATTACCCATTTCATCATAACGGCATCCCTCTTTCTGGAAACGCATTATAGAGTAATAATTCTGGTAGTCAACCTGCCCGCCTCATGTCAGTCGTTGAGAAAAGAGGTAGCGGGTCTCGCTGAGCGAGACCCGCTACCTCTGCTTACTTGCAGCCATCCTGCCCGACTGTCACCATCCCAGACGCCACGCCACTATCAAAGCAATAACAGCCGAGAAAATACACAGAATGAGGACCTCCCGGTCAGTCCTTTTCATCTTCATAGATTCTCTCCCGTCCGTGCACCACAGGCTCACGCCGTTCTTCGCTCTCTATTCGTCCTCCTAGCTTATAACGAATAAACCTGCAATTTGTTTCGCATACTCTCCCACGACTTACTTTCACTTATCTTTGCTTCCAAGGAAGGCCCGATGTTTCCCAAGCGGGTCAACAGCACAACCACAACAAGTGATCTCCGGGGGATTGCAATTAGTACAATCACGTGGTATCATTTGGCACTCAAATGATAACCCGAAATATCAAACAGTACGAAAGGAGGAAGATATGGCGATAAAAGTAATCATAGAACGGTCTGTTAGTCCTGATAATCAAGCAGAAGTGGCGGAGTTGCTCAAGGAACTGAGAGCGAAAGCGGTGCTTCAGCCGGGTTACATTTCAGGTGAGACACTATTTTCGGTGAACCGACCAGGAGTGCATGTCGTTATCAGCACCTGGGAGAGCCTGAAGGACTGGAAAGCCTGGGAGAAAAACCCGACGCGCAAAGCCATCATGCGCAAGATAGATGCACTCTTGAGGACAAAGAGCAAGGTGTCTGTCTTCGCTACCACACCTCGTTCTATAGCTGAAGGTGTGTAGATCCTGCCGAACCGTCGTGTCATGGCTCAGTATGCGGAATTCTGTTTTGCCTCTTCCCACAGGGCATTTTGCTCCTCGAAGGAGAGGTCGCGCAGTGACATGCCGCGGTTGCGACACACCTCTTCCATATAGCGGAAGCGGCGGGAGAAACGCTCGTTAGCCAGCCTTAACGCTTCCTCGAGGTCAACTCCCTGCCAACGGGCTGCGTTGACCAGGGCAAATAGTATGTCCCCGAATTCATGCACTTTCTCCTGGTGAGTGCTAGCGTGTTTTAGCTCGCGCAGCTCTTCCACAAGCTTGTCCAGAATGCCATCGTACTCCTTCCAGTCAAAACCCACCCCGGCGGCCCTGCGCTGTATCGAATGGCTGTAGCTCAGCGCCGGCAGCCCTAGGGGCACGCTGGAAAGGAGAGAGTCTCCTTCTTTCCGTTCATTCTGTTTTAGCTCCTCCCACTCCAGAGCAACCTCCTCGGCATCGGTCGCTTTCGATTCCCCGAAAACATGCGGATGACGGCGGATAAGCTTGGTACTGATGCCCCGTATCACATCCCTGATGTCGAACTCCCCTGCCTCACGAGCCATCTGCGCATGCAGCATAATCTGGAGCAGCAGGTCTCCCAACTCCTCGCAGAGCTTCTTCGCATTCTCATCGTCCAGCGCCTGGAGCACCTCGTAAGCCTCTTCGATGAGATAAGGCTTGATAGAAGCGTGGTTCTGGGCGCGGTCCCAGGGGCAGCCATCAGGCGCCCTCAGCCTGGCCACAATTTTCTCCAGAGTGTCAAAACTTGAGGGGTCTTGCTCCATCTATGCTTCCTCGATATCTGGAAATTAAAGGGCGGGCGGGATATGTTCAGGAGGTCTCACCTGTTTCAGGCTCAGTGCTTTGAAATCGCATTTGAGCACGCAGACGCCGCAGCCCATGCACTTCTCGGCATCCACCGAAGCCTTCTGCTCCTTCAAACCATCCGGGTTCACCATAACGATGGCATCGAAGGGGCACCAATCTATGCAGATTTCGCAACCGGTGCAAAGCCCTTCATCGACTTGCGCCTCGTAACGGCTCTTAGCCATGCATCTAGTCACTGGAGCCTTGAACCTATTGATTGGTTCATAGACCATGCAGCAGTCGGTACAGCAATTGCACATGCCCCAGCGCGGTCTCATTCGAGTCGAGTTCTCGCAGGTATGTATCAAGCCTTTCTCTTCACATTCATCTATCAATGCCATTGCTTCTTCGGCGGTCAGCCTCTTGCCTGCGTTATTGTTTATGAGGTATTCTGCGGCAACGTTGAACTGGATGTCCACCATGTCATGAGATTTCTTGCACTTCCTTCCCACCGCCTCCTTGCGCCTGCGGCAGGTGCAGTGCGCCACAGCAATGGAACGCGCCGATTTTATTATCTGACGCATGTCTTCGCAGGGCAGTATCTCAGGACTATCGAGAATAGCTTTGTAGGCAGGGACAACCCTTCCCTGAGGCACATCCAGTTTAATCCAGCTTGCCACCTGGTCAGGGTCCCATTCATTGACGCAGAAATCATCCCACAGTTCAAACAGCTTCCTGTCACGCTTTATGTCAAGTCCCAGAGGGCACATAGTTATATCATGTAACTGCACCACTGCGAGGGCGAAGGTAGCCTCCTCCAGAGCTTCAGGGCTTTTCGCGAAGATGACACCCTTTCTGTACAGCTCTTGCAGCTCCTTCTTGACCTGCGAGACGTCCATGTTGAACTTCTTGCCAAGCTCCTCGAACCGCTGGGGCATAAGGTTGACCATCTCAGCCTGTCTTGGAGTCATCAGGTACTCCAGAATACGGCGATAACGCAGCGAGTCCCTGTAACCATGTCGGGCTGCCAGCGCGGTATAAGCATCGTTACTGTTCATATCGCTACCCTTTCGTCCATTATATAGAGCACACCTTACATTGACAACAGGGGAGTGCAGAGGGCAAAGCCCTCTGCTGGGGACTCAGGGGGTTGAAATGTGCTTATGATCTTACATTGACAAGGGAGATAGCTTTAAACTACCATAACACTTAGAGTCGATTTAATGAAAGCGCTTCCGACGATAAACACCATCCTCTTCATCATCTGCGTCCCTGTATTGCTCATCACCACCAATGTGAGATTCGCTGCAAATGACATCCGGCTCTACGAGTATGGCTTCAGCAAATACGAAGTCAGCAAGACAACAGGGCTGAGTAATGCAGAACTGACTCAGATCTCACAACGTCTGATCGATTATTTCAACTCGGATGAGGAATATACGGACATCGAAGTGTTCAAAGAGCGCGAGATAGCTCATCTGAAGGATGTGAAAGGACTGATTCAGTTGGTGTACCGGCTTCAAATCGGCACTCTGGTTTTCGTTGTTGTTTATATCGCCTTTAACTACCTGCTGTTAAGGCGGGCGTTCTGGCGGGAGATAGCCAGACGCATAATGTGGGGAAGCATCGCCGCCATCGGACTTATCGCTGTCCTGGGAATTTTCGCTCTGGTCGGCTTCGACGAGCTTTTCCTGTGGTTCCATCTGGTCAGCTTCAGAAACGACCTATGGCAGTTCAGTCCGGATGCCATGCTGCTGCTAATGTTCCCGCAGGGCTTTTTCAACGATGCCGCGCTATTCATAGCAGGGGCAACGATACTCGAGGCAGCGGTCATCGGAGGAATTGCCTGGGGTTTACTGAGGTGGAGGAGAGAAGCCAAATCGAAGCCAGCGTGATTTGAAACCAAAAAGAGGGCACGGCATGCCGTGCCCTCTACAGCCAGTAACAGACCAACTACTTCAATGGCAGCCAGCGCAACTGGTGGCGGAGCAGGTGCTGCAACCGCTCGAGCCTGCGACAGCGCTGGAGGTCCCGCTGGAGCTCTTCGAGAAAGCAGCAAACTTCGAAACTGCCCGTTTCGCCCCGTTCTTGCAGGTAGGGCACGGGGCATCGGCGTTTGCCTCGCTCATCCGGCGCAGCAACTCAAACTTAAGCCCGCATTTCGGGCATTCATACTCATAGATGGGCACCGTGTCTCTCCATCTGAATTTTACCATTTCCATGAACTACAAGTCAATTCCAATTCAAACCGCCATCATTGATTCTTGAACATGTTAAGGATATAATCAAAGTGGTAGGGAAATATGGACCAGCTTCCTGTGACGATGGGAGCTAGCCTGCACGAGTCCTGCGGGGTCTTCGGGGTATATGCCCCAGGTGAAGATGTGGCACGACTCGCTTTTTTTGGACTTTATGCCCTTCAGCACCGCGGGCAGGAAAGCTCCGGGATAGCTACCGCCGACGGCAGCAGGATTCGTCTGCACGCAGCTATGGGCCTTGTGGCGCAGGTATTCAATGAGGCAGCCCTGGACCAGCTAAGAGGCGACATCGCCATCGGTCATAACCGCTACTCCACCACAGGCTCAAGCCGCAGGTTCAATGCACAGCCGCTGGTTATCCCCAGCCCTCTTGGCGAGATAGCGCTCGCTCACAACGGTAACATAGTCAATGCCGAGAACCTGCGCAGGCAGATGGAGGAGAGCGGCTACACCTTCAAGACCACAACCGACTCGGAGATTATAGCTACTCTTATAGCTTCAGCCCCGGGCAAGAATCTGATTGATAAGATTAAGCACGCGATGGGCAGGCTTCAAGGGGCATACAGCCTAGTGATTATGACCAGAGACAGGCTGCTGGGGGTACGGGACCCCATGGGAGTGCGCCCTCTGTGCCTGGGCTCTCTCAACGGCAACGGAAGCTGGGTGCTGGCTTCTGAGAGCTGTGCACTGGACCATCTTGGCGCGGAATTCACCCGCGAAATCAAGCCGGGTGAGATCGTGATGATAGATAGCGCGGGGGTCCACAGCTTTAGAGGCGGAAAGCCTGCAAAGCGGTCTCTTTGTATCTTCGAGTACATCTACTTCGCTCGTCCCGATAGCCTGATTAACGGACGCCGTATCTACCAGGCACGCTGGGCGATGGGCGAGCAACTGGCTCGCGAATATCCGAGAGCGGCAGACCTCGTCATCGGCGTGCCCGACTCTGCGACAGCGGCTGGTATAGGTTACTCTCTTGCTTCGGGCATTCCCTTCACAGAAGCCCTGCTCAAGAATCGCTACGTGGGCCGCACCTTCATCGAGCCGGAACAGCGTCTGCGTGACCTTGGCGTGAAGCTGAAGTTCAATCCCATGACGGAGATTATCTCCGGCAAGCGCCTAGTCGTGGTTGATGACAGCATTGTACGTGGCACCACTACTCCCCAGGTTATAAACCTGCTGCGGCGGGCTGGTGCCAAAGAGGTCCACATGTGCATATGTGCCCCGCCCATTCGCTTTCCCTGTTTCTTCGGTGTGGATATGGCAACACGGAGCGAGCTTATCGCCGCCAGGATGACTGTCCCCGAGGTTGCCCAAGCCATTGGCGCCGATTCCCTGGGCTATCTCAGTATAGATGGACTGATAAAGGCTGTCGATTTGCCCAGGGATACTTTCTGTCTTGCCTGCTTTACCGGTGATTATCCCGTGCCCGTCCAGCTCGAGATGGACAAGCTGGCTCTGGAAACGCACACTGTCTCTGGACAGGATAGAGAATTTTGTGAGAGAATAGACGACAAATAGTCCTCTGGTCTGCCTTTACCTTCCGGGCAAGAAAGAGAATTACCAGTGAAACGCAAAGCGAAGAAGACCCCTGAGACCTATGCCGCTGCAGGCGTGGACATAAGTGCTGCCGACAGGGCAAAGGAACTCATCAAGAAGAAGGTCCGTGCAACCTTCAGTTCCAATGTCCTGACAGAGATAGGTCTTTTCGCAGGCCTCTTCCAGCTCTCAGGGTATAAAGCGCCTGTGCTGGTCTCAAGCGTCGATGGTGTTGGCACCAAGCTCAAACTCGCTATCGCTCTCGATAAGCACGATACGGTCGGCATCGACCTGGTCAACCACTGCATAAACGACATCTTGACCTGCGGCGCTGAGCCACTCTTTTTCCTCGATTACATTGCTATGGGCAAGCTTGTGCCAGAGCAGGTAGAGAGCATTGTCAGCGGTTTGGCTAAGGCCTGTTCCGACGCGGGGTGTTCGCTGATAGGCGGCGAGACAGCCGAGATGCCCGGTCTGTATGTGCCCGGAGACTATGATTTAGCGGGGTTCATTGTGGGGGTTGTAGAGAGGAATAAGGTCATCACCGGGAGAACGATTGAGGCTGGTGACGCTATCCTGGGGCTCCCCTCCAATGGACTGCACACAAATGGCTATTCGCTGGCGCGGAAAATCTTCAGCACAAAACGCGACAGGCTGGAAACATATTATACCGAGCTTGGTTGCACGCTGGCCGAATCCCTCCTTGAACCTCACATCTGTTATTATCCGATGCTTAAATCATCACTGCCTCTAATAAAAGGCATTGCACATATCACAGGAGGCGGCATCCCTGGTAACCTTCCTCGTATTCTTCCAAAAGGACTCGGAGCCCGGATTGACAAGAAGTCGTGGAAAGTGCCTCCCATATTCACCCTGATTCAGAAAAAGGGCAATGTCGATGAGAAGGAGATGTTCCGCGTTTTCAATATGGGTATGGGTATGCTGGTGGTCTGCTCGCCCGCTAATGTTGATAAAATAAAGGCCGCTGTTCCCAGCGTACGACGCATTGGCGAAGTCATAAGGGTGCGCGGCGAGGAACGGATAATCATAGCCTAGGATTGGTCGTAATTCAGGGCAGTCTGAGAACTGCACCCTTCAGTCTGGAGCAGATGCTCCAACCTAACCGAAAATCTGAAAAGGAGTAGAGTGTTGCGCGCTATATTGAGTGTTTCCGACAAAAGCGGGCTGGTCGATTTCGCCCGAGGTCTGGAGAAACTGGGGTTTGAGTTGTTCAGCACCGGCGGCACCAAGAAAGCGCTGGTCGATGCCGGTGTGAAAGTGAAGAGCGTTAGCGATATCACGGGCTTCCCCGAGATTCTGGACGGTCGCGTGAAAACGCTTCACCCCGCCGTCCACGGCGGCATACTGGCCAAACGCGACCTTCCTGCTCATCTCGCCGAGCTTGAAAAAAACAGGATTGGGCTAATCGACCTTGTAGCTGTAAACCTTTATCCCTTCAAGGAGACTGTAGCCAGGCCGGATGTGAGCTTGGATGAGGCTCTGGAGAACATAGACATTGGCGGGCCAACGATGATAAGGGCAGCAGCCAAGAACTTCCCCCATGTGCTGGTCGTGGTTGACCCGGCGGATTATAAGCCTGTTCTTGAGAAGCTGTCTCGTGGCAAGGTGGAACTGAATGATAGAAAGAGGCTGGCGCAGAAAGCCTTTCAGCATGTTGCCGCCTATGACACCGCGATAGCTCAATACCTCCGCGGGGATGAGGATGGATTCGCGGATGAATTTACCATCGCCCTCAAAAAGAAGTATGATCTCAGATACGGCGAGAACCCCCACCAGAAGGCAGCCTTTTACTCAGAGGAGGTGGCGGGCGCGCGAGCCGCAGGGATAAGCTCGGCGAAGCAACTCTGGGGGAAGGAGCTTTCGTTCAACAACATCCTCGATGCTGACGCTGCCTGGAACGCGGCTATTGATTTTGAGGCTCCCACTGTGTCCGTAATCAAGCACACCAATCCCTGCGGGCTCGCCTCCCACAGAGACCTGTCTGAGGCTTATCGGCGCGCCTTCGAGGGAGACACCGTGGCCGCCTTCGGTGGCATAGTGGCGCTGAACAGGCCCGTTGACCTAAGAACTGCGCAGGAGATAAGCAAGACATTCTACGAGGTGATAATTGCGCCCGACTATGAGGAAAAGGCGCTGGAACTGCTCAAGCAAAAGAAAGACGTGCGAATACTTGCCATGGGTCCTGAGAAAGGGAAAAACATGGCTGCATCGCTGGACTTCCGCCGCGTCAGCGGCGGTCTTCTGGTGCAGACCCCTGATAACCTCGTCGAGAGCGCCTCAAGCTGGCGCACCGTTTCTGAACGCAAGCCCACCCAGAAGGAGCTGGAAGACCTTGTATTTGCCTGGAAGGCTGTGAAGCACATCAAGTCCAACGCCATTGCACTGGTAAAAGATTCCATGATTGTGGGCATGGGCGCCGGACAGCCCAGCAGGGTGGTCAGCGTAAAGATAGCTCTTGATAAGGCGGGAGAGCGCAGTAAGGGCAGCGTCCTCGGCTCGGATGCTTTCTTCCCCTTCCCCGATGGCGTGGAACTGGCAGCGAAAGGCGGCGTCACCGCCATCGTTCAGCCTGGAGGCTCTGTAAGAGACAAAGAAGCAATTAAAGTAGCGAACAAGTACAAGATGGCGATGCTGTTCACCGGCGTCCGCCACTTCAAACATTAGTGCCCCCGTGTCATTGCAGGGTTTGATATTATGACCACTGTTGACGTGGTGATACCAGCGTACAACGAAGAAAAAGACCTGCCAAAATGCATAGCTACGCTGTGGGACTTTCTGAATGAGCGCCTTCCCTATCAGTGGCAGATTGTAATCGCTGATAACGGCTCCACCGATGGGACGCTGGCTGTGGCTCAGGCGCTGTCGCAGCAGTACCCGCGTGTAACCTATGTTCATCTGGAACAGAAGGGACGAGGACGTGCTTTGAGAAAGGCATGGCTGGAGAGCAAAGCCGATGCGGTGTCATATATGGATGTCGACCTCTCCACCAGACTGGATGCCTTTCCCCCGCTGATTAAAGCTCTCGACGAGGGTTACGGTGTAGCTATAGGCTCGCGCCTGATACGAGGCGCAAAGGTCAGGCGCAGCCCGAAGCGTGAGGTCACCTCACGCGCCTATAACCTTTTAATCAGATTAATGTTCTGGCCCGGCTTCCATGACGCTCAATGCGGTTTCAAGGCTGTGAGGCGTGAGGTGGTCCAGGATATCGTGCCCCATATTAAAGACCAAGCATGGTTCTTCGACACCGAGCTTCTGCTGCTGGCGGAGAGGAAAGGCTATCGGATCAAAGAAGTGCCTGTCGAGTGGGTGGAAGACGCAGGCACCACTGTGAAAGTCGCCAGAACTGCATGGGAAGATATTAAGGGGCTGTTCAGAGTCCGCTTTAGGCCTCCGTTCTAGCACAGAAAAGCGCCTCGTTACACAGAGAGTGCCTTACACACGTTTCGTACTCTGTATTGCAATTATGTCGTCTTTTGGCTATCATCCATCGGGATGGGATCACAATAGCAGGAGCATTGTGGGAGCAGAAGGAGGGCGAGTTGGAGGTAAAGGTTGTAGTCAATGATATAACAAAGATAAAAGCAGGGGCTGCTATAGTGAACCTCTTTGAGGGTGTGGAGCGTCCCGGCGGCGCTACCGGAGCCGTTGACCAGGCGCTGAACTGGGCTATTACCAGACTCATCTCAGAGGGTGAGATTAAGGGCAAGCTGAACGAAATGACGCTTATACACACAATGGGCAAGATTGAGGCGGACAGAGTGCTTGTGGCAGGCCTGGGCAAGCGGGAGAAATTCACGCTGGACTCAATTCGCAGCGTGGCTGCAGAGTCGTGCAAATTTTTGAGAAAGCTCCGCGTCAAGCAGGTGGCGACAATAGTCCATGGGGCAGGTATAGGCGGCATGGCGCCCGAGAAAGCCGTCCAGGCTCTAACCGAGGGCAGTATCCTGGGGCTTTATGGCTTTCGCAAGCATATCACAAAAGAACCCGAGCATGGCCAGATTGACGAATTGCTTATCGTGGAGCGCGATGTAAACAAAGTGCCTGTACTGGAAAGCGGTGTGAGGCTCGGCAAGATAATGGCGGAAGCTACCAACTTCGCCCGTGATTTGATAAACGAACCCGCCAATCACATGACACCCACAGACATGGCAGAAGTGGCAAGGAAGGTTGCCGAGCAGTACGGACTCGAATTCACAGCCCTTGAGCGCGACGAGATGAAGAAGCTGGGCATGGGTGCACTTCTGGGTGTGGCACAGGGCAGCAAGCAGCCTCCCAAGTTTATCATCCTCAGCTATCACGGGGACAACACATCGAAAAACACCCTGGGACTGGTCGGAAAAGGCCTAACTTTTGATTCTGGTGGCATTTCCATTAAGCCATCGGAGGGCATGGACCAGATGAAGGGAGACATGGCGGGCGGTGCTGTGGTTATCGCAGCGATAAAGGCTATTGCGCAACTCAAGCTCAAAATAAACGTCACCGGTCTTGTCCCTGCTACCGAGAACCTGCCGGGTGGTGCAGCGCTTAAACCCGGCGATATCCTGAAGGCGATGAACGGCAAGACCATAGAGGTAGTGAGTACCGACGCAGAGGGCAGGCTTATTCTCGCTGATGCTATTTCCTATGCTCGTAAACAGGGGCTTTCCCCCATCATCGATATTGCTACCCTCACGGGCGCCTGTCGTGTAGCCCTGGGAGATATCTGCACAGGTGCTTTTGGCAACAATCAGGAACTGATAAACAAGGTGATTAAGGCAGGCGAGGAGGCAGGTGAAAAGGTCTGGCAGCTCCCTATGTTTGAGGAGTACAAAGAACAGAACAAGAGCGATGTTGCAGATATCAAGAACTCTGGCGGCAGATATGCAGGCGCTATTACCGCCGCTCAGTTTCTTGCCGAGTTCAGTCAGGATACCCCCTGGACTCATCTGGACATTGCAGGCACATCTTTTGCCTCCAAAGAGAAGACTTACCTAGTAAAAGGAGCAACAGGTGTGGCAGTGAGAACGCTGGTCAATCTCGCAATGGGCTTTGCCAGCGAGCAAGCCAAGTAAAACAGAGAGGAGGTTCGTCATGAAAATAAAATGGCTGGGACACGCATCCTTCCTGATAACCGCCGATGACGGGACGAAGGTCATAACCGATCCCTACGGACCTTATTCGGGTCTCAGTTACGCTCCGATAGAGGAGACTGCTGACATCATGGTGGTAAGCCATGACCACGGTGACCATGCGGGAGGCAAAGTTAAGGGTAATCCAAAGCAAGTGAACACCGTAGGTAGCAAGAGGATAGGGAACATCGAGTTTCACGGCATAGCCACTTACCACGACACCTCCAGGGGCAAAGAGCGCGGGAAGAACATCGTATTTTGCTTCACCGTGGATGGTATCAGGATTTGCCATCTGGGCGACCTGGGACATGCGCTATCAAAGTCCGAGATTGATGAGATAGGTAAGGTTGACGTCCTGATGATACCCGTGGGCGGCTTTTTCACTGTAGATGCAAGAACTGCCACTGATATCTGTGAGCAAATAAAGCCCAAAGTGATTATTCCGATGCATTACAAAAACGACAAATGCGCCTTTCCCATTGCCGGTGTGGATGATTTTCTCAAAGGCAAGAAGAATGTGAAGAGGATGGACTCCAGCGAGGTGGAACTCAAGGCGGGGCAGTTGCCCACAACGGGTGAGATCATAGTGCTCAAACATGCCCTGTAGATAGCAAATCCGGGCGTAAATTGACACATCTTATCGAGATAAAGTATAATTTGATTCTTAAGGGAAGGTAGATAAGGAGAATGCCGAAGCGGACATATCAACCTAAGAAGTTGCGAAGGAAGCGGAAACACGGTTTTCTTTCCCGTATGGCTAGCCGCGGCGGACGGCTGGTCCTGAAACGAAGACGGCTGAAGGGTCGAGAACGGCTTGCAGTATAGGCGGTTATAGTGGAGGGATGGGAGATAAGCACAGGCTCAGGAAGAATTTGGACTTTGCCGCCGTTTATGAGCATGGAAAGACCTGGGCAGACAGACTCGTTATACTCAAGGCTCTAGCCAACGGCATCGAGTGGAATAGATACGGAATCGTCGCCGGCAAACGCCTGGGCAAGGCTGTGGTACGTAACCGGGTGAAGCGTCTGCTTCGCGAGGCAGCAAGGGCTACACCAGCGAAGACAGGTTGGGATCTGGTGCTGATAGCACGCAGCCCCGCAGCGACTGCGAATTATCATGAATTGAAGGACTCGGTGGCAGATTTACTGCGCCGGGCACGAATTTTGGCAGAGAAGGACGAAGTCAGGAGCGCAGAGAAGGCACAGAAATGAAGTGGTTCGCCTTGAAACTGATACGCTTCTATCAACTCGCCATCTCACCGGGCAGACCACCTGCATGCCGTTTTGTGCCTTCCTGTTCAGAGTACGGCTATGAGGCAATAGAGAAACACGGCATAATAAAGGGTGGCTGGCTGGTGGCAAAGCGTCTCTGTAGATGTCATCCTCTGGCCAGGGGTGGTGTAGACCCCGTGCCTTGACCTCTCTTCTGCCTGTCTGAAATGGTTTTCCTTGATGTTTAAAGCCAGACAAACAATACCGACAAAGACTATCTTCATACTTGCCCTTGTTTCCGTGTTAGCTCTTGCTGGCTGCGCCGGCCCCAGGGGTTGGCCCGGAACTTATGCGGAAGATGACGTGCTTTACGCCGGTTCCATGGACGGCAGGGTGCTCGCTTTGAATCCGGATAGCGGCAGCAGGAAATGGGAGTGGGCTCCCAGCACAAAACAAACATCTGGATTTGGCGCCTGCGCAGGCGGAGGGGGCACCCTTGCGGCGGGGATGTCTTATGCAGCTCCTTCGGTCTCAGAAGGCACAGTCTTTGTCGCCTCTTATAGCGGGAAGGTCTATGCCATAGACGCCTCCAGCGGCATCGAGAAATGGAGCTACGATGCCAAGAGCACCATCGCCGGCGGGGTGGCAGTTGGTAACGACACCCTTTTCTTCGGTTCTTCCGCTGGCAAGCTGTATGCTTTAAACACTGGCGACGGATCCCTGAGGTGGGAGTTCTCTTCACCCAATCACGTCTGGACAACACCCGTCGTAGCTGATAGCACTGTCTACTTCGGCTCTCTGGACCATCATATTTACGCCCTTAGCACCATCGACGGTGCCAAGAAATGGGCTTACAAAACTGGCGGCAGCGTTGCTTCAACGCCTCTGGTTATTGACGGAGCAGTCTATTTCGGCTCCTTCGACAGGAAATTTTACGCCCTTGATGCAGAAAGCGGTATTCTTCAATGGGTCTTCGAAGGCGCAAGAAACTGGTACTGGTCACAAGCGGTTTACGGTAAGGGCACCATTTACGCGTGTTCACTCGACAATAATGTGTATGCTTTAGATGCCAGCAGAGGCACGCTTTTATGGTCATTCGAGGCAGACAGCCCGATTAAATCGTCTCCCGTCATCGCAGGTGGAGTGCTGGTGGTCGCTTCCGAACTGGGGAAGATTTACGGGCTGGACTTGCAGACTGGTCAGATGACGTGGAAGTTCGAAGGAATCAACGCCAAGGTGCTGGCTCCGCTTGCCGCATCAGGGAACAGGGTATACATAAACAGTCAGGAGAACAAGCTTTATGCTCTGGATGGCGCAACTGGTCGACAGGACTGGAGCGTCTCGCTGAGCAAGTGAGATTTGGAAAGCGATGGCAGAAACAGCGCCTGTGAGAAAATTCAATGTACGAAGATTGATTATCTTCGTCCTCATTGCTGCTTTCCTCTTTGTCCTCGTCTCGGGCGTAGTTTCTCTGACGGGCCTCTGGAACACCATACTCCTCGAGCCCATGATGAACTTCCTGATCCTCCTGTCCAAAGGTCTGTTTGGCAATTTCGGGGTTGCCATTATTATCCTCACCATAATCATAAGGGTTATTACCTACCCACTCATGATAAGGCAACTCAAATCAAGCAAGGCTATGCAGGCATTACAGCCCAAGATGAAAGAGCTCCAGAAGAAGTATGCCAAGGACCAGCAAAAGCTTAATGCCGAAGTAATGAAACTCTACAAAGAGCACGGCGTAAACCCGCTCGGCTGCATGGGTCCTATGCTGGTCCAGTTCCCCATCTGGATAGCCCTGTATCAGTCGGTAATTCAGGCGCTGGCTTATACCCCGGAAAACCTCCTGGGCCTGTCACAGCGTCTCTATTCCTGGTCAGTGATCCAGGAGACACTGCCCCTGAACAATCATTTCCTCTGGTTCGACCTCTCTCGCGGCGATATCGTCGTGGCTATCCTGGTAGCTGCAAGTATGTGGGTATTGCAGAAGATGTCAAGTGTACCTTCCCCTGACCCCCAGCAGCAGTCAACGCAGAGGATGATGCTTTGGATAATGCCGCTGATGTTCGGTTTCTTCGCCATCTCGCTACCCAGTGGGCTCTCTGTTTACTGGATAGCTTCCAACATCATAAGCATGATAATACAATACCGTGTGACGGGCTGGGGCACTCTGACAAAGCCCTCACTTTCATTTCTTAAGAGGGGGCAGCCACAGCCCGCAGGCTCGGCTAATCCAAAAGCTGCAAACGTCGAGGATAAGAAAATCGTCTCCGCAGAATCGAAACAGCAGCCAACAAAGGAGGCAGGTACTCTGAGAAAAGAGAAGGGCAAGGGTCAAGCCACTACCCAGCAAAGAAAGGCTCACCATGGAAAGCATAGAGGTAACCGCAAAAACTGAGGAAGAGGCAGTAGCTATAGCTCTGGCTGAATTGGGCATGAGCCGCTCTGAAGTCGAGGTTGTCGTCCTGAAGAAGGGCAAGACGGGCATCTTTGGATTCGGCTCCGAGGAAGTTAAGGTAAGGGTGACGCCTCTTGCGAAGAAGTCCGGCAGCCAGGATGACGTAGGAGTCCTGGCCAAAACCGTTCTGGAGGAACTTCTCTCCTTGCTCAGCATATCAGCAAATGTGGTACTGGTCGGCAGAGGCACGGGAGAAACAGAGGCTGTTCAACTCGATATCAGAGGCGATGACCTGGGCATCCTCATTGGCAGGCGGGGCGAAACACTGTCTTCACTGCAATATCTCGTCAACCTTATCGTCAGCAGGCGCATCAAAGCACATGTAGGCGTGGCTGTCGATGTGGAAGGTTATCGGGAGCGCCGCTATGAGTCCCTGCGATTGCTAGCCAGACGGCTGGCGGAGCAGGTAAAATCGACCGGTAGGCCGGTGACTCTGGAGCCCATGCCCCCCAACGAGCGCAGGATTATCCATCTCGAACTCAAAGATAATCCCCATGTAACAACACAGAGCGTAGGCCAGGCAGACGAGCGTAAGATATCCATCATCCCGAAGGGGAGCAGCCTGAGAGTCAACAACAGGGATAAGCCTTCGAAACCGTTCAACCCTTGAAATTACAGGGCTAACAAATTGAGCAGGAGGCACAAATGGAGTTCAAGAATATCATCTTCGAGAAGAAGAATGGGGCGGCTTGGATAACTCTGAACCGTCCCGATGTCATGAATGCGCTGGATGCGAAGACGCTCGAGGAGATATACGAGGCATGTCAGGACATCGAGAACGACATTTCCATCAGGGTTGCTGTAATCACAGCCACCGGCAGAGCATTCTGCACCGGTGCGGACCTCACAGGCATAGCCTCTATCCCTCCTGACAAACCTCGCGACTATTTCCTGCGTCTGTGGAACAAGACCTTCAGTGCCATCGAGAATTTGAGCGTTCCGGTGATTGCTGCGGTCAACGGCATAGCCCTTGCCGGCGGGCTGGAGTTAATCATGGTCTGCGACCTTGCTATCGCCGCTGAAAATGTTAAACTTTCCGACCAGCACGCCAACCGGGGGCTAATACCCGGCGGGGGCGCCAGTCAGAGATTACCCCGCCTTATTGGCATCAGAAAGGCAAATGAGCTTCTCTACACCGGCGACCGCATTACAGCGGCAGAGGCTGAGAGACTTGGTCTAATCAACAAGGTGGTGCCGGCAGACAAGCTGGAGGAGGCGACCAACGAACTGGTGAACAAACTACTCAGCAAGAGCCCCATGGCCATGAGAGCTGTGAAAAGGCTGGTCAACCGCGGCATGGAAGGCAGCCTCAACACAGGTCTGGAGATGGAGATGCTCGCCATGACCGCTCATGGCACAACCGAGGACTTCGCCGAGGGCGTGAAGTCGTTCCTGGAGGGCAGGCACCCACAGTTCCCGGGTAGATAGCCGTGACTTTGAGTTTTGACATTTTTGTCACGGTATGGTAATTTCCTTAACCAAAAGCGATGACGGAGACGAGTAGGCGGCGGGGTCACTCAGCGAGTCTGGTACGGTGGGAGCAGATGTGACCGAGCCGTGCGAAAATCACTCCAGAACTGCCAACCGAAATCCTTTCTCAGGAAGGAGAGTAGACTTGACCGGTCCCGTTAACCGTTATCAGAGACGGGGCCCTTTCCGTGAGGGACGGGGCCCTTAAGAGTGCCCCGAGTAGTCGGGGAAGTAGGGTGGTACCGCGGGAAATCAAGTCCCGTCCCTATAGGACGGGACTCTCTGTTTTAGCGGAGGACATTCATGTTCAAGCCCGTATCAAGCAAGGTGAATTTCCCAGAGCTTGAGGAGCGCATACTAGCTTTCTGGCTCGAGAAAAGGATATTCGAACAGAGCGTGGAGCAGCGTCAGGGAAAACCCCTCTATGTGCTCTACGATGGGCCGCCTACAGCCAATGCCAGCCCCGGGATTCACCACGTGCTGGCAAGGGTGTTCAAGGACTTATTCCCACGCTACAAAACTATGAAAGGCTACTACGTGCCTCGTCGAGCAGGATGGGATACCCATGGGCTTCCGGTGGAGCTGGAGGTTGAACGCGAACTTGGATTGAAAAGCAAGCGCGAGATAGAAGAGTACGGCATCGCTGAGTTCAACAACCGCTGCCGCCAGAACGTGCTGAAATATGTCAAGGAATGGGAGAGTCTCACCGACCGTATCGGCTTCTGGATAGACATGGACGACCCCTACATCACCATGACGAACGAGTACATCGAGTCAGTGTGGTGGATCATTAAGACGTTCTGGGATCAGGGTCTAGTCTACCAGGGGTACAGCGTTGTCCCCTACTGTCCACGGTGTGGTACACCCCTTTCGCAGCATGAAGTCGCCCAGGAGGGGCAGCACTTCGTTGATGAGTCAATTTATGTGCGGCTTCCCTTAGCAGAAGAGCCGGAGACATCGCTGGTGGTGTGGACC
>FWPV01005834.1_pt1 | contig 24231 bp, 23 predicted proteins | sample 2228371 | NCBI WGS metagenome assembly FWPV01 (sample SAMEA103939776, study PRJEB20133) | metagenome | reverse complement strand
AACACATGCACCTGAGAAAATCAATGGGGGGAAATTTTTAGGCATAACATTTGCTTATTGGAGCGAGTTGTGGGAGTGAGAGACCTATCCCTTGCCCTCTTTTTTCTGATGATACCGGCGATTTGCTGCGGGCAGGCTTACAAGTGGGTGGACGAGAGGGGAGTCGTCTACTTCACCGATGAGATCACAAAGGTACCGGAAAAATATCGAGCAACGGTTCAGGAGCTCGAACTTGGCGAGGAGAGACAGGAAAGAGAGGAAGGGAAGGAGGGAATTCAGGCGCCCCAAAAAAGAGGAACCGAGGATTACAAGGACCGCCTGGGGAGGGGTGAAGACTATTGGAGAGCGAGGGTTGAGGAATGGAGAAAGAGGCTTCAGGCGCTTGAGGAGAGGCTTGAGGCCCTGAGAACGAAATATAATGAATTAACGGAGAGATACAACAGTTCGAAGAGTTCTGTCGAAAGGACCATGGTTCGTAATGAGAGAGAAAAGATAAAAGAAGAGATGGACCAAATAAGAGTCCGGATTGCTGAAGCCAAGGAGGTTTTAGAGAAAAAGATTCCAGAAGAGGGTGCCTTATTCAGGGCGAAACCAGAATGGACGAAGCCCTAAAGGTATTTCAAACGCTTGAAAAATTTTCAATGGGCAAGGAAAAATACCTTCACGCAGCAGGGGCATTCGGTCCAGTAAGTCACAAAACGTGTACGGAGGTGGTAAAAAATCTACCAGGAACCCCGTAAGCCCGATTTTTAACTGTTTTTAAGGACGATCCGAAAAGGCTCTATTTACACCCCCCATTCGCCGCTGAGGAGTCGATAGCAGAAAAAAATCTGTCATATCAAAAAGTTACCTCCAACTGATCCTTGCTACCGCTCCTTTCCTTGAAACAACGTTCGAGGCCACATGAGAGGCTTTCAAGTTATTCACTGGCATCAAAAATGCAGTCTCAACGATTCACAGCAGGGGCCTGGTGAGGTTCCAGGTAATATATATCCTCGGGACCGCTCTCCTATTTAACCATAACTGGAGCGTCCAAAAAAGGATTCATTTATGGACAGAGGAGCACGGATAGGTCCTCAAACTTCCCAAGGAAAACTTGGGGTTTTGGCGGTCGACAGACGAAAACATCCCAGGTATAGCGTGGAGCTACCGCTCGACTACTCTCGGGTGGAGGGTAGAGAAACCTACGGCGGTATTGTGGCGAACGCAAGCGAGGGAGGAGTCCTCGTCTATCTGCCGGAGCGGATGGAGATAGGGACGCTCCTAAGAATTGAAATCTTCTACGTTAACGGCCTAGAATTGGATACGATCAAGGCCGTCGCAAAGATCGTATGGTCAGATCTTGCTGCCAAAACGAGTTGGGGAGAATACCGGTACGGACTCCAATTTCAGTCGATTGATGAAAAGGATTTTACCCGACTGACGAATCTGTTGAAGGAGATAGGCGGGAAATAAGGATATTGCAATTCCCACCCCGGGTCATTAAGAATAAGGGCTGAGGGGAAAGAGATGTTTGGACCTTTGGAGGCGGTCAGTCAGGGTGGAGAAGTGATGAATCCATTCAAGATCTTCCTTGAATTTCAGAATTTGGAATCCCACCAGCTGGCCTTGGAGTCTACCTATCTTGGAAAAACCGAAAGTGGTGCTTGGACTCTCGTCGGGAGAGTGAGGAACCTTTCGGAGGAGAATCTTCACGACACTTGGGTCCTAAGCCAAATCTTTGATGAAGATGAAGGGGTCCTTTCCTTTGAGGAGGTCCCCATCCCTATCAATCCTCTCCCTCCGAGGGAGGCGTCTCCATTTAAGGTGATGTTTGAGCAGGGCCTGCCTATCAGGAGCATCTCGATTGCCTTTAAGAACGCGTCAGGAAAGCCTATCCCAACCCTTGACCGAAGGAAGGTAAAGGAATGGGTAGAAGGCAGAGTGGAGATGGAGGGTGCCAAAGAGAACATTTCCCAGCCCTTGCCCTCAAGCGAAAGACAACAAACTGTCTCAACAGAGTCTTTGAATACGGCAAGTTCGGCAGCGACCTGCCAGCCCGAATCGATCGAGCAATTGTCACTGGCAGAACCTCCTCCTTCGGACTTCTTTCAGGCAGAAGGGAACATCGAGGACGATGAATTCCGGGAGAAGGAACCTGCCGTATTTACTCAGAATTTCAACCCCGAAGGTGAATTACTTCTGACGCAATCCAATGAGATCGAGGGGCCTCTACCTGTGAGGGACGATTTCACCGAGATGAGGATCGGGATAGAGGAAGGCGGTTTGAGGAGCGAAACCCTCTCGTTGGAAGAAGAGGCCTCAGATGGCGAAAGGGCGGAAGGGGCTCCCGAAGGGGTTGAGGAAGAGTCCTCGGGAAATCCGGCTGAACCTTTTGACTTGCCCCTGGCGTCTTTTTCTCCTATTCAAATTGCAAGCGAAGAAAGCGAGCCAGGCTTGAGCGGGACCTTCGAATCCGAGTCGGATGTCCCCAATGGGACGGAGACGAAGCAGGGGTTTCGCTTTGACCTGTCGCTTTTTGAAGAAGCTTCCAAACTGCTTGAAGAAATCTCAAATGAACCTATGAAGAAAGAGGACGAAGAACCCCTTCCTTTCCAGTGGATCGAGGATTTTAGAAATTCCGTGGAGAGCTACCATGAAAATAACCGAGACCCATTTGTTACATGGTTTGGCACCCTTCGCCGCGCAAACGACTTCGATGAACCAGATCACTTAGTGGCGACTATTCTTGCCCACGCTCGGTTCTGTCAAAAAGGCGGATCGGAGGAGGCCTTCCAAAATACGCTCAGAGTTTTCAAACTTCTTCGCCAAAAAAATGTCCGGCGGGAGGAAGTCCCCGGCCTCGAGGGGACACCCTTCATGAAAGGGGATCTGTGGACAGAGCTTTTCCACAAGGCCATCCCAAAATTGCGGGAAGTGGCAAATCGAATATTGACGAAGAGAAGATGGAATGCCTCGGATCTCCAACGTCTTGTTCAAATCATTCCTTTTATGGGGGAGAGGAACAGCGAACGGGCGGTCCGATGGATTTGCGAGTTGATCCCGGATCTTGTCGAGGTCGAGGCGTCAACGATTTCCTTTGCTGTGAATGAAGGCCTCTACAGGGTTGCTGCCCGATTAGGCATTGTGGATCCCTTTTTCGATACCTATCAAGGGAAGCACTCTCTTGCGCATCTTAAGATCAAAGCCTTTGCAAGGATGGCATTCCCTCTCCATCCCTGGAAGGTAGAGGGGCCCATGACATGGTGTGGAATCGGAATTTCGGAAGGGGGAGGAGGATACTGTCTCCCCTCCCATCCTGTCTGTGAGGGATGCCTCTTTGGAGGATTCTGTCCCAGGCTCTATTTGGACTTCAATCCTTCGGAGAGAGGGATGAAGGCAAAGGAGGGGGCGTCCCTTGATCGCTAAAGGGACAGAGAAATCAAGAGAGCGGAGAGAGAGGCGAAAGTCTCCCCGACGACTCATGGACCTTCCGTTGGAGTACCGGGTGGTCAACGCCCCGTATGCGCAGGGAGGAATTGTCGTGAATGCAAGCCATGACGGGCTCCTTATCAATTCCGTCAAAAATATGCCTGTCGGAACGAAGCTAAACATTGTTGTCCTCTTCCCAAAGGAGTTTGAGCTTTCGAACTTTGAAGTCGTTGCGGAGATCATCCGAAAGGAACTCTACTGGGAAGAGGATTGGGAGGGCTATCGATATGCATTGAGATTCGTAAAGATCTTAGACGAAGATCGGAAGAAATTGAGCCAACTGCTACAGGGTCACTACTCATTAGATTGAACCCGGACTTCGTGGAGGTGAAGCAATGAGGGGGACAGAAATCCTACTTCCTTTCTCCTCGCTCCGGAAAGCCTCCGCAATTACTTGTCGAAGCACTTAAATGGAAGGAAAAGAAAGAACATTTCGCTACGGAATCGTCAACCTTGAAAGGAGGAAACATCCTCGGTTTAGCGTGGATCTTCCTATTGAATATTCCGTTCTTCCCTCGTCACCTTTTTACACCGGTCGAGCCCTTAACATAAGCGAGGGCGGGTTGCTCGTCTACCTCGCCGAAAGAGTTGAAACTGGTCAATTGCTGAGGCTGAAGTTTTTCTTTCCCTCGGGATCTGAGCTCCGAGGAATCGAATTCATAGCGGAGGTGGTTTGGAAGGATATCCACCTTGGAAAGGATTGGGGGGACTATCGGTGTGGGCTAAGATTTATCGAGATCTCCTCTGAAGATTTGGAGGAGTTGAAGAAGTTCTTGAAAAGCCTCTCGGAATAGGATCTTAATCAATCGACCTCGTTGCAGCCTACCCTCTGCCTGCCACCCATTTTTTAAACCCTTTGCCTGTTAAACTATCGTTGGGCCTTGAAAGGTCCGATCGCCCCTTTTGGACTTACGAACCAGTCCGGTGATCCAAGCTCGAAGCTTTTAGACATACGGTAACCCCTCCCTCTAGCGGCGAAATTCCACGGAATCGGACAGGGATGTCGAGGAAGATCTTATAGCGGAAACCTCAGGCTGTCCCCGGGCTCGAAGAATCCAATTGGAAACTGGGGGAACTCCCCCGTCATGGGCGAAGAGACCTTTGCCAAAGGATCATTCCAAATCGTCTGCTTGGTAGGATTTTCGGAGATATTCCTATCCGATCACCCGATCTACTCCACGCTTCAGTGACGCATTACAGATACCGCTTGGCTGCCCTTGCCAAAATTTTTGCTCACGTTTATAATGATCCAAAAGGAGAAGACCCATGGCTGGAAAAAGTAGCTTCCCATATCGAAAGTATGATCGAAGCCCCCACCCTCGTATCGTTAAACAGATCTTAGAAGACAGTCAGCTGATGGAAATGATGAAAGAGATGCTCATCCAGGAAGGGAAGCCTTGCCCTTTTTGCCACCGGAAGTTGAAGGGAGAACCTCGGGAAAGAGAGATTTGGTGACCCCCTTAATGTGTCGTTTCGTCCGGAAACTCCCTGACCAAGGAAAACCTTAATGGCTCCATGACGAATAAGTTCAAGGCTTCGTTCGTGCTTTTTGTCGCCAAGGTAAAGGGAAGGGAGACGACAAAGACGCATGTCCCCCCTGCGGCGGCGATAATCCCGAGGGGACGTGCAACCAAAAGATCGAGCAGGTTCATTTCGTCATTGCTCACTTTCCTTTCCTGAGCCCAGCCACCGGAACTCAAAACCATGACAAGAGCTGTAACGAGTGCGACCGAAACGATAGACCTCTGTGCCTTTTTCATAGGGTGCCCTCCGTTAAGAATATTTTCGTAAGTTCCATCAAGATCCGATTTTTCAGACCAAACGTAATCTTCTTCATCGTGGCCGGCTTTTTTGCAACTTCCTTGCCAAGAAAGGTGAATATGATGCTACTTCTTAACCCTTTGAAATTTCTGTTTAATCCAAGTTCACCTGGGAAATGATCATATCATCCCAGAGCCTTTTTGGCAAGATTTGTCCACTATGCGGAGAAAATGTCGTCCTGGAGCCTTGCATCGGTCCGGCAGGGAAGCATCCGCCTCGGAACGGAACTCCTCCCCTGAACAGAGGGGCTAGAGCCGAAAAGGGTCTTGACATTTCCCCTTAAGTCGATATATATGTGCAACATTCAAGGGGAAATCCTGGTATTCTCGATATGGAATGGACATTACTTCTCAACTCAACGTTTGAACCTCTGAAGGTCATCTCGTGGAAAAAAGCGGTCATCATGGTGATGCTCAAAAAAGTTGAGGTCCTGGAGGAATATGACCGAATCATCCATGGGGTCAACTTTAGGTTAAGGCTTCCTGCCGTTATGCGCCTCAATTGGTTCATCAACAGAAGGAAGCCCCTTGTCAAATTCTCCCGTCAAAACCTCTACATTCGCGACGGAAGAAGATGTCAATACTGCGGAAATCACTTTGACCATAGGTACCTGACCTACGATCATGTAATCCCTCGCTCCAAAGGAGGCCAAACCGAGTGGACGAATGTAGTTACTTGTTGTCTGGCCTGCAACCTTAAGAAGGGGGATAGAACCCCCGAAGAAGCTGGGATGTCTCTCATTCGGAAGCCTCGGGTTCCTATCTGGATACCCCTCTTGGCAACGAGTCTCGGGCTTGAGGAAACTCCAGCTCCATGGAGAGACTACCTGTACCACGCCAGTCTTTGAACTCCTCGTTGGCCTTTGGGAACCACTCTCTCGGTTCTTGGAGGGGAATGGTTTGCATCAAATCGGAATCTATGGCGGATCGAATCAAAGGGTGACCTGGGGGTAGGTATGCGAGCATCGTCCGATCTTTCCTCGATGAACCTCCTTTCCTGCCTTGGGAAAGAAGGCAGTCTAACGAAACTGCAGGATGGGTGAATAAGATGAGATGTCTCTGGTCTCCATGGAGAATGGACTATATTCTGAAGGGGAAGGAAAAAGGGTGCATCTTCTGTAAAAGGCTAAAAAAGAAGGATGACCGGAAGAGCCTGATTCTATTTCGGACCCCTCGTGCCTTCGTCATGATGAACAGGTTCCCATACAACACCGGACATTTGATGATTATGCCGACACGCCACGCCGTCGACCTAAACCGCTTGCGGCAGGAAGAATGGCGAGAGCTTGTTTCTTTACTCACGAAGTCCATCCAGGTATTAAAGAAGGCTCTAAAACCCCATGGCTTCAATATCGGGATGAACATTGGCATTGCTGGCGGGGCCGGGGAAAAACATGTCCATTTGCACGTGGTTCCTCGGTGGAAAGGCGACACGAATTTCATGCCCCTATTAACTGAGACAAAAGTTATTCCTGAATATTTGGAGAGCACATATCTGAAGCTTCGCGCTGCCTTCGAAAGCCCGCTGCCTCCCAAGAAACAGGGGAAAGGAGGGCCGAACAATTGAAATGGGTCAGGACCTTTCTTTGGATCATTCTTTTCCTTTCGGTTATCCTCTTTTCCTTGCACAACAAGGAGGAGGTGATCCTCCGGTTCAGCCTCCATCCTCTCCAGAGCTTCCTGTGGGAATCTCCCAAGATTCCTCTCTTTTTGGTCATCCTTTGTTCCGTCTTTTTGGGGATTATTATTGGGGGGATCAGCGATCTCTACAGACATATCCAGTTGAAGAAGACCCTTCGACAAAATCAAAGAATGATCGAAAGGTTGGAAAGGGAGATTCAGTCCTTGAGCGCCCCAAGGGGGGGAAGCTCTTCTCTCATTAAATAGGGGCTATTGATTGGAGACGCTCAGGAGAATCCGGTTGAGACTGAGCTCTGAATTTCTTACCTCTTCGAGGTGTCTGGGCTCCGCCAACCCCTCCATCATGCAAGCGAACTCTCCCTCCGAAACGGGATGCCCCTAAAAATGCCCACAAAGTACGATTTTCGTGGATATTCCTGTGCGATCGCCCGATCTTCCCCCCGCTCCAGTGAGGGATTACGGCCCCCTAAAAATTTCTCTTGCAATTTTATGCGAAATGGATTATAAATAATTAGATTTAAATAAGTCTGCTGAAAAAGCGGGCTTTGTTGCCCGCTTTTTTTTTAAAACCCTATTTGATAAGCTGGTGCGAGGCAGAGCAGGTGGTTCCAAAAGAAATTGTGGACCGAGTTCGCGGGATTGCCGATCCCCTTCTGACTGACGAGGGGATGGAGTTGGTCGATATCGAGTACCGAAGGGAAGCGAGGGGGTGGGTCCTGCGCCTCTACATCGATAAGGAGGGTGGTGTGACGCTCGACGACTGCAGCCGCATCAGCCAACTGCTCGGAAGGGAACTGGACGTGGAGGACTTTATCTTCACACCCTACACTCTGGAGGTCTCTTCCCCCGGTCTAACCCGTCCTCTTAAGAATGAAAGGGACTTCATCAGAAACCGTAACCGTTTGGTCAACGTGAGAACCACCGATCCTATTCTCAACCGTCAGCAGTTCAAGGGGAAGATTTTGGAGGTTTCGGACAACCAAATTAAGTTGGAGGTGGAGGGCGAAATCGTTTCTATCCCTCTCGCCAACATCGCTAAGGCTAACCTTGAAATCGAACTCTAAAGGGGGAGAAATCCATATGCCGTCGAATTTGAACTATATCATCGACCAAGTGGGAAAGGATAAAGGGATTGATCGGAAGGTGATCATCGAAGCATTGGAGCAAGCTGTTCTCACCGCATCGAGGAAAAAGTATGGACATCAGGGAGAAATTGAAGTCCGTTTCAATGAGGAAGCAGGAGAGGTCGAACTATTCCAATTTAAACAGGTTGTGGAACAGGTGACGAATCCTGCGACAGAGATCTCTCTGGAGGAGGCAAGGGAACTGGACAATGAGGCTCAGATTGGAGACAGCCTTGGAGTCAAACTCAATACCGATTTCGGACGGATCGGAGCTCAAACAGCAAAACAGGTTATCATCCAAAAGGTCCGGGATGCCGAACGGGAGAATATCTACAATGAGTTCAAAGACCGAAAGGGCGACATCGTGAGCGGCACCGTCCAAAGGATGGAAAAAGGGAACGTCTATATCAACATTGGTCGAGCCGAGGCGGTTCTCTTTGCGAAGGAACAGATTCCCGGCGAGGTGTACCGGCAGGGCGAACGTCTCCGAGCCTACGTTCTCGATGTCCAAAAGAACTCGAAAGGTCCTCAAATCTTCTTATCGAGAACCCATCCGGGCTTCCTGATAAAGCTCTTCGAAATGGAGGTCCCCGAGATCGCAGAAGGAGTGATCAAGATCATTAGCGCTGCTCGCGAACCGGGGGAGAGAGCGAAAATCGCGGTCTATAGCTCGAACCGAGATGTCGACCCGGTAGGAGCTTGCGTGGGGATGAAAGGGTCGAGGGTTCAAAACGTTGTGCAAGAGCTTCGGGGTGAAAGGATCGATATCATCCCTTGGTCCCAGGATCAGGCAAAGTATGTCTGTAACAGCCTTGCCCCTGCAAAGATCTCCCGGGTCTATATCGACGAAGAAAATCGCTACATGGAAGTGGTGGTTGCCGACGATCAACTCTCTTTGGCGATCGGAAAGAAGGGTCAAAACGTCCGCCTCGCTTCGAAGTTGACGGGCTGGAAGATCGACATCAAGAGCGAATCGAAAATGGAAAAGATTTCAAGCGAAATACTGGAGCGCTTCAAAACCCTCCCCCATGTGGGAGATGTCCACAGTCGTATCCTCTATAACGAGGGGTTCCGTTCAATCAAAGAGGTGGCAGACGTAGACCCTGAGGAATTGGCCAGACTTCTGGAGGTCGAAAAGGAGAAGGCTGTCGAGATTGTGGAGGCAGCTTTGAGAACAACTCAACAAGAAGAAGTTCAGGAAAAAGGGCAACCGGAGCAACCCCTTACGCAAGAGGGACTGGCTGCTGAGCCGGTGGATAAGATTGAAGGGGTTGGGGAGAAGACGGCTGAAACGTTGAAGGCCCATAGACTAAAGACGGTCCATGATCTCCAACAGGTCGATGCCGAAACCCTTTCTAGTATGCCGGGAATCGGGATCAAAAAGGCAGAGAAGTTGATTGAAGCCGCGAAGCGATATGCACAGGGAATGACCGATGAGTAGGCGAGGTCATATCCCCATCCGCATGTGTATGGGGTGCCGCCAGAGAAAGAGCAAGAAGGAGCTGATCCGGCTGGTGAAGGGTCCCCAAGACGCACTCTTACTTGGAGAGACAAAAAAAAGCGCAGGAAGGGGCTACTACATCTGTCCCAACGAAGCGTGCCTGAAGCGGGCGCAGAAGAGGATGAGGGGATTGGGTCTTCGCATCCATGGTGCAAACCCATGGATGGAGGGTCTTTTTCGGGAGTGAAAAGGCTTCATTGAGGAGGTAAGGGTATGGCGAAGATAAAGGTCCTCGATCTTGCACGAGAAGTAGGGATGGAGGATGAAAAGCTGCTTTTGAAGCTGAGACGGATGGGGGTAAAAGTAAAGGAGAAAAAGCCCGTCGAGGCGGAGAAAGCCATCTCGCAAACAGATGAAAGGATCATTGAAAAAGATGATCAGAAAGAGGTGATCGAGAAGAGGATTAAGCCGACTGTCATTCGTCGCAGGACCCATCTCCTTGAACCAAAGCCAGAGCCTCCTCCCCCCCCGCCACTGATCGAAGCGGAGGCCGTTCCCTCCCCTCCGTCCGCCGAAGAGAAGGCAAAGAGGGAAGCAAAGGAAAAGGTCGGGATTGAAGAAGAGGCTTTCCGGGAAGTAAAGAAGCTCCCGAAAAAGACGGAAAAAGCCAAAGGGGTTAAGGGGAGGAAAAAGACGGAGGAACGTGGCGAGGAAGTCCAGCAGATCGAATCTGCGCCGAGTGCGGAAGCAGCGGCGCCTGTCGTTATCCCCTCCGTGGAGAGGGTGGAAGTCGCTCCCCCGGCAGGCGCCATCAAGGAAGAGAAGCAGGCGGTGGCAAGGACCGAAGTCGGGCCCGTCAAACCGAGAGAAACCCCCAAGACACCGACGGAGATAAAGATTCCGAGCAAGAAGGAATTGATGGAGGAAGAAGAGAGGAGGACCTCCCTCGCTGCCAAGAAAAAAGGTTTTGGAAAGAAACGACGCCTCGTCGAGGAAAGGATGCTTGAGGAGGAGGGGACGGAGTTGGAAGGTCCCCCCGAGAAAGAGGCAGAGGTTTTTCTCCGCCCCTTCAAGCCGATGAAAAAGAAGGTGGTACTGAAGACCCCAAAGAAGACCGAAGTCACGGTGCCGAAGCCGATCAAGAGGATTATTCGAATCGCCGAGGTTATCACCGTGGCCGATCTTGCGAAACGGATGGGGGTCAAAGGAGGTGATTTAATCAAGAAGTTGATGGAGATCGGGGTCCTCGTAAGCATCAATCAAGTGATCGATGCGGATATCGCCTCTCTCGTGGCGGCTGAATTTGGTTACGAGGTGGAGAAGGTTTCTCTGGAAGGTCTGGAATTGCTTGAAAGAAAAGAGGATCTGCCCGAGCAGTTGAAACCGAGACCCCCGGTCGTGACGATCATGGGACACGTGGACCACGGCAAGACGATGCTTTTGGATGCGATCCGAAAAACGAATGTCGCAAGCGGCGAAGCGGGAGGCATTACCCAGCATATTGGCGCTTACGATGTTCAACTGGATCAGGGGCATGTGGTCTTCATCGACACACCGGGCCACGAGGCCTTCACGGCGATGAGAGCGAGGGGGGCCCAGGTGACCGACGTGGTCGTTTTGGTCGTGGCGGCAGACGATGGCGTCATGCCACAGACGAAAGAGGCGATCGATCATGCTCGGGCGGCGAAGGTTCCCATCGTCGTGGCTATCAACAAGATCGACAAACCGAACGCAAACGTGGAAAAGGTGAAAAAGGACCTGGCCGATTACGGCCTTGTTCCTGAGCAATGGGGTGGCAACACCCTCTTTGCAGAAGTGTCGGCAAAGCAAAAGATAGGGATCAAAGAGCTATTGGAGCTAATCCTCCTTCAAGCAGAGGTCCTGGAGTTGAAAGCCAACCCCGATAAACCGGCTCGCGGGACCATCATCGAAGCGAAATTGGACAAAGGAAGAGGACCCGTAGCCACCGTCCTTGTGCAGGAAGGGACGCTGAAGACCGGCGATGTCTTTGTTGCCGGATCCCATTATGGTCGGGTTCGCGCCATGCTGAACGACAAAGGGCAAAAGATCGAAGCTGCGACGCCTTCGATGCCTGTGGAGGTGATCGGGTTCACCGATGTTCCAGAGGCAGGGGATTCCTTCATCGTCGTTCCTGAGGAACGGATGGCGAGGCAGATCAGTCTTTACCGACAAGAAAAGATCCGGCAAAAGACACTGTCCAAGCTGAGCAAAGTTTCTCTCGAAGATCTCTACGAAAAGATCAAGAAGGGAGAGATCAAAGAGCTCAATGTGATCATCAAAGCCGACGTTCAAGGCTCCATCGAGGCCGTCAAAGAGGCTCTTAAGAAGATTTCAACCGAAACGGTGAAGGTCAATGTCATCCACGATGCCGTGGATGGCATTACGGAAACGGATGTGAATTTGGCCGCAGCTTCGAATGCCATCATCATTGGTTTCAACGTAAGGCCGGGGCAGAAGGCTCAAGCCTTAGCGGAGCAAGAACAGGTTGATATCCGAACCTACTCCGTCATCTACGATGCGATCGACGATGTGAAGAAGGCGTTAGAGGGATTACTGGAACCGACCTACAAGGAACACATCTTGGGGAGAGCCCAGGTTCTGCAGTTGTTCAATATCCGGAAAGTGGGTACAGTGGCAGGGAGCGTGGTCTTGGATGGCAAGGTGGTCCGAGGTTCGCATGCGAGGGTGTTGAGGGACAACGTCGTGGTCTACGATAGTCGGATTGGGTCACTCCGACGTTTCAAGGACGACATGAAAGAGTGCACACAAGGTCTAGAGTGCGGCATTTGGATTGAGAATTTCAACGATGTCAAGCCGGGCGATATCATCGAGTCCTACGAGTTAGAGGAGGTGCGTCCTCATCTGTCGTAGGGCTCGGATTTGTGCCTCGGCCCGAGATCTGCGATGGAGCAGGGAAGAGGGGAGGACAGATGGTGATCGGAGTATGCCAACTCGATTTCCGGATTCCGGAGAACCATTCCCTCAAGGGGAAACGTCACGTCATGCGGAAGCTCATCGACCGGGTCCGCCACCGGTTCAATGTGGCGATCTCAGAAGTCGGGGACAATGACCTTTGGCAGCGAGGACAGATCGGTATTTGTACCGTGGGCAATGATCGCAGACATATCAATTCCAGTCTGGATAAAGTCATAGACTTCGTTGAGAAGATGAACCTCGTTGAGATGGTGAAGACCGAAATGGAGATCATCAACCTCTGAGTCTTCCCGCATCGCTCTGGGGTGTTTTTTTCACTCGGAGGGTTGGATAAGACCATGGAGGGAAAACGTTCCGATAGGGTCGCTGATTTGATCCATCAGGAGATCTCACAAATGTTGATCAGGACCGTCAAGGATCCGCGGATCGGCTTCGTCACGATTACCAGGGTGAAGGTTTCCGAGGACTGTCGAATGGCGAAAATCTACTTCAGTGTCGCCGGATCTTCTGAGGAAAGGGAGAGGTCGATCGAGGGACTCAACAGTGCGAAGGGGTACGTCCGGAAAGAGTTGGGACGAAGGATACGGATGAAACACACGCCAGAGATCTCTTTTCAGTTCGATCCATCGGTCGAATATGCCATCCATATGGGTGAAGTCATCGAGAGGATAAAGAAGGAACGGGAGGACGGAGAGGAATGAGGGTCGACGGTCTCCTCATCGTCGATAAACCTGAGGGAATCACCTCCCTCGACGTGGTGAGGGAGGTGAAGCGCCAATTGAGGGCCAAGCGGGCCGGTCACATTGGCACCCTGGATCCTTTCGCCACGGGCGTGCTCCCGGTCGCGGTCAACGAGGGGACGAAACTCATCCCGTTTCTCAAGGACGAGCCAAAGGAGTACGAGGCCACGCTGAGGCTCGGCGAGGAGACCACAACCGATGATGCGACTGGGAAGGTGACGCTGAGAAAGCCTTTAGACGGCCTTTCCCTTGGCTCCATTCAATCCGTTTTCCAATCGTTTTCGGGCAAGATTCGGCAGACCCCCCCCATGTTTTCGGCTATCAAAAAGAATGGAAGGCGCCTCTACCGTTTAGCCAGACGGGGGTTAGAGGTGGAACGGGCAGAAAGGGAAGTCGAGATCTTCGCCCTTCAGATCGAAGAGGTCGATCTTCCAGAGGTCCGCTTCAAGGTTTCCTGTTCCAAGGGAACCTACATCCGATCGCTGGCACGAGACATCGGGAGAAGGATCGGCTGTGGAGCACATCTCGTTCACCTCAGACGATTGCGCAGCGGTCCCTTTGCCATTGAACAGAGCCTTTCCTGGAAGAGGTTGGGGAGCTTGGAGGATTTGAATCGAGGAGTCCCTGAACTCATTCCGCTTCAAAAGGCTCTTCCCGATCTCCCCGAGCTCGTTGGCGATGAAGCGATGATTAGAAAAATCAGACACGGAAGAGAGATACTCGTCGGGGAGTTGCCCAGGGAGATCCCTCCCGAGGTGAAAGAGGGTCAATGGCTCAAACTTCTTTCGCCGGAGGAGGGTTTGGTAGCCATCCTACAGTCCGAGCTCGGAAGCTCCGATATCCCATGGGCGAGTCCAGAGGAGGTGGCTTTTCGCCCGTTACGGGTCTTCCATCCTAATGACCGATCCGCTGAGAAAGAATATTCTTAGGAATCAAAGGAGGCATTTCATGGCATTGGCTCAAGAAAAAAAGAAGGAGATCATCGACCAGTTCAGGAACCATGAGAAGGACACGGGATCACCGGAAGTTCAGATTGCCCTGCTCACCGAAAGAATTCGGTACTTGACAGAACATTTCAAGGTCCATAAGAAGGATCACTTGTCCCGTCGGGGACTGCTCAAACTGGTTGGGCAGAGGCGAAGGCTCCTCAACTACCTTAGGGAGAACAACGTCGAGCGCTACCGGATGGTTATTGATAAGTTAGGCCTCAGGAAGTAAGGGGGATGCAACGCCTCAAAATTCGAGATAAAGGAGCGAAGAGAGTCGTATGATTCAGAAACGACAGATCGACTTCGGCGGAAGACCTTTTTCAATAGAGACTGGCCGAGTGGCCAGACAGGCCAACGGGGCTGTGCTCGTGCAGTACGGGGAGACAATCGTTTTGGTCACGGCGGTCACGGCCGAAAGGAAACGGGAAGGGACCGATTTTCTTCCTCTGACTGTGAATTATTTGGAGATGACCTATGCGGCGGGAAAGATTCCCGGGGGCTTCTTCAAAAGGGAAGGAAAGCCAAGTGACCGAGAGACCTTGATTTCGAGGTTCATCGACCGCCCCCTTCGTCCCCTTTTCCCCAAAGGGTATCAGAATGAGATCCAAGTCATTGCGACCGTCCTGTCGGCCGACCAGGATAATGATCCTGCCATTCTTGGGATGATTGGGGCATCCGCGGCTCTTTCGCTGTCTGATATCCCCTTTGAGGGTCCCATCGCAGGTGCAAAGGTGGGCCGAATCGACGGCGAATATGTCCTCAATCCGACGCTGGAAGAAATGGAACTCAGCGATATCGATCTCTTTGTGGCCGGGAGTGAGGATGCGATCATCATGGTCGAGGGAAGCGCCCGGGAAGTCAAAGAGGAAGAGGTGTTGGAGGCCATCTGGTTTGGTCATCAATCCCTAAAGCCTGTGATCGACCTCCAGAAGCAGCTGAGAGAGGCAGTCGGAGTGACGGCTAAACCCTTTGTAGTTCAAAGGCTGGATGAGGATTTTAAGGAAAAGGTAAAGGCGATCGTCCAAGAGAAGCTGATCGAGATCTATGGGGTGAGCGACAAGCACGAGCGGCGGCGTCGTTTGGAAGAGATTCTTCAAATGGCGTACCAGGCTCTCGAAGCTGGGGATGAGAAATCCCAGAGGATGGTGAAGGAAGTTTTTGATGAGATCTACCGCAATCTGATGAGGAGGCTCATTCTCGATCGAAAGCAGAGAATCGATGGAAGGAGTCTGGCTGAGATTCGTCCCATCTCGTGCGAAGTGGGCATTCTCCCGAGGACCCATGGTTCGGCCTTGTTCACTCGGGGTGAGACGCAGGTCCTCGCGGTGGTTACCTTCGGCACTTCCGAGGACGAACAGAAGATCGACTCTTTGACCGGAGAAACTTATAAATCCTTTATGCTTCACTACAACTTCCCCCCCTTCTGTGTGGGGGAGGTTTCTCCCCTTCGGCCCCCCAGTCGGAGGGAGATCGGACATGGAGCCTTGGCCGAAAGAGCGATCCAACCGGTTCTCCCCTCGAACGAGAAATTCCCTTACACGATCCGAATCGTCTCGGAGGTTTTGGAATCGAATGGCTCTTCCTCGATGGCGACGGTTTGTGGGGCAAGCCTCTCCCTGATGGATGCCGGGGTTCCGATCAAGGCAGCTGTGGCTGGGATTGCGATGGGACTAATCCATGAGGACGGAGAAGTGGCTGTGCTCTCGGATATCTTGGGTGACGAAGACCATTTTGGAGATATGGACTTTAAGGTGGCGGGGACTGCGGAAGGGGTCACGGCCATCCAGATGGATATCAAGATTCGTGGGATATCGAGGGAAATATTGGAAAAGGTCCTCCAGCAAGCCCGGGAGGGGAAACTCTACATTTTGGAAAAGATGAGGGAGACGATTGCCGAGCCTCGAAAGGATCTTTCTCGGCATGCGCCACGGATTGTGACCATCAAAGTGAAACAGGAGAAGATTCGGGATATCATCGGACCGGGGGGAAAGACCATCCGAAGTATCGTTGACCAGACTGGAGTGAAGGTGGACGTGGAAGATTCGGGGATCGTGAAGTTGGCTTCGCCCAATTACGAATCGATTGAAAAAGCTATTCAAATGATCAAGAGCCTGACACAAGAGGTGGAGGTGGGCGGCCTCTACATGGGAAAGGTGAAAAGAATCCTGGGGTTTGGCGCAATTGTTGAAATCTATCCGGGGACGGATGGATTGATCCATATCTCTCAGATCGCAGACACCCGCATCCGAGAGGTCTCCGACGTGCTGAAAGAAGGGGACGAGGTGCTCGTGAAAGTTCTTGATATTGATGCCCAAGGTCGTATCCGGTTGAGCCGAAAGGCTGCCCTGAAAGAGGCGAAGGGGGCGGCCATTCGAACGGCAGGCAAAGAACCTTTGAAAAAGGGTTGATGGAGAGATGGGAAAAAGGTCAGCGAACTTATCTGAAACCTTCGATCCTTCCTGGCTCACCTCCGGGATGGGATATCGGAAGACGGTTCTCGGTAACGGGATTCGTGTGATTACCGAAGAGATCCCCTATCTCAAATCCGTGTCCATTGGTGTATGGGTCACGACAGGTTCACGAGACGAAGCGCCCAATGAGAATGGAATCTCTCATTTCATTGAACACCTCCTCTTCAAGGGGACGGAAAGGAGGACTGCCTTCGATATTGCGAGGGAGATTGATTCCGTGGGGGGGACCCTCAATGCCTTTACGGGAAGGGAATACACCTGCTTTTATGCAAAGGTGATTGATAAGAACCTTCCTCTCGCGATCGATCTCCTTTCGGACATTTTCCTCCACTCTCGGATGGACAGCAAAGATGTGGAGAAGGAAAGAATGGTGATCCTCCAGGAGATCAAGATGGTGGAGGATACTCCCGATGACTACATTCATGACTTCTTCAATCGAGTCTGCTGGGGCGATCACCCCCTTGGATTTCCGATCTTTGGCACCACAGATCTGGTTCGATCCTTCACCCGAGATCAAATCGTCCAATTTCTGAACGAACACTACCAACCACAACGAATCATCATCTGCGCCGCCGGAAACCTCAAGCACGAAGAGGTGGTGGACCTCGTGGGAAAGACCTTCGGTCAGCTACGGTCTTCCAATGCGGAGAGAAGACGCATCCGACCCTGTTCGATCGCCACCACTCATGTTCGCACCCGGGACCTTGAACAGGTCCATTTCTGCCTCGGAACGAAAGGGCTTCAATACAACCACTCGCTCCGGTTCGCGTCCTATGTCCTCAACACCATCCTTGGAGGGGGGATGAGCTCGAGACTGTTCCAAGAGATCAGAGAAAACCGCGGGCTGGCCTATTCGGTCTACTCCTATCTCCCTTCCTACATCGATACGGGCTTGGTGGTGGTGTACGCGGGGACAAGCGAGGACTGTTTTAAGGAGGTGATCGAACTGATTTGCAAGGAATTCAACCGTCTCAAGGAGGAACCCCTGAAGGATGGAGAGCTCGAAACCGCGAAGGAACAGTTGAAGGGAAACCTCCTGCTCAGCCTCGAAAGTTCCGACAATCTCATGACCCGCCTGGCAAAAAACGAGATCTACTTCGAGACTTATTTCCCCGTTGAAAAAACGCTTAAAGGGATTGACGAAGTAGAGGAAGAGGTGGTTCGCGATCTGGCAAGAGATCTGCTTGACGAGCGGTTTTTCTGTCTCACCGTTCTCGGACCGATGAATGGGAAGGATCTTGATGGAACCCTCTTCAGGTCTGCATCGATGGAATGAAAATCTGGATTAAGCGTTTAAGAAAAGACCAACCCGTCTCACTGCCTCAGTACATGACCGAAGGGTCTTCCGGGATGGACCTCTTCGCATCTATCGACGAGGAGGTGACCCTCCATCCTGGAGAGCGAAAGCTCATTCCCACTGGAATTTCCGTTGCCATTCCTGAAGGGTTCGAGGGACAGATTCGTCCTCGAAGCGGCCTTGCGATTCAACATGGGATCGGTATTGTGAATGGTCCAGGAACGATCGATTCGGATTACCGAGGGGAGGTGGGTGTGGTTCTAATCAATTTCGGAAAGGAGCCCTTTACCATACGCAAGGGAGATCGGATTGCCCAGATGGTCATCTGCCCTGTTTGCCGGGTTACCTTTGAGGAGGTTGATACCCTTCCTCCTACACGAAGGCAGGAGGGCGGATTCGGTCATACGGGGATCTGAAATGGGCCCCCTATTCCTCAGATTTGGACGGGAGCGATTGTTGAATCATCTGCTCGACCAATTCCTTCAGTACCTCCTTGTTGAAAAGGGAGCTTCGAAGAACACTGTTGAAGCCTATGGCCATGACTTGAGCCGTTTCCTGGCTTATCTACAGAAGAAGGGAAGTCAGAGGATTGAGAGTGTGAGCAAAAACGATATCAAGGCGTTTCTGCTTACCCTAAGGAAAGGGGCGCTCTCGGCAAGAACGGTGGGAAGGAATCTGGTCGTACTCCGCAGTTTCTTTAAGTTTCTGCTTCAGGAGGGGAGGATCGAGGTCAATCCGACCGAAGAGATCGAATCTCCGGCGACGGCGAAAACGCTTCCTGAAGTTCTCTCGCTCAAAGAGGTGGAGCAGCTTTTGGAGCAGCCGAACCCCCAGACGCCGCTCGGCCTGCGGGATCGAGCAATGTTGGAGTTGCTCTACGCGACAGGGATGAGGGTTTCCGAATTGACTCGCATGACGACCAATCAGCTCAATTTGGAGGGAGGCTATGCGCTGCTCTATGGAAAGGGGTCCAAGGAAAGACTTGTGCCTCTTGGCGGAGAGGCTATCCGGTGGGTCTCCCAGTATTTGAAGACAGCGAGGAAAGAGCTGATCAAAGGGAAGGATACGCCCTATCTCTTTGTCAACCGTTCCGGAGGGGCGATGAGCCGTCAGCGATTTTGGAAGAATATCAAGACCTATGGTCGAAAGGCTGGGATCCGGAGAAGGATCACCCCTCATTTGTTGCGCCACTCCTTCGCCAGCCACCTTCTCGAAAGAGGTGCGGATCTGCGATCGGTGCAGATGATGCTCGGTCATGCCGATATTTCGACAACCCAGATCTACACCCATGTCACTGGGGAGAGATTGAAAAAGGTCCATCAACGGTATCACCCGAGAGGATGAGAAGAGGTTTGCCCCTTTGTTTCTTCGAACGGGTTGTTGCGAATGGATGTCATTACAACCCATGTGAACGCTGATTTCGATTCCCTGGCCTCCATGTTGGCCGCGAAAAAGCTCTATCCAAATGCGGTTCTGGTCTTCCCAGGATCTCAGGAGAGGAGCTTAAGGGACTTCTTCATCCATTCCACCCTTTACGCCTTGGAAGTGGAACGGATGAAGAACATTGATTTGAAGCAAGTGAGGCGACTTATTCTGGTGGACACCCGACAGATGAGTCGCATCGGAAAATTCTCGGAGCTGGTTGCCAATCCCGATGTGGAGATCCATATCTACGATCATCACCCCCCTTCTTCGGATGACCTTCACGGGGCGGTCGAGGTGATCGCCGAGGTGGGAGCGACCACCACGCTCCTTCTCAAGTTGCTATGTGAAAAAGGGATCGAGATCTCTCCAGACGAAGCGACGGTCATGCTCCTTGGTATCTACGAGGATACCGGGAATTTGACATTCCCCTCGACCAAGGAGGAGGACTTCATTGCAGCTGGATATCTCGTGCGAAAGGGGGCGAATCTGAACGTCCTCTCCAATATCATCACAAAAGAGCTGACGTCAGAGCAGGTCTTCCTGCTGAACGACTTGATCCAGTCGGCCACCCGATACACGATTCATGGCATCGATGTGGTCATCGCACAGGCTTCGGTCGATCGGTATATCGGGGATATTGCGATCCTTGTCCATAAGTTGAAGGACATGGAAAATTTGGATGTGGTCTTTGTTTTCGTTCGAATGGAAGATCGGATCTACTTCATTGGGAGAAGCCGGCTCGACGAGGTCAACGTGGCAGATGTTGCCAGCGAATTCGGAGGAGGAGGACATCCTACCGCTGCCTCGGCGACGATCAAGGGGATGAGCCTCGTTGAGGCTCACGATCGCCTTCTCAAGGTTTTGAAGGAGACGATCAGGCCGAAACGGTTCGCCAGGGATGTGATGACCTTTCCCGTAAAAACGATCGATGTCGAACGGACGCTCGAGGAAGCGGCGGAAATGCTGACCCGATATAATCTCAGCATCCTTCCCGTCGTTCATCATGCGAAGGTCGTCGGCTTGATTTCCAAACAGGTTGTGGAAAAGGCGCTCCACCACGGCCTCCATCAGTCCCTCGTAAGAGAGTATATGACAACGGAGTTCCAAACGATTTCTCCCGAAACCTCCTTCTCCCGTATTCGAGAATTGATCATCGGGCAGAATCACGGCCTCCTCCCGGTCATCGAAAAGGATGAGCTTGTCGGGACGGTGTCGATCGGTGACATCATGCGGGTCCTCCAGGAGGAGATGCTGAAGTCGGCGAAGGGACCTTCTGTTTTGGAAACGCAACCTCTTTACGCGCGGAAAAAGATCATCTCTAAACTGATGGCGGAACGTTTCCCTGACAGGATCCATGACCTGCTGGTAGAGTTCGGAAAGGTCGGGGATCTTTTGGGCTACTCGGTCTATGCCGTCGGGGGATTTGTAAGAGACCTTCTCATGCGGGTGGAGAACTTCGACATCGACATCGTGGTGGAGGGGGACGGCATTCGATTCGCTGAAGAATTTGAGAAAAGATTTCCTTGCCGAATCCGCACCCATAAGAAATTCGGGACCGCCATCATTCTCTTCCCGGATGGACTGAAGGTCGATGTAGCGACCGCCCGGATCGAGGTTTACGAATCCCCAGCAGCTCTTCCAACCGTGGAAAGGGGTTCGATCAAGATGGACCTCTATCGAAGGGACTTCACAGTTAACGCCCTGGCCATCCAGCTCAATCCAAAGTCCTTCGGAGAGCTCATTGACTTCTTTGGTGGGTTGAGAGATATCAAGGAAAAAGTGATTCGTGTCCTTCACAACCTCTCCTTCGTGGAGGATCCCACCCGGGTCTTCCGGGCTATTCGTTTTGAACAGCGATTGGGGTTTCAGATTGGGAAGCATACCCAGCATCTGCTTCGGAATGCGGTCAGGATGGGTTTCCTGGACCGCCTGTCAGGCGGACGGGTCTTCGGTGAACTCCTTCTCATCCTTCAAGAAGAGAACCCCATTCCGGCGCTGAAACGCATGGCCGAATTCCATCTCTTCCCCGTGCTCCATCCACAGCTCAAATGGGAGGAAGCGATGGAGAACCTCTTTGAACAGATCCGCCATGTCATCTCGTGGTTCAATCTGCTCTTTTTGGATGAGAAGTATGAGTCCTGGCTCATCTACTTCTACGCTCTCATCGACTTTCTCAAGGAGGGAGAGGTGGACGAGCTCTGTCACAAGCTCGCGATGAATGAGAAACTGCGCCATAAGGTAATCGAGGGAAAACGGCAGGCTGACCAAGCTCTCCTCCAGATCTTTTCGTGGATTCAGGCTGGCGTCGAACCGAAACGATCGGAAATCTATACACTCCTTGCGCCTCTTTCCACCGAGTCAAAACTCTTCATGATGGCCAAAACGTCGCAGGTCACAACGAGACGATATATCTCTCTCTATTTTACTCAGCTGAGGGACACGAAGCCTTTGCTTAGGGGAAGGGATTTGATCCAAATGGGAATCAAACCGGGTCCCACTATCCGGAAGGCTCTGACCGACCTTCTGAAGGCAAGGCTCGATGAACAGGTGATCACGCGCCAGGATGAGGTCGACTATATCATCAAAGTGCACGAGATGCATTAATTATGGAAAACGGCACATCCCCCGAAGAAAAATCCCCCTATGTGGTTCGCTTGGACGCATTCGAAGGTCCTCTCGACCTCTTGCTCCATCTGATTCAAAAAAACGAGGTCGATATCTTCAACATCCCCATCGCCGTCATTACGCAGCAGTATCTGGAGACCCTCAAGATGATGAAGGTCCTCAATCTCGAAATCGCCGGCGAGTACCTCCTCATGGCCGCAACCCTCCTTCACATCAAGTCGAAGATGCTTCTCCCAACCTCTTCCGAGGAGGGAGACGGAGAGGAGGAGGGCGAAGACCCTCGGGCAGAGTTGGTCCGAAGGCTATTGGAATATCAAAAGTACAAGGAGGCGGCCAATCAACTGGAGCGAAGGCCGATGCTTCACCGAGATGTTTTTGTCCGTCTGGTTCTTCCAGAGGAGGAGCCCGAAGGAGAAGAGAGGATCGAAGTGAATCTCTTTGGGCTCATCGATGCTTTTCGGGAGGTCTTGGGGAGGGCCAAACCTGAGACCTTCCATGAAGTCGTTTTGGAGAGGGTGACGGTGGAGGAAAGGGTGCGGGACATCCTTGCCTTCCTTCGCGCGGAAAATCGAAGTGTTGCGTTTCACCGCCTCTTTCCGGAGCAGGCTTCTCGCCAGATGATCATCGTGACCTTTTTGGCGATCCTCGAACTGGTGAAGATGAGAATGATTCGTATCTTTCAGATGGCCCCTTTCCAGACGATCCGTGTCTCACCCGTCTGAGGAACTCTTGAGCCTTCCTCACTTTGGAGGAGGAAGGCGCTGTAGGGGAGGTCGCCGATGAATATCGCGCTATTTCCGGTTTTCTACCATCGAACGTTTACCATTGCTGAAGAGGAGAGGAAGTATGAAACAAAGAAGAATCTTAATCGGACTGGGTGTCATCGTAGCCTTGCTCGTCATTTTCTTTTCCGCCCTCTACCTCATCGGCCGAACCGGAGGGCCTCCGGGTCGGTTTGCATTCGGTGAGAAGATCGCGGTCATTGAAATCAAGGGAGTGATTACCCAATCGGGAAGAATCATTGAGGAAATCCAGCAACACCGGGAAGACGACCGCGTCAAGGCGATCATCCTTCGGATCGATTCCCCGGGCGGAGGGGTCGGCCCTTCTCAAGAGATTCATCGAGAAATCGTAAAGACAAGGGAGAAGAAAAAGATCGTCACCTCCATGGGATCGGTGGCAGCATCCGGGGGGTACTACATTGCCTGTGCCTCAGACCTTATCTTTGCAAATCCTGGGACCATCACGGGGTCTATCGGCGTGCTCATGGAGTTTACGAACATCGAGGAACTTTTCAAGAAGATAGGAATAAAAGGCGTCGTCCTGAAAAGTGGGGAGCACAAGGATATCGGGTCTCCTTTTCGGGAAATGACCCCGGAGGAGAAGAAAATCATCCAAGGAGTGATCGATAACGTCCACCAACAATTCGTCAAGGCAGTGACAGAGGGTAGAAGAATGGACCCCGCCAAGGTGGTGCAGATTGCTGACGGCCGTATCCTGACCGGAGAGCAGGCCAAACAACTCGGCCTGGTCGATCAGCTTGGGAACCTGGAGGATGCAATTGAGGCGACGGCAAGACTGGTTGGAATCGAGGGAAAGCCCGAGGTCGTCTACCCCAAAAGGAAGTTCTCGATCTGGGAACTCCTCGTCCGGGAGATGGTCTCTGCGGTCTTGGACACACTACAGGAGAGAGGTTTTCAGTTGAACTACCGGCTGGGACTCTCCGCAGGATGATTCCTTTCCTATCCCTCGGCAAGCCATTCGGCGATCTTTTTCATGTCCTCCCAGACCTCTCTTTTCTTGTCAGGATTGCGCAAGAGAAAGGCCGGATGGTAGGTTGGAAGGATCTTGATCCCTTCGCGTTCAAAGACCTTGCCGCGGAGGGAGGTGATCTTGGCATCGGTGCGGAGCAGGGTCTGCGCAGCAAATGTCCCCAAGGCGCAGATGATCTTGGGGCGAATGGCCTGAATCTGTCTCATCAAGAAAGGCGAACAACGCTCGATCTCATCGGGCTCAGGATTGCGATTCTGGGGAGGGCGGCACTTGATAATGTTGGCAATATATACGTCCTCTCTCCTGAGATGGATCGACTCGATAATCTTGGTTAGGAGTTGCCCCGCCTTTCCGACGAAAGGCCTCCCTTGGACATCTTCGTCATATCCGGGACCTTCACCAATGAACATCAGCTTCGCTTTCGCGTTCCCCTCCCCAAAGACAATCGTCCGGCGCGTC
>FWPV01005833.1_pt1 | contig 24236 bp, 24 predicted proteins | sample 2228371 | NCBI WGS metagenome assembly FWPV01 (sample SAMEA103939776, study PRJEB20133) | metagenome | reverse complement strand
CCTTCCCCGGCCCATATGGGGCCGACGGCTGGTGCGGATGGGACTTAGAAGAACTGAGAAGCTATCCTGACTGCTTTATGAAAACAGTCGGGGAGCTTTGGTTACGACACAGAAAACTGCCCTATGACTGGGACTGGGGAGACTTGCGTTTGCTTTTTCCCGCATTAACAAGAGAGGGTGTTAGCGCCCTAATTCGAGACCTTGTCAATGATGTCGACCCAAAAATTTTATGTTACTTCGCCACAGAATACCCAGAGGCGTTTTCTTGTTTCAACGCCGACTGGGTTCGGCAATTTAATCCAAAATATCAACCAACTAAGCCGTAGGGTTTCTCCTACGGCTTTTTTGTTTTTTAAAAAAATGTTTAACAAAAAAGGAAAGAATGAAATGCTCGTCTTTTCTGAACAATCAATTTTAAACAAGCGTAATATTTTCGAGCCAGAAGGCGAGAACTTCTGGTTTCAAGCGGTAGAGATTGACCCCAACGAAAACACGGGTTGGTATCGAGCGTATGGCTACATTCATTACATTGGGCAGGAAACGCCGAAGCCCGCTGTCTTGTACTTTGACCCGATTTTCGATGACGATGAGATCGAAAAAACGGCAGAGGATTTTTTCACTGCTCCCTGGCGTGACTGGGAGGTTTTTGAAAACGAAGACGAAAATGAATAAAAGTTTTAACTAACAAAAAAGGAGGTTGCTATGTATTATTTTAATATTGAACAATTTTACAATGCGCTTGCTCGTCGGTTGCTCGGCTATCCAAATTATCTTGTCGGATATGCCTTCGAAATAGCCAATGAGGCAGGATACGATGTTGATGACGTTGCTGAGATTATCCAAGAAAGAGCTTATCGAGATGGCGTTACGGTCGACAAAGTTAATGTTCTTCAAGCGGTTTTGGATGATGTTGTGGAGGAGGCTTTGGCTGAGATAGAAGAATTAACAGGCCGAAATTTTGGCGATTCTCTCCGTATCGAGGGATCGTCGTTTCAAGCTAGCATCGATTGTAGTTGGGAGGCGCGAAACGAAATCGTCTGGGCATTAAAAGAAAACAAAGTAAATTACGATAAACTTAGCCGTGCAACACGATTCGTTCTTTCTCAGCTTCAAATTACTAAAAACTCTTTAAAAAAGAGAAAATAATTGTTTATTAATTTAGGAGTTTGTATGGTAGAAAAAATTTTAAAGTTCATTGAGCTTGCCAAAGACGTTGAAAAAGAAGGCAAGCAATCTCTCGTGCCAACGCTCATAGGTCCATCGGGTGTTGGCAAAACCTCAATTGTTAAAGAAATCGGTCAACGTCTTGATTTACCAGTTGTTCGAGTCCTTCTTCATTCGATGCTTCAAGAAGAGGTTCTTGGATTACCTCGTGTCATCGACAATAAAACAGTTTGGTCTATACCTGATTGGGTTCAAGATGATCCAGCAATTTATTTCTTCGACGAATTAGACAAGGTGTCGCAAGAAGAACTTGGCGTTGTTCTTACTTTGTTTGCAGAAAAGAGGGTAAGAAACAAGGAGCTTCATCCCGATAGCGTCGTAATTTCTGCGATGCAGCCAATTGCTTCTGATTCTTGGAGCGATGAAACAGGTGTTGCGTTACGTGCTCGTTGCGCCTTTTTCCCTATTTCGAGCGATGTTGGTTGGCAATATATAAAGCAAACGGAAAACGTAGATTTGCCGTTTAAAAACGAAGAAATTTGGCTTCCTATTATCGAAAGCCCAATTCCTCGTCTTTGCGATTTTGCTATTCAGTTACTTAAAAGAAAAGGCGAAGAATTTTTGTTGAATTTCTTACCGAAGCATATTGCCGATATTATAAAAAAGCAATACGAATCGGCTAACCTTCATATAATAGACCCAAACCTTTGGGCAAAAACAATACAAAAGAAGCCCGAGCTTTTAGATAAGTGCGACCCGTATGTTATTCTTAACAATATTGGCTATTTGTTTGAGCATTGCGATGCCCCGATTTTCTTTAAAGCGTGGAAAGATGCGCTGTTTAAAACAAGCAAAGATGAATGGGAGGCATCTCTACAAAAGTTGTATGAACAAACAAGAGCTCTTGCTTTGAACAAACAAGCTCCGCTTACCATACTTGGCAACTCTTCGTTCAGCGAATTTGTTAAAGAATTCGATGAGTTTTTAGCGGACGTCGCTTCTTTCCTTGAGTCCAAAAATCCCAAGAAGCTGTTTGAAAAAGAGGAGGATAGCGATGATAATCGATAGAGTGCCTGAGGCGCTCCGTAGTTTTGTTCTTCGTCATTTTAATGTGGTAGAAAAATTCGATGGAGCTCTTGCCTCGGTTTCTCTCCGAGGCAAGGATCTTACTCTTGCTATCAACAAACCAATATGGGACAACCTTTCGGATAAGGACCGCGAAAAACTATTGCTTCACGAAATTGCCCACGTTGTCCGAGGCGATTTGAATTTGCCTAAAAGACCCAACTACGATATCGTTGGAATTGCTTGCGACGCTGTAATCAACGAGCTTTTAGACATTGATGATATCGGAGGCATCCGAGGATGGCGTTTTCGAAACATTAAAGATGCACTTGGGATTGATGATGTTTTTGGGGGTTGGTCGGTGATTTACGAAAAGCTTCTTGAAAACGCAAATGTCATTCCTTTGTATTCTTTTGACGAGATTTTAGAAACAGATAACAGCGAAGAGGCGAAGGAAAAGGTAATCGAAATGACGATTGAGTCCACGGAGCTCGGCGACGACAAAATCAACAAAGTACGAGAAGAAGTGTTTTCAAAGATGGCGGGGTTTGGCGAGGTAATGAATCGCACGATAACAGTCGACGTTACTCCTCGGCAACTTGGAAGTTTGGACAAGATAATCAAATTGCTTGTTCGAATTTCGAACAAGAAAAAAATTAGAAAAAAAACAAGGAGCTATCGTCGTGAAGGTGTTGTCGAGGGCATTCGAGGATTGTCTCGTATTCCAATTGGGAGAATTCTTTGCGTTGTTGATATCAGCGGCTCGTTTGAAGACAAGATGAAGATTGCGTTTGCTTTTGCTCGAGGCTTGAGTAAGTTTAAGGTTGAGCTTGGTGTATTTGCCGACTATTATGCGAGGGTAAATGGGGGAAGAATTCCTGACGTTGGGTATGGAACAAACTTTTCTTCGGTTACCGAGGCAAACAACGATGATTATATTGCCTATGTAGTTTTTACCGATGGTTATTTCGAAGGACGACCCAATTTCCCAAACGTTCCAATAATCTGGGTTATGTTCAAAGACGATGCAAAATCTTTTCGATATAAAAGAGCGCAAGATTTTGTGGTAATTATGGAGGAACGATGAAAATTGAAAACTTGGCAATATTAGACAAAGACGAGCACAAACAATACTCTTTTATTCCTCAGAAAGACGAGGTTTATTTTGCAGCGTTAAGCGTTTTGCCTAATTGCGTTAGCGTTATCGAAAGTATGGACGAATCCAAGCTCGTCGGGCATCGTTTTGCCGTTGGAAGGCGCGGTATTTCTATTTCGATTAAGGGCGAAGAGAAAAATTTTGAAATCAAATGAATGTTTTTGTGTAAAATAAGGAGCAAAGACGATGGACATTATAGGAGTGAATTTTTACAACGGGCGCGTGCGTCTTCTTGTTGACAAGAAGAAAAGCATTCAAACCAGTTCGTTTCATTCAAGAGGACATTATCTTGCTGTATACGACAACAAAGAGCAACCAAAAGACGTACTTATACTTACAAGAAGCGGGGCAAAACGAGAGCAAAATAGCGGCACGTGCAGCAAGATATCGGTTGCCAAAAATTTTGTTGTTATTCGATGTAGCAAGCGTGAGGTCAAAGACAGCAAATTATATCTGGTTTAAAAGATTGGCAATATTTAATAATCTCGGTGTTTATGATTTACAAAACCAAAAATGTCAAACATCAACAAGGAGTTCAAATGGAAATAATACGCTCTTTGTTATCCTCAAATCATAATCGGTTGTTCTTCTATGTTGACGATGGGAACTATCTTGCTTTTATAAACGACACAAGTATTAAAAAATATTCTTTATACACTGGTTGCGAAAAAGAACATCTAACCTGGTATTATATTTATTATCCTTCGGCTTGTGATCGGAGGTTTCAGAAATCACGTCTCAGGGGCATCGAGTTTTTCTTTGATGTTTTTTCTGTTCAATTTAAAACTCAAAAAAGGAGGCGAAATGAGGATTAACAAAATTGTTATGGTTCAAGGCATAGTCTTCCTTGAACCGCAAAGGAATAAAAAAATAATTAATTTATATGCGCAAAATAATGGAACCTTGGAGGGTCCTTCTTTGTGTGTGTATGGCGAAAAGAATGATATATTGACCGTTGTGACGACAAACGAAAACAAACTAAGCAAATCCCAAGACTTCTCGTACATTCGATTATTTGAAGTTGACAAAAAGGGAATAAATATTATTTTCCGACGCAACGAAGGTTCGGGCGCAAAGAGCAAAGGCAAAAAAAGAAAACAAGTTGTTACAACCCAATCGTAGTTTTGTTTACAAAGGAGGTTTGTATGTTTTTCAAAATATCACCAGAAGAAAAAAAGAAATTAGCAGAGGAATTAGCCGGGTCGCTAATCAATTCCTCTCTTTGTATCCAAAAAGTTAGAACAACGCAGGAAAACTTTTATCACCGTGTAAGGATTTTGGCGATTTTGCCCTGCGAAGAGGAACCTAATCTTGGGGCAAAAATCACCGATATAACCGCTAAAACAGCGAAGATAATTCGCGCTCATTACCACCGAGCAACGAAGTCTCTTGGCATAGAAGGCTATGAACCCGATTGCTACAACGAACTTGTCGAACGAATTTCAATTTCTTTGTTTGGTAAAAAAGATTGTTTAAATTTTTACACAATTTAAAAGGAGGGAAAAATGAGCTTGGAATTCAAGGAGTCTATGGAACGGAGTTATTTGTCCTTCCATCCTGAGTTGGAGAAAGAAATAAGGGCGATAGCCCCGAGCGATACCCATTTCCAAATTGGACGCAATTGCATCGAAGAGGCATACTCTTGTGGCAAAATGATGGGGCTCGACAAGCTTGAAAACATTTACTCAGGGCGAGAGGAAAATTGGGTCAACGAAATGCGAATCGAAGCTGATTTGCTTCAAATAAAGCTTCAGCTTAATATCTTCCTTGACGACAACCCGCCAACACTCGAAACCGTAAGATTTAAGAATTTTATTACTCAGCTTTTGCAAAGAGTTTATAATGAGGGAATTTTGTTTGTTTTAGAAAATATTATTATTTTATAATCGTTTATTAACTTATTAAGGGAGAAATTATGAGGAGTAAAACAAAAGTTAATCGTCTAATTGAATATATAACAGAACTTGCGGAGGACGTCTTTTCTTTCGTTGCAATTATTTTTATGCTATTTGCGATGGCAATTGGTATAATATCTTTTTTCTTAAATTAAAAAGGCGAGACTTGGCTCGCCCGATTTTGTTTAACCAAATTAAGGAGGCTTTATGATAGTAAATTACGAAGAAGTTCGACCTTTATTGAATAACTTTCAAACTTCTTTTCCTATACTTTACCGTAGTCGTGTCGACAAGGATCGTTTCTATTACGCTTACATTGACGGGGAGTTTGTTCGTTTCCCCTCGGTTACCACGATTATCGCTGATACCATACCTGCCGACGAATGGCTAATACGGTGGATATCTGCGTGGGGATATGAAAAGGCGATAGAAAAAAGGGAACAAGCCGCTGCGTATGGTACTTTGTTTGCAATGACCGCTGCTGAATTTCTTAAAAATGGATTTATCGATTTGTCTACCATCGAGCTTAGAATCGAGACGTTCCGTCTTGCCAACAACTTGCAATTTTCAACAGAAGGATGGGCTGATAAGCTGAAAGAAGATTTGTATTCTCTTGCTTGCTTTGCGAAAGACTACAACTTCGAACCTCTTGCTGTGGAGATGCCTTTGTGTTCAAAAACGCACCGATTTGCTGGCACTATCGACGCAATTGGATTTTTGACAATCGGGAGCGGTGTCAACGGGAAAATCTTGAAAAACGATATAGAAAAAGGGAAAACAAAGAGGGTGTTTGCGATAATTGATTGGAAAACAGGCCGGAAAGGATTTTACCGTTCCCACGCTGCGCAACTTCATTTTTACAAAATCCTCGTCGAAGAAAATTTGTCTCGGTTGAAAGAGCGCTATCCCGATGTTTATCTTTTTAATTGGGCGCCAAAGGAATGGATAGACGAAGAGGATGCAAAATATACACTAAAAGACCAAACAGATAGCGACGAGCGAGACAAAGTGTTTCATTATCTTGCGATATACGAGCTTGGGCAGAAAAACGAAGAGCCAAAAACAAAGATATTTAACGGTGTATTGCAGCTTAACCAAGACAACTCAAATATTCTTCGTGTTGTTGAATATCGTGAGGCATTAAAAGAACAATTGACGCAAAACATATTCGATATTAATGACAACAAATAAGGGAGGAAATATGCCATATTTTTCGGTCAACCTTGAATTTGAGGTTTATTGCGCAAATTGCGGGAAAGGCCTTTGTAATTTCTCAACCGTAATAGAAAAAGAGGGGAAGCTCCCCAAGGTTTACGTTGAACCTTGCCCAGATTGCCTGGAAGAAAACAGAGACAAGGGATACAAAGAGGGTTTTGACACGGGCTACGAACAAGGAATTCGATACAACATTGAGGGCGAGGATATCTCGGAAAGGTAAAACGACAACGGAGGGTGTATGAATTTATATTACGAAGAGGAGGGAATCAAAATATACAACGGCGACGCTTTGAGTGTATTGAAGCACTTGCCGAGTGAGAGTGTGGATTGTGTTGTTACATCGCCGCCATACTGGGCTCTTCGTGACTATGGGGTAGAAGGGCAAATTGGACAAGAGGAACACTTTGAAGACTACATCAATAATCTTTGTGATATTTTCGATGAAGTTAAGCGTGTTTTAAAAAAGGAAGGCACTTGTTGGGTTAATATTGGAGACACTTATAGTGGCGGGGCCAATACTAACGACGCAAAGAAGGTAGATGAGGCGGTAGATTTTAAATCAAAACAGGCTAAAGGGCTACCCAAGAAGTGCCTTGTTCAAATTCCTTCTCGATTTGCTATTGAAATGTGCAATAGAGGATGGATTCTGCGGAATGAAATTATCTGGCACAAGGAAAATGCAATGCCAACAAGCATAACAGATAGGTTTACTGTTGATTTTGAGAAAATCTTCTTTTTCGTTAAAAGCGCTGAGTATTATTTTGAGCAACAATTCGAGCCTTTTGCCGATTCGACTGCAATACGAGTGCGTTATGCATTCAACGAAGGAAAAGGGAACATCGCCTCGGCCATAAAAATCACAGGAGCGCGTCACTTTGCCGAAACATTCGACGAAAAGCTTGGAAGAAACAAACGATGTGTCTGGACAATCAATACCCAACCTTTGCACGAACACCATTACGCAGCCTATCCCGAAACGCTTTGCGAGACGCCCATAAAAGCAGGATGCCCCGAACAAGTCTGCAAGAAATGTGGTAAAGGAAGAAAAAAGGTTTTGAAAAGGATTGGGCCTTCAACGTATGATTATTTTAAAGTATACGAGGGCAATAGGCGATTCCTTGCCTCTGAGCAAGGGCAAAAACAAGCGTTACGAGCTCCGAAACATCTGCATTATAGACCTTATGTAAACGAAGGATACGAAGATTGTGAATGCAATGCGGGATGGGAGCCTGGCGTTGTCCTTGACCCATTTCTTGGGAGCGGAACAACATTGCTTGTTGCGAAAAAACTGGGGCGCAATGGGATTGGCATAGAAATAAACCCAGAATATTGCGAGATTGCGATAAAAAGAATAAAGCCTGCGATAATGCAAAGCCGACAATTAAAAATGTTTGAGGAGGGTTTATGAAAAAAGAAAATAACGCTTTTGTTGACTTGCATCATTTAGCGTTATTTGATGGCGACTATAACATCGAAGGAATTATCCCAATTAAAAATTTTGACGAAGATAATGTTATTGTCATTGAAGGAGCGTTGGTTTTATCGAAATATAAAAATCTATTTTTTGCACTAGGAGAAATTGAGTATAACACAAAAACCAATGAATTCGATTGGGCTTATTCGCGCCCATTTCAAGTTTCTTTTAATGTTTAATTACTAATGGAGGTATTTATGGGATTATTAACAAACGAGGAATTAGAAAAAATGCAAATCAAGTTTGTAGCTATCAACAAAGATGACGGGGGTTTTATTGTTGATGGCAAAACTTACCCCGGCATTGAGGGACAACTCTTAGGGTTTAGCACTCACACATACGAATTCAAATCTCGACAACAAACAAAATTCGACATCTTTCTCTACGACGACTATTATTATCAGGTGCAATTTGGCAAATACTCTTGGGTAACCTTTACTCTACTAAATCAACTTATGAGCATACCGCAAGAGGATTTTGCCCGGCTTGGCAAGCTTCGTATAATCATAAAAAACAAAAACGATAACCTTAATGTTTACACTAAATGGAATGGAAGAAACTTGCCTTGGAAATATACCTACCAGGAATTAGGCCTACTCGATATTTCACCAGAAGAAAAGGAGAAAAAAAGAAACAATATAATTGACCGCTGGATTAATTATATTACCGAGGCATTCCCGTTTGACCCAACTATATTGAGTTTGGCAAGCATTACCGCTCATCGAGATTTTGACGACGACATTCTAGGAAAAGAAGAAGACCCGTTTTAAATAAAAAAAAGGTGGCATATGGTAAAAGAAATAATAATGGTGATACATTGGCGAAAAGGAAGAAATAAAATATGGAACGCTGATTTAATTGCTTTTGTCAATTATGGAGATGGAACAATAGAAGTAGCCCCGGTTATCGAAACAACCGGGGCCGAGCTTGATTTGGTTTCTGCTTTGTTTAGCCGTTGCTTAAACCAGTTTGCTCCCGAAAGGTTGCAAGCGTTAAGCGAACAACAGGTCGAAGAATTTGGGATTGAAACCAAAAACGGCGAACGTCGCTTTCCTAGAAATTCGTTTCTCTCTACCTATTATAAAATAATTCAAGCAATAGGTGGAGAAATTACGGTTCTTTATGACAAAAATTATTTACAAGTCTATTTATTAGAATTCAATAAGGAGGATAAACAATGAAAAGAAATGTTTACTTAGTAATCATTTTATTTTTCGCATCTTTTCTTGCCTACGGGCAATCATTGGATAGATACAAGAAAATGATTCAAGGAACTTGGTCTATTTACACACAATCGCCTACATCTGAAAGCGATACGTGGGACGGACCATTCTCAGCGACCATTAAAATACGAAACGATTCGGTGTGGGTCGACAATATGCCCTATGCTGGCGAATGGTGGGACGAGAAAAGCATATTCATTGGTGTCTGCTTGAATCACGATGAATATACATATGGGTTTATGGTTACTTCGGTTGTAAATGGCGTAATGCAAGGAAATATGATGGTTTCCAAAGAGGAGGACGACGGAGACAAAAACAACACGGTGATTGTTCAGTATATTGCCATAAAAGTAGAAGAAAAGAAGGAGACAAAAAATGACGGCAAGAAGAAGCGGCCAAACAATAAGTAATTTGCTGACAGTGTTTTTGATTTTATTGCTTTTGTTTGCTATCTTTTATAAAACGGGGCAGCCTACGCCTGCCCCAATTATTATCAAAGAATTGGCCGTTGACACCATCTTGGTTAGAGATACAATCGTGGTGCGCGCTCCTGCTAAAATTGTTTACAAAGAAAAAATAATTCCTATTACAAAAGACAAAGACACAACAATCGTAGATACAACGAGTTGGTCAGCTTGCATTGATACAACTATTGCCAAGGCGGATGTGTCTGTGTGCTATTTTTATCCCGAAAATTCTTTTTCTATTCGTGTTTACCCCCTGCCCGATACAGTTCGAATCTATACAAAACAAGTTATAGAGGTGCCAAAAATCGAAAAACATAAATCTGATTGGAAGGAAAACGCATTGTATGTTGGTGGCGCTTTTGTTGGTGGTTTGATTATTGGGTTAATAGTAAGATAAAAGGAGGTGTTTATGACAAACAAACTGATGTCTTTAGCTGATTTTATGGCAAGCGATATGTTTACAGACGAACTTAAAGAAATTTTGCTAAAAGGGAACAGGTTGGTTCGATTTACCGACATCGAAAGAAAAGTGGATTTTGTGATTTTGCCTCCAAGCCTTTTGAGAAAAGGAAGAATACCAAAGCCAAAGCGTCGCCCAGGCCGCGGGACTCCTGTAATAAAATTTTATCTTTGCGATTCTTTGTATACCGCTGTTTTGTTCCATCCAACACATCCGACAGTTGGCGTTACCGATGTTACACCTATACTTGCGGCTACAAAAATACGCAACTATGCTCATCGTCACAATCTACTTTTAGAAATGGATACCCGAAGATATTTTATAATGGTAACCTTACCTGAGTTAAAGGTTATAATCGAGGCGTTGAAGTTTACTGGCCTGAGCGAAGCTTTAACTGAAAAGTTAAGTAATAGACTTTGTCAAATAACAGAGGGGAAAAGCGATGGCAAGTAAAAAAAATCCGAAGGGAAAATCCACAGCTTCGCTAATAAGCAAATCGGTAAAAAAATATATCTACGAGAACGATGCGGAGATAGGCAAAAACGCCGGATACTCTTATGAAAGATTTTGTAATCGGTTTTACAACAAATTCCACAACGACGCTACGTTCCGTGCCTATGTGTTAGAATTAGAAAAAAGTTATCGCGCCGAGGTAGAACGTATGCTACAAAAACTCGCCGAACTTGAGGAAGAGCTATCGAAATCGCAGAAATACAACTGTATATTGGATATCAAAAACTTACCGCTCGCAGGACGAGATTCTGTAAAGTCTTAATGACATCCGAGGTATCGTAAGGCTTTCGCTTCTCGCAAAAATAAGCGACGAAAGTAAAAGGGTAGGGGAAACTGTCCCTACCCTTTTTTTGTATTCTTGGTAAACGTAATGAAACCGAGCGTACGTTTCTTCGTCAACTTCTATCTCTTCGTATCCCACAGGGTCTTTTTGTCGATATAGCTCGACAACTTTGCGATGACGCAAAGGATTGAATTTCGTTGAAAACGAAAAAACAACAAAAGCAATAATTTGCAGCGTAGTTGGCGAAAAGCCAAAAACAACTTTAAACCAAGTTGCGATATCGAGGAGACAATCCTCTACGCTTTTATAATATCGCAATACCCTCTTCTTGGATTTCGTTGATGCGTTCTTCAAGCAACAAGATATAATTGGAATACATTTTTGCTAATTCGAGTCCATTTGGCATTTTAGCCTGTTCCCAGCAATCGTCACATAAGGGAAATCGAAGGCGAGGATATTCCGGGTGGCTTGCTAAATCATGTCCTTCTTGGGGAGCTGGCGCATAGCAAACAACACAATGGTAATACCTCAAAAATGGAATCAAATCGTAAGTTTTCTTTGTAGGAAAATATTTACTAATATTTGCACCTATCCTTTCAAGCACATCAGACGCTACTTGCGAGCCTTCTTTAATCGCCAAATCAATCAAATGGTTAATTTCTTCTTCGATTTCGGTTGGCGTTTTTGGTTTTTTCTGCCGTTTAGATGGGATTAACCTTTCTTTTAGGCTTTTCCAATTTTTGTATATTTTTATTTGACGCTTAAATTTGTCGTCGTCGTTGTTAAGAGCATTGGCAACCTGCGCATATTCTCGCAATGTGTCTGCTCGACAATTAAACAGCAAACACAAATCTTCGTCGATAACCAAATTATTAGTGTTGATGAACTTGCCGATTCGAAATTTTTTCAAAGCAACCGATTCGTAGCGATTGTCGTATTGTTCTAATTTTGAAACAAAATCTACAAGTTTTTTGGTTGGGTTATCACTCATTTTGCCAAACCTCCTCTTCGTTTTCTATTTCATATGGAATGTAATCAAAGATTTCTTCAATAGGCGCGCTTGTTTCGCTAATTGCATAATACAAAGGACGGAATATTTGAGGATATTGCATTAATTCGTATCGCTCTTTGGAGATTGGGTCGGTAATTTTTATTTCATCTGTTTTGTCGATTGTTTCGAAATTGATGTAACTTTCGCCCGTTGGGGATACATTAAACACAGGGTTGTATACAAAATCAAAATTGTTGACAGTGTAAATAGCCACTCCGTTCTTTAATCGCTGTTTTAAGCTTCCTACCGAAGGAAGATTACGGTTGAATCGAATAGCCATATCGAGATACTTGTCTTTGTTTTTGGTTAAAGTATAAATGGCAATCTTTGCTTTGACGTAATTATAAATTTTGTCCTCAACTAATTTGTCAAAGTCTACGCCTATATTTCTTAAATCAGGGCTTTGAACTCCTCGGTTCTGCATTCGCTCAATATATCTACCAAATATTGGGTCTTTTTTGAGTTTTTCGTACATCTCCAAGTTTTTTTCTACCCATTCCTCGGGTGTTAGTTTAGAAAAACCTCCTTTTTCGTTTTCAATAGGAATCTTTCCGTCTTTCCAAATCTTACGCATATCTCTATAAATCAAATAGCTTACGTTTTGTAGCCCATCGGCCATTGCTTTTGCAAAGTCGGTTTTGCTTACTGATTGCAGCTCCCCTCCCACGAAAACATCAAAGTCAAGTCCAGGTAAAGACAAAAGTTTGTTGACGAAAGTTGCTCGCTCGGCTGGATTATGCCAATTTATCTTCTTTGTATCGATTTTTTCTCTGGCGAGAGCTACCTCTCTGGGAGCTCCAAGAAAATATTCTTTTGCAAAATCAAAGAAGCTGTAAGATGTTCCTTCGATTTCCTTCCCACGTGAAGTCATAAGTTTGTTTTTAGAAATTTGCAAAGCTCCCTTAATCCCCTTTCTTATAAAGTATGGCATAATATTTGATAGTTGAGTTATAAGTTCGTCAAAATTTTTCGCATCTTTTAGCTCGGCAGGCAAGGTAACTAGCCTGTATATATAAGAGGCGGCTGGCAGTCGAACGAACGTCTCAAGGGCCGAATCAGACAATTCGCTTCCTATGCCGAGGAAAGTCATAAATCCATCGTCTATGACCTGCATGAATTTTCGTGCTTGTTCCTCCGTCATTCCTACCGATATGGCAATATCATGCAACGTATCTTCTAGCTTTTGAGAAAGTGCGTTGTAAAATTTGTCATCGTCTACATCGCTGAATATGCCCTCGAAGAAATCTGCAATATTTTTTAAGTCGGCAAAAATTCGTGTGCCCGCTACCCCTCTTAAAAGCAGGCTTATCGCCATGCCTTTAAGGAGAGTATATCTAAATTTGTTGACAGGAGCATAGCTTGGAACAATTGAATTGCGTATCATTGCGTAAGTGTTCATCATGCTTTGGAAAAACGGCTTAGTTATTTGGAACATTTTGTCCAAAGCCGGAACCCTTCCGACATGATACATCCATTTAGGAACCCAAAACGGACTAAACAAATGGTTAGCCTTTATTACTCTTGCTGTTGCAAATCTTGCCATATCCTTAGCTCTCTCGTCCCAATCTATCCCAGGCCGATATGGGTTCCGTGTGTTATATTCTAATATAGCCGCATAAGCCTCGCTGTTTCGCAACAGAAATTCAGCAGCTTGCGTTGGTCCGAAACTAAATTTTACAAGCTTCCCGCCTTCAATATAACCTTTCCCAAAGAACGAACCAATCCCCCGCGCTGTTTCTATCAAAGCCTGTGTCATAGCGACAATATTTCTGTCCTCATCGGTCAAAGGCTCTCCATTTTCGCCGAACCGAGGTTTCCCAAATAAATAGTATTGATTGGTTTCCCTGTCGAAATGTTGTTTTATAAAAGTATCAAAGTCCATTTTGCTTCTAATGTCAGCAAAGTATTCGTATTTATGCATTCCGTATCTCTTGAGGCCATCTCCCAAAAATTTCATAAATCCTTTCAACTTTGAAGCAAGCCGTGTCCCGTTAAACATAGTCGAATCTATAAAGCCGTAATACGCATTCGAAAACATTGCAGAATGGACATTTGCTCCAAGATAATACAACGAAACAATTCCTCCTACGAAGTCGGCGGCCTTCCTCACGGCAGCGTCTATCTTGGGCGAATTAAACGTAAGCGGGGCATCAAGCTCTCGACTCAAATAATGAAGTAAATCAAAATAAGTGTTGTCGTATAAGCCGAGATATATTCGTTCATTTAAAAATCTTTGCAGATTTCGAATCTTAATTCCTCTGTCAAATCGACTTTTTGCTCCTTCGAGAAAGTTGGAAAGCATTCGGTTTGAATACTCAGCCAGTTGTTTAGCATTTTCGGGAACCCACCCTCCGTAGTTAAGGCGAGGCCGGTAAGGCAAAATAGGCTTATCTATATATTCCAAATATTTGGTAATCACTTGCACCAAATTTAATTCATCTGCCTTCTTTTGCAAAGACAAAAGCTCTTTTTTCAACGCTTTCAAAGCGGCGGGGTCCTCGATTGGTATGTCAAGAGAAGCGGCTATGTCTGGGTACAAGTCTGCAACCGATTTATACTTATCAATTGTCGCATCAATTTCTTTTATCGAACGCTTAACAAGCTCTTTGTAGGCTGCTGGGTCAGGAGATTGCGAATATTCGTGCGCTTTTTCTAAAATACTATACAAAGATTTTTTCAAGTTCGACATTTGCCACTTTGAATACATTATCTCACGAATATCCTTTTGGATAATCATTACACTAACTCGTCGTTCTGGGTCGATGTTGCCATAATAATCTATATAATTGATTTCGTATATACCGTTTTCCGGGTCGACTGGGGTTATATTTAATTTTTCCGCTAATTTTCCTTGTATCCCCTTTGTTGGATGTATGAACAAATTTTTCTTTTGCTCGGCAAGAGAATCAAATCGATAAATATAACGGAGGCCGCCGCTTTTTGCTCTGTTGCGCCATACTCCGTTTTCGTCCATTCTTGCTTCTGTAATAATAGCCATCAAAGGCTTGTCGACAACATCTTTCCCATAAGGGATATCGTGAGGTAGATAGTGAGTAATATTGTTGTCTTCGATTAACGAAATCGCATATTTGTAATTTCTGCTTTGGTCGTCTAATTCTTCTTTTTTCTTTTCAAGTCTTTTCACTAACGAAGCGATTCTTTTGTATTCTTCCGTGTGTTTGTCAACCATTTCCAAGACTTGCTTTGCATTTTGTATCTCTTTGCTTATGGTGCCAGACAAATCCCAAATCAAGTATTGTTTTTGCTTTAATTCATCAAGGCTAAATATAATATCTCCGTAAATACGAGCGATATCGGCGTAAATTTGTGCGTTAACAATTTTATTCATTGTTTTGCGGTAACTCCAATAGTTTTGCGCAATATCATCTATTTCCTCTTCCGACAAATCACGACCAAGATATCGCTTCCATATCCCCCTCTTATTCATATCGTCAATGGTTCGCTTGTATACCTTAATGACAGCGCTGTTGTCCGTGCGGCCTTCTTCTATGGAGAAAATCCGAGCCATAAGACGCCATTCATTGGGATAAAGAACTTTGACTTCGCTGATAATTCTGTCTATCTCCATATTCAAGATAAAGAACTTATTAAGCATGCTTTCTGCGCCACCTTTGCCCTTCTCCGAAAAGTAATTTTTCATCGCAATAAATTCGTCTTGCAAATCTTTGATTTTAGCAAATGCGACGTTGGATTCAGCTAAAATAGAATTAAGTAGCCTGTTCCAGGTATAGGGAAGCTTATCAAGACCTTCAGCGATTGTCGTTCGGGTAATTATTGTTGGCCCCATCCGACGGCCTGCCTCGTCAACAGCGGCCATTTTCAATACCTGCTTAGCAAACAAATCTTTTACTTTTTGTCGGAGCTCCTCGTCTACAACGTCCAATTGATTAAGCCCAGCCTCAATTGTTCTCATTGCATCGCTTTTGTATATACTTTTCGTTAACTCGCTTAAACTTTCTGCGACGTTGCGTGGCATCACAGGGGTTTTGTCTTTAAACCAATTAAGTATTCCTCCAAGTTTTTCTCTGTCTGTATATAAACTTGCTATGTCTCTTGAAATTGCAATGGAGCGGTCGATATCAGGCAAATAACCCTCGGTTGACCTAGTATCGATGATAGTATTTAAAATTTCCTCTGGGTTTGTTAAAAGGTTTTTGGTATAACCTTCTCTATGCACGACCTCTGCAAGCATTGCCATTCCCGTCTCATCGAATTCTCGCAATTCGGACAGAATGTTCCCTTGCGCTTGCGAGGGCTCGCTTCTTTCTGTGCCTTGTGCTGGTGGATTTTCGCCTTCTTGACTTTGTTGTCTTTGCGCCATTCTGATTCTTTCTCTGGTGTTGTCTTCGAGAAACCTCATCACGGAATCAAATGGCTCTAACTGGGGGAATGGGGCAGTGATACTTTCTGTCCCAGATGCCAATCTAAGGAGAAATGTTGAGTTAACAAAAAGTCTCGCCATTTCGCCAAAAAACGTATTCGTATGTCCAAGTGTTTCGAGACTAATGCTCAAAGCCTCCATTGTCATTTTGTAGTCTTTGTAATTTTCTGTTAGGTTTATTTTTTCTTTTAAAACATCGTTAATTTCCTTGGCAAATTCAAATGCCTCTTTATAAACCTTTGCGGTCTTTTGCCTCAATGGTTCTTCCACGTTATAATATCTCAAAATGACAGCGGAGGCTTGCGATGGGCTTTCTGTTTTTGCAACAGAATGCCCCCCGTGGACATAAAACCAACCTTCTGGTGTGTCCAAAAGGAATGGCATTATTTCTTCTAACCTGGCGCGATATGGGTAGTCCGAGCCTACTCTTGAACTCTCGTTCAAATGGAGTCTTTCGTAAGCCAAATTAGTCATATGAGTCAAGTACTCCAACCAAAAATTAATGGAACCAGAGGCATGCATCAATTCATGCAATATAGTTGGTATTTGGAGAAAAGGCGAAAACGACACAGACTCGATTCCAGTGCCACTAAGTCTATACAAACTATAACTAAAGGCTACCCCGTTATATTTGTATACATTGTGACCTAAGACGCCTGATATAAGCAAGCTGTCTTTTAACGTTTTTTGCACCTCTGACAATATTATTGGCTGGATGTGACTCGAAATATTGAGCAACGACCGCAAGTAGGGAGTCAAATCACGCCCTTCGAAATATTTTTCTATAATCCCTAAATAATTTATTATTCTTTTCGCATTCTCAAACGGATTTAGCCGTGGGTCGTATATATATCTGATTTGTTTTGGCGGCGACCCACCGACCACCACTTTACCAAGGTTGCCTTTTAAAAGTCTAACAGTAATATCGTATTTCTCCTCAGGGGTGACATTCTCTGGCGGTGGTATGTATGGGCCTTCTTTGACGATGACATTCCCATCAGGAGAAAGATTCGGCTCCAATATCTCTGTCCTATCGGAAAGGTAATGAATAAAATCACTTGCGTGTCGCTCTATATCGGCGATCAAATTAACGTACCTATCTTCATCGATGAAGTAAAAATTCAAATGATTGCCTCCGTCGTTGTGGATATCTTTCAGCAGATCTGCAATAGACACATCAACGTTCATTACGCTACGATATCCTGGCAAATATCTTTCGATATAACGAGCATACTCATTAGGCGCTTTTTCTTTTATTTCTTTTAACAAAAAAAGCATTTGATAATAATTGCCCAACATTGTTTCGTGAAATTCACTTTTTGGTCTATACCCACTTAAATCCAATGTGGTGCAGAGATTTAAAACTGGGTTTATTATCTCAGGGCGCGCTTCGTCCCATCTTCGTGCAGATGCGTTAAAGTATTTGCCAGCCAACTTCAAAAAACCATAAATAGATTCCAAGGAACCCGAAGATTTCCATAGCACAAACAAATCGATCAAATTTAATTTTTCCATCGCCGAAGCCAAATGGCGATAAGCATTATCAGCGTACGTGCCTGCTAGGGTATCTGAGTTTCCTCTCCACATTCTTCTCGTTGTTAGAAGTTTGCGCCCTGCTTCTGTTATTTTGTGCCCTAAATAAATATAAAGTAGTTGATTGGAAATGGCGTTAAATGTTTCTTTGTCAATGTGTCTGCGTGGCAACAACTTTTTAATTTTATCAAAAGCGATTCTCCTGAACCCATAATCCAATCCACATGCATCAACGTTAAAAAATACATTTCCCGTAATAGCTACTTTCACAAAGTCCAAATGCTGAATGATAGACATTTCTCGCTCTACGCCTATCTGGCTCCATCTTTTTTTGTCATTAATAAATCTTAAGTCCCTTAGTTTAAACACATCCATAATCTCCAGATCTTCGATTGTTAGCGCGCCTCTTCGAGGCACCTCAAAAATTCGCATTATATTGCTTTTGATTTCTCGGACAGTATCGAGATTGCTGGCATTTATGTTCCTTCGTATAAGCCTTAGATATTCTTCGTTTAAAGAAAAAGAGGGTGAGGGCGGCTCATCTCCCTTTTCTTGTTTCAAAATCATCGTATTTCTCATTGCATCCGCAACCTCGTCCGAGGTAGAATACCTTCCTTCGTTAATATTATAGTAAAGGCCATCTGTTGCGGTAAAGGTAAATTCGGAAGGTAAATATTCTATTGGGATTCTTACAATCTCGCCTTCTTCGGTGACAAGCAAGGCATTCAGCCAGTCTGGCTTTTCCACTCCGTATTTCTCTTCGATTAGCTTTTTAAGCAACTCAGCGCTTGCACGAAATTTTTGTGGGCCCTCGGATTCAGCTGTTTTTAAAATTTTACTTGCCCCGGTAATGCCATATTTTTCTTCAAGTAAACGCTTCATCAAAAGAGCCCTAGCGCTACCTGCCTCCATGTATCTTTCCGGGCTACTTATCTCTCCTAAAACAGAAGGACCTTCGAATGGAGGCAAGAAACGCCCACGCCCACCAGGGCCTTCTGGTGGAGGCAAGAAACGTCCGCGCCCACCAGGGCCTTCTGGTGGAGGCAAGAAACGTCCGCGCCCACCAGGGCCTTCTGGTGGAGGCAAGAAACGTCCATGCTCACCAGGGCCTTCTGGCGGAGGTAAGAAACGCCCGCGCCCACCAGGACCCTCAAATGGGGGCAAGAAACGCCCGCCATGGCCTTCAAACGGAGACAAGAAACGCCCACGCTCACCCCACACGCTTTCTTCTTTATACAATGCACGAAGATTTTCTTCATTAAAAGCTTTCGGCAAATTCCCATTTTTGTCGATAGCAAATCTTTTTATTGCATTAACAAAATCCTCCACGTCATAAAATTCGCTGATAAACCATTTAACATCATTGGGAATTTCTTTGATTTTCCCCTTTTTTAATTTGTTAGCATATTCGATAGCTCTTTGAGCATAAATTTGATATTCTTCGTCTATTTCATTTAAGATTTGCTCGATTTCATCGGCTCTGCTTTTTGGTTTTTCTGTTTCGGTCTTTTTCTTCGCAGATGATTTGCTTGGTGCTTCTTCTTTGAGTTGTCTTTCTATTTCTTTCAAAGTTTTTGAGTTTAAAATCTTGCGTATATCCTCTATTATTGCGGCTTTGCCTTCGATCTCTAATGCAACTTTTAATTCTTCTTGGGGTGTCAATGGACGGCCAAGTCTTTTTTCTATTTTGTATAAAAGCTCGGGCGGGAGCTTGCCTGGTTTTTCTGCTATCCCCCAAAATTTTTGAAAAGCTTTTATCAGTTGTGCGTTTGTTCGTTGCAAAGCCCGAACATCCGCCACTATCCGTTGTAGATTTGGGTTATCGCTGCTTATTACCCTTGCGACAATAGAAGGGTCGGACTCTCCTTTTAAAAGAGAAAGAACGGCGGCTTGCTCATCTGGTTTTAATTTCGAAATGTCATCAAGGAGAAATTGTCTTGCGAAACGGGCACGCTCAAATCCTTCTTTGTGTATGTTGTATTTTTTCAATTCAAGCGGAGTAAATTTCCCATATGCGTCATAAATGAAATCAGAAAGGATGTTGTCGTATTCAGACAAAATTATGCTTTTAACATCAAAAGGCGACCTCGCCTCTTCAAATATTCTTCTTATTATTTTGCTTCCAAATATCTCGTAGGGAGTTTCACGATACGTCGACATAAAATTCTCGTACGTGCCAGTTTTTTTTGCTGCCTCAAACAACGCGCTCGCTCTTTCTTCCGCTACCGTCAATATATTGCCTTTACTTCCAAGCGCTGGTTTTGTAACCGGTTTGTATTTTATTCCCCAATACTCCCTAAATTCTTCTGCTAAATTTTTGGCTGTGTTGTATCTTTCTTTGATAATCCACAAATAATCGAACAAATCGTTGTTCTTCTGAATGCTTTCGGGTATTTCGATACTTGGGTCATCCAAAAATCTCACAACAAACAGAGATTCTTGGTCGTTCAGTTTCATTTCTTTTACTTTTTGCGCAGCTTCGGAATATTGGTCGTCAAGCCCACTTCGTTTTAGATTGTTTTTCACATATCGATATTGAGCGGCTTCGAAATTGTTGAAGATAATATTAGCTACTTCTTCGGGGGTTTCGGCTAGTTCTTTTATCAAGCTAACCAAAGGCATGTCTACAAGACCTTTGCCTTCCTTATCGGTTGCTTGTATAGCGTCAAGAGAGTTTGTTTTGATAAAATCATAGAAAAATTTGGATTTTTCTTCATCTATATCAAATTTTTCTTTCTTGATTGCATTGTACATATCCGTAAGATTATCGGTTGCCTCTTGCGGCCATTCGAATATTATTTTTCGCAGTCGTTTTATATTTCTAAGGTCAAGCCCCAAAAAACCCAGTAACGCTTGTGCCTCTTCGTCAGAATTGTTTTCCAAAACCCTTCTTACTTCGTTATAAACCTCTTTAACGTCCTCTTGTGATATCGCTCTTCGGATGTTTGTTTCTGTTTCCACACTCGCCTTTGATACCCGGCGAGCCTCCATTGCTACCCTAGGATTACCACCTCCAAAAATTAAATCTGCTACTATGATTGGTACAAGGTTTGTTGCAAGATTATTAGCGAATTCGCCGAATGTCATCGGGAATTCATCTAACCTATCTTGGATTTGTTGTGTTCCTACTTGTTCAACTGTTTGAAGCGCGGTAGCAGGAATTAATGTTGATGTATTTTTTACAAAATATTTGCTCCATTCCCAAACGGGATTCCGTCCGTTTGCTATATTTTTTGCCATAGTGCCTGTGTACCTGACCCCGGCAAAACCCAAAGCCACATTGACGCCAACAGATGTTAAAACATCAGCAGCGTATTTGCCAGGGCGAATAGTTCTTTGAATTTCAGGCGCTTCTTCAACCGCTAAAGGGACCGTAGCGCCAGCCCCAGCCCCTAACAATACAGAGAAGGTGCTTGGGCTTACCAGACTCGCTGCGTATCCACCGAGCAAAGCTGTCGGAATAGCGGTTAGAAAGCCGCCTATCATCTTGCCGTAAAATTTGGCTTTTTCTTGTTTTTCTCTTTCTTCTGTCCAAGGAAAGGGGACAGGGACAGACGGACCTTCTCTTTCTCCTGTCACCAACGACCCCAGGCTTCGTGCCACCGAACTAAAAGGAACCGCTTCTTCGATAAGTGGCATTGTTGTTAGTTCCGGTGCACTTGCAAGATTTCTTCTGTCCCCATATTTTTTGCCTCGGCTAATAAATTCTTCTTTTGTAATCGGTCTTTCCCTGATACGACTGACGTGAGCATAATGGCGGGTTGGCTCGATAGGAAATTCTACATCCATTGGCTCGGTTTTTACGTAACGCAGTGGTTCATATTCCCCTTTTTTGTTAATAATGCCAACTGGGTACGGACTTACGTAATAATCGTCTTTGTCTTTGTATATTGGGAAAACATTATAACTTCCATATTCGTCGGGCTCGAGGTATGCGGTTCTTCTTTCAAGCGCTTTTTTGACATAATTTTCTGGATATTTTTTGTTTGGCTCTAATTCAAAGGCTATCGAAACATCAATTTTGGGTTTTTCTTGTGGCGGCTTGTATTCATATGCTTTTTGCTCGAAGAACGGCTTCTGTTTTGTGTACAAATTTTCAACCGAATAAGGATAAGACGGCGGTTGGTATTGTTGGTATCTTTTCTTTAACTCTTCGTCTTTTTTTCGTCGCTCCTCTATTATAGACGAAAATCCTTTTTGAGAAATTTCTTTGTAATAATCTTCGTATGTTTTAGTGTAATCTTGCCATTTTTTATACTCTTCTTCTCCCCATTCAAAAACGCCCTTGGTCCAGTCCCACAAATTCTGCCAAAAAGAAGACGACTCTTCTTCGGGGAGAAATAATTTCGGGCCCTCCTGTTCGGGAGGGTTTACGTCAACATGGTATCTCTGCTTTTCCGCTCTTAATACATACTTTTTTGCCATATTTCTTTTTCATTTTTTGTTTACTTTCTGCCCTTAATTCCCCAGTTTTTATCTTCTTGGCTTAGCCAACTATGACGTTGCCCGTTGTATATAATATTTCCGCCGTTCATTAAAATATAAGGAACCGTAAATGTTAATGCATACATTCTTGTATTACTCATTAAATCTTTAACTACTTGTATATCCGCAAACTTGTTGTCAAGCTCTCTTTTGTTAACAATTCTTTCGTAAGCATTGTAAGCTCCCCCAAACTTTTCCACAAAATCCCAAAAACTTTTGTACTGTTTCCCAAGAGAGGTAGATTGAAATCTTTTTTCGATTACTTTTATATCATGTTTTGCCCCAGAATCCAATGTTTCGTTTTTAGGGAATCCATGTCCCTGTTTCATTGCAAGCAGAGCCGAGTACCCTATGTCAAATGCGTATGTGCCTCTGTTAAAATTAAGCAATGCTTCTCCCAGAGACTTTCTTATTACCTCCCGTGTTTGGGGGCTCCATTCTTTGTAACCAGATTTATCTAAATCTATGTCAAATAGCAGAACGGTGTCGCCTGACGCATTCTTACCAATACTAACCTTCGCCACATCAGATCTTCCAAAAGCATTGTTTATCGCTTTTTGAAGTTCCTCTAAGTTGTAGGCGCCATGTTTGCTTTTTACAAAATAATCCTTCATTTTATTGTATGGGACATCTCCGAACACATTGTAGCCTGGTAATCTTTCTTTAAAGTTGTTCGCGGTAATTAAGTTTGTGACGTCTCCAATATTATGTGTGGACGCTTCCCCATTGTTGCCAAAAAATTGCATCAACCCACTATTCGACAACGCGCCTACTCCTTTGTCTTCGTCTTGCTGAGACCTGCCATAATAGCCTCCACTCCGAGGCGGCGGACTGCTTGGTGTGTTTGGTGGAGTTTGTGTCCCAAGTTTTTCTATGCCCTCGGGGATAATTTGCGGGAACGCTCTGAACTCTGGCGGTTGTTGCACGGGCGGAGGCTTTAATGTATATGTTGGCATTATACCAACTTTGTTTAACCCAGTCCCCCCAAGTCCTTTTTGACTAACAAACCAGGCTTCGGGGCTAAAATCTTTTTCGTTGGGGTTCAAGTAATCGATTCCTGTTTTTACGTAGACATTCCAACGATGTAAATTTTTGTTTAAATCGTCTACATATTTTAGTTGTTGCGCATAATTCCCACCAGAAATAGCCATCAAATAATCGTTGTAGCCCTTGATGGTATCGATGATATCTTGATTCATTCTCCCGAATTTGGTCTGAATTTGCGCCTGTGCCCCAACAAAAGGAATTTGGAACAGAGGCCCCGCTTTTTCCATTAACTCTTTTAGCTTCGGGTCTTGTATGTCTTTTATTTTCTCTGGCCAAACCTTCCCTATTTCTTCCGCCTTTTTTCTTGCTTCGTCGAATTTATTCTCTTGGACTAATTTGTAATATTCATCTAAAAATTTCAGCAGTTCATCATAATTCTGATTTCCGGTTGACGGTGGATTCTGTTTTGGGTCAGGGGAAGGTGTTGTTGGTTGTGTTGGATTTGCTCCTGGTTGTTGCTTTTTATCTTTGTCGTTTGGTGGCATTTCTTACCTCCATTATACATAGGAATCAAAAGGTCCGACAGGCACATTCATTAATCTTCGCATCAAAAAATCTCGAAGACTATACGAATCCCGATTTAACACAAGCTCCGGCTCAGGTGGGGGTATAGGCACGTCGATTTGTCTTTCCTTGTTCAATAATTTCTCCCAAAGCATTCTGTTCAAAGGCTCAAACAGTGGCAAGTTTGGGAAGAAGGGAGGCAAATTAGGATAACTAATTTTTGCTTGTTCGGGCGGCGTTTGTTGTTCGGGCGGCGTTTGTTGTTCGGGCGGCGTTTGTTGTTCGGGCGGCGTTTG
>FWPV01005832.1_pt1 | contig 24236 bp, 13 predicted proteins | sample 2228371 | NCBI WGS metagenome assembly FWPV01 (sample SAMEA103939776, study PRJEB20133) | metagenome | reverse complement strand
TATAAGCCATTTTCCCGAATTCAATATGTGCATAATTTTGCACAAATCCACCCTTCCTTCCCACTGTTATTGCAAGGATTCGCCTGCGGCGGTTAAAGGCGACCTAAAAAGCAAGGGGGCAAAACGCCCCCTTGCTTTTGAAGAGGTCTGTTTTTCAGTTGCTCACCACTACCCTTGCGGTCTCTTTCCCCGCCTTGAGGATATAAACCCCAGGCCGGGCAACCGGAATCAGGTTTGTGCCCTTATTAACCGGGAAGTTTCCCACCGCCCTGCCGGTGGCGTCAAACACCGATACTCGGGCATCCGCAGGCGACTGGACTGGGATGGCGTGCCGGCAGGGGTTGGATAAAATCCGAAGCGCACTCTTCTCGGATGTTACCCTTCTCCCTTCGGCAATCCCGACGAACTCTTTCTGCTTGAGAATCGTGCCTACCGAGCCAACCGCATAACCGATAAACCACTCTCCTTCAGCAACCGGTGGCACAAACCATACCCCGCGTAAATCATTAGTGGTTCCGCTTGTCTGAGGAAACCACATCGGTCTGCCGTCATTATAGAATATATTCCCTTGAGCGCCAACAACATACGCCCGATTCATATCCCTGGGTATTGAGACTGCGTAGTAGATTAGGTCTTCAGGGAGTTGCGCCCTTGTCCAGGTTCTGCCGGTATCCAGCGTCGCATAGACAAAAGAGTCGCCACAGATGTAGCCGGTTGCCGGGTTCTCTGGAGCAAAACAGATGCCGGTCCAGTTCGGGGACGCACCCGGGCTGAGCAACTCAAAACTGCTACCGCCGTTAAGCGTCCTGGCGATAAAGCCGTTAACTCCTGTTATATAACCGATTTCCTCAGTTGGAAAGTGGACCCTTTTCCCCATCGCCATCGGCCAGTCGTCCAAGTTATATTTAACCCAGCTCTGCCCGCCATTAGTAGTTTTGAAAACCCTGGTGCCACCGTTCCTTCGGCAACCGACAATATAGCCAACATCAGCGCTGGGAAAGTGAACATCACCAAGGTCAAGGGTCTCAGGAGCAGCACCGATATCTACTGTCGTCCAGTTCGCACCACCATCGGTTGTCTTGCGGACAGTGTTGAATCCGGCAACGACAAATCCGGTATTGTCGTCTGTAAACCAAACCGAGTTCCAGGTCATAAACCCACCCGGTGGTGCCACATCAACCCACTCCTCGCCACCGTTGGTAGTCTTCAGGATGGTATTCATCATCCCGACCGCATAACCCACCGTCTCGTCCTCGGGGAAGTGAACCGCAAACAGGTCATTTGTCGTTCCCGAGTTCTGGGCAACCCAGTCGGCAAACAGAAAACCGCCCGGTACCAGAAGCAGGGTGAGCACAACTGCACAGACTCGCCTTTTTAGAACCATTCTGCCTCCTTTTTAACGCTTCTCTTTGGCGCCACCCTCTTCCCAAAATATTCGCACTTCAAACCTGAGGAACGGGTGGCGTCTAACATTGCGGTAAATATAACCAACAATTTCCATCTGTCAACATTTCCCGCTCTTTTTTATTATTCCAGTTCCTCCTGCTAAGGAGATTGCCACGCCCCTTCAGAGCTCGCAATGACAAAAGGAGGCAAGGGGCTCGGAATGACGAAGGGGGAGGGGGCTCGGAATGACAAAAAGGCGCAGGGCTAAAATAAAAGGGGGGCGAATATTCGCCCCCCTTTCACTCTTCAGTCGCCGGCTACCGGACGATGAGTTTCTGACTGGCGCTCTGTCCGGCGCTTGAGAACTTCACCAGATAGACACCAGCCGAGAGCTGCCGCAAATCCAGGCTCCTGGTGCCGGTCCCAGATGCAACAAAGGAGAAGTGGGCGACACTTCTACCAGTTACATCATAGACCGTCAAGGTCGCCTCGCCGGTCTGCGGCACACTGTAACTCAACATACCGTAGCCCTTGACCAGCGGATTCGGTGCCAGGGTGAATCCAAACCTCGTGGCGTTGACCTTCTCCGCCATCACGCCAGAACGCTCGGGCTGGAACCCAGCCAGTAGCGTCGGCGTGGAGTCAACATACCGCCAGAACTCAGCGGTCTTGTTGCCCTTCAGGAAGAAGAAGACCCAACCGCCATAGGAGACGATGTCACCACCGGACTTCACCCGCTTTCTCCTGCCAGCCGCCCCAATGTCGGGCATCGGTGGGAGTTCATACCAGGATTTATCGCCAGTGTAGAAGCGCCACAACTCGCAGGTGTTGTTGCCCTTGAGCGCATAGATGTAGCCCTGATAAGATGCTGCAGCACCGCCGTCACCGGTCTTCTTGGTCTTGCCGGTTCTCAGGCTCGGCCGAGGCATACCCGAAGGCAGTGGTGCACCCCAGGCACCAGCGGTGATGTCAAAGGGGTAGAGCTCCTGATACTTCGCCTTGTGGGCATAGATGGTGTTCTCACCGTCATACGCCAGCCAGGAGCCTTTGTCCCACTTCGCCTTGAGCCCGGTCGGCGCATCTGGTAGCCCTTCCCACATCATCGTTGATGTGTTGAAGCGCATAAAGTCGCACCTGTATCCCTTCAACAGGTAGACATAGCCAACATCACCAATCACCACATAGGCGAGGTCAGTGCCACCCTTGACCCGCTTGCCGCTGGTTCCCGCCGGCACATCCTGCAACTGCTCCCACTTGTTCTCAGCGATTGAGTAGCGCCAGAAGCCCGAGGTGTTGTTGCCCTTGGTCGCATAGATGTAGCCATTGCCATAGCAGCCAACCGCACCCTTGGCCGGGAGTTTGCCTTCCATCCCCGATGGCCAAGGCGCACAAGCGGTCCACTCGTCGGTCTCAGGATTGTAGACATAGAAGTCGCCGGACTTGTAGCCCCGCGCCGCATAGATGAGCAGGTTGTCATAGTCCATCGCCAACCAGCCACCATCCTTCACCGGACCAGGGATTGACTTCATCTCCTTCCAGCCCAGTTCCGGGGTATAGGTGGAGACGAGGAAGCCCATGGTCTTGACATTGTTTCCAAGGTCAAGGTCGGCGAGGTCTACTGAGCACTTCGCGGTGTGAGGACCGATGTTCCTCGGTCCAAGCCAGTCCGGGAAGGAGAAGATTTCTTCCGCACCAGGAGCGAGCGAACCGGGGACACTATCGAGGTAAACCAGCGCATCGGTCATATCGTGGATTGTGAAGTAGGCGGTGAATGGCACCTCAATATCGCCGAAGTTCTTGATTCGCGCCTTCGGGGTTACCGGGTTGTACGGGTCAACGGTGCCTGCCGGTGAGAGAATCGCGGTGACACCGATATCGGGCTCTCCAACAATCACCGGAACCAGGTGCTCGTCGTTGTCTGGGAACATATCAAGGTCCCACTGATACCACGCCTTCGCCTCATAGATGCCATTGGAAGCAACCCAGGGCATAAAGGAGAAGGTCTGATAGCCACCAACCGGAATCGGCGTGAAGCCGGAAATCTTGAAGTCGGAGTAGTCGGGCGGAATCTGGACATCAATCCGCTGTGGATATGCCGGGACATTGCCGAGGTTGGTCAGTTTCACCGTCACCGGAATACTGCCCGCCGGCTCAATCGGCTGAGGTCGCACAATCGTAACCTGCACATCGCGGTAGCGGATGAAGAGCGACTGGTCACAGGTGTCGTTCTCATAACCCTTGTCATACAAAAGCGTAGTGTAGGCATAGAAGTGGTACTTGCCCGGCTTGGCGTTCCAGCTCGTGCCTAATGGGATGTTCTTGGTTTCGCCGGCATTGATTGGACCGGTGTTGCCCTCCCAGGAGAAGAGCGTCTCACCAGGGGTGTAGCCAGTGCCACCCTCATCGTGGATGAACCAGACCTTGTAGCCAATACCGTTGGGACGGGGCACAAGACCGGCATTCCTGATTTTAACCATAAAGTCAATCACCGTGTTGGAGTCAAGCGTGTCCGGGAACGGGAAGCCCGCAAGTTCGGCATCAATCAGCCTGCCGGCATAAGCCGCCTCAGGGCTCATATCCACATGGTAGCCAGCATAACCCCTAACCGTATACCAGGTATTGCCGGTGTAAGAGGGATGGCGACACCAGGCGTCGTTGTCGTCAATCGGCTCGTTGTAGTCCATTCCGCAATACGGATAGGAAGGAGAGACGCTCAACTGTTGGTAGGAGCAGACCACCGGTGAGTCCGGACAGACACACTCCAAATCAAAGACATTACGCTGGATTGAAGGCCAGTAGGCAGAGATGACATTACAATCCAGACTTGCCACCGGGTCGGACTTTGGATTTCCCGCATTCGGTGCTGAACCCTGCCAGCCATAAATATGCATCCGCGCCGCATAGCTGTAGGTGCCCCAACCCGAAATCCAGACCCCAACCTGCTTGATGCCCAAACCCGGGAATGGGGTCTGGCGGAAAGCGGCTGCCCACTCGCCATTGGCACTAACCCAGGAGATGGCATTCTCAAAACCGCCGTCGTGGTTGACCATCCAGACTGAACCCCACTCGGTAACCTTGTGAGTCATCACCATCGCATCGTTTGACGGCATCTGGTCGCCAAAAAGTTCGGTGCGCATCGTGTCAACATAGAAATGCTCCTCCAGCGGGGTGGGTAGAAACGGCGTGAAGTAGACTGTGCACTTTTCCATCGGGTTCAATGGACCAACCGTCTGGACCTCGTCATAAGCGATTGAGTGAGTAAGGGTGTCCCACATTCGGCAGCGGACCGGAATAGAGGGTTGTGGGTTGGTGCCGTAGTTGGTAACCTCGCAAATCGGATAGAGGGTGTCGCCCCAAGCCCAGTAGGGCTTAGCCGGCGGGGAGATGATTTTTGTCACCGCAACATCGTTTGCCAAAACCAGGTCACCGGTTACCTGAACATTGTCAACCATCCAGTAGTTGATGTTGTAGATGTAGCCATAGCCACGCCAGCGAATCCGGACATTGGGTTGACCGGTCGCCCAGGTGAGGTTGAAACTTTCGTTTCCCGGACCATAACTTGACGAGCCGTAGTCTCTGATGACATAGGGCCAGGTTGAACCGCCATCGGTTGAACCCCAAATCTTCCAGTCATAACCGCCACCATAGTAAGAAGCATAGGTCCAGCAGTTGAGTTTGACATTGTAATAAGTTCCGCAGTTAATAACCGGCGACATCAGGATGTCTTCACCGGTGTCATAGGGGTACCAGTAAATCCAGGCGCGATAAGAAGCGGAATAATAATACCGGCTCCAGTCGTTATAGTTCCAGACGCCATCACCGCCGTTGGCGATGATTGTCCAGCCTGGAGGTGGGTTGTTGCCATAAGGACCCCAGGCGCCATCAAAGTTTTCGGAAAGGAGGACATCATCAGCGTCCACTTCGGGCATTGGTGGAGTCTCAAACTTCACATCTTCCGGATGAAGCCGAACACCCGGTTGTGGTTGAACGGTAACTGTGCCTTGCGACGCCCAGCCTATCCCCAGAATCAGGATTAGGCTGAGAACCGTTGCTACTGTTTTGTTATGCATTTAAGCCTCCCTTTGGGGTGGTCTTTTTTAAAAATTTATTCACCCCACACCTCCACTGGCTCCACCCCATCAGCCAATTGAGGTGGAGGGAAAAACACTCTTACAACCTAAATAAGTATAACATAAAAATCCTCTTTGTCAAGCAAAATGTGGTCCTTGTTTTTACTCCTTGGTTTGATGATATCAACAGGGAAGTGGCTGATTATACTAAAAAATATAAAATTTAGTGGGGCGATTTTCGTTATAAACGATTGATTAACCGTTTGTTATATAAAATAGCCTCAATACTCCTCCCCCGCTCCCCCAGCCCCTACCCTGATTACCTCGCCTTTTCTCTCCATCTTTATTTTTCTTGCCCTTTTTCTTACCGCTTCACTCGCCCGCTCTCTTTCTACTTCTCTGCCCCCTTCCCTTTCTCTCCCACTTTCCGTTTAACCCTCTCCTTCCCTGGTCATTCTCCTTTCCCGCTTCATTACCATTTTCCTCATTACTTTCCTTCAGGTCTTACCTTTTGCTATCTGGAGCGAAAACTAATGAGCGAAGCCTATCCCGAGAGCGGGTCACAAATGAGCCCCGGCTTCACGCAGGAAGGCAAAAGGTTAGGGTGCGGATTTTATCGCTACATAGACATTACTTTCAATTTTATCAAGGTAGCGGCGCAGGCGTTCGGCAAACCGCTCCTGATAAAGGAAGTTCCGAATCGCATCTTGCATCTCAAGAAAGGTTAGCGTTCGGGGTTCTTCCTTTGCCAGGAGTTTAATAATATGAAATCCGTGTTCAGAAAGAATCGGGTCGCTTATCTGACCGGAGTCCATCTCCGCCAGTACCCGGTCAAAAGGCGGGGTTAACCCTTCAAGTAAAAACTCTCCCAGGTAACCACCCGATTCCTTGGTTTGAGGGTCTGAGGAGTAAAGTTTTGCCAGCGAGTCAAAGGGAACAGTTTGAGATTTATTTTTTACCAACAGGGCGGTATGGCGTGCCCGGAGGGTGTCAGCCCGGGTCGTTTTCACCGAGAAAAAGATGCTCCGAAAGCGGACCCTACCGCTACCATCCCGCCCTTCCAATTTGATGATGATATAACCGTCTCTAACCCGAAAAGGCGGAGAGATTTGACCCGGCTTAAGTTGACCAAGAACCGCAACCAATTCTGGAGGAATTTCGGTTTCTTTTCTAAGACCCCAATCGCCCCCTTTATTTTTTGTTTTCAAATCATCAGAAAAGGAGCGAGCCAAAGTAGCAAAATCTCCCCCTCTTGATAAAAGGTCAATAACCTCCCAAGCCCGAGCACGCACCGCCGCTTCAACCGATTCGGAGGGGGTAATTGGTATGAGAATATGCGCCAGTGCTACCCGACCCGGCACCCGGGCGATTGAATCTTTATGCTCCTGATAAAAGCGCTCCGCTTCTACCGGGGTAATATAAATTGAGGTTAACCCCGCTTTTTCTAAGAGTCGTCGGGCTAAAAGGTTCTTACGGACCTCTTCAGCAAGCCGTTCATTCAAGACCTTTTCCGAGAGCCCCTCCTCTTTAAGCGCCGACTCAAACTCCTTCTCGGATTCAAATCGCTCCTTTATTGCGGCAATGTTTTCCTCCACCATGCTTGCCACCTCTTCCCGGGAAACCTCAATTGACTCCCGAACCGCCTGCCCCTGCAAAAGTGCTTCGTCAATCAATCGGCGCAGGGCATCCTTTCTCAAAATTGAGTCTGGCGTCAGGGTATCTCCAGTGGACAACCGAAGAAAAGTAAGGAGCTGTTGGACTTCGCTTTCCAGAATCACCTTTTCTTCTACTACCACGGCAATCTGGTCCGCAATTTTTGCGAGACAAAGGGATAAAGGGGTAAATAAAAGCCAAAAGGCAAAAGGCAAAAGGCAGAATGAAGAAAGGGCTCTTTTTGCCATCTATCGCCTCGGGTAGGACTCTGGTTTTAATGTCACCTTTGCCTTTTCGCGCAGGCTGTTTAAAAGGCTGTCAATTACTATTTGCCGTTTTTCGGTCTTAAGTGCTTCTGAAATATAAAGCTGGGTTATTTCATTAAATGAGGGGCTGTCGGTGATGCGTTTTTTCTCAACCACCTTCACCAACTGGTAGCCGACGGGCGTGGAGAGAACCTTTGAGACTTCGCCCGGTTTGAGTTCAAACACCGCCTCCTCATCAGCGAGGCGCCACCCTAAGGACATCCCGATACCACGGGTAGGATAACCGGGAATCGTGATTACGGAAGTGTCCAATGAGCGCGCTCGGGCCAGTTTGATAAAGTCGGCGCCCGATTTTATCTCCGCCAGCGTCTGTTCCGCCAAAATTGAGTCCGGTAGAACCATAAGGTTGAGCTTTAAACCCCAGGTGAACTGGTCTTTATGTTTGGAAAAGTAGGCGGTTACCTCGCTAAGAGTTGGCTGAACTGTTTCGGTAATCTGGTCAATAATTTCCTGCGCTAGGAACATCCTTTCCACCCAGGCAAGCCCGGATGCGACCCTCTCGTCCTTAAGTAGCCCACGGCGCACCGCCTCTTCGGCTAAAAGGGAGACCGAAACCATCCGGTCAAGGATTTTCGGCAGGTTGGTTATAGAGACCTCTACCCGGAGTTGCTCGGCGGCGTAGTCAACCTGAGGCGCAGTAATATTCTCCCGGTTTACCCTGCCGATAGAAGTTCCCCTGGGTTGATGAAGTCCGCCGGGTTTTTGGTTACAACTCAGGATTAGAAAAGCGATGATTATAATTCTCTTCACTTTTGCTCCTTTTTTGATGATAATTTCGCCACCAGGCTTTTCATCACCTTTTGATTGATGGTAATTTTTGCCTGGGAGCGTAGCTGGGCTAAAAGCTCATCCACCCCGGCTTTTTTGCGTTCAGTAATAATGGTGTTTCGGATAAGGGGGGCAACCGCGCTGAAATTCTTTTCTGGATATCGCTCCTGATGGGTCTGGTAATAGTTCATAACCTCGGAATCGGTAACGACTATTTTACTATAAACCAGCCGGTTGAGGAGAGTATCATAAAGTAACAGCCGCCGTAGTTGGTTGAGCTGTTCCTGGACCCTCGGGGCTTTATCCAAACCGAGGTTAAGGCCATCCTCAAACATTAAATCATCCTCAATCGCCCGTTTTATCGCATAAGTCCGGATGGTGGTGTCCAGCCCGGGAGGGAAACGCCGGGCAATGTCAAGCAATCTGCCAACTTTGACATATTTTTTATTATCCCGGACCGCTACCCAAATCTCCTTTTCCGCTGGGGTAACGGAGTCAGCCGGTTTATGAAATACCGCCAGACCGGCAGGGTTATAAACCAAACGCGCTCGGAGCTTTTGAACATAACCCTGTGCCGCCTGGCGCCGCCGAAACAGTTTTATCTGTTCCTTTAATTGCTGTTTTGCCTCCAAGAAAGGTGGTAATGGTGGTGTTGTCGGACGGCGGTCAAGAAGGAGCACAATTTGATAACTGGAGTCAAAGAAGACCGGTTTCGTCCACTCGCCCGGTTTAAGGGCGATTATCGCACTTCGCAACGGCTCTTCAATATAATATTCGGGAATGTAACCGAGGTCACCGCCCATCCTCTGACTGGGATGAATTGAGTAACGGAGGGCAAGGGTTTCAAACACCGCCCCTTGAGTTAGCTCCTGATAGAGCCGTTGGGCGGTAGTCTCTTCCCTAACTGACAAAACCCGACAGCGGACCTCCTCCCCTAAGAGCTGATAGGCATTTTTCAGCTCCTGTTCCGTGACCGGTTGGCTCTTTTCTGCGACCCAAGCAAAAAGTTCGTAAATTACCAACCCCTTCTTTTGTAGTTCTAATGGATAAGCGATACAGGAGTCCAGCCCCAGCCTTTCCGCCTCCTGAACCAAGAGTTCTTGGTTTATTAGCTCCTCAAGACATTCCCGCACGAGCGTGGTCTCTTTCCCGGGCTCAATTTGCTGAGGGAGACGGCGGGTCAACTCTTCTTGTGAAATCGGCACCCGATTTACCCAGGCAACCGGCTTTGAACTCCGGGCGCAGAAGGGGAGAATTAGATGTACCAAAAAACTAAAGACCAAAAGGGAGATAAACCTCATACCGCGCATAAATCCTGAACAATAGATGTTGATTTTGTTTAGAGTTTCTCATAATTTAACAATATCGGCGGGTATCACCAAGTCAACTATTACCCTCCGGTTTTTCTTTTTTGTCATTGCGAGCGAAGCGAAGCAATCTAATTTCGGGGAAGTTCCCTCGCTCCACTCGGGACGGAGCCTCGCTTTGCCCGGAAATAGCGGACGCCTCTAAACGAGGCGCCCGCTATTAGAGTGTTGTTTTTATTTTTTCCCCGTGTTATAGAGGTCCTTCTGCCATTTCGGCCAAGGGGCGGTTTCGTCTAATGTCTTGTCCGGTTCACCGAGGACACAGTACATATAACTGGAACCCACCACGATAATATTGCCGGTAGGACCGATTGTTAGAGCGGGGGTTACCAATAACTCGGCAACTCTCCTTGGTCTACGGAAGCGCATAACCCCTTCAACCTGCTCCAGGCAATGGGCCGACCAGATGAGATTCCCGGTGCTCTGCTCTGCAGCATATAGGACCTCGTCATCGTCCATAAAATAAATATAGCCGTTTTTGGCAAGGAGCGGCGAGCCGATAAGACGGGGGGTCCTTAATTGGTGAACCGGTTTATCATAAATAATATTGCCATTATCGGGGCTCAGTGCGATTAGCCTCCCGAGGCCGGTCGTCACAAACAGCCTTGAACCAAGCACCATTCCACCGACATCACCTGTCCTTATTCCCCATTTAAGAACCCCATCTTCGCTCACCGCATACACATACCCGGAATCATCGGCAAGGTAAGCGGTGCCATCGTCGCCAATGATAGGAGGATATAGTGGGACATTGTAATTTAATGTGCATCCCCAAATAGGGCTTGAGAGGTCGTAGGGCATTTTATAAAGAACGCCGTTGTCAAGCGCACACAGAATATTGCCCCAACGGTCAATCACCGGTGCTTCCATCCCCGCAGGAAGTTTATAGGCGGCAACTCGCTCGCAGGTACTGCCCATATCTTTAAGCCAGAAGAGGCTTTCACTTGAGGCGATGTAAATGTTTATATCATTTATTGCTGGTGTTCCGAGGTCAAAAGTGTCAATCTGGCAACTCCAATCTTTGCCGAAATCCAGAGCTCTTAGGGCGTGAAGCCAGCCGTTCTCCTCCGATATAATAATATGACCCTTGGCTTGGCAATATGCTGGGTGTCCGGTAAAGTCCCCCAAGGAGTCGTTTGCCTGGACTTTCATTTTTTCTGTCCCCCGTGAGTAACTTACGCCGTAAAACCAGCTATCATAGCAATAGGTGCAAATTATAGTATCTCCAGGAGTTACCACAACCGGGGTGGCAACCGGGGCATCCTCTTCATCCGTAATGAATGCCCACCGAACCTTGCCGGCGGTTCCAACAGTAATTTGGACCGACTCCGGCTCACTCTCAGTCCGCTTCCAATCCCGCGCCTTAACCTTAATCCAGAAAGTTCCCGCTTTGGAATATTTGTGGCTGTAGGTAAGGGTTTCGCCTGAGGCGACAAGCGTATCCAGCCATACTTTCTTGCCGTCGCCAAAATCAAAGTAGAAGGTAATTGAGTCGTTTTCTGGGTCAACCGCACTCACATAGTATGTCTCCCAGACATCTTTTGCGGTTGCTGTTGGGGCATATATCCAGATGCTTTCTGGTGGGCTGTTGGGGAGAACGCGGATTTTCTTCTCTTTGGAGAATTCCGAGATCTGCGCCTGATTCTCTTCTAAGAATGCCGCGACCTTGAAATTAAAGGTGCCCAACTCGGTCCATTTCGGGTAGATAAAGACGGTATCGCCACTGGGGAGCACATCCGAGGTATCCATTTTGCCATCAGACTGCCCTAAATCAGTTATATAGCGAATATCTTTATTCTTCGGCGCGGTAGTCCAAACTTTTATCGGGGTTGTCGCCTTAAACCAAGTTGAATCCGGGGCAAAAACGATTACCGGGGTCTTGGGAGGACCACTGCCGCACTTTAACCCGAGTGAAATCAGTGTCGCGGCGAGCACAGTTATGATAAGAAAGGCTTTCTTGTTCATAATTACCTTCCTTGTAATGAGGGTATTACTTTACTACCACCGGACCATGAAAATACCCAACCTCCGGGTATCGGCAGAATCCGCCATTCCCATCTTCAAAATAGAAATAGTAGTTGTGATATGCTCCAAGATACAGCCGGGTTCGGTAGCGATAAACTCCGCTTGAAGGCTTGCCACCGACGAGTTTCATCTGATGGGGCTTACCATTAATGTAAACCTCAGCCCGAGCCGGCGGGTTACAATCTGGGTCCAGATACTCCACATAATAGGTGTAAACCGTCGTGGGGGTGCCAGCAGCAGGTTCAACCTTGTTGCCTCTCAGTTGAGGTGGTAAGTTTCCTTTTTCCTCTACGCTTGGCACATAGAGAACACCCTGTTGCGGGTGGAGGACACAGGCGCCACAATCATCAATCCCAACAAAGTAATAGGCATGAGGACCCGGAGATAGTTTTGTCTTATAGAGATATATCCCATTTGCGGGTGAGCCTAAATGGAGAGTCATATCGGACGGAATCCCGTCAATAACTACCCTCACCGCTTTTGGTTTTTGCCCATCCTTGTCTAAGTAATTAAGAGAAAATGTAAAGACCCCTTCACCAGTAACATAATCCTCGTGATAGCCACCATTGGTAAGAATCGGGAGCCGATTGTAAACTTTTTTCCCAACACCAACAAAAGGTCCGGGTTTAGCACTAATCCGAGGGAATCGCTCTGATGCTCCGCGGATGTCCTCCGCATAAAAAAAGTGGGTGTGTTCTCCTACTGGTAGAGTAAGGCGCGTCCGATAAATTCCGGCTGCGGGTTTACCTTTAACCAGCCGCATTGGGTAGGCGACGCCGTTGACATAGACCTCAACCTTTGCCGGTGGGTCATTCTCCGGGTCGGAGTAGCGCACCTCGGCAATGTACACACTCTTCGCACCACCCTGAATCGGTGTTATCTTTGCTCCACACAGACAGGGGCTATGGTTTACCTCTGCGGCAAGAACGGGCAGGGTAAACAGCACTCCGAATATAACAAACGAAGCTGCTAAAGCAATCTGCTTTTTACGCATTCTTCCTCCTTTTAGTCTTGCAGCTTTTCAAATTAAATAAATTTTAAGAAGTTTAATTTCTATGTCAAGAATTCCCAGGGACGGCAGAAACAAGAAGTGGGATATGGGTGAAGATAAGAAAGGGCTTAACCACCTTTTCGGGATAAAGTTCTTGAACGGCGCGGGTGTAGTAACTGAGCTGTCCGGAGTAGTAGTCCGCTTTCAGCCGGGGTATTTCGCTCCTCTTTACCGGGAAGGTTTTGTAATCATAAATGCGGACTTCCGCAGGGGTTACAATCAAACGGTCAATCCTGCCCGTCCAGATGGTTTTTGTGTCATTAAACATTATCGGGAGTTCGGCAAAAGAGTTCTCTTGGGGTTTGATTATCTCCCAGATTGAGGAGTGAAGTAGCCGCTGGATTTGACGAGTGATTTCTTTCCGGCAGCGCTCTTGCCGGTCCTTGGGGATGTGGTTGATTCTAAATAGCCGGGGGAGCTCTTCTTCCCAGCGGAGAGGCTGGACTCTTCCGGATGAGAAAAGGTAGAGTAACTGGTGAATTACCTCACCTAAGGCGATATATTCGCCCCGGGCGCGGTGGCGGTCTTGAGGGGTGTAGCGGGTTATTGAACGGACTAAAGGGGTAGCGGTTGGGCTCACCGGCGCTCTTTTTATTATTGGCGGTTTTTCTTCCTTCATTTCCGCTGGGAGGGTAATTTCAGGAATTTCGGTTGAGGGATAGCAAAACAGATTTGGGATTTTCGTTTTCACTTCAAAGTGGTCCTCCACAAGTTGAAGTCCAAGGTGCTCAACCAGCCAGTCTAACTTGGTCGCCTCTTTCCTCGGCACACTCCAGACCCCGGAAAGGAACAGGGCGTCGCAAGCGCGGGTGCAGGCGACATAAAAGATGCGCTTCTCCTCCTCTAACTCCTTTTTCTCATACTGGGTGTGCAGCTCACTCTCCTTGCGGGCGTTCTTATCGGAGATGTAGGACAAGACCACCTCCTCGGGAGCAACCTCCTCAATCAACAGCTCCTCACCCTTCCCCCTCTTCAATCGGAGCGGTTCGTGCAGTCCAGGGTGAAAGACAATCGGAAACTGGAGTCCTTTGGCTGAGTGAACGGTCATAACCTGCACCGCATTCAGACCTTCGGTTGGCACATCCGCCTTCGGTTCATCACTACCCGGCTTTTCTAAAAAGTTTTTGATGCGGAGGGGATGATTACCCTCGACCTCTTTTTCTTGGATTAACTGGAGAAACTTTTTGACCTGTGCCTCTCGTTGCGGCTCCCAAAATACCTGCCAGGCTTTGGTTTCGGTTAAAATCCGGTCAAGGATTAAGTGGAGCGGCTGGTAATGAACTTGGTTGAGCGCCGAAGAGAGGAGGGTCAGGGCATTTTGCATTTCAGTTGTGGTGTCGGGTGTAAGGCGCTGGGCGGTGAGCCGTTGCCACAGGGTATCGCCTTTGCCCGCGGTGGCAACGAGGAAAAGCTCCCTCTCCGGAATGTTAAACAGTGGTCCGCGGAGGGTGAGGTAAAGGGCGGTATCGTCAGCCGGGTCAACGAGAAAGGAGAGGAGGGCGGTGAGATAACGAACCTCCTTTTCTTCATAAAAACCGGTGCCACCAACAACGAGGAAGGGGATGTTTGCCTGGCGCAGGGCTTGTTCAATCGCCGGTAGTTGCGAACGGGCGCGGATGAGGATGGCGATGTCTTTGTATTCGCACCTGCGGGGGGTTTCGGTTTGGTCCGCCTGGCGGTCAAAGACTTGATAACCTTGGGTAATTAGGGACTGGATTCGGCGGGCGACATTAAAACCATCGCGGCGGCGGAGTTCGCTGAGTGGGCCTTCAAATCGGTCAAGGATAATCTCAACCCTTCCCGGGTTCTCATTTTTTCGCTCCTTCTGGAAGGGCAAATAACGGGTCTGCCAGAGAGGGGCGTCCCCTGAAGTGGACATCAACTTTCCAAATAGGGTGTTACAAAAGTCAATTATCGCGGACAAGGAGCGGTAGTTTGCTTTCAAAGATACGGTCTCTACCCCACAGCCTTCTGCGCTACTTTGCCCGGGGGGTGGGGGACCGAGCCATTTCTGAAAGGCGGTGGCGGCATTTTTGAAAACTTCCACTTTGGCTCCCCGAAAGAGATAGATTGACTGCTTCTCATCGCCAACGATGAAAACGCTGGGCTGCTTATTGAGTTCGGACTTAACCCCCTGACCGGCGCGCCACTCTTCGGTTAGTTTCCAGATTATCCCCCACTGGAGGAAACTGGTGTCTTGAAACTCGTCGATAAGGATGTGGTCGGTGTGTTCGTCAAAGGCGTAAAGGATGTTTTGCCACTCGGGGTGTTGGTGTAAAAGTTGCAGGGCGAGGAGCTCCATGTCCTCGTAGTCAATCTCACCCCGTTCTTGTTTTGCCTGGTTGTAGGATTTAAGGAACTCTCGGAAGAGTTCAAACTGGTGCTGAAAGAGATAGCGGTCATAGGCGGTATAAATCTGATTGCGGTAATGGCTCATCCTCTCGGCCCAATCCCGCTCCTCTTCAGTAAAACCCTGCTTCCGCGGGGTGCCACTTTTGGTTAAAAATGACGATTCATCCTCCTCCCTTAGGAGCCGGTATACCTGCTTAACCATCTCCTCGTCAAATCGGTCAGGAAAGAGCTCTTTTGTCATCGTGAGCGAGCGGGGCAATTTCATCCTCCTCAACTCACAGGCCAACTCCTTCAGTTCACCAAGATTTGGGGGTCCCATTCGTCCGCGGCTGAGGGCGGTGCGGTGGGCAAAGAGTTGGTCAAGGAGTCTTGATAGTTCCCGCCAAGAGTTGGTGTGTTTTGAGGTGAGTAGAGAGATGAGTCGCCGGTAATGAACAGAGTTTGCCCCCTCTTCGGCAATTTTCATTAAGGTATCGTATTTTGCCTGAAGCCAGATATTTTCCGGGTCGCTTACGACATTAAGGTGCGGGTCAAGCCCCAAGAGGGGACTGAAGCGCCGGAGCAAGGAGAAACAGAAGGAGTGGATGGTGGAGATGCGGAGGCGGAGGATGTTTTCCCGAAGATAGTGATAAAGCTCGGGATGCTCCCTCTTGGCGTTATTCAAAATTCGCTCTTTCATCTCGCTTGCCGCCTTTTCGGTAAAGGTGAGGGTGAGAATCCGTTCTGGTCTTGTCCCCTCCTTAACCAACTCTAAATAGTGCCGACTCAACTGCTCGGTCTTCCCACTACCCGCCGGGGCAAACACTACTTTTACCTTAACCGCTCTCATCGCTCCTCCCGCAGGCAAACCCCAACTCGCAGAAATTACACCTACTCCCATCCCCGGGCTTCGGTGGAAACTCTCCCTTTCGAATCGCGGCAACCACCTCCCGGACTCGCTCAACCGCGTTCCTGACCAGAAAATCCACCGAAACACCCTTCTCTGCCAACCAGCCCACCTTAAAATCGCGCAGCCGATAGATGCCCAGATTCTCAACCTCCATCTTACTGAAACCCTCCGTCTGCAACAAAAGGTAGGCGTAGACCGGCAACTGAATGTGCCTCCCCTCAACCACCGACTTCCTGGTCACATCATCACCCCCGGACTTATAATCGATAATCCGCACCCTCTCCCCAGCCCTATCAATCCGGTCAACCCTACCTTCGAGCAAAATATCGGGCGCAACCCTTCCGGAAACCCTCGCCTCACTCTCAATAGGCACAAACCCAGAACCCCTCAGCTCCTCCTCCGTCTGAACAAACTTTACCAACAAATTCTCAAAAACCCGCTCAGCAACCTCTCGCCAAAACGGTGCCAAATGTAGCTCCTCTGCCACCTCTGACAAAACCCTCCTTGCCCGTGCTGGAATTTCCTCCAAAGGAACCGCTCCTCCCTCATAAACACCGGCGAGCACCCGATGAACAACTACACCCCAGAGCCGGGCGTCAACCTCAAACACCGGCTCTGCCGCGGGCACTAACCCCAAAACCTCGTAAAAATAAAACCGAAATGGACACCGGAGGTAGTTCTCCAACGCGGTAACCCGTAACCTCCTATTGCTCCCGAACAACTCATTCAGCCTCTCTCTTACCTCCACATCGTCACCAAACTCCACCACCTCACGCCCAAAACTACCCTCCAAACGCTGAACCTTTCCCCAAAAAAGTTGCTCCTCCACCTCCGAATAAATAACCGCGTCCGGTTCCGATTTCGGGTTCTCCACCTCTAAATCTAATAATGGTGTTGGTAGCACCGGTCGGCCATTTCGGGTCCTGGGGAAACTTAGCCAGGCAGGGGAAAGGCTTGAGTTTATTGTTCGGTAGAGATGGAACTTCTGCCAGTCACGCCACCAGTCAATGTCGGGCATACCCAGCCGTTTCCGCACCCAGTCAGGGAGAATCGGGTCCGCAGGCTTCGCACCCGGGAGGTCATCTTCGCCGAGACCGCCAAAGAAGAGGCTACCGGGGTTAAGCCCAAGCGTCTCCTCCATTTCAACCACCGTAACGCCCCCTTGGTCAAATTCAGGGGCTTTCGTCGTTAGATTGATAAGGAACGAAAGTGATTTATTCAAAGGGGTCAAGTTCTTTTTGCCTAATTCAAACTCCTCAGCAAAATCAATTATGGCGTCAAGGAGGTCATAAACTCTTTTCTGGTCTGAGCGTAACTCCTCATAATAAGGCGCTTCCGGGTTGAGGTTTTGGCCGAACTCAACTGTGGCCAAGAATTGCTTGAGCCGGCGCGCTTGGCTACTTAAATTCTCGGCTGGTGTTAGAATTTTCTCGGTAAGCCCAATCGCCTGCCGCACCCGGCGCTGAAGGTCTTGAAGAAACTCATTAGTCCATTGTTTATTACTTCCGGACTCGTCTTCAATCAGACGGTCAGCAAGGTGCAGCCAATTTTCCTTGCCTTTGATTATGCCGGCGCGGCGGGAGACGGTGTTTAAGCACTGGGCGGCAAGGGCGCGGGGGTGATGGGATTTGTCTTCGGGCAGGCGGAGCAGACCGGGGAAATAGGGTGAAGTCAGGGCGGCGGCGGTCGCGGTCCGTTCATAGTCGGTCTCAAGGGAGCGGAGTAGTTCCAATACCGCGATAATCGGTGGTGAAGAGGAGAGCGGTGCTGAGGGATAAATCGTAAAAGGGACCCCATACTGGGGGAAGATGCGATTGACTAGTGGGGCGTAAGGTTGGAGGCGGGGAAAGACCACATAGGTGTCGGCAAGGCTAAGGTCTTTTTGACGGGCGCGAATCTCCCGGCAGATGGCAACAACCTCATCCTCCATCGTATTAAAGCCGAGAAGTTTAACTGGCTGGGGCGCAACCGGGTTAGCTGGAAGGGATTCAACCTCAAACTGCGCCTGAGACTTAAGAAACTCCTGGAAGCGGAAGGCGAGTTGATACTCCTCCCGGGTTGACACCCCTTCGGGTGGGGCATAACCTAAGGCAAAGGTGGCAACACTTTTGGCAATTAGCGCCGAAAGGAGCCTCTCTTCCAATCGGTTGGGCGCAACAAAACTGTCTAAAAGTAATAGATAGGCTTGAGAAAAGTCACTACCGAGATACCTTTCCGCCGAAAGCATTATCTCTTCATCGTCAACCCAGCCTCGGGCTTTAAGTTCCCGGTTATACCTTTGAAACAACTCGTTTGCAAATAACGCCCGTTTTTGGGGTATTTCAAACCCATCCAAAAGTTCCCTAAGTTGATTGCCCAGGAGAGGCTGTTGTTCTGGCGGGATATACCTTTTGACTTCGGTAATGAAGTCGGCAATAATCCGTGCCTCGGCAATGGTTATATTCTCTTCGGTTAAACACTGAATAACTAATGGTTTCAGTTCCCGGGGCAGAAGGCGGGTGGCTCCATACCGTTCGTGCAGTTCCCGGGCAAAGAGGTTTGGGGTGCAAAACAGGGGAGGGATAAAAGCCTTTCTCCCCACCAAGCGGGTAAACAGTACCTGGGCGGAGCGCAGTTTTCGCGGGCTGGGGGTGAGATAGAGAATGTTTTCTAACTGGACGCCACTCTCCAGGGCGGTTTGAAATAACCGCTCGGTTCCCTTCTGAGAGTCAAACGGGGTGAGAAATAGTTTAAATTTTTGCTTCTTTCCTTTCAACGCTCATCAACTGCTTCCGCTTTGCCTCCTTTTGCCGCCGCCGTTTTAAAATCCAGCGGTGCCGGAGACGCTTGAGTTTAGTCTTACTCCGTGCCATTTCCCTCCTGATTTAAGGAAGTTAATCAGTGACCTTAAACACCTCGTCGTTTTCGTGCACGCGAAAGGAAACCTTCATCCCGGCCTCCTGCCCGATTTCCACTCGTTGGACTGGTTGGTGCTCTATCTGGAGTGACTCAACCACCTGAGTATGGTCGGTAGTCCGCCCTTTGATATGAATCCTATCACCGACCGCAATCGGACCAGCGGTTGCCTTAACAACCGCAACGCCGATCTTTCCAAAATAGTGGGTTATTACCCCGACTTTTATTTCCGGCATTTTTCTCCTCCTTTTAGGGGTAGATTTTTTCTAATAGCCTTGGGAAGGGGATGGTCTCGCGGACATGTTTCAGCCCACAGATCCAGGCGACGGTGCGTTCCAGACCTAACCCGAAGCCGGAATGGGGGAAAGAGCCGTAGCGCCGCAGGTCCAGATACCACTTATAAGCCTCGCGCGGTAGGTTGTGCTCCTTAAGCCTTTTCTCCATCTCATTTAAGTCATCCTCCCGTTGACCGCCGCCAATGATTTCCCCATATCCTTCTGGCGCCAGCATGTCAACACCTAAGGCAAGGGTGTTATTTTTCGGGTCTCGTTTCATGTAGAACGCCTTAATTGCCGCGGGGAAGTGGTGAACCATTACCGGTCGGTCAAACGCTTCGCTGAGAATTGTCTCCTCATCGCCGCCAAAGTCATCGCCAAACTTCACCTCTTTGCCTTTCTGCTTCAGCACCGCTAACGCCTCAGCGTAAGTGATACGGGGAAACGGCTTTTTCACCGCTTGGAGTTTGGTAATATCCCGTTCCAGCGTCTTCAGTTCCTGGGCACGGCGTTCCAAAATCCGAGCAACAAGATGAGTGACTAAATCCTCCATTAACTCCATTGTCCCTTCAAGGTCAAGGAATGCTACCTCTGGCTCCAACATCCAGAACTCGGTCAGATGCCTTCTGGTCTTTGACTTCTCCGCCCGGAAGGTCGGTCCAAAAGAGTAGGTCTTTCTCACCGCGGCACAGAGCGCCTCATTGTAAAGCTGTCCGGACTGGGTGAGAAATACCTCCTCGCCATAATAGTCAACTGGGAAAAGGGTGGTTGTTCCTTCAACCGATGCCGGAGTGAGAATCGGGGTGTCGCAACAGATAAACCCCTGTTCATCAAGATACTCCCGAAGTGTTTTTATCACCTCGGCACGAATGCGGAGAATAGCATGTTGCCTTCTTGAGCGGAGCCAGAGGTGTCGGTGTTCCATTAAGAACTCAATTCCGTGCTCCTTTGGGGTTATCGGATAAGGCTCAGCTAGGGCGATTAGCTTCAACCCATTGGCGGTAAGCTCATAACCGCTTGGTGCCCGCTTATCCTCACGCACGACTCCGGAAATTTCTACCGATGACTCCTGAGGCAATGAGTCTGCCAGGTCAAAAGCCTCATCCGGCACCTCCCCTTTTATAAATACACACTGGATGATGCCGGTCCCATCGCGCAAGAGGACAAACCGAATCTTCCCGGAAGAGCGCTTATTGAACACCCAGCCGGTGAGAGTAACCCTGGAACCGACCCACCTGCCAATCTCTTCAATTGTTACCATTCCAATCCTATTGTAGATTGAAAGCAGGATGAGTCAAGTAGACAAACCCTCGGTCATTGCGAGGGCGGCGTCCGGCACAAACCGGCGAGCAGGGACGGTTGATGGCAAGAGTTATGACACCTCAACCAAACCGATGTCAACTTTTAGCGCCCCTTCCTCCCGGCAGAAATGAACCGGGATTTGTTGCTTTTGGCAGAAGAGGGCGAAAGTCAAGGGGAGAAAGGAGCCAATGAACTTTTTTCACTTCCGGCGCATCGCCGGTCAATGGATAATAACCACCGGGAGGGTCGTCTGAAACCCTTTTGAGGTTATGAAGTAAACCCCCGCTGGCAGTTTTTTCACATCATTCGGACCGGGCTTAACCTCCATCACTTTCCGACCGGTAACATCAAGTAAAATGGTTGATGCTAAACGCTCTCCGCTTGAGGCCGGAGGAAAGAGAATCCCGCGCACAATCGTGGCGTTTGGCGTTGAGCCTCCGGGATTAGGCGGAGTTTGTTGTTCGGCAACGGGGGTGTAAATCCTGGGCTTCAAAAACCCATCGCCGATAAGGCACATCCCGTAAAACCAAGCCTTTTCCCAAGGTTCAAATTCGTCACCGATTCTTTGGGCAAACCAGTACAGAAACGCCTCAGCAAGAGTGGCACCACCGCCCAACGGACCGTAGAAGTCCTGAAACTCAAGCATGGAGCCGGTTTTGGTCGAACCAATCGCCGCAAGCCCGGTAGAAGTGGAAAAAACATACATCCCACCGCAGTAGCCCGCCTCAATAAATCGGACATTGGAGCAGGCAAAGAGGTTATAAAAATTCGCCTCCGGGTTTAAGTAAGGAATGGTATCAGCAAAAAACCAGTCCCATTGCCGAGCGCTGTCAAATTTCATCGCATGCCCGCCGGGCCAGGAGTGGGCGCAGAGTTGAATCCACTGATAGGCGGCGGTGTCAATCCGTGGCTGATAGTCAAGCACCCGGGTCTCTTCAGGGTCAGAGATAAAAACCCGGGATGGATAGAGGAGCCCAACGCAGGAGTCCCAGTCTGGCGCCCAAGGGGCCCAGTCGTCATCAATATAGACCAGGGCGCGGTCAGAAACCCGAAGTTGCCCCTGGCGATAACCATGACAACGGGTAAGATACTCATTGAGAAGGAGTGCCCCATTCCCAAGAGTAGATACATAAAGCCGGGAGATACCGATTTCTGGCTCAAGGTCGCCATAATGGATGTCAAAGATTGAGTCATTGCCGGGAATGAGCGAATCAAGGGAGTCCGAATACATCAGATTGTCCTCCCAAGCGCCATTTAAGTCCATAAGATAAAGGTCGCAGGGAAATTCTTCATACCCTTCATCGGGGTCGCGTTCGCCATCGTTATCCCAGTCGTCAAACAGTTGAAACCAGGGGACCGGCAGGTTGCCGATCAAAAGTGCCGAGACCAGCCCCTGCTGATGTTGCTCCTTAAGAAAAAAACGCAGGGATTCGCAACTCGTTCCGCTAACCGCAAATGCCTGAACCTGATACCCTTCAGCAGTGAGGTCACCAATGAGGGTGTCAAGGTTTGCCGAGATGGCGGGAACCAGTGCCTCCTCAACAAGAATCGCCACCTTATTTTCAACCCCGGTGCTGATAATTTGGAGCGGTTTAACCCGCCATTGGGGCGAGGAAGAGAACGTGGTGCGCCACTGGCGGTATCGGGTTGGTTTTGATGAGTCCGGACTGACCCAGCGTAAACGGGTCACCTTGGGGTTTTGTCCCAAGGTTGCGCCTAACAGAGTAATAAATAATAGCCCAAATCGCATTGCCAATAATAATAAAAAAGTGATTAAGGTCAAACGACATCCGGTGTCGGGGCAACAACAATCTATCCCTTTCCCTTGAAGGCCAAAAACTTATTTTAAAAGGGGCCGGGCTTTGTTGGGAAACTGGTGGGGGAGAGAGTGAGGCGGAAGGGATTTGACAGGTAATGCGCTATTAGCCAATATTATTTTTTGTATGTTGGCTATTTTTTTAATCACTATCGGACTGCCACCAACTACGCTCATCCCGCCCCCGTTTTCTCATACTTTGGGTTTCCACCGGGTCAGTCGGTTGTATATCAATATAGCCATCGGTGAGGGGTTTAGGCTTGATGACCCTCAAGGGCTCGCCTGTGCGAAAATGAGAGAAGATGAGGATACTACTACCTGGCGCGATGATGCCCTTCTCACCCTGTTTGCGGTAAATTCTGGCAGTGGTCAAATCGTTTACAATGTCAAACTGAGCAAGGTGCGGGTATTTGGCTCCGAGGGAGGTGGAGTAGAGCAGTTTAACCATCCCCAGGGGATTGCCTGTAACGAAGAAGGTGATGTTTATGTTGCCGATCGAGGCAATAACCGGCTGGTGCGCCTGGGTTATAAAAACGGAACTTTGAAATGGGTGGCGGTGGTTGATTCTACCCTTAATCTCCCTTATGATGTTGAGATGGATTCAAAAGGGAATGTTTATGTAACCGATTGTGGTAACGACCGGGTAGTGGTCTATTCGCCCGAGGGCAATCGTCAGACGGTTTATCCCGGATTTGAGCATCCGACCGCAATCGCAGTTCTTGACCATTTGGCGGAGAACAATGAGACCGGCGAGGACCTTTTGGTGGTGGTGGACCGCTCGGGGACGAGGATAAATAGCCTTTCCCCTGGCGGTGAGGTCAGAACCTCAATTGACTACCGGCGGATAGGCTTAGACACCGCTGATTTTGCCTATTGTGCCTTTGACCGCTATGGCAACCTTTATGTTACTGACCGGATTAACTGCCAGATTCATATCTTTGACCGGGGGCTGAGATATATTCTCTCCTTCGGGAAATCGCCCACTGCCCGAGGAGATGAGCCGGTATTCAATTCACCGCGAGGCATCGCGATTGGCAGGAAATTTGGTCAGGTGTTTATTAGCGAGGCGGACGGCGGTCAATACTACCTCATCGCCCTGGATGGTTATCTTATCGGCTGTTTTCCCGAGGAGTTTGGCTCGGAACGGCCGGGCACAACCATCGCTTTTTATCTCACCCAGCGGGCAGAGGTGGCAATTGAAATCTCCGACAGTTCTAATAACCTAATCCGCACTTTAACCCCTCCCCATCCTCAAGGACCCGGTGAGGTGCTGGTGGTCTGGGATGGTCGGAATAACCAGGGTGAGTTTGTTGGAGCGGGGAAATATCTCATCAAAATCACCGCCCGACCAACCTATTCCCGTCCCCGGTATACAATGAGAAAGGAGCTCACCGCCTGGGTTAGAAGGGTTTCAAGCTAAATGAAGGGAGGTAGTTATGAAAGTTGAGGGTTTAATGGGTTGGCTGTTTGTGCTCTTCAGTTGGTCTTATGCGACTAAGTATGCCGGCGATTTTGAAGAACTGGGGACTTCGGCGCGAGCGATTGGCATGGGTGGTGCGGTCGTTTCTGTTGTTTCTGACCCGAGCGCCATCTATTACAATCCAGCGCTAAGCGCCCGGTCTCAACGGGCTTCGGTTCTCTTGATGCACTCCGAGGAGTTTTCTGGGTTAGTGAAACATAACTTCTTAGGCGTAAGTTTTCCCAAAGACCGTCAGGCGTTTGGGTTTGCGGTCTTGCACAACGGGATTCCAGGAATAGTTCTAACCAGACTGCCCCATGATACGGTTCCCAGTGATAGTAATCGTCCTGTGCCTGACCGCACCGTGAGCGCCAATCAACTGGTTTGTTATCTCAATTACTCCCGCACATTTTCGCCGGCGTTCGGTATCGGTGGTAACGCCAAGCTCATCTATCAGGACCTGGGCGGAACCGCCTCCTGTTTTGGTATGGGGCTTGACTTTGGGGTGATCCTTTCGCCAGTCCATAACTTTAATCTCGGTTTGCGGGTTCGCAATCTGAGCACCTCGCCGCTGTTTTGGGACACCGGCACCAGAGAGCTGA
>FWPV01005831.1_pt1 | contig 24236 bp, 24 predicted proteins | sample 2228371 | NCBI WGS metagenome assembly FWPV01 (sample SAMEA103939776, study PRJEB20133) | metagenome | reverse complement strand
CCGACGAGGCCCGGAAGATCCTCGGACTGAAGGGAATCGACAAGATCAACTTTTGACCTGATGGAAGGACTTGGGAAAGATTCGATACAGCAGGGGAGCGGTTCGTGATGAAATACAGCGATTATGTATGGGATTATAAGGACGTCGTTGAGTTTGAGGAGCGGATCAAGAATGGGACGATGCCCCCGCTGATCATTTCGGTGGCCATCACCGGAGGGGTCATCGGAAAGGAGGCCAATCCGAACCTTCCGGAAACCCCTGAGGAGCAGGCGGACGAAGCCTATGCCGTTTACAGGGCGGGGGCTTCCGCCGTTCACATCCATGCCAGGGATCCGCAAAGAGGGTACGCCGTGACCTCTTCGAAGACGGAACATTTTTACAACGTCAACAGGCTGGTGAGAGAACGATGCCCGGACATCATCATCAACAATACAACCGGCGGCGGGTTTGACATGACAAGGGAAGAGCGCATGGCCTCTTTAGATGCAAAGCCTGAGTTGTGTTCATTGAATTGCGGACCCATCATCTTGAAAGCCACTCTCCCGGCAAGGAAGCCTCCCCTGGCCGGTCGGGACGAGGCGATCCCTCTGGATGATCGGATCATCACGATCACCTTCAGGGAGACGGAGTTGTTTGCGCGGGCAATGATGGAAAGGAACATCAAGCCGGAGTTGGAGATCTATAATCCCCAGCAGTTGAATATCGTCCACAATCTGATCAGGCAGAATCTGCTCAAGAAACCTTATTGGTATTCCGTCATATTCTCGACCTATCTCGGCGGCCTTGCCGTCCCGGGGAATATCAAGAACTATGTAAACCTGCTCGACAACCTGCCGGCCGATTCCATCTTTCAGACCATCGGGGTCGGGCCGAACCAGGTCCCGATGACGACCTTGTCGATCCTGACAGGCGGCCATGTGCGCGTCGGCATGGAGGACAATCTTTTTTACCGGAGAGGGGAGTTGCTCAAGAGCAATGCGCAGGCGGTGAAAAGGGTCGTCCGGCTGGCCGAGGAACTGGGGCGTGAGGTGGCGACCCCGAAACAGGCAAGGCGGATGCTCGGGATTTCCGAAGTTCCGAGTCCGTATTGATGTTTTCCGGTGACGAGACCGAACCATCGCGTGGGCGGATGGCTCAGATGACTCTGCGATGATTCGAATCCGAAGCCCTCTCTGCATTCGCTGCAATCTTCGGCTTCGTTCTTTCCGACAGGCCGGTCCCGGGACCGGCCTGATTGATGAAAAGATATACCCGTATACGGCTCGAAAGGTCACACCCATAGGGTCTTCGAAATAACAACCGCCTCGTTTTGAGACAGCATCTCGCTGACGGCATTCAGGGCAAATGTTCCGAATACGATGATATCTGAGGGTTGGTGGTTCGACCGACCGTTTTCCAGGTTGATTCCAGGTGTACATGGTGAGATTTGAGCCTTCAATGGGAAAGGCCTGACGGAGTCGTCTTCCCGGCCGGATGTTTTGTTGGATGGAGGGTCATTGCCGAAGTCGCCCATGGTGAAATCCGAAACCAGCTTTGTTTTTTTCATCTGTCTGGCCGAGCTATTATCCATGACCGGGACCATGTATTACCCGGCACTGCTTCCGTCTTTCCGGTTGGAATGGGGGCTTACAAACACCGGTGCGGGCTGGATCAGCGGGGTTTTCTTCGCGGGCTATGCCGTCACCGCGCCTGTTTTCGTAGGTCTTACCGACCGGGTGGACACTCGGCGGATCTACCTGCCCTGTGCCTTTCTGGCGGGACTTTCCATGTTCCTTTTCGGCGGGCTGGCGGAAGGTCTCTGGTCGGCTGCCGTTCTTCGTCTGCTGGCGGGAATCGGTCTGGCGGGAACTTACATGCCCGGCCTCAAGGCATTGAGCGACAATGTCAGCGGTCCGAAGCAGAGCCGTTATATCGCCTTTTACACGGCCACCTATGCCGTGGGGACGGCACTGTCCGTCTATATGACAGGGCTCCTGGAACCGCTGCTGGGCTGGCGCCGGGGGGCGGAACTCCTTGCGTTGGGCCCGCTGGGGGCTCTTGTGATTTTCTCGATTCTCGTCCCGCCGCGGGCCCCGCTCAGGTCCGGGGCCGGAGTGCATTTGTCGGGGAATGATTTAAGGGTTGTCCTGGGGAACCGGCCCGCGGTGGGCTATATCCTGAGTTACGGTGCGCACTGCTGGGAACTCTGCGGATTCCGCTCGTGGCTGGTTGCCTTTCTCGTCTTCAGTCTCGGCTTACAGCCGGGTCTCGTATTTCCCCTGAGTCCGCAGAGCGTGGCCATGATCGTCCTGTCCGTCGGCATTCCGGCTACTGTTCTTGGGAATGAGGTTGCCATGCGATGGGGGCGTGAAAGAACCCTCATGGTCTGGATGGCAGGGTCTGGAATCATCGGGTGCGTTATCGGATTCACCGCCGGCTTCAACTTCTATCTCGTCGTTGCTGTGGCTTTGGTTTATGGGGTAACGGTCCTCCTGGATGGCGGAGCCCTCACCGCCGGTCTCGTCGAATCGTCTCGACCGAGCCACCGGGGCATGACCCTGGCGGTATATACCTTTACAGGTTTCGGAATCGCCTTTCTGGCGCCGCTTGCCTTCGGGGCCATTCTCGATATCGTCGGCAACGGGATCACGGCCTGGGGGCTGGCTTTCGGGGCTATGGGAGTTGGCTGTATGTCGGGTGCTCTCTGGCTCAAAATATTCCGGTCACCATGACAAGAGCAAAGAGGGCGGGGGGACCCCGATCCTTTGCATCTGGTGGACAAAGTCGACGCGCAGGTATAGCCACGCAACCCATCATGTCGTGTGATTCGATCATCATGAGGTGCGAGGGCCCAGCGAGGGAATGTCCGGCTGACTTTGCGCGTGGTAGGATGGGCCGCGATCTGTTTCGCTGTCGTGTTTGACGTTGGGTTTACGCTTGGTCCGATCCGCTTTTTGGGGTTGAAGCCAAGAGCCGGCGTTCGGGCGGGTCTATTTGTTTGACCTGCAGGGAATGAGCGAAAGGCATTTTTTTCGGGATGATCAGGACCGCAAGGCTTTTCTGAATGCCCTTCATGCAAAAACCTTCCATGATCACCGGCCATGTCCCGTCGGCGGTCGCCGTGGATAGGACCACCGTTCGCAGTTTGTCGAACACTTCCTGCAGACGTTCCGTCATTGGGCCATCTGGATTCCCTCTCGTCGTTTCCCTTCAGGGATTGTGGCCGGCCGCCTGCACGAACATCAGGTTGAGCATGGCAACCCCCTGGATCGTCTGTTTTTTCCTTTCAAAGCCCGCCTTCTCAAAGACGTGGAGCATCGCATCGTTGTCGGCCAGGACGGCGGCCGTGAACCCGAGCAGGCCCCGGCGCAGGGCCAGTTCGGTGAGATAAGTCAGAAGCGTCTGGCCGATCCCCCGGTTCTGGTAATCGTCTCGAACGGCGAAGGCAACCACCGCGGTCTGCTGTCTTGGATTGATATGGTAGCGCCCCACGCCGACGAATTCCTCTTGTTCCGGCCGTTCGTCATGGACGACGATGGCCGCGATCGCCATGGCCCGCTCGTAGTCGACCGCGGCCAGCTCCGGGAGCTGTGCGTAGGGCACCTCCCGACGCTTCGTAAAAAACCGGCTGTGAAGGCTTTCGTCGGATAGAGAGTCCAGGAGATCCCGAAGCAGCGGTTCGTCGGAGACCTTGATCGGCCTGAGGAAAAGCTCGAGACCGGTTTTCGTTTTTCGATAGGTTGCCACCTCCCCGGGGTAGCGCCCTTCATTTGATTCTGCAGGGGGATTCATGCCTGTTCCTGTAATCGCCCGGGTGACGACGTCACCCTCCGGGATGTGACCCCGGGGCCGTGCAGGGATTTGACCTTTGCTGCGATATTCGGGTCTCAGAAGGTAAGCCTCTCCGCGTCGTCAAGACAGAAGATAGGCTTGTTTCAGGTGCATGGTCGGATAAGACCGCCCGCGGTTAAAGTGAAACGATTTACCGGAGTAGACGTCGTAGGGCGTCCGGTATCCTAAAGCCTCATGAATCCGCTCGGTGTTGTAAAACTGGAAATAAGCAGCCAGGCGAAAGCGGGCCTCTGAAACGCTGCGGTCATCATGAAGATCAACCTCTTCGTATTTGACCGTTCTCCAGAGCCGCTCGACAAAGATGCTGTCGTAGACCCGGCCCCGACCGTCCATGCTGATCTGGATGTTATGACCTTCGAGGCGGCTGATGAAATCCGCTGCCGTAAACTGCACCGGATCCATGTTGAAAATCTCCGGCTTCGAAATGATCAGGGCTTTTTCCAGGGCCTGTAAACAGAATGCCGTCTCCAGGGTGATCGGAAGCTCCCGGGCCGGAACATAACGGCTGAACCCGTCCATGACGGCCACAAGGTAAATAAAGCCATGATACATCCGGATGTGCGCGATATCGGCACACCAGACCTGGTCCGGATGGTCGATTTTCAGACCCCTCAGCAGATAGGGATACTTCCTGTGCTCGGGGCAGGATTTGCTCAATCGCCGCCGGGGATAAATGGCCTCCAGGCCCATGAGCCTGCGGAGCCGCTTGGGATTGACCGGGTGTCCCTGACGCCTCAGAAAAAACGTCATTTTGGGGACGCCATAAAACGGGGTTCGCGTCAATGGCTCGTCGATCAGGCTCATCAGAAAATGATTGTAGCTCTCGTCCTTCTCAGGCGGATCGTCATAGGACGATCGGGCAAGACGCAATAGATCACACTGTCGGGATAGGGAAATCTTCTCGTGGCCCTGTTCGGTCAGTCGCCTTTTTTCTTCCACAGAAGCCTCTGGGACTTTTTTTGAGCCAGTCCAGCTCCACCTTGAGCTGCCCGATCTGGCGATAGAGCTCTGCCTGCAGTTCTTCACCGTCCTTCTCAGCGCTTTTGCGTCGATCCGAAAAGAGCTGCGGCAGCTCGTCCAGAAGCTTCTGCCGCCACCGGCGGATCTGGTTGGGGTGAACGCCGTACTCTGTGGCGATCTGGGCCATGGTCTTCTCTCCCCGAATCGCTTCCAAGGCCACTCTCGCCTTGAAGGCGGCGTCGTGACTCCTGCGCATGTTGCGTGCCATGCCGCACCTCCTTCCGATATCGGCAGGCTAACATGCACCTCATTGTCCTGTCCAGCTTCTGAGGAGAGTTACGCTCCCCAAGCCCGGGGACGGGCCGAACGCATCAATGGCGCCCTCCAGGACCGCCTCGTGGCCGAACGGAGGCTCCGGGCAATCCACAGTTGCGGGGAAGCCACCCGCTACCTCAACCACCACTTCATCCCCCAATACCGAAAACGCTTCGGCCAACCCCCACAAGATCCCTCCGCGGCCTGGCGGGCCCTCCCGCCCCAGTGGGACCTGCGAAACATCCTGTGCCACCGCTACGAACGCACGGTGAACAACGATAACACCGTCTCTTTCAACGGCCAAATCCTCCAACTGCTCCCGTCGCGGTCTCACGCACACTTCGTCCGGGCCAAGATCCGGATTCACCGGTGGATCAGCGGCTCCTGGCATGCCTTTCACCCCACCGACGGGGAAATCCCCTGTGTGCCTCTCCATCGACAACCACTCGCGTCAAACACAACCGCCATCACCGGGGGCGACACTTTCACTGTGCAAAGGGGGTGACATTTTCATGTTGCGGCAACAGTAAAGATCTGACGGCATATTTCTACACAACGTGTTTTGTCGTAACCCGCAACGCTTGTGCCCGCTCCCTGCACGAGTCCACCTCACACGACGTTGTCGGGTTGACGCACGGGTTAGGCGCCGGCGCCCAAACCCGGCCGCATAGACCGCGAGCCAATGACAACGGCGGTCGCCGCAACGAGGTTGCCAGCGATCATGAAAGGAAAGATTTCCGGCGCCAGCCCCAGAAACTCGCCAGTGAAGTTCATCATCCCGTGGAACAGAAGCGCCGCCAGAATGCTGCGGTTTGTGCCGTTGTACACCCACACAATCAGCAGGGTGTGCAGAACGATGGAAGGCAGCCACCACCACAGTTCTGGGTTGAAGGTGGTGTTGGCGTAGTATCCCGGAAACCAAACGAAAGGCGTGTGCCAGACGGCCCAGGCGGCTCCATTGATCAGTCCTGCAACCACTGGGTCGAAGCGCGCCTGCAACTCATCAAGCCAGTGACCGCGAAGACCGATCTCCTCGACAGCCGGGAAGATGAACGAAAGCAGCAGCATGAACGCAAGGGTTCGGGGCGTAGTGATGACGTCCCAGGCGATTGCCAGGGGCCGATCTGTGATGCCGAGGATAAGCGCTGCTCCTGCCATGAGCACGTCGAACGTTGGCCAGAAGAAAAGGATGATAACGGACCATCGGAGACTGATACGACGGATGTCGATGAGTCGGCACCCGAGATCCCGGAGGCGCTGCCTACCGCCAATGAGCCCGCTCAGCGTGATGCCTGCAAGGAGCGGGCTTGCGCCCCCGACGAGGAAGAGCAACACGTTGGGAAACGACCATACTGACTTGCCAGAGGCGAGTACGGGACTCCAGAAAACGGATGCCCAGCCAAGATATATGAGAGGGAAGCCCCAAGGCCCCAGCCAACAGGCGATTGCCCTGGCCCGAGCATACACGTTACTCAATCATGCCTCCTTGGAAAAACCTCAGTCGAACGTGAGAAACCTAATGAGTGGGCCTAACGATCGGCCTAACCGGCGGTTGAGCCGCCCCGCGGGTCAACCGTACGATTGAGGGCCTTGTTCGAATCCATTCTCTTCCTTACCATTCTCATTGCGCTTGCTTCCAGATGGCAGTAGTGGTCCACGCAACTACTCTTGTGGCGCCGGAAACCGAATATCTTCTACACGCGCCCGAAAGAAGGGGAAGTACTCTTCTGTCCCGAAGTGATTACCGCCGTCAACGCATGTTGGCAGAGTGAACCCGCCGAAAGTGCGAAAGTCGCAAAGGATTCCTCCAAACGGTTGGACGCGCCATTCGTGATCCGGATTTGCGTTGCTCCATCGAGGAATCATCACCCATCGGGGGCATCCGTTCTCCGCCACCTCAATCTCGAGTGACTGTGTCAAAGTCCCAAACGTGACCACGGCACGCGCACGGTTCGGCGCGGCTCCATCTTCCCACCGGACGCCCGGCTGAGGCAAAAGGGCGGCAGGCGCCCAGAAGACCGATTCTGCAACGACGCGCCCGAATGAAGAGCGATGATGGTTCTCATCCGAGCCGGCACGAACGACCGGCAGAAGACTGTTCAGCCAGAAGCGCGTCCACGATCGGCTTTCCACCATGACATCTGAGCCGCTCATCCGCATGGCGCCTGACCCAGCGGCCTCCAATTTCCAGACAAAGCCGTTCGGGGGGGCAAGGATTTGTCTTGCCCGCATGGGTTGGTAGCGTGGAGACTTCTTGTCCCCAAGCCCGATTTCGCCGCCCATGGTGATTTCGCTCACAACGTGGAGAGGAGTTCCCGGCGCGATCGTAAAAAGGAAATAACGGCGCGCCGCGTCAGGCAAGTCCCTTACCATCCCCGGATCGAATACTTTTTGCGGCTGCTGGCGCGCCGAATCCAGCAGCCGTGTCCATGCGGCGTCGGCCGCCCTTTGGTCCATGGACCGCCAGACCTGCGCCGCCAGAACCAGCGCAATCAATAATACCGCACCTGAACCCAGGACCATCAACAGATGCTTCTTCCTCCGATGATGTGTGGATGATCCAGGCAGCGATTTCTGATCAGCCTTGCAAGGTTCCAAGTTCATGTCGCCGTCAGTCGCGCGCCGAGATTGCGCGCCTTTGTGATGAGCCGTTCAGGGATGTCATGACGAGATTTCGTCCCCGGTCTTGCTAACGATTCCACGATCTTGTATCCATCATGATGCAAAACTTCTTTCATTGCGCGCAGCGCTCCGCGGCTCTCAGACAATAGAAAGTTGAACGGGCATGGGGTGTGCAAACTGTAATGAGGAAAGCCCGGTCCCCCTTTTGTTTTGTTGTGGGATGGGAATCCCCCTTGCGCCCTCTCCCAGGAAGACCGGGACATTTCGATCGAGAAGCAGCTTCAGCGGTGCGCACAGATTGCCCCGGTGCGTTGGTGTGCACACGACGAGTAAGTCCGCGCATGCAATCTTTTGTCCCACGATGTGGTCGTCGTTCCCGGGCAAAACGCATGTTTTCTTCTCTCGACAAACCATGCAAACCGTGCAGTTCTTCATGCTCGGCCCGCATACATCCATCCATTCAACTTCTGTATGGGGTGAAACCCCCTCGGTTACAGCCTTCTACAAGGTTGCGACGGTCCCACTCCTGCGGGGGTGCCAATGACAGATGAAAACTGTACCGGTTGTGTCAAAGGAAAAGTGTACCACCCTCCAGTATGACGGTTTGCGTTACAGCGGGCTGGCGGACACGGCATCACCTCCTTGTCGGGGATGGAGTTGATTGCTGAAGGTATGTTCTGTGAGACGGTGACTGTGGCCCTTGAGGGGATGTAAAACGAATTGTGGAAAATTAAAAAAGGGTGCTAATCCTTTCCGTCAGGGAGAATCAAGGATCAGCAGCCTTGAATCGGGTATTCCAAGTTCGCGCAGTCTTCCGACGAGCATGTTTAGATTTTCGGCCTTTCGGGATCGGAATAAGAATCTGGCATGCGAATCGTAGTAGAAACCGTGATACCCTCGGCTGCTGATTGCAGAAAGTTTCTCCCGCATACGCATAACGACCTGCGGTTGGCCCTGATAGGGGAACGACTGATCAAAGACAAAAACCAGTTCATGGTTTTGAAGCTCAGCTACCATGCGGTCGAATGAAACATATCTCTTTCCCGCCGCCTTCCGTACGCCGGTGTCCGGATCCACGAAGAGTGCTGTCGGGCGGGAGGTGGTGGACTTCCGCAGTGGTCTCGCGCCAATAAGTCTGTAGTAGGTTTCTTCGTGGCCATTCCATTCCCCTGTAAACATTGGGTCTACGACGACTTCGTAGCCCAATGCTGCAAGGGCACTGCAAAAGAAGCGCTTTACGAGATCATAGGAATCACCAAGATCCTTTGGATTCATGTTACGCCACGGGTAAGCTGTCGGTAAAAGCAGGGCAACGATCGGAGCGCCGCATTTTGCGTTTAACGGGATCCTCTTGTTACGTGGTGATTTCGCCTTTTATTCTGAGACTCTGATCGCACGGAAAACACATCTGCATACAAGGAAATCATCATGAGCTTCTTACGCTGTAAACCGTGATACAACCGCAGCCATGAACTAGGCGGCTTCCCATCGCGCAAACCACAACTCGTGGATATTGCCATCTTCGCCTAAGTAGACCACATGCTGTGTTCCGTCGACGTCCCATGTATAGCCAATGGGGGCAGACCGCGCCGGTGGCGCTCCCGTCGCTGACGTCAGATTGTTGTGATGCCAGCCTGAATCCTGATCAAACCAGAGTTCTTGAATATGACCATCTTGACTTCGGTAAACGATGTGTTGGGTCTCATCAGCATCCCACGTATAGCCGTGCGGATCAAGCGTCGCAAACGGCGCTCCCGTCGCTAAAGTCAGATTGTTGTGATGCCAGCCTGAATCCTGATCAAACCACAATTCGTGTACATGTCCATCAGACCCCCGATAAATCACATGCTGTGTTTTATCGACGTCCCATGTATAGCCAAAGGGGGCAGACTCCGCCAATGGGGCTCCCGTCGCCTTGGTAAGATCATGGTAATGCCAGTCTGACTTTACGGAAAACCACAGTTCGTAGATGTGGCCATCTTCACCTGCAAAAACCACATGCTGGGTCTCATCAGCATCCCAGGTATAGCCTGTTGGACATTCCTTGGCTGAAGGAGCGCCCGTTTTGCTTGTCAAGTCTTGGTGTTTCCAGCCAGATTCTTGACTGAACGATAATGCGTGCAGATGACCATCCTTGCCCGGAAATACAATATGCTGTGCTCTATCCACATACCAGGTATAACCGGTTAGATCACCTCGTGCCAACGGTGCATTGGCGGTTAACGTCAGATTGTTGTGATGCCAGCCTGAATCCTGATGGAACCACAGTTCTCGAACCATAAAATTGGGATCTACATACACAATATGCTGCGTTTTATCGATGTCCCACGTGTAGCCGACGAGCTTGTCGATCGGTGAAGGGATGACCCTCAGCAATTCCGTAAGATCATGGTAGTGCCAGCCTGAGTTTTGATGAAACCATAGTTCATGGATATGTCTATCTCTGCCTCGGTAGACGATGTGCTGAGTTTCATCGACGTCCCATGTGTAGGCCGTTAGAGTATCCGCCCCTGGTGGTGCCCCCACAGCCCTGGATAGATGGTGATGGCGCCAACGGCCAGATCGAACTTCAACAAGTTCGAATTTCGCCTCGTCATGGATGTGATCACTGAATGCTGCGAGTTTCGGCGCCTCGATCTCTGACTCGGCAATTTGCTTTAAAGAGACGTATTTCCCGTTTGCGGCACGCAGAGCTATCTTGTTTTCTCCCAGGTCAACCTTTTGAAAAGTTTCCCATTCTCGAATCCAAAATCTGTTTGCGACAAGCTCTCCTTCGTAGTCCGGTTGCCCTTTGTATTCCTCATACAGCTCAGCGGCTACGTAGTGTCTGTTTGGGGCTCGCAGTGCAATTGTATCGGCCCCCCTTGTGATGAGTTCAAAAATCCCCCATGGATGAGGGTTATTCTTAACGGCGTAAAGGGTGCCTCGGTTGTCTGGACGACAGAGGGTACACACATACTTTTTGCTGCTGCCGCGGATGGCAACCTTCCGGACATTGCCAAGATCATTCCACCACTGAACTATGATGTCATGAAAAGAGCCGACAGGCCCCTTATTGTAATACGACCATCCCCAGAGTTCGAATTCACTCCTTCGCATCCTGAGAATTCTATGGATGGTTTCAATCGAAAAACCGGATAACTCATTGATTGCATATGCCGCATCCTGTTTCGAGTAAAACCAGTATTCATGAGGCCCAACTCCGGCTTTTCTCTTTCCCTTCAATGTCCCAACATCGGCAACCGGGGGCATCTTTATTAACCATTCGTGATCGGTTATCCCTATGCTGCGAAGTAGTTTGAAGAGATTACCCGTGAAAACACGAAAATAGTGATAAGGCTTTGTTGGGTGGACTTCCCCGGGGTCACCAAACCAATACGCATGATCGATCTCAAATCTCGGCCAAACGCGAGAAGCAACCTCTTCGCACATGTTCCAGTGGTGGTTGCAATACCGCTCGATCGCTTCAGCAATGTTCTCCCGTTCAGCACTCTCTCTTGCGGGAACCTGCATTAAGGTCGCTAAAATACGCAAACGTATGCTTCCTGCAAGCATGTAGGTCTGCCATCCGGGCAATCCCAGCGATTGCAGATTCTCCATCAAATAACGCGCTTGAGAATCCAGATGCATTATTCTTTCAATTTCAACCTCACCAGCGTGGCCTATCCACCATGTGGGTCCTAAGTGTGCCAGGTCATGTCTTACTTCATTTAATCCATCTGTGAGAGTGGAGAACTGAACCTTGGCCTGCCGAAGAGCCTCCTCTTGAATGATTGCTTCAACCTTTTGGGCAAATCTGCGTACTGCCTCCTCAAGAAGTTCCTCAATGGAAGGTCCTGATCTGAAGAGCATATCGACGATCTCACCGACGATAGCGGAGGCGAGTCCGCCGATGATCCCTTCTGCAAGTTTTTTTGCTGACCACTCGAAGAATTCTTCCGCGTTCTTAAACGGTATCAGACTTTCATCTCGTTCTTCTGGCATCGTCCGCCTCTTTTTTGTGGAAGGATGATAAATTGTCCTCAGCGCATAACGTCAAAGCTCACCAGTGGAAATGGAGCGCAGCGGAATTACCATCCGGGGCATTGCCCGCCGTTAGGAGGATTTGACCAGTTCAACGGAGTAACCGCCGTGCTTCTTAGAAAGTGCCGCCTTCAACGCCCATACGCTCACGGGTATGGAAACCAACCATCCCAGGAACTCACCGACAGCGTCACCGAGTTCTGGCCGTCCGGCTGCACCAACGATGAGCCCACCGATGAAGCCAAGTACGAATGCGACCGGCATACCGACGAGCGCAAAACGCCAGACCATAGACCACCAGATTGAAAGCGTTTTCTCAAGGGTGATTTTATTCATATTGACATTGTTTTCCCTTTTCTCCTCCTAACGTCTGAATGAAGCCGTGCCGCGAAGTGAGGTCGGCTTGAATGAGTCGTTAAGCATGATGGGATTTTCCCCACCTTCCGCGTTACCCGGTAATGCCCTCATCACCGCGGCATCAGCGCGAACACACCCCAACCCAGATATTCACGCGTGTACGCGGCGTAGCGCACGGGTTCCGAGGTTAGTTTGGCGCGAACATCTTTTGCTAACTCGTCATCGGGATTGGCTTCCAGCCATCGGCGCATGGTGAGCCATTTGGCCGCCTCGTATCTGTCCCAGCCGTCTTGGTCAGCCAGGACCATTTCAACCACGTCGTAGCCAAGGCGGCCGAAAGAGGCGAGGAGTTCTGGAAGCATGAGAAAGTCGGAGATTGCGTTGGCCAGACACCCCTTGGCGACATCTTGCGTCGGCGGTAACTGTCTCCAGTAGGGCTCACCAACGAGGATGATCCCTCCGGTGCGCAGGCTCCGCGCCAGGAGCTCGATGGTGCCGGCGACTCCTCCACCGATCCACGTGGCGCCGACACAGGCTGCCACATCGACCTTTTCATCGGCGACATAACCGGCAGCATCGCCATGGATGAACGTGACACGATCGGCGACGCCGAGTTCTTCAGCACGGCGTTTCGCTCGCTCGGTGAACAACCGGCTCATGTCGATGCCGATGCCGATGATGCCGTGATCGCGTGCCCAGGTGCACAGCATCTCCCCCGAACCGCTGCCGAGGTCGAGCAGCCGGGCCCCCGATTCCAGACGCAGCGCCGCGCCGAGCGTGGCGAGCTTTTCGGGTGTGATCGGGTTGTGGATGCGGTGGGCACTCTCGGTGATGTTGAAGATCCTTGGAATATCCAATGCAGAACATCTCCTTTCGGGTGTGCATAGATGCCGTTCACCGCCTGACGTTTGAGTTCAGCGGCGGCCCGTGAGAGCCGACCGCTGCAACGATTTGTCAGGCGCGTTCATATACCGGTTACCCGTGAGCGGGACATGATCCATGGAGCGATCGCGGCCAGAGCGACAAGCGCGTAGTACACAGACCCAGATACCGGATCCCGTGAGGTAAATACCTCGAGTACCGACATCTCGCGGAGACCGACTCCAACAAGAACATCAGCCCCAAGGACAAGGCCGGCAGCAAGTGCCCCGACAGCCAGCTTGGCCGCCGCACCGTATCCGATATGGAGTTGTCGGCCGATCCATCGCCCGGCCAGAACGATGGCGAGAAACATGAAGGGCGCCTCAACCAGCTCCGCAACCCGAACCCCCAGTTTTGGCTCCAACCAAGGAACGCGGATCAGACCCAGCGCAAATCCGACGCCAAACAAAACGGCGAAATAGATAGCGGCCCATCTTCCCACTCGCAGAATCAGATGTAAATTCACTCGTTGGTCCCTCGCGCAAAAATGATTGTTTATATTTCTTCTATATATTGGAAAACATTATCAAAATATGAGGCGATGTCAAATTGAATTTAGTGTAAAATCATATCATTTCTTTTGATTTTGCAGTAAATTGAGCGTCAGGTCTATTTTCTGAGCATTTCCACCCATTTCTTTGCCTTCATCATCGGACTGATGGAAGTGAAATGCATCCTGAGCCGGTCAGCAATCTCCTTCTGTTTGTATCCGTGCCGATCGACCGCTTCTTTGACGATGGCATTCCGTTCCTGCCTGCTCCGAAGCCTGCGTTTATCGAATAACCGGCCCAGCAGCAATCTTGCAGCAAAACGCCGGATGGCCTGAGCGATGCAGCCTCAAAGAGGCAGAAACACCCGGGCAGACAGAACAGGCGGTTACATGTTGGTTACACTTGGGCTCCGACAACAAAAAAGGGTTGCACCCTTCATGGCTGCAACCCTTTGATTTCACTGGTGCCGGAGGACGGAGTCGAACCGTCATGCCCCCGAGGGGCGGGGGATTTTGAGTCCCCTGCGTCTACCAGTTTCACCACTCCGGCGTTGGTGCTGATTATAGGGGGGGACTCCCTGTTGTCAAGAAAATTGTATTGACAACTCGGAAGGCCCTGTGTTACTAACGGGCTCGATTTCATTCTCGTTTCGGGGCTGTAGCTCAGTTGGGAGAGCGCTTGAATGGCATTCAAGAGGTCGTCGGTTCGACTCCGATCAGCTCCACCAGGTCAAGACAGGGGTGGCCCATCGGGCTGCCCCTTTTTTTATGATTGACCTGCGGGAGAGGGATGTTTTTTTCTGGTAAGTATTTTGCAGATGGGTCTGTGAACACGCGCGAAGAAAGGTTCGTGATCCGGATATGCGCTTTCACACCGCAAGAACAGCACGCGCCGTCGTCTTCATCTTGCTGATTGCCTTCCTCCCGGGGACACCCCTTGCCCAGTCTTCCCTGAACGACCGCAAGGTGGACCGCATAGTCATCGAAAAAGCGAAGCGCAAGATGACGCTTTACAAGGATGGACAGGAGGTCAAATCCTACAACGTCGCCCTCGGGCGGGATCCGGCGGGTCACAAGATGATGCAGGGGGACGGCAGGACGCCCGAGGGGGTTTATTTCATCGATTACCGCATCGCGAACAGCATCTACCACAAGGCCCTGCACATCTCCTACCCGAACCTCTCCGATGTCGAGCGGGCCAAGGCCATGGGCGTCTCCCCCGGCGGCAGGATCATGATCCACGGCATGAAGGAAGACAAGCTCTGGATGGGCTCGGTCCACTATCTCTTCAACTGGACCAACGGCTGCATCGCCGTGACCAACAGCGAGATCGAGGAGATCTGGGATCTCGTCCCCGACTGGACGACGGTCGAGATCGTACCCTGACCTTGTCCTCTTCGGGTCTTCCTCTATCGGGGGCTCCGAAGACTTCCCCGCCTTTGGCGGCCGTCGGCGCCGTTCGATTCCCCCTTGAATTCGGATCTTTGAAATATTATAAGGGACCGGCGTCGAGACCGTCGACCGACGCTCATAGAGGTAGGGTCATGATCTACATCTTCAGGACGAAATCGGGCACCTTCTCCATCGAACCCGATGAGCAGTGCGCGGGGATGGTCAAGCTCTGCATCGGGGGGATATGGCTGGCCACCTTTGAGAAGGCGGAGGAGGCGGCCTCTTGCGTCCGCAGCCGGGAGACGGGATGGCATGACTGGGACAAGCTCGGTCTCTCCGAAACCCCGCCGGAGGACCTCGCCGACTGGGAGTGCCTCTGAGTCAAACGGGGCCGAATGGGAGATGGTCCGGGCAGCCCATCCCCGCCGTCCTTTCCGAAGAACCCTTCCGGTGGGCCTTCTCGGCGATTTGCTTGTCTCACCAACAGAGCCCGCGCTCCGGTCCGGCGGGAAACGCCCCGCAACGGGCTGGGATCGAAGAGGCACAAAAGATCCTTGCCTGAAGGTCGCGGGTTACCGCTCGGGCTTCGCCGGCGGCTGCTCAACGGGTGCCTGGGGCATCTCGAAATCCCTGACCTTCAGGATGTTGATCTGCTCGAGGCCCGTGACGAGCGTCACCTGCCCCGTGATCCGGTTGAGCTTGTAGAATCCGACGCCGTTCATGGCGTGGACCGGGATGACCTGGTACCTCGTCCAGAAGAGGGTGATGACAACCAGGACCACACCCGCCAGCAGGTAAATCAGACTTTTCCTGTCCATAGAACCTCCATGGGGATTCAAAGTGGCCCCCTTTTACTATAAAAGGGTGGAGAAAGATAGTCCTTTCCCCCGCCGGCCCGCCCCTCCGCGCTCAATTCGACGTTGATCTTTGACCGGCCCTGATCTATAGATGAAGTAGGATGCTTTGGGAAAGCGCGAAAGCCCCGCCCGGCGGCGGGTCGCGCCACCTTTCGGGAAAGCGAGGTCGATGATGGTGAAAAGAATCTTTATGGGCGTGAGTTGCCTGATGTTGCTCTGCGCCTGCGCCCCTGTGATTTCGCAGACGACCATGAGCACCGTCGACAGGAGCGTCTCCTTCACGGCTCTTCAGCAGAACCCCGACGCCTACAGGGGGCGGGTCGTGTTGCTCGGGGGCCAGATCATCGCGACAACCGTGAGAGCCGATGAAACATGGGTCGAGGTGCTGGAAAAATCCCTGGACTACCAGCAGAAACCCTCCGACACCGATCAATCGTCGGGCCGGTTCCTGGTGCGCTTCCCGGGTTTCCTGGACCCCGCCATCTATGCCGCCGGGAGAAAGTTGACCGTGGCGGGGCAGGTGGAGGGCAAGGTGGTCCGCCCGATCAAGGAGATCCAGTACACCTATCCTGTGCTCGATGCCCGTGAACACTATCTCTGGAAGCCGGAAGATTTTTACGGCGGCCCCCGCTTCGGGATCGGTATCGGCGTGGGCGCCGGGAGCCGCGGAAGCGGCGGCGCCGTAGGTGTGGGAGTCTATAAATGAGGCTTCACGTCATCGTCACGATCCTGCTCTTGCTGGTCCTTTCCTGCGCGCCCTTCCCGCAGGAAGTGATGCAGGAGGTCAGGAGGGCGGTCGAGTTCAGCGAGGCGATCAAGAACCCCGAGTCCTTCAAGGGTGAGTCCGTGATCTGGGGCGGTGTCATCATCGAGACCATCACAAGGCCCGGCGATACGCTGTTGATCGTTCGGCAGACGGAGCTCGATTTTCAGAAGCAGCCCAAGAACCCGGACCGATCCGCGGGGCGGTTCATCGTCCGTTACGCCGGTTTTCTCGACCCGGCCATCTACAGCCGGGAACGCGAGATCACCGTTGTGGGGACGATCGCCGGCAAGGAGGAGCGGCCGGTCGGTGAGCGTCTCTACACCTATCCGGTCGTCGTTGCACGGGACCTCCGACTCTGGGAAAAGAGAACGGAGCCCCCCTATTACTACGATCCCTGGTACGGGGGTCCTTATCCCTGGCGACCCTACCCGTGGTATCGCCATCCCTACTGGTGGTGAGAAAAAAGGCATCAGGCTCGAGGCGCGGGGCGTAAGGAGACGTGAACAAGATTTTTTAGTTTTGCCTCCACGGATTGGACAGAACAGGCCACACCCGAAGAAGATCAAAGGAGGAGCCTTCATGGAGACCAGCACGAAGCGCGGTATGGGTTGGTTGCCGGACTACCCGGACTTCAGGGATTACACGGTCGGCAGCGAGCGGGTCCTCCCGATTCTCAAGAAAGCGAGACTCCTGCAGGCAACCCGCAAGGCCCCCGAAAGCGCCGATCTGAGAGCCTGGTGCTCGCCCGTCGAAGACCAGGGGCAACTGGGCTCCTGCACCGCTCACGCCGGCGTGGGAGTCGTCGAGTATTTCGAGAAGAGGGCATTCGGGAAACACATGAACGCCTCGCGTCTCTTTCTCTACAAGGTGACGAGGAATCTCCTCAACTGGACGGGCGACACGGGAGCGTTCTTGCGAACGACCATGGGGGCCCTGGTTCTCTTCGGCATCCCGCCGGAAAAACACTGGCCCTACCGCATCGACGATTTCGACAAGGAGCCCCCCGCTTTCTGCTATGCCTACGCCCAGAACTATCAGGCCATCAGCTATTATCGTCTCGATCCGGCGGGGACTTCGAAAGACGAGCTGCTCCGGCGTATCAAGACCAACCTCGCCGGAGGGCTGCCTGCCATGTTCGGCTTCACCGTCTACGATTCCATCTCCCAGGCCGAGAAGGACGGCCGGATTCCCTGGCCCGCTCCCGGCGAGAAGGTTCAGGGCGGGCACGCCGTCGTGGCCGTGGGGTACGACGACCGGATGAAGATCAAGAACACGGGCCCAGGGGGCACGACGACCACGGGTGCTTTGCTGATCCGGAACTCTTGGGGCAAGTCGTGGGGGGAGAAGGGCTACGGCTGGCTGCCCTATGAGTACGTGCTGAGGGGGCTGGCCGATGACTGGTGGTCGCTCGTCAAGAGCGAGTGGATCGACACGGGTGAGTTCGGTATCAAGTGATCCTCCCGACCCGGGAAATGCATAAAAAAAACGCGGGGGCCGGATTTCACACCGACCCCCGCATCGTTCGTTCCGGACCGGCGACCGGTGTCCTCAGAGACTGCCGGCTTCTTTCTTGATCGTGATCTTTCCCTCTTTTTTCATGATCTCTTTCTGCTCGTTGAGCCAGGCCTGGAAATAACCTTCCTGCTTCATCTGCAGAAGTCGTTCCCGAAGCTCCGCCTTTCTGGCTTCGAAACCCCTCGGATCGACTCCCGCGCTTCCCTTGAATCGCATGAGGATGAAGGCGCCGTCGGCCAGGAAGACCTGATCGGCCAGGGGGTTTTTCTCCGACAAGGGAAGCAACGCCTCGTAGATTTCCTTCGAAGCGCCGACACCGGGGATCTTTCCCGCCGTGAGGGCGAAGAAGCCCGTTTCCGACATCTCCATTCCCCTCGCGCGGGCCAGGGGGCGGATGTCTTCGCCTTTTCGGGCCTGTTCGAGGACCTCACGAGCCGTCTTCTGACAGAGCGCCCTTGCCCGGTCTTCGATGTACTTCTCCTCGATACGGGCCCTCGCCTCGGACAGCCCGGGCACGTAGGACGGTTTCCGCGCGGTCAGCTGGAACACGTAGTGCCCTCTCGGTCCGGAGAGGACGGGGCTGATGTCTTTCTCCTTGAGGGAGAAGATCTCCTCGGCTGCGTTCTTGACCATCCGGAGTTCCCCGGGCAGGTTTCCCGCGGTAAAGAAACCCGTGGTGTGAATGACGAGGCCGTGCTTCTTCGCGTATTCCTCGAAATTCTCCTCCTGGTAGATGATGTCGTGAGCCTTCTTGGCCTCCTCGGCGGCAAGGGTCATGGCCCTGGCCAGCTTCAGTTCCCGGGCGATCGTGTCCTGGACCTGCGCCAGGGGCGGTGCGCTTCCCCCGGATCTCGACCGGTTCGCCTTGAGCCTTTCGTAGTGGGCCCTGATCTCGTCCGCCGAAACCTGGGCCTTTGCGGTGTATTCTTCGGCCGGAAAGACCAGGTAGCGGACCTGCAGCTGCTCGGGGACCCTGAGGGTCTCGGCGTTTTCCGCGAGATAGGTCTCGAGGTCTTTCTCCGTGGGCCTGACGTCCCTGCGGCAATTCCGGACGGGGAGCTTGTAGATCTCGAGGTTGACCTTCTCGTTCTGAATCCGGTAGGCCTCGAAGGCCTCCCGGTCCGACACCTTCGCCCCTTCTCGGATCATGCGCTCGAGCTTGAGGATGCGGAGCCCTTTCCGCTGCAGATCCTCAAAGTCCTCCGCGGAGATCCGGTTGTGTTTGAGGGCCTGCTGGTAGAGCCGTTCGTCGAAGACGCCGTTTCTCTGAAAGGCGGGGTAGGTGGAGATGAGACGCTGGACCTCCTCGTCGCTGGCGTGGATGTTCGTCCGTTCGGCGATGTTGAGGAGCACGGCCCGGTTGATGAGACCTTCCAGGACCCGCTCCTTGATGTTTTTCATCATCTCGTCGGGGAGGTTTCCTCCGAAGGTCTGGCGGTACATCTCCAGCGTGTTCTGCAGATCCTGGCGGTACTCCGCGTAGGTGATGTACTTCCCATCGACTTCGGCGATGGACTCCGCCTCCCGGCTCCAACGCAGGGATCCGAAGTAAAAAACGAAGACGACGATGATGAGTCCGAGCAGGACCTTCATGATCCAGCTGCGGGCGTGTTTTCTCATGAATTGGAGCATGGCGGAAATCCCCGGGAAGTGAATCGCCGGATTTCTATTATACTCGCATGCAAATTGCAACCCTTTTTAGAAAAATGATTGATTCGGGGGGGTAAATACTGTATAAGTCGCCATCCGGAGTTCAGAACCGTGCGGTTGCACGGACTTACGTTTATTGAGGAGGACAGTGGACCGTGCTGTTTGATTTCATCCTGGGGAAATTCTCCAATGACCTGGCCGTCGACCTGGGTACGGCCAACACGCTCGTTTACGTCAAGGGCAAGGGCATCGTACTCAGCGAGCCTTCCGTCGTGGCGGTGCATCGGGATTCCCGGGGAATCAAGAAGGTCCTGGCTGTCGGGACCGAGGCCAAGAAGATGCTGGGGAAGACCCCGGGGAACATCGAGGCCATTCGGCCCATGAAGGGCGGCGTGATCGCCGATTTCGATATCACGGAAGCGATGCTCCGGCACTTCATTCAGCGGGTGCACAATCGAAGGACCCTCATCCGTCCGAGGATCATCATCTCCATCCCCTCCGGCGTCACACAGGTGGAGCGCAGAGCCGTCAAGGAAACGGCGGAATCCGCGGGGGCCCGCGAGGTCTATCTCATCGAGGAGCCGATGGCGGCCGCCATCGGCTCGGGACTTCCCATCCGGGAACCCGTGAGTTCCATGGTCGTCGACATCGGCGGGGGGACGACGGAAGTGGCCGTCATCTCGCTGTCCGGCATCGTCTATTCCAAGTCTGTTCGCGTGGCGGGGGACCGGATGGACGAGGGCATCGTGCAGTACCTGAAGAGAAAATACAGTCTCCTGATCGGTGAAAAAACCGGTGAGATGATCAAGATCGCCATCGGCTGCGCCTACCCTGAGGACGAGATGAGGACCGTGGAGGTCAAGGGGAGGGATCTCATCTCGGGGATCCCGAAGATCGTGGAGCTCAACTCCGAGGAGGCCCGGGAGGCCCTGGCGGAACCCATCAGCATCATCGTGGAGACCATCAAGGACGCCCTCGAGCAGATGCCGCCGGAACTGGCGGCCGATATCGTGGACAGGGGCATTGTTCTGACGGGGGGCGGCGCGCTCCTGAGGGGAATCGACAAGCTCCTGCGGGAGGAGACGAACCTCCCCATCACCATCGCCGACGACCCGCTGTCGACGGTGGCTCGAGGGTCCGGCGTCGTCCTCGATGAAATCGACCTTCTGAAGGAAGTAGCCATTCAACTGTAGGCGGCTTCGGTGCGGGCCGCGGCCCGGGTGCGCGGGCGTACTCGGGAAACATCCAGCCCCCGTCCTTTCTGGATACCCAGCTGGCAGGCATGCGGACCATATCATCACCGGATCGGGTTCCATTCAGAGATGCTTTTCCTTAAAAAATATCAGGGAATCGCCCTCGCCTTCATCTTGATCGTCGCCTCTCTGGTTCTTCTTTCCTATCATCTGAAGCGGCCGGGTCAGGTCGGCTTTTTCAAGAAAGTGCTCATGGAGGCGGCCTCGCCCATCGAAAGGGGGATCCATGCGACCTTTCAGGGGGTCAGGGACGTGTGGAACCGCTACCTGTTCCTCGTCGGACTCGAAAGCGAGAACCGGAATCTCCGGAAGAAGATCGCCGAGCTTCAGAACGAGATCAACTCCTACCGGGAGATGTACTACGAAGTGGGCCGTTTGAAGAAACTCTTGTCCCTGGAGGAGACGATCATCTATACCGCGGTGGCCGCCAGGGTCGTCAGTCATGAAAGGTCTTCGCTCTTCAAGACGATCATCATCGACAAGGGAACCGATGAGGGACTCAGCGCAAGCCTCCCCGTGGTGACCGACCAGGGTGTCGTCGGGCGCGTGATCGAGCCCTCCTGGAACGTCTCCCGCGTCCTGCTGGTTACGGATTACAACAGCAACATCGACGCCATCGTCCAGGGCAGCCGCGCCCAGGGAATCATGCAGGGCGGCGGTCAGCAGTTCGCACGCCTCAAATACGTCCAGCGCACCGACGAGGTGAAAGTGGGCGACACGGTGATCACCTCGGGGCTGGGGGGTGTCTTCCCCAAGGGCCTGGTGCTCGGTACGGTCGCGGTGGCGGAGAAAGGGGAAAAAGGGCTCTTCCAGAACGTGGAGGTGAGGCCCGCCGTGGATTTCACGAAACTGGAGGAGGTTCTCGTTCTCATCCCCGAACGGAGCAAGGGAAAAAGGAAATGATCTTTTATGTTCTTTCGCCGCTCCTGGCGTTTGCGGTCATCGTCCTCCAGCGGACCCTGGTCGATCTTGTCTTCGTCGGAAAGATCGGTCTCGAGCTGTCCCTCGTCCTCGTGATCTTCGCCGGCTTCCGCTTCGAGCAGGTGAAGGGGGGGCTCTTCGCCGTTCTGACGGGGTTCATCCTGGATTGCCTCTCGGGTGCCGTCATGGGCCTCTATACCTTTTTTTACGTGGTCATCTTCTTCCTCACCCGGCTTCTGGCCGATCGGATCTACAGCGAGCAGATGCTTTTCATCATGATCTTCACCTTTCTCTGCGTCCTTTTCGAGGGGCTCTACATCGTGCTCCTCTACCAGGCCGTCTTTGACGTCAACATGAGCCGCAACCTCTACAGCGTCTTTTTGCCGCAGGCCCTCGTGGCCGGTGTTTTGAGCCCGGCGCTCTTCGCGGGGCTGAATTCTCTCGAGGTCTTGTTCCATGCCGGAGATCGACGATCGACTGAATCCCTATGACCCGGGGGAGTATCGCAACCGCTTTCGGTTCCTCTTCTGGGTCGTGGTCGTGGCCGTGTCGCTGATCGTGGTCCGCCTGTGGTATCTCCAGGTCGTTCAGGGCCAGGAACTGCGGGTCCGGTCGGAGAACAACCGGGTCCGCCTGCGGGAGATCAAGGCCCTGCGCGGGATCATTCTCGACTCCCGCGGCGTCGTCCTCGTCGACAACCGCCCGTCCTTTGACGTGATCATCTACCCCGAGGACGCCAAGAATGTCCGGAACGTCATCGAGACCCTCGAGCGGCTCTACGAAAAACACGGCTTGGAACTCTCCGAGGACTACACGCCGCTTCTGGAAACGAAAAGACCCCTGATGACCTATCGGCTGGACCGCAACATCAGCCGGGAAAAGCTGGCCCTCGTGGAAACCCATGCCCTCGAACTGCCGGGTGTGGCGATCGATGTCATGCCCGTGCGGGAGTACTTCTTCGGGGAGTCGATGGCCCATGTCATCGGCTATACCGGCGAGGTCAGCCGCGCAGACCTGGAAAGGGAGGGAGGGGGCGGCAACCTCAAATCCGGCGATGTCGTCGGGAAATACGGGATCGAACGATACCTCGATCCGAAGATCCGGGGAAAGAACGGCGGTGAGCAGATCGAGGTCAACGTCGTCGGCAAGAAGATCCGCATGCTGGGCCGCGTCGAACCCACCGTGGGGTATCGCGTGGTGCTGACCCTCGATTCCGTTCTCCAACGGGCCGCTTGGGACGCCCTGGAGGAGAAGGCCGGTTCCGTCGTCGCCGTCAACCCCCGCGACGGGTCGATCCTCGCCATGGTGAGCAAACCCTCCTTCGACCCGAACCTCTTCAACCGGGGCATCTCCCCGGAAAACTGGGAAACGCTCATCCGGAGTCCGCTCCATCCCATGGAGAACAAGGCCATCAGCGGCCAGTATCCGCCGGGATCGACATACAAGCTCATCGTGGCGGCGGCCGGTCTCGAGGAAGGGATCATCACCCCGGACACGGCATTCAACTGCCCCGGAACCTTCGAAATGGGGACGAGGACCTTCCGGTGCTGGAAAAAGGGCGGCCACGGCCGGGTCTCCCTTCACCGGGCCCTCGTGGAATCCTGCGACGTCTACTTCTACAATGTGGGGCGGCTCCTCGGCGTCGACACCATCGCCGAGTACGCCCGTCAATTCGGGCTTGGGACGAAGACGGGGGTCACCCTCCTCGGCGAAAGGTCCGGTCTCATTCCCACCAGTGACTGGAAGTTGGCCCGATTCGGCGTGCCCTGGCAGCCGGGCGAGACCATCTCCATCTCCATCGGCCAGGGGTTCAATACGGTGACGCCGCTTCAGTTGCTCAACGCCTACTGCGCCGCTGCCAACCGCGGGGTGATCTACACCCCGCGGATCATCCAGCGGGTGGAGACGGAGGACGGCCAGATCGTCCAGGAGTTTCCTCCGGAGCCGATGAGGACCGTCGACGTCAGCCGGGAAAACTTCGAACACATCGTCCAGGCCCTCTGGGGGGTCTGCAACGAACCGGGGGGCACGGGACACGCGTTGAGAAGGAAGGAGGCGGATGTCTGCGGGAAGACCGGAACGGCGCAGGTGATCGGCCTCCCGGAGGGGACGGATGCCAGGCAGGTCGTCTTTCCTTACGAATACCGGGACCACGCCCTTTTCGTCTGCTTCGCCCCGAAGGACAACCCCGAGATCGCCGTCGTCGTCGTCGTCGAGCACGGCGGTCACGGAGCCACGGCGGCGGCCCCCGTCGCCCGGAAGGTCATCGACGCTTACTTCGCGAACCGGAGATCCTCATGAGGATCGATCGTCGACTGCTTTATTCATTTGACTGGATGCTCTTCGGCCTGCTGATGGCGATC
>FWPV01005829.1_pt1 | contig 24244 bp, 20 predicted proteins | sample 2228371 | NCBI WGS metagenome assembly FWPV01 (sample SAMEA103939776, study PRJEB20133) | metagenome | reverse complement strand
ACTTACATTTTCCATTTTTTTCTCCCAAAAAAGTTAATAGTCTTACTTTTTGCGTTTTTTTACGCAAAAGTAGTTAATGAAGCAAATTGCTGAAATAAAACTGCGTCTTGATTTGTTTGGTTGTAATTTGTTAATACACACTTAATTCTTTTTTCTTGTGTTTCTTTATTTTTAAAAATTCCCTTTTATAAATAAATTTTTCAATATACTTTGTTACTTTTTAATCATCTAAATATTAATTTTGATTAAAAGTTTTTTAAGTTAAAACAGATTCTTTAATTTATTTTTGTTCAATAAAAATTGTATTTTATTTTTATGTTACTTCTCTGTCAAGGTTAAAAAACAAAAAAATAAATTTTTATACTATTATGAAATAAGAATGCTGAAAATGTAATCTTATAATTTTTATTGCTTGTAAATCCTTACGAAATTTAAGTTTATTTTTTTATATGGTTTTAAGTAAGTTCATTGCCAGTGCAAGATTATCTTTCGTTTTTACAGGTAAATCAATCTGCAAAACATATGTGAAACAAGGCATTTGAGCCTGTTGCAGAACTCCATTTTTGTTTACGGTAGTGAACGGTCTTTAGGCCGTTCAATTGCAGGGTATAAAGATCCTTTGCTACCGTGAGTTACAAACAAATGTAGGGCAAACCTTTAGGTTTGCGAATCGCAAGGCTAAAGCCTTGCCCTACAATCAGTGCTTACTTATGCGGTTTTCTAATGCAGGTTAGAGCCTGCTACTTCGATTTTTTGACTTGTGCAACAGACTTATTTAGGCTATATAAGGAGGTTTCTCAAAATTATTATTTTGTTTTGTTAAGAAATTTATTGATGTATACTAACCAAACACATTATATTTAATAATGCACCAGATTGCATAAATTCCATCTTTCCATCTTATTTTTTTCCCTTCTTTATAACTTCTGCCAGAATAAGATATACCAACTTCATAAATTTTCAAGTTTTTCTTTGCTACCTTTGCTGTGATTTCTGGTTCTATACCAAACCGATTTTCTTTTAGTTCTAAACTTTTTAAAACTTCTGATTTAAAAGCTTTATAGCAAGTTTCCATATCAGTTAAGTTAAGATTAGTAAAGAGATTTGATAAAAGAGTTAAAAATTTATTTCCAATAAAATGCCAAAAATATAAAACTCTATGAGGTTCACTGCCAACAAATCGGGAACCATATACGACATCAGCTTTACCTTCCAATATTGGAGCTAAGATTTTCTCATATTCGTTTGGGTTATATTCTAAATCAGCGTCTTGTATAATTGAACATTCGCCTTCAATATATTTTATTGCAGTTTTTATTGCAGCCCCTTTTCCTAAATTTTTTTCATGCCTAAATATTTTTATTTCACTATCAGTCTTAAATTCTTCAAGTATTTTGTATGTATTATCTTTAGAACAGTCATCAATAATGATAATTTCTTTATCTATATTTACAGCTTTCACTTTTTTTATTATTTCTTTTATTGTGTTTTCTTCATTAAAGACAGGTATAATTATTGAAAGTAATTTTTTCATAACAATGATAAATACACAAAGGTAATAAGTAAATAATTAATACTTTGTTTGTAAGTGAAATACTTGATTATTATACCACATGGAGTAAGAAATTTTCTAAAAAATACTTTATTCAGTTAATTTCATTATAAATTATAAATGTGACAACAACAAAAATCTGGAACTTACCCACCAATTTAAAGTTTAACTGTAAAAGTAAAATATGGTTTCTTGTTATTTGACACATAAATATCCCTAAAGTGTTAAAAAATTGACCTTCCATAAAACTATTAAGGAATGATTTAGGTTTAGAGTAGATATGAAATTTAAGGAGAATGCTAATTAATCAGGTTTTTTGTATGAGAATAAAAATTTAAAGAAGGAGTAAAATTTTGGAGATTTTTATGCTTTAACTTTTTCTTCATTTTTTGCTATTACTTGTCCTTTTATTAAGCCTTTTCTTTGCTCCATACTAACCTTATGCCATGAAGACCTCAATTCGACAAGGAGGTGATGAATTTCATCAATTTTTTCAGGTTTGTTATTAATATTGGCATCAACTAAACTTGAATGCATATAAGTGTACAATGCTTTTAGATTTTGAGCAATTGTGCCACCTGCTTCCATGTTTAATGAAACTGTAAGTTCTGTTAGAATTTTTTGAACCTTTATTAATTTTGCATTTTGACCTTCTTTGTTTTTATTTAGCATATCAATTTTAGCATATTTTAAACATTTAATAGCTTCGTCATAAAGCATAATTATTAACATTAGAGGACTTGCCGTTTCTATAGCATTCATTTGATACTGCTTATAAGGATCATTAATAGCCATTTTTTAGCTCCTTTTCATCTTAATTGTTAGACAACTTTTTATTTAGTTCATTCAATAGAATAAATATTTTTTTGAGTCTTGGTTCTAATTCATATTCCAGATAGTCGTTTATTAATGTGACATCATTATTTTCCATTGCCTTTAAAAGCATTTTTAAAATGTCATTAAAATTAGATATAAAATCTGGGAAGCTTTCACCTTCGATTAAAATATCATCAATCTTTACTTTTAAAGTGAATTTAATATACCTTATAATTTGGAAAAATAGAGATAGTCTTTCTATTCCTTCTTTCAAACTATTCATCCCATCTGAAATATTTTGGGAAATTAATTGAGCAATTGCAGATGTTATAAATTCCTTACCTTCGTTTACTAATTCTTTTAAATTTTTAATTTCTTCTTTTACAGTTAGTAAGTATTTGTCATAAGGTATTGTAATTATATTTACTTCTTCTATATCTTCAACCAGGGCTTCGTCAATATTTATCTCTTCTGCTGGCTTGTTTTTTGCTTTTATGGATTTAATATCGGGAATTATGTTATCATTATGTTTTTTTAAATCTTTAAAAACTTCAATCAAAGCATTTTGTAATGTTGTTTGTGGAGCAAACGTCCAACTGCTATTTTTCTCATCAATTATTATTTTCATTAAAAGTAATTTTAAAATTTAGATTTAGAAATTTCTCACTTATTTATTCTTGTTTGTTAAGCCCGATGATGAAGCTGCGTTTAAAAGGTTATTAAGTTGAGCAGTTAAATAAGTTCCCTCATCCTGTAAAGATTGTAAGTATCTTTCCATTTGGTTAAAAGAATTTCTGTATCTTTCTTCAATTTTTTCCATAGATTCTTCAAGTCGCAAAATATCTTCATCGATATTTCTAATTCTTTCATTTATTCCAAGAATTCTCCTATATATATTTCCAGCAAATTCTTTTACTGCACTAACCTTAGTTTGATTTTGAAGATAATCGTTTATTCTATCTCCTACTTCTTCCAATAAAGCGGCTACTGCTTCTGGGTTATCAGAGAGAGCGTTTCTTAATTTGCTTTCATCAAGAGTTAAATTATCAGATACGGTGCCACCATAATATGGTTCACTTTCGATACCAATTTGTGCCATTATTCTATAGTCAGATGACCATCCACTTATTGGATTTCCTGATACATCAAGACCGTCTGTATTATTTGTAACTAAAAGTCGGATTTGTGACTTAATGGAAGCAAGGTCATAGTCTCCTCTTAAGACTCCGTATTTGTAATCTTCTGAAGATTCAGGATTTTTAACTTTTTCTTCTTTTATTTTACCAGCAAGTAAATCAGTTACAGAATTAAACTGGTCAATAAATTCATTAACTTTTTCGACTATGGAATCTTCATCTAAACCAACGGTGACTGTTACTGAGCCTGTATCTTTTAAATTCATAGTTACACCTTGGATTGCACCAGTAACTTGGTTTGTATAGCTTTCAATCTCTACCCCTTCGACAGTAAGTTGTGCATTTGCTGCAGCTTGTAGTTGGTTTTTAATATTACTATTAGTGCCCATTTTAAACAAATAATCTCGTTCTGGAGCTGGCGATGACCATGGACCTCCATTTCTTGAGACGCTTCTGGAACCATCATCATAAGTCCCTGGATTTCTTGCTTTCCACATATATGCTGAATCATCAGATTGGGGTTCTGTTGAGACAACTATATGATAAGTTACACCAGAAGAAAGGGAAAACGATGCTGGAAATATAGCTTGGTTCCAACTATTTTGAATCACATTAGATTCATCTATTTGTGTTGTTGCATTAGGGTCTACTAAAGTTCCGCTTGGTTGTCCAAAACCGTCATCTGTTTCAATTCGAATGGTAATTGGACCAGTTGGTGTTCCATAGTTTGTGGATAAATAAAGGCTAACATAATTTATTTCGGAATCAATTCCAATTTTAAATCCTTGTGCTTGTCTATACTCATCGCCAGCATAATCTCCAACTTGATATTGTTGATTAGCATCGCTTGGGGCGTATTCTTCTACTAGAGACCCTACTACACCAATGTCGTAAAGCACTGAACCTGTTAAATCTTCTATAAAACTTATTTTGTATTTTTCTCCTGTTCGATTGCTTTCAATTGATAATGTTTGATTACCCGTTGTTGGGTTTGTGACAATAGTTGCGGTTACAACATCTCCAGCATCTCTGTTTATATAGGCTGCAATTTGGGCTAAAGTAGCATTCGCAGCATCCACAGTAACTATATAATCGGTTTCATCAACTGTAATTTTAAATTGGGCATTTGCTGCATTCCCAGCAGTAAAAGTAGAAGATTTTGAATCAGAAGCAATTCTGTGTGCCTTTGCAAGTTGATTTACAACAACATCATAAACTCCTTTTCTTGCAGTTATATCTGCTGTTGCAGTTAAAATTGATTCATCAGATGATATTGCAGTATTTTTTAAAATCGAAGAAGAACTACTTTTAAATGAATAAGCAATGTTTTTTAAAGATATTAAACTGTTGTTTATTTCATTTAATGCTTCCTTTTGGTAATTTAATATTAGCTGTTTATTTTCAAGTAAAGTAATTGGTTGCCTTTCAATTTTCATTAATTCACTTATAATCGACTCCGTATCTAAGCCTGAAAATAATCCACTAAAACTAATAGCTCCTGGCATAAAAATCCCTCCTTAAATATTTCTCCCTCCTTATATTTATCGGCATAATTTTTTAAAACTTTAATTTTTTTTATTTTTTGGTATTAACTTCCAATTTACTTTCATTTAATTCTTTTTTATGTCCCCGATTTAGCTCATTTGTTTAACTAAGCATACTAATACGCCTTATAATAGTTGTACAAAACTCCTATTTCATAAAGTGAATGTATTATTTCTCTCCATGCTATCTTCTTTTTCTGAGGAACAAATATTATATCTCCATTAATTTTTCATTGCCACCTGCTCTGTCGGTGTGAATTTTAAGTGCTAGCTTTGGCCATAACTTTGACAATTCTTTTTTATTTTCTTCAATTCTTCCTTCTTTTAAAATTTTATCTAAATCAACTGTTATTACTATTGGTTTGTTATCTTTTACTTTAATTATACCAATTTCATTAGTTTTTGCATCTTTATTTGTGCCCTTTGCCTTTGATATTGCATCAATAATAGTTTCTCCAGGATTAATGTTGTATGTTCCTGGACTATTTACCATTCCTAAAATAAAAACTTTTTCTTTGCTATATTCAATTATATTTACAGCTACTTTTGGTGATTTAACATACTCACTAATTGCTTTTTCAATTTTATTACCTAATTCTCCAGCAGTAAGTCCTTGAACTTTAATTTCTCCTATTGTAGGATAAGAGATGTAGCCATCTAATCTAACTATCACATCCATGTTTAATTCAGAGTATGGCCAAACAACAATGCTTAACTTGTCTTCAGGCTGTATTTTATATAAACTTTCTGAAAAACAAATGTTACATAAAAGTCCAACTAAAACCACATACTTTACTAATTTCATTTAGGGCTCCTTAAATGCTTTTACTATTAATTCACCCTTTAAAATGTATTTATATGATACAACTTTGAAATTGTATTTTTTAAGTATAATAAATAAAGTAGATTTTGTAAATTTATTAATATGTTCATCAGCATAGGCATTTGGAAGGAGTTTTTTGTAGAAAAACTCGAAAAACCTCCACATTTGACTGTCATAATCGGGTGTTCCAATAATTAATATTCCATTATCTTTTATTGTCCTGGCTATTTCACCGAAAACATTAACACTTTTGTTTAAATGTTCAATTAATTGAGAGCATATTATTTTATCGAAGGTTTTGTCTTTAAATGGTAAAGCACCTACATTTGCATTCACGGTAATTGTTTTTTTTTGTCGTAAGTATTTAAGTTTATTGAAAGAGATATCAAGACCAATACCATCTGGAATATTTTGAATGATTTTACTTGAGCCACATCCTAAATCGATTATATAAAGGCTTTTATTACTTTTTTGAGGTTCTAAAAATTCATATATTATTTTATATCTTTTCCTTTGCCAGTATCTTTGCAGGAAGATTTTACTATTAAATGCTCTTTCATCATAATCAACGGATAAAATAGAATTCCTTAATTTCCACATTTTTAAAAAGGTTTTTATATAATCTTTTGCAAGAAAGATTGGAGATTTCCCTATTTTATTATTTTCGTACTCAATGGGTATTTCAATTATGCTAAAGCCATTAGAGTGAGCTTTTATTATAATTTCAATTAAGATATCAAAGCTGTTTGATTCGAAGGAAATTTTCTCAAATATTTCCTTGTTATAAAGCCTAATGCTACCTGTAAGGTCTCTGTATGGGACTACAAGAAAGTAAGAAAACAGGAAGTTTAAAACCTTGCTAAAAATGTGTCTTATTGCAGGAATATATGCTTTTCCATCTTTTATATATCTTGAAGCGACAATACAGTCAGCCATGTGTCGATGATTATATAAGTTTTTAATAAATTCAATTTTTAATTTTGCTTCAGGGTCGATGGTAATTATATATTTACCTCTTGCATGTGAAAGTGCTTCCTTTAAAATTAAACCATAGCTTGAAGTCTTAATTGGAAAGTATTTTACATTATCATTTGCAGTAATGTTTTTTGCAGGAAGACATTTCCCTAACACTAAAATTTCAAATTTTATTTTTTCTTCATCCCCAAAACTTTTTAATTTTTTAATTATCTCATCTATTTGCAAATCCTTTTGCAGTTTTATTATCAAAAGCGAGAGGTCCATAACTTAGAATTTTAAGTGAGGTGAAACTTGTAAAGAAGGTGAAAATATTGAAATATTGTTTTTATAATCTTTATCTTACTTTTTCCTTTTTTATTATTATATTCAAGAACTAATGGAATTTCGGAAATTTTGGGATAAAATGGAATTGATTTTAAGAGTAATTCAAGATTTATTGGAAAGCCTTTGGATTCAATAAGTTTTTCACCATATTTCTCAATCATCATTTTAATTAATTTTGTTTTATAACCTCTATATCCTGAAGTGTAATCAGAAACTTGTTTAATGGGCAACAGCCATTTAAAAATAAATGAGGCTGAATGGCTTAGAAATCGCCTTATTAGGGGTACTCCAATTTCTTTACCACCAGTTTTAAACCTTGATGCAATTACAATATCGTATCCGTTGTTTATTTTTTCACTTATGTTTAAAATCAGCTTTGGGTTATGAGTGTTATCGGCATCCATAGTAATAATGATGTCATTTTCATCTACGAGTTTAATTATGTGGAATAAACCTGTTTTTATAGCCTCACCAAGGCCTTTATTATAACCGTGACTAATAATTGTTACTTTTTCCTTTATTTTCTCTAAAATTTCTTTTGTTCCATCATTACTTCCATCGTCAACAATTATTATATTACTCTTGATTGGAAGATTAATTATTTTTTCTACCAACGGTAAAATGTTTTCTTTTTCATTGAATACAGGTAAAAGGATAAAAACCCCCACTTTATTCATAATAAAACTAAATATTTCCTAAATCTGACGATTTTAAGTTAAAACAAGTTTTAAAAACTCGTATGTAACGGTAATTAAAGAACCTATTAAGTTATAATTTTTTTGGAGTAAGCAATGTCCTCATTGCGTTCAGAATTAGTTTGCTCAATGGCGAGAGGTCTTGCCTTACTCCAAAGTAAAAAATAAAATCGTCAGATTTAGGTATTTGTATTTGGTTGTCTTTGCGACACCAATGAAATCGGCTCAAAGCAATGATCAGAAAGGTCGTTGCAAGGTACTGAAAGCGGGGTGGCAATCTCACTTGTATCTGCCTTGTATCTGCAAAGACATGTTAGCTTGTTGCACAAGTCAAAAATCGGTGTAGCAATCTATAGAGTTTGTGACAAAAGTGTCAAAATCATCAAAAATTGTATAGGTTTTGCCTCTTAAACTTATACAGAAAATGACGCATAATTAGGTTTTAGCACAGACTCTTTAACCTGCATTAGAAAACCGCATAAATAGACATAGTTGGCAGTGCAGGGTCTTTAGACCCTGCAGTTGAACGGTCTAAAGACCGTTCACTACCGTATTATTTAGGTTAAACCCTTGGGTTTGCGAATTGCAGGTTAAAGCCTTGCTCTACGATCCAACTTCGTTTGCAAATGAGAGGCAACGACAACCTGAGTTTTTGACAAAACAGAGTCTGACACTGATTTGTCAAAAAGTAGGGCAAAACTTTAGGTTTACTTATCGCGAGGTTAAAGAGCCTGTTGTGCAATCCCAAAAATCTATACAGCAAGTTTTAGCCTGTGTTAGAAAACCGCATCAGTAGACAAAGAATAAAGTAGATTACTCCTGTAAATACATAAAAAATGGAGTTCTTCGACAGGTTTATGTGTATTGCTACACCAATTATTTTTTGAAAAGATAGCCTCTGTTCGTTGTTTGCAATAAGATATGAATAAGTCAGAAAACTATATATTGTTTTAATTAAAAAAATATCTTTAGCAAACCTCACGAAAATTGGTAAATTCGATTCTTGATGTGTTAGCTTATAGATACGATACCAACTTATTGAATGTCTGTTTATTTGTTGTTTTTTGATATTAGAGACAAAGCAATACTGAAGAGGAGAGATGTGTTAGTAAAGTTAAGCAAGGTCATTGCATTTGCTCCAATAGAAATATAATTCTCCCTAATCAATAATCCTATAATGAAAGAAATACCAGCTAAAACAATAAAAAAAATAGAAATAATTCTTAAAATCAAAGTTAACACCCCCTTATTTATATGTTTTTTTGTCATTATATAATACAATTTAAACACAAATTTAAACAGCAAAAAATTGAAGAATAAATTTTATGGACATAAGTAAGATAATTTTTTTTGGATCTTTATTCTTAATAATTTATGTATATGTAGGTTACCCTTTAATTCTTATATTTATAAGTTTTTTTTACAGAAATAATACTTTAAGAGGGGAAATAGAACCAGTTATTTCTATTATAATTCCTGCTTATAATGAAGAAAAAAACATAGTTGCAAAAATTAAAAATTGCTTAGAACTTTCGTATCCAAAGGAAAAACTTGAAATAATTGTTGCTTCTGATGGTTCAACAGATGAAACGAATAACATACTAAAAGACTTTGCAAAGAAGGGAGTAATAACTTTTTTGCAATTTAATTTGCGATTAGGGAAAACATTTGTTCAGAATGAAGCTGTAAAGATTTCGAGGGGGGAAATATTGTTATTTACAGATGCAACAACAATGTTAGAAAGAGATGCAATAATTATAATTGTAAGGAATTTTTATGACAAAACAGTGGGGTGTGTAAGTGGAAAATTACTTTATAGGAAAAATATAAAAACTACGACTGAAGTTGGACGACATTTCTTTTGGGAGTATGAAAAAATTATTAAATTGTTAGAAGGCAAGATATCTTCACTTATTGGAGCTTCAGGGCAGGTCTACGCAGTGAGAAAAGATTTATATCCTTTCCCGGACCATTATTTGAGTTCTGATTTTGCAGTGCCGGGGAAAATAGTTGAAAATGGTTACAGAAATATTTTTGAACCACAAGCAATAGCTTTTGAGAATGTTGAAGCAAAAACAATAGAAGATGAAATAAAATGTAGAGTCCGTGTAATTGTTGGTGGCTTGCGAAGCATGTTTTATTTTAAAAGTTTGTTGAATCCTTTTAAACATTTTTTTTATTTTTTTGAATTATTTTCTCATAGAATATTGCGGTGGTATATACTTGTTTTTTTTGTGGGAATGTTTGTGTCAAATATCTTCCTTTTGTCAAAGCCCCCTTTCAAAATTACTTTTTTTGCTTTTTTAATGTTTTTCCTCATTTCAATTGTTGGTTATGTTTGTGAAAAGAAAAGAATATATATAAAATTTTTTATGTTTCCCTTATACTTCTTTGTTGTTAACATTTGTCCTTTTATTGCAACTTTTTATTTATTGAAAGGTGAAAGAAAAATATCATGGGAAACAATTAGGTATTAACTTTCTTGAAAATGAGAATTTTAAGATTCTTAGATAATTTTTCGTTTTTCATTTTGATACTACTTGGAACAGTTATTCCAATTACATTTAGCCCATTTAGCAACAGTACTTTTAGAGTGCCAAAATTTTTTGCTTCAATAATATTAATTTCATTGTTTATCGCCGTAAGATTAATTGTTTTGTCAATAAAAAAAGAGGTTAATTATCCAAAGTTTATTTGTATTTCAGCCTTATTGTTTGCTTTGTTTTCATTTATTTCTGCTTATTTTTCTCCATTAAGAAGAATGTGTGTTCTTGAATCACTTATTGTGCTCTTTTACCTTATTTTTTTTATTTCTATCTTAACTTTTAATTTAGATAAAACACGCATTGTTATCTTATTAATAATGATGTTTTTATTTGGACTTATTTCAATAACTTATTCCATTTTCCAGATGAAGCTTAAAGACCCTATTTTTTTTGCAGTCTCCGAATTGAAATCATTAGCAGATTTACGAAAATATGCTACTCCTGTAGGTTTTAATGGAAATCCAAATGATTTTGCTTCATACTTTGCGCCATTAATCATTATTGCTTTTGGATTAATCTTTTATCTCAAAAAATTACATAAGTATATTTTTATTCTGTCTATCCCACCAATGTTGTTTGTGCTTTATTTTACTTTTTGTCGTTCGGCTACAATTTCTATGGCGATTGGAGTAATAGTTTTAATTTTTTACTATCTTGCCTACTACAGAAAAATAATTTCTCCACATTTATTATTAGGTTTGATGGTGATTGTAGTTAGTATATCTATTTATGCTCTTTTTTATGTTCATAAAAAATTTATTCCTTATAGGTTATCCAGAACATTTGGATATAATTCTTTAAGAAATAGAATTGATTGCTGGAAAGATTCTACACATATGATTAAAGATAAAATTTGGTTTGGCTGGGGAATAGGAGCATACAAAACTGTTTTCCCGAAGACATATCAAAAGCATAATGTGAAATATGAAACATTACAAGCTCATAATGAATATGTCCAATTAATGTGTGAAATTGGTGTGGTTGGAATTTATTTTTTTATTTTTTTATTTTTTTACTTTTTACTTAACATTTAAAAAAAATAATAACCCATCGGAGAAGTTACTAATGATTTTATTTTTATCTCTTACAATAAGTAGTATGATAGACAGCATATTTTCATTTCCTTTTCACTTAGCTCTAACAGCAAATAATGCAATTATTTTTGCGGCATTACCTATTTCGTTGAATAACAAGAAAACTGATGAATTAAATAATTTGATTATAAAAATCCTTTTTTCTCTATTAGGTATAACCGTTGTTATGCTTAATTTATTAATAGGGTTCAGAGTTTATAAGAGTGAAGTATACATAAAGAAGGGTTTAAATGAGGTTATAGAGAAAAATCATATTATTGCTGATGATTATTTTAAAAGAGCTGTAAGTTTAAATCCTTTCAATGGTTATGCACTATTTTTATATGGAACGAACATAATAATGGTGATTAAAGATGAAACAAAGTACAATAAATCGCTATCCTTGTTGGAAAAAGCATTGAAGTATCGAGATTTTAGTTCTCTTCATTTTTTAATGGCGTATAATTATTACAAACTAAATAAGATTGATGAGTGTAAGAAGGAATTAATAAGGGCTGAAGCGAGGGGATACAGACAAAATTATTTTAGGTTGGAAAAATAAATGTAATTAAGAAATTAACTTTACGAATTCAAGTAAAACATTGGTAGAAAATAAGCATTTTACAAGTAGCAAAAGCCAGAAAATTATCATTTAAAGGCACTTGCAAGACATTCAACTAAGAACCTGTGGAGACTACGGGATTCGAACCCGTTACCTCCGCCGTGCAAGGGCGGCGTTCTCCCAACTGAACTAAGTCCCCTTTTTATTAATAACCTAAAATTGACGATTCTTTATTAGGATATTGATTTAATCTTCTGGACAAAAAACTTATTGAGAGAATATGGCAAGGGGCTTTTAGCCCCGCCAATGACGACCCTACAACGGTCTCTCTACATTTAAAATCGTCAGATTTAGGTAAAATAAGTTTATCTTTATTTTCCATTATAATAAAAATTTTCAAATAATCAATACTTTATTTCAAATGTTGAAAATAGGAAAGTAAAAAGGGTAAAATATATTTTATGAAAATAAAAGTTGTTGCTCCAACAAGAATAGATTTGGCAGGCGGAACTTTAGACATATTCCCAATAAATGTTTTTGAGAATGGTGGAATTACTGTAAATGCAGCAATTAATATAAACAGTGAAGTAGTTGCAGAAAAAAGACAAGATGATAAAATTGTTATTTTCTCGCAAGACCTTAACACAAGAAAAGAATTTAAAAATATAAAAGAATTAACATTCGAAAATGAATTAGGATTTTTATGTAGAATAATTCATTTTTATAAGCCTCCTTTTGGGTTAAATATTGAGACTTGCAATTTTGCCCCAAAAGGTTCGGGCCTTGGTGCATCTTCATCATTACTAATTGCTTTGTCTTTTGCTCTTTTAAAATTAATGAATAGAAAGGTTGGTAATAAAGAAATAATCGATTGGGGAGCTAATATTGAAGCTCAAGCCATAAGAGTTCCAACAGGTAAACAAGATTATTACGCTGCTGTTTATGGTGGCATAAATGCTTTGTGGTTTGATGTTGATAATAATGTTAGGGTGGAAAAGTTAGTCACAGAAGAAGGTTTAATAAAAGAATTGGAAAATAGAATAATATTAACTTATACAGCTCAATCTAGACTTTCAGCGATTACAAACTGGAAGATGTTGAGAAGGTATATCGATGGAAATAAAGAAAGTATTTATTATTTTCATAAAATAAAAGAAATTAGTTTGAAAATGAGAGATTGTCTACGAGATGGTGACTTAAAAAAATTTCCTAAGGTTCTATTAGAAGAATGGGAATTAAGGAAAAAACTTGCCAAAGGAGTAAGCAATAAAAAAATAGAGCATATCATGAATTCTGCAATTCAAGCAGGAGCTGTTGCTAATAAGATTTGTGGAGCTGGTGGTGGAGGGTGTATGATTACTTTTGCAGAAGAAGAGAAAAAAGACAAGGTAATTAATGCAATTAAAAGAGCAGGAGGTCAAATATTGCCTTTTAAAATAAGTAGAAGAGGTATTACTACCCAACTGAGTAAGTAGATTTAGCATGGTAAATTGAGCAATTCATATGTTATTAGCCAAAGGAGTTTAATTGCCTAAAATATATAATTTTAGTTCTACGCTCTAAACTTTCAATTAACCCCATTATTCATTTAAATTAGATTTCAAAAAGTTTTATGAAATTTTATCCTTTAAAGTTTTATCCAATTTTTAAAGAAAAAATATGGGGAGGAAGAAATTTAAAAACAAAGTTAGAAAAAGAAATACCTGTTGGTAAGAAAATTGGTGAGGCCTGGGAACTTGCTTATCGGAGTGGTGGAGACATTTCTGTAATTAGAAATGGTATTTATAAAGATTTGCTATTGAGTGATTTAATAGGAAAGTACAAAGGGGAATTAGTTGGCAAAGCAAAAATGCCAAAGGGAAAATTTCCGTTATTATTTAAGTTTATTGATGCCAATGATGAATTATCAATTCAAGTTCATCCACCAGATGATTATAGGGATTTAGAAAATAGTGATGAATTAGGGAAAACAGAGTGCTGGTTTATTATTAGTGCTGAAAAAAATGCTGAGATTACTTTAGGGTTACAAAATATATTATCTTCTGCAGAGCTTATTAAGGTAATTGAGGATGGTTTGATTGAGAAATATATAAATAGAATAACGGTAGATAGGGGAGATTTCATTTTTTTGCCTCCTGGAGTTGTTCATTCAATAGGGAAGGGGATTCTTCTTGCTGAAATCCAGGAAAACTCTGATGTCACATATAGATTGTGGGATTGGGGCAGGAAAGATAGAAACGGTATTCCAAGAGAAACTCACATTAGGCAGGCTATTGAGGTGTTGAATATTAAGCAAGATGTAAATAGTTTAATAATAAGAAATAACATGAATGAAAAAGAGAATGGCAACAAGGTTAAATTATTGACAAATAACGATTTTTTTAATGTTACATATTATGACATAGGTGAGAGTATTGATTTGAAGGGAGATCAAAAATTCAAAGTTTTATTATTTATCGAAGGGGAAGGAATTATTTTATTAAATAATACTGATGAAGAGGTAAAAAAAGGTGATACAGTATTTATCCCGGCTGGTTTATTAAATTTAGTATTAAAGCCTTGTGGAAGACTAATTTTTCTGGTAACTACACCTGTTTAAGATAAAGTGCCAATTGCAAATATCAAAAATATATTTAAAATTTTAGATGATTTTTTATGTTACTATTCCAGTATAGTCCTCCTTAGTAGTAGTTGTTTGCAATGATGGTATAACTAAGCACTTTTGGAAGATTTCTACAGCAGAAATAAAATTGAAGTAATAAGTGTTACATACATGTAATTAATGAGGGTTGATAATATGTTAGGTGAGCAGAAAAAAGGGTTTTTCAGTAAACTCAAGGATTCGCTTTTTAAAACAAAAGAAATTTTTACAGAAAAGCTAAAAGAGATTTCAGCAAGGCGACTTAGTATTTCAGAAAGCATATATGACGAAATCTTTGAGGTATTAGTAAAAGCAGATGTAGGAGTAAATACAAGTGAGATAATAAAGGAGAGATTAAAAGAAAGAGTTTTACAAGCGAGGCTGAAAGATACAGAATTAGTTTATGGAATTGTAAAGGAGATAATATTAGAAATGATAGATATAAAGGAAATAGAAAAAGAAAAACAAAGAAAATTAAGAGTTGAAATATTTGTTGGGGTTAATGGCAGTGGTAAAACTACCACAATTGCTAAATACAGCAATTTATTATTAAAAGAAGGAAAAACGATTTTACTGGCTGGATGTGATACATATAGGGCTGCTGCGATAGAGCAGTTAGAAATTTGGGCGAAAAGATTGGGAGTGGAAATAGTTTCTCAACAAAACCATGCAGATCCATCTGCTGTTCTCTATGATGCTATTTCTTCTGCGTTTTCAAAGGGAAAAGATTATTTATTAGTTGATACTGCAGGCAGATTGCATACCAGTAAAAATTTAATGGAAGAATTGAAAAAGATGAAAAGAGTTGCTCAAAAAAGGTTGGAAGAAGAGGTTGACATTATACTTGTTGTTGATGCAAATAATGGACAAAATGTTTTGTCGCAAACAAAAATTTTTAATGATGCACTCGATTTAACTGGCATTATAATAACAAAATTAGATGGAACGGCAAAAGGTGGAATAATTATTCCTATTTGCAATGAATTTAAAATACCAATAAAATACATTGGTATTGGTGAAAAAATTGATGAGTTAAAAAGATTTAATGCAAGAGAATTTGTTGAGGCATTATTTGAATGATTGGAGGAAGTAATGAGTGAGAGAAAGCCCAAAGTTCCAAAAACAACGATAGAAAGATTATCTTATTATACCAGAGCCTTAGAAGAAATTTTAGGAAAGGGAGTTGAAACAATTTCATCTGAATTGCTTGGTAAAATGCTAAATATAAAGCCATCTCAGATAAGAAAAGATTTAGCTTATTATGGGGGTTTTGGGAAGAGAGGAATGGGTTATAATATAAAGTTGTTACTTAAAAGCTTGCAATCCGTATTGGGTGTTAACAAGAAATGGAATGTCATTATTGTAGGAGCTGGTAATTTAGGTTGTTCTTTGTTGCAGTATCCTGTTTTCAAGAAAAGAGGATTTATAGTAAAATCAATTTTTGATAAAGATAGGCAGAAGATAGGGAAAAAGGTTGGGAATTTTAAAATAAGACCCATTGAGGAGATAGAAGAGTATGTAAAAAGTGAAAAAATAAAAATAGGTATCATAGCAGTGCCAGCAGAATCATCCCAAGAAGTAGCTGATTTATTATGTAAGTCAAAAATTAAAGGAATTTTAAATTTTGCTCCTACCTTCATAAATGTGCAACCGGGAGTTAGACTTTTATCTGTTGATTTAACCACAAAATTGGAAGTCCTTTCTTATTATATAACTTTAGATGAAGATAAACTTTGGAAAGTTGTTTGATTTAAAAATTTTATGATAAGATATGTAATTTTTTGTTGTTTCCTTGTTTTATCAATAGTTACTGCTTCAATTGGATTGTGTGAATACTTACTAATAACTTATCCTACAACTGATATACAAATTGTTCACAGTAATATTAAACAACTTCAAAAATATGGTTTTCATCCTGAATTAAAGACAAAAAGCTGGGAAGGTAGAAATTTTTATTACATTATTTTAGGTAGATATGACTCTCGTGAGATTGCGTCCAAAGTATTGGCTACTTTACAAAATATAAACATTGAATTTGAAATACTGTCAGATAAATATGAAGAGTTCGACTATGAATTAGCCTCAAGTGATGAAATTTTAGGGATATTAAATGAAAGTAAAAAGTTTTCAGGAATTTTAAAGATACAGGCTCGGGAAATTAAAATTGGACTCATTAGTGAACCAAAATTTGCACCTGTTTTAGTATCCGAAAAAGAAGAAGATAATTTAACTTATGAAAGTGGTACAGGAGATAAATCTGTTAGAAAAAAGATAAGTGAAATAGCATGGGAATTACGAAGGGATGGATATAGAGTAGATACAGAAATAGGGAATAATGAAAATTCAATTTTAGTTGGCATTTATAATTCAATTGATTCTGCTAATGACATGAAAAAAGAGATGGAAGGGTATGGTTATAAAGCAAAGGTTAAAGAAGAAAGAGGAAAAGATAAATCGTTATTTTATGTTTATGTAGATAAGGAGGGTGGAAAAGAGAGCAATGTGGAGAGAAGAGAGACAGAAAGAATACCTGCAAAAAGATTACAGAGGAAAGAATAAGAAAATATTAATTATCTTTCAAAGCAAATCTAATGGTCACTTAAAGGTATTTTTTTCAACTATTGTTTATAATATTGCAATAACCGTTTTGAATTATTGATGAGTTATTGCAAACCCCGACTTATTCACATTTTCTTAAATCTGAGAGGTGGTCGTGGAATCCTATATGCTTCTGTCGTTGCGAGTTAAGCACAAAGCAATCACATATGCTTTGTGCAGATACAGGCGGATACGAGTGAGCTTGGAAGCTCCCTTCAGACGCTTGCGATGGCAATCATGGGGGTGTTTTTATATTTTAGTATGAATAACATCAGATCATACTAATAATTATTGAGGTAATAAAATGAAAAGAAAAATTACTTTAATTTTAGGTGACGGAGTTGGTCCTGAAGTTATAAATTCTGCAAAAGATGTAATTTCTGCTTTAACAGATGAAATAGAGTGGGAAATTTGGGATGCTGGTGAAAAAGCGTTTGGAAAATATGGAACATACATTCCAGAAGGATTAATAGAATCGATTAAAAGAAATAAAGTTGCCTTAAAAGGACCAATTACAACGCCAATTGGCAAAGGTTTCAGAAGTGTAAATGTCCAATTGAGGAAGGATTTGGATTTATTTTGTTGTTTAAGACCTTGCAAATTTTTGGCTGGTGTAAAAACAAGACTTACAAATCCCGAAAAGGTTGATTTAGTAATTATTAGAGAAAATCATGAAGACTTATATAGTGGAATTGAATTTAAAGCTTTAGAGGACAAAACAAGAATTTTGATAAAAACGATTAAAGATATTAATGGGCAGGAAATAAGAGAGGATTCAGGAATAAGTATAAAGGCAATTTCAAAAACTGCCTCAAGGAGAATAATAAAGTTTGCATTTGATTATGCCAAAAAGTACAAAAGAAAAAAAGTAACTCTTGTTCACAAAGCAAATATTATGAAATTTACGGATGGACTTTTTCTTGAAGAAGGACTTAACATTGCAAAAGAGCATTCTGAAATAGAGTTTGAAGATAAAGTTGTTGACAATATGTGTATGCAGTTGGTTCAAAAGCCAGAATTGTATGATGTGCTTGTTTTGCCCAATCTTTATGGAGATATAATTTCTGATTTAGCGGCTGGTTTAGTTGGGGGATTAGGAATTGCGCCTTCAGCAAATCTTGGAGAAGAAATTGCATTGTTTGAACCAATTCATGGGAGTGCTCCTAAATATGCAGGCAAGAATGTTGTTAATCCGACTGCCACAATATTATCTGCTTCAATGATGTTAAAGCATATTGGAGAGTTTGAAAAGGCTAATATTATTGAAAAAGCAGTTGAAAATGTTATAAGAGATGGTAAATTTGTAACATATGATTTAAAGTCTTCAAGTGAAACTCCTCCTGCAACAACCTCTCAAATGACCGACGCAATTATCAATGAAATAGAGAAGTTAAAATGGTGAAAGATGAGAAATTTAACCTTGAAAAAAAGAATAATTGTTTGTTTTGCAGTATTGATTTTGCTATTTTTAGCAATTAGTGTTTATTCCACGTATTTTATAAGAACAGACCAAGTTATAGATAGCATCAGTAAGGCAAAAATGTTAGCAAAAATGTTAACATATCCCTCCTGCGAATGGATATCGTTAGGAAGGTTTGATAGCCTACGAGCTAATATATCTTTATTGAAAGATTCGTTTTTTTCCAAGGAACTTTTATTGTTGAATATTTATAATGAGAATAAAAAACTTTTAACAAGTTTTACTGATGAAGGAATTAAAAGTGAGGATTTCAAAAGAATAATAAGCCAAAAGGGTAAGATAAAAATTTTGAATGGTAAGAATGCTATATATAACTTTCTCCCCATAGAGTTTAAAGGATATACTTGTGGTTTTATATTAGTTGCTTTTTCAAAAAGTAAGGTTGAGGAAGATATTAGAAAAATTAGTTTGTGGGCGTTTGGGGTGTTTCTATTTTTGCTGTTAATTTGCTTTGTTGTTTATTTTCAAATGACAAGGTTTTTATTTAATCCACTTAATGCTTTAAATGATGGAATTGATAAAATAAACAAGGGAAATTACAATGTTTCAATTCCAGTTGTTACTAATGATGAGGTAGGAAGAGTTGTTTCTGCCTTTAATGGTATGACAGAAGCAATAAAAGTGAAAATTGAAACGATAGAAAATATGAATTTAGAACTAAAAAAAATGTATGATAAAGCAATTCATGATGGTTTAACAGGGCTTTATAATCATAGTTTTTTCAATATAAAGTTGCAGGAATACATAGAAAATAAGAAGAGTTTTGGTATTGTCTTAATGGACATAGATTTTTTTAAAAAAGTAAATGATACTTATGGTCATTTAGTAGGAGATTTTGTTTTAAAGAAATTTGCAGAAGAGGTTTCTTTAGAATTATCAAATGATTTTTTTGCAAGATATGGGGGTGAAGAATTTGTTGTTATTTTAGAAAAGCAAAATTTAAAAGAAATTGCGGATAGAATTAGAAAGAAGATTGAAAATTTACCAATGAAATATAATGGAATTAATTTATCTGTTACAGTTAGTTGTGGATGTGCAGAATTTCCTGATGATGGTAAGACATCGAGTGAACTAATTGAAAGTGCTGATAAAGCTTTATATCATGCTAAAAGAAGTGGGAGGAATAGAGTGGTTTGTTTCAAAGAAACTGTCGAATATGGAAGTAATGGATAAAAAAAGAATTAGGAATTTTTCAATTATTGCCCATATTGACCATGGCAAGTCAACATTGGCAGATAGGATTCTTGAGTTAACAGGTGCAGTTGAGATGCGAGAGATGAAAGATCAATTTTTAGATAGATTAGATATAGAACGAGAAAGGGGCATTACGATTAAATCACAGGCAGTAAGATTAACATACAGAAGTAGAAATAAGGGAGAATTTTTTTTAAATTTAATTGATACACCTGGTCATGTAGATTTCAATTATGAAGTTTCGCGAAGTTTAGCTGCATGCGAAGGAGCAATCTTGCTAATTGATGCTACTCAAGGGATAGAAGCTCAAACAATTGCAAATTTTAATCTTGCAAAAGAAAATGAATTAGTAATCATTCCTGTAATTAATAAAATTGACCTACCTTTAGCAGACATTGATAAAGTAATGTTAGAAATTGAAGAAACTTTAAAACTTAAGGCAGAGGAGGTACTGTTAATAAGTGCGAAAGAGGGGATTGGGATAGATGAAGTGCTTGAGCAAGTAATAAAAAGGATTCCTCATCCTAATGGTGATGAAAATTCTCCCTTAAAAGCTTTAATTTTTGACTCGCATTATGATTCATATAGAGGCGTTATACCTTATGTGAGGGTATTTGATGGAGTTGTTCAAAGAGGCAGTGAGATATACATAATGACAAGTGAGCAACGATTTGAAGTAGAAGAAGTTGGGATATTTTTGCCTGAAATGAAGCCAAAACCATTTTTATTGCCTGGAGAAGTTGGTTATATTACAGCAAATATAAAGGATATAAGACATTGTCAAGTAGGTGGGACGATTACAAATTTTAAGAATAAAACGCAATTTCCTGTTCCTGGTTACAAGAAACCTGCAATAATGGTATATTGTAGTTTATTTCAGACTGATTCGAATAAGTTTGACGACTTCAAAAGAGCACTTGAAAGATATTCATTAAATGATGCTTCTTTGACTTACGAAGTTGAAAATTCACCTTCTTTAGGGCTTGGTTTTAGATGTGGTTTTTTAGGCTTGTTGCATATTGAGATTGTTCAGGAAAGGCTTGAAAGAGAGTTTGGGATTGAGCTTATTGCCACAGTTCCAAATGTTGCATATAAAGTGAAGAAAAAAAATGGAGAAGTAATTGATGTTGATAACCCCACGAAAATGCCTCATTATAGTGAAATTAAAGAGATTGAAGAACCTTTTGTTTGGGCAAAAATTGTTACCCCTTCAGAATATATAGGAGCTATAATGAAAATCTCAGAAGATAGGAGAGGAAATTTTAAAAATATGCATTATATAAGTGAAGATAAGGTGCTTATGAATTATGAATTTCCATTAGCAGAAATTATATTTGATTATTTTGATAAATTAAAATCTTGCACAAAAGGTTATGCCTCGTTAGATTATAATTTTCTTGAGTGGAGGGCGTCAGATTTAGTAAAAGTTGAAATAATAATTTCAGGAAAAGTTGTGGATGCTCTGTCAATTGTTACACACAGGAAGAAAGCAGTTTATGAAGGAAGAAAAATGGTTGAAAAATTAAGGGAAGTAATTCCGAGGCAACTTTTTGAAGTTGTAATTCAAGCATCTGTCGATGGTAGAATAATTGCAAGGGAGGAAAAAAAACCATTGAGAAAAGATGTAACTTCTAAATGTTATGGTGGCGATATTACAAGAAAGAGAAAATTGCTCGAAAAACAAAAAGAAGGCAAAAAAAGAATGAAAAAAATAGGAAATGTTGAAATTCCACAATCTGCCTTTCTTGTGGTAATGTCGGTAAGAGAATGAAATCTCATTTTTAAAGGCAAAATTTTATGGACGAAATATATAATCATCCACTTTATTACGACATTATATTTGATTGGGATATAGAAAAAGAAATTGATTTTATGGAAGATTGTTTCAAAAAATATGTTTCTGGTGGCGTGGAGAATGTTTTGGATATTCCTTGTGGGACAGGAAGACATTTATTTAAATTGGTTAAACGTGGATATAATGTTACAGGTATCGATTATAACGAGAATATGTTGAGATTTCTAATTGGTAAAGCCAGATTAGGAAACTATTCAAATTTTAATGTTGTTCTTGCAGATATGAGAAATTTTTCAATTGTCCCTTATTTTCAATCTGCGATTTGTATGTTGGATTCATTTAGATACCTCATAAAGGAAAGTGACATGTTAGATGCTTTAATGTGTATAGGAAAATCATTAGTTAAAGGTGGCATTTTTATTTTAGATGTTGGTTTAGTAAGAAATAGAAGTGAATTGTTTTCTGGTTGTGACCAATGGAGCATGGAAAGGGATGGTATAAAAATTGTTGCTTCTTATTCATTTTTACCATCAGATGAAAGAATTAGTAACATTGTAATTGAGGAGGTAAAGCTAGAAGTTTTTCATGGAAATTTTGTAGAGGAGGTTGTTCAGAGAACGCCAAAAAAACTTATTTCACTTGAGGAATTATTAATGATAGTTAGAAAAACTAAAATTTACAAAATTATCCATATTTATTCTGATTTTGATATTAGTAATAACATTGAATCAGAAACTTCAACTCGTCTTTTAGCTATTCTTCAAAAGGTGAATTAGATAGAATAAATGTTCTATAGGCGAGCGGTTATTCAACTTATGCAATAAATGGTTGTTTTGCTTTTTTATAGATTAATTTTTTAAATATTTTTGCGAGCCAAGAATACAGGCTACCTTTCAAAAAGTGAGTTATGGGGCAATCCCAGCTGTCTTTTTCTAAATGGGATTACCACGCCCAACTTGGCTTGGCTCTTAATGACAACCTGCCTTCTATTTTTATCTTTTGGTATAAATAAAATAGGACCTTCATTCCAATTTTTTTGCAAACATTGGCTACCCAACTTACTTTTTTCCTCATTAATATAATTTAATTTCAACATTACCTTTTGCTATTCCATTGGTTCCACTATAAGAAACATAAAGAATGATTTTTTGTTCAGCTTCTTTTACATCATTAAATAGTCTGATAATGTAATCTTTTGTTTTTCCATCAGTTGTTTGAGGGGTAGTTCCCAGAACAGTGGGTGTCATGCCGACCATTGTTGGAAGTTTACCTTCAATTGTTGGGGTTAGAGTAAAGACAACTTGACCTCCAGCTACTACGGGCTGACCATTTATGTCTTCTACAGTAACAGTTATATCTTTATATGTTCCAGAAGCGATACTTACGGTTGTAGTAGAAAACTTCAAGTCACTTACTGGGCCTGAAAATATCACATTTATACTTCCTGAAGCACTTCCCGAAGCTGCAGTAATTGTTGCAATCCCACCTGTTGGTTGAGGATATCCAGTGTATAAAGTTGTTGTAAATTGCCCATTTGCAGTAGTTGTGATAGGTGACAAAATCATTCCACCTGTAGTAGTAAATGAAACGATATTTCCGGCAGGAAGTGGGTTCATAAATTCATCAGAGATAAATCCCGTTATTTGAACTGATTGATTTACAGTATCCCAGCCTCTAATGTTAGTTGGGTTAGCAGATAATGAAATATATTTAGCTGGACCTGGTAGGAAGGAAATTGTAATTTCTTCACTAACCCCGCCGCAAGAATAAGCTTTTATTTTTGCGGGGTAAGCATAACTTGTTGGAGAGGTCAGGACAGCATTTGCTTCTCCGTTAGTTGTAAGAGCTGATTGTGTAATCATCCCACCACCTGTATTAGTAAATGTGACAAGTGTCTTATCTGGAACTGGGTTCCCATATGGATCAGTTACTCTTGCAGTGATAATGATTGTGCTTTTGCCATTTGCTGTAAGGGAGGCATTAGCAGGTGAAAGTGTAATAGTAGGAGAGTAGAAGAAAACTTCTGTTTCGATGGGAGTTATGTATCCTTCAGATATAGCTTTAATCTTTGCACTACCGCTTTGTAGTGGGGCAGTTAATTCGGCTGTAGCTATCCCATTTTTCGTCGTATGTGGAGAAGTTACTAAGCCCAGCCCTGCAGCAATAAAGAAATCAACCGATGTGCCATCTTTAACCGGGTTGCCATTAGAGTCTTTAACAAAAGCTTTTATTATTGATTTGCTTTTACCGTCTGCAATAATACTTGGGGGGTCTGAGGTTAAATCGATAGTAATTGTTCCTGATTCTGTAAAAGTTACGGCGATTTCCTTCATTGCATTCTGAGATTTTGCTTTCACAATAGCGATTCCTGAATTTGTTCCTGCTTTTAAAACTGCAAAAGCAATTCCATCACGAGTTAATGCTGAAGGGGTAATTTGCCCCGAAGTAGTAGTAAAATCTACTTTTGTTCCATCTTCGACATACTCA
>FWPV01005826.1_pt1 | contig 24250 bp, 18 predicted proteins | sample 2228371 | NCBI WGS metagenome assembly FWPV01 (sample SAMEA103939776, study PRJEB20133) | metagenome | reverse complement strand
TGGATCAATCGCTCGGCAAGGCCGTGTTCCATATGGTGGTTGCCCAGTCCCCAGTGACCGAAATTAATCACATAGAAGAAAATATAATTGATGGCGCAAAAGACCAGAACGCCAACGGTCCTGAACCAGAAGGCTCCCCAGGAATCGAGGTCGGACATGGGCGCCATGTCGTCAAAATAATGGTGCCAAATGAGGAAGGGAATAAGGGTGAAGCCGGCAATTTCCGCCGCATGATACCACAGGAACCGGGTAGCATCCCCCTTGTCGCCTGCAGGCAAATGGTGCAAGATTTGTTCCCAATTCATCCAGGCGGGGGCGATCTTCACACACAGCCAGGCGAGGATGTAGCCAAGGATCACATTGATGATAAAGGAGATCAGCCCCTTCCACGGCTGCGGTGCGGGGATCAAGGACCAGGGCTTCATGCGCCAGACGTTGGGAGTCATGAACAGTACGATGATCATCCATTCCCACCAGCCGAACACCCAGTGCACGTGACTGATGCCGGAAATTCCGTCCCACCAGGGAAAATTCAGACCGAACGAACTTCCCAGCAGCTTGCCGAAAACCAGGCCCCAGAAAGGCACGATTAAAACCGTATAGAAAAACAAAGTGAGCATGCTGCAGTAGCCGATCTCAGCGACGCCTGCCTGGGGTTGCTTCAGATCGCTGGGACGGATGGGCCATTTTCCAAACAGGATGGTGACGAAGGGATAGCTGAAAAAGCCGATCAAAACATAGGTGACCACGGCACTTTCGGCGAAGTGCTTCTCCTTCATGGCTTCCAGGGTGAGCGATTTGGCTTCCGGCAAAATGGCCTGCCCCGCCGCCAGCGAATCGTTGATGGCCTGCTGGATGGCCTCCGCCGAGATGGGCAGAATCGCCTTGCCGGCCGCAGCCAGTTCATTTAGATTGCTTTGGCTCAAGAAGTTGAAGCCGGCGCCCAAAACCCTGTAGAAGACCACATGGATAACAAACCAGACGACGATAAGATTGACAATAGTCTCAATAATGCCTCGCGCCGGTTGAGGCATATCCTGAAAAGGCCAGTCTCCCAGGAACATGTGCTGCCAGAGTCCCACCAGGATCATCATGGCAAGGTACATCACAAAAGGATAAGGAAACGAACCCACGGGTCCGCGGGGGTCGCTGAAAATATACCATGTAATCCATGCAATCACAAAAAATACGACAAAGGAAACGATACCTGTGACGGGTTGTCCCCATCGAGGTCGAAGTTGTCCTGCCATGCCCTACTCCTCTCTCTTTGTTGCGAGCTAGTGTTCTGTGTGAGCTACTCCGTCCATCTCTAATTCTCTTCAGCTTCCGCAATTTGCCTCTTCAACTGGGCAACTCTCCGAATACCAGAAACTTTCACCTCCTTTCAACAAGGGCTGCCGGAACTTGAAGCTCCGCTTCAATCATCACAGAGATGACCCATAAACCAACTCTACTGTTCGAAAATAAAACCATACACGGGCGGAGGGTTAACATGGAAGAGGGAACCATGGGCGGCAAAGATGCTAGCCATCCAGCGTGAAAATTGCCCCGCCGGGTTGGTAGTCCTGGCAAATGCGGCAACCAGCCCGATCCCCCTCCTGACTATAACGCATTCCATGGCATCGCGGGCCAAACAGCTAGCTCGAGAGCATCAAACTGATCAACGGGAGTTACAGGATATCGACTTTTCAGCATCAGTTGCAGGTCCACTGATAATAAGCCCGTCATGTACTACCGCATGTATCCTGGTTCGGTCAAGAAAAATTTGTTTGACAATAGACAACTCCGTGATTTAAGTGTGGTGCAATCGAAACAGGTGATATTTAGGTCGATTTTAGCGGACATTTCACCATATATTGAGGTAAAATAATCGCTCGCTCTTTGGAGTGTGGCTGCCTGCTCGATTCATGAGCGGCACACGCGAAGACAGGCGACGACAATTGATCATTGAAGATGAGTTCTGCTTGAATTCAAATTCACTCACGCGCTTGGCTGAAAGTTCAGGAGGTACCAAAGATGGGAAAAAGGCAGTTCTCTGAATCTGCACTGGAAAGAATGGAAAAGGAATATCAGGAGTGGCAGGCGGAATATCGCAAGGCCCTGCAGAAAGTTCCCGAACGGCTTGAAAGATTCTCCACGGTTTCGGATCTTGAAGTGAAACCGCTGTATACCCCTCTTGACATCAAGGACAAAAACTATTCGGAAGATATCGGTTTTCCCGGCATGTACCCATTTACCCGCGGCGTCCAGAGCACCATGTACCGAGCACGCCACTGGACCATGAGAATGTTTGCCGGGCTCGGCGGGGCGGAAGACACCAATGAGCGCTTTCACTATTTGATCAATCATGGCGAGACCGGGCTGAGCACCGCTTTTGATTTTCCAACCCTGATGGGCTACGATACGGAATCGCCCCTGGCCCGCGGGGAGTGCGGCAAGTGTGGAGTGGCTATTGACACGATTGACGATATGCAGCGCCTGTTTGCCAATATCAATCTGGAGGACGTAACAACCTCCATGACAATCAATCCGCCTGCTTCTGTGATCTGGGCAATGTACATCGCCAACGCCGAGAACGAGGGATATGACCGTAAAAAACTGGGCGGAACCATTCAGAACGACTGTCTGAAAGAATTCATTGCGCAGAAGACGCTCATGCTTCCGCCTGACCCAAGCCTTCGCCTTGTGACTGACACCGTCGAATTTGGAACGCGTGAAGTCCCACGCTGGAACACCATCAGCATCAGCGGCTATCACATTCGTGAAGCCGGCGCCACCGCGGTTCAGGAACTGGCCTTCACCGTCTACGACGGGATAACCTATGTTGAGGAATGCCTCAAACGCGGCCTCAATGTGGATGACTTTGCCGGCAGGTTGTCATATTTCTGGAATTCCCACATTGACTTCTTTGAGGAGATAGCCAAGATGAGGGCCGGGCGGAGAATGTGGGCGCGCATCATGAAAGAGCGTTTCAAGGCTAAGAATCCCCGCTCCATGTTGATGCGTTTCCACACACAAACGGCCGGCTGCTCACTCACTGCCCAGGAACCTTACAATAATGTTGTGCGAACTACCACGGAGTCCGATTTGGCCATCTTTGGAGGGACGCAATCCCTGCACACCAATTCGCTCGATGAAGTGTACATGATTCCAAGCGAACACGCCGTGTTGATCGCCCTGAGAACGCAACAGATTCTGGCCGAAGAGGTGGGAGTGACCAATGTGATCGACCCGCTGGCCGGGTCTTACTTTGTGGAGGCACTCACCGACAAGATGGAAGAAGAGGCCACCGCTTATATCCGGAAGCTGGATGAAATGGGCGGTATGGTAGCCGCCATCGAGAAGGACTACCCGCAGATGGAGATCGCGGATGCCGCGTATCACTTCCAGCAGCAGGTGGAAAAGGGTGAGAAAGTGATCATAGGGGTCAACAAATACACTTCAACCAGGCCTGAACTGGAGTTTATCCTGAGAATCGATCCCGAATTGGAGCGGCGGCAAGTCGAGCGCACCCAGCAGTTCAAGAAAAAGCGAGACCAAGTGAAGTTTCAACGGGCCATGGATGAACTGCGTAGACGCTGTGAGGGGCCCCCGTGCTGGGAAAACAATGTCATGCCCGCACTGATTGACGCGGTTCGAGCCGGCGCTACCGAACAAGAGTGCTGCGATCTTTATCGGGACGTATTTGGTGTGTATACCGATCCCGGAACCTTTTGATGGGGTGGGTGCACTAGAGGGATACATGACGGGCGGTTCGTGAGCCGCCCCCACGAGCGCTGTGCCGATGTTGCCGCCCTCTATGGCGCATGCCATCGGCCGGATAAAGTCTAACCAGGATATGAGGAGGTAAGTTTCCATGAACAAGAGCAGGAAACTGCGCATATTGATTGCCAAGCCCGGCCTCGACGGCCACGATCGCGGCGCGCGTGTGATTGCAAGGGCGTTTCGTGACGCCGGGTTCGAAGTTGTTTACACCGGTTGCCACCAGACTCCGGAGCAGATTGTGAGCACCGCCATCCAGGAGGATGTCGATCTGATTGGATTGAGCATCCTCTCCGGCGCGCATGCGTATTCCTTTCCGCGGGTCATTGAGCTTCTCAAGGAAAACAACGCGGAGGACATAACCGTTATAGGTGGGGGCATCTTTCCGCTGGAGGATATTCCAGTTCTGAAGGAAGCCGGAATAAAGGAGATTTTTGAACCCGGAACCAAACTTCACGAAATTTGCGCCTGGGTGGATCAAAACGTCAAACCGCGGCAAGCCATGGTGGCCTGAGAAATAAAGCCCGGTGCGGGGAACCGAGCCCTGCCCCCGCGGGATGCCGCGGGCGCACCAAGTGGAAGACAACACAGCTGACTCGTTCTCAGTGAAAAGGTTTAAGTTATGGGCATTGTGGATCAAATTCTTGCCGGCGATGTGAGAGCTACGGCTCGGGTTTTGCGCGATATCGACGATCAAGTCCCCACCATTCATCCAATCCTCAAACAACTTTACCCACATACGGGAAAAGCCTTCATCATTGGATTCACAGGATCACCCGGTGTGGGTAAGAGCACCCTGGTGGATCAATTGACCATCCACTATCGAAAGCAAGGACTAACCGTCGGCATACTGGCCGTAGATCCCACCAGTCCTTTTACCGGCGGCGCCATCCTTGGGGACCGCATCCGCATGCAGAGGCACTTTCTGGACGACGGCGTGTTTATCCGCAGCCTCGCCACCCGCGGACATTTTGGCGGGTTGACCAAATCCACCAACGACATGATCAATGTGCTGGATGCCATGGGCAAGGACATCATTCTGGTTGAGACCGTCGGGGTTGGCCAGGATGAAGTGGAAATTGCCAACAGCGCACATACAACGGTTCTCGTCACTATCCCCGGCATGGGGGACGAGGTCCAGGCCATCAAAGCCGGCATCATGGAAATTGGCAATATTTTTGTCGTCAACAAGGCCGACCGCGAAGGTTCTCGCAAAACCATCCGCGAACTGATGAACCTTATCGAACTGGGTCTTCGCCACCAGGGGCAGAATGGCTGGGAGCCGCCTATTATTCAAACCGAAGCCATCAAGTCGCGCGGCATTGAAGAGCTGGGCGAAGCCATCCAGAAACACCGTGATTTTCTTCTCGCCAATGACAAGTCCAATCTGCGCGATGTCCTGGTCAAGCGGGCCAGGACACAACTCCTCGAGGTCTTGAAAGAAGAGGCGCTGCGCACCCTTATGAAGCGCATCGAAACCCGCGGGATCGCTCTTGACGCGCTTGTCGATCAGATCGTCGAAAAATCCACAGATCCCTACTCTGTTGTGCAAGATCTGCTCAATAATGAATTGCCCTGAACCGGTCCCGTAAACGTCGGGTAATCTGCCCGCTCCCTCATTTCTTCGCCAGCAGACTTTCATAGGCCTGCGTCATGCGGATGAATTCATCGTGCTCTCCGCCGCCGTCCGGATGCATCCTTTTGGCCCGGCGGCGATAGCATCGGATTAGCTCTTCCCGATTCATCTTGCTAAATTCACTCGGGCAAATCCCAAGACATTTGCACGCTTCATCCGTTGCCATTCCGGGTGTCTTACCCCCGGCGGGTGGAAAATGGCGGCGCCGCTCGAATTCTCCGGCAAATTCCGCCCAAACGCTCGGCCTCTCAAATTCATGATCAAAATAGAGAATGGCGTACTTCATCAGGTAGGGACTGAGACCCACATCATTTCCCGGTTCCACGCCCTTAAAAAATTCTGCGTCACGGTTTAGGCGGCAAAGCTCGAACACGAAGGCTTCGTCGACCTTCTCAGCGTCCAAGGCGGCCGGGGTGTTCTTGGTGAATTGCCCGGCAAAATGCCTTTGCAGATGCAAAGCTGTGTAAACATATGACCGATACTCGTGCGGTCGAAGCTGCAACTCCATCGATTCCAGGGTGTGCTCAATTTCATCACGGCTCTTATGCAGCAGGACGTTCAAGAATTTCCATGGACGTCCATGTAATACGCCTATATCCACGCGCCCGCATCGTAAAAAATGCAGCCGCCGTTTATCAAAAGAATGCAATCCATTTTGCAGCTCCAACAGCTTTTCAGGTGGATAATCCCGCCACCGGCTACTCCGCCCCCGACGTCTGAAATTCTTCACCAGCCTGCGGGCTTCCGGTTTCAGGAAGGGGAAGAAAACATCCTCCAAATCATCGGGTGAATACTGCATGGCCTCCTTTTGCAGGGTCTCTTCCAGTTCAGGGCTGAAGTAAAAGCCACTGCCCCCGGGATAATGAACAAAACGACCAGGATCACTGCCCAGGTCCATCACATCATGATGCCTCCAACAGCCATCAGTCCACCTCGACTCCCGCAACACATAATGCAGCCCGTCTCCAGTTCTTATGCGTCTCAGATACAACCAGCACCTCCCCTGTATTCTGCGAACATCCGCCCGAACAGCCTCTCGAAAACAGCGACATCTTAAAGCATAACACTGGATCACCAAAAGCCAAGAACCTGAAAAGGTGGGGCCAAGCGGAATGACTCCATAAAAAAAGCCCGGATGAAAATCATCCGGGCTCGGAACTCGCTATTCCAGGCTAGCTTAGCGGCACTCCTGGATTTAGAAGGACCATTGCAGACGGGCACCCAGCTCCCAAGGATTGGGATCATCATCATAAATGGTGTATCCGTCGTTGGCAATCATGTATGCGCCGACCAGGCGAAGCATCAAACCGTCAACCACCTTCTGATCCAGGTAGAAGTCAAATTCGTGACCGATGCTGTTGGAGGTATCGGTGACGAGTTGACCATCTACAAAAAAGATATTGGAGGTAACCGACTTCTCGGTCCCGATATAGTAGTAGTTGAAGGTCAGCTTGGTGGTTTCAAGAGCCTGCCAGGCTGCGCCGGCAGTTACAGTCCACAGGTTGCTCGGACCGTCACCCGCCTGATAGGCACCCGTGTGCGCTCCGCTTACCCGGTCACCGGTTCCAGGAAAGCCGGTGCTGTTGTCCAGAGTACCCAGACCCATGATTTCAGACCAGTAATGGGATCTTCCCTGGGGATAAACAAAGCCCGAGTATTGGCCGTTGATTTTGGATTCTTCGTCATCGCCCGAAGCTACAAAACCGCCCAGGTTGAAGGTGAAGGGACCGTAGAAGAAGTTGGCGCCACCTTCAATCATGAAGCCGTTGTAGTCAATGTTTTCGCCGCTAACTACTGAATCGTAGCTTCCCAGGTTCTGTACATAATTCAAGAACAGGTTCATCCAATCCATCTTGTAGCCCAGGTTAACACCCAGATCGAACAGGTTGTCCGCGGTGCCAAGGGGCGCATCGGCAATTTCGGTGTAGCTCAGGCCCTGGTGGAAATCGCCTGCGTTATGACCATCCTGGTAGAAGCCCATAATGCCTGCCGTGAAAGGACCCTGGGCATACTGAACCGCCACATACCAGTCATCCACTCTCTGGCCCCACTCGGTTACCGGCACTCTGTCCTCAACACTGGAAGTCCGGATACCGTTCACTTCGGAGAGGTAACCAACGGTTACGGTAATCGGATCGAAACTCGCCGAGACATCTACACCGGTGAAATCTTCGTCCACGATCCAGCCCTGCATGAAAGCGATGGGCTGCAAACCGACTTTGGCGCGCACCGGTGTGCAGGGGATCATGAAATCGGCGTAGGCATGCTTCAATTCAGCGTTGATGGTATCCCGATGACCGTATCGAACCTTATCGCCCTGACCACCCCACAGAGTATCAAACTCCAGGCCGGTGACCACTTTCAGGTTCTCACTGGCGATGAATTGGAAGAAAATTCTTAAACGTTGATCGATGTAGTTTTGATTGTCATTGGCAGGGGTACCGGTGATGTTGTTGTTGCCTTGATAGCGAACCCGGAACAATCCGCCATATTTTACTTCGAATGCAGAAGCCGGCAGTGCAATTGCTAGGGCTGCCAGCACAACCACCATAGTCACGAGAACTTTTTTCATCTCTTTCCTCCTCAAAAGCTAACCAATTTGCTTAGCGTTGCCATATGTTTTAGCCCCAAACTACCTCACCCAATGAACGCTTCCCTCACCTCCTTTCGGCAAATATGATAACCAAAATGGACGTCTTGCCCCTGCATACATAGCTTACAGATTGCACATACAATAAGATGAAATAAAGTGTCAAGTCAAAACTCAATGATTGTTCATCTTTTTATCCGTCCGCAATAATCCGGCCTGGTTCTACGTGCAGTGGCGTGCCTCGATCACATTATTTTGCCATTTGCAAGCAACGGTAAATTTAGTATGCTTGATCAGCATAATGAAATTGATTTTTACATGCAACAAAAACCTCACGAGTCCGTGAGGATTGAGGGAGACAATCTCGATGAGGAAATTACCCTTTGTTAAAAAGTTTTTCATTTTGGCCCTGGTTGTGACGTTCTTCGGCGCATTTTCCCCTGTTCAGAGCAGCGCACAAACGCCGGTTAAAATCGCCATCCTTCCCTTCAGCATGCATGCCCCGGCCGACCTGAACTACCTGCAGGACGGTATCCGCGACATGCTCGCGTCCCGGCTGGCTCAGCAAGGCAAGGTCCAGATCATCGATAAGGCCGCCGCACAGCAGGCTCTCAAGGGAACTAAGGACGATCTGTCTTCCGCCGAAGCTGCAAGCATTGGCCGATCCCTGGGAGCCGATTACGTTCTGTTTGGAAGCTTGACGGCCATTGGTCAGAATGTCAGTATCGATGCCAAAATGACACCGCTCGCTGAAAAAACCGAGCCCATGACACTCGCTACTCAGACCAATCTCGATGGCGTTATCCCGCAGATCAACATGTTTGCCCAGCAAATCAACCAGAAGGTATTCGGGCGCTCGGGGGAATATGCTCAGGCCCCTGCCGCCGGTGAGGTTTCTCCGACCAGCAATCCGGAATTGCTGGTGCCCGACAGCATGATAAAGAACGACCGCATTTCCTATCTCAATCCCAACTTCATCGAGGTGACTCCTGAGGATTCCCTCCACAACAGCGGATTGTGGAGGAGTCAGACTTTTCGCGAGGGGATTGTCGGGATGGATGTCGGCGACCTGGATGGAGACGGTCATCAGGAAATCGTGACGGCCAGCTACAACCGCGTGACCGTGCACCGGCGAGAAGGGCAGGCCTTAAGAACCATTGCCTCCTTCAACGGAACCAACATGGATCAATTCATATGGGTGGCTTTGGCCGATACCAACAGAGACGGAATAGACGAGATTTATGTCACCAAACTGTTGCGGCGCAACGATCCCAAGGGGAACACCAGCAGCCGCGTATCCTACGGCCGAGATGTCGTTTGGATACCGGTCTCCCTGGGTCTGACAATGACCGGCGGCAAATTGCAGGTGCTTTTCAGCGACGAGCCTTATTTGTTGAATGCAGTGACCTTCCCTAAGCGAGGCAAAGTATTACTCGGCCAACGCATGGGTCACAACGTACCCAACGCCTTAACGGTCCAGACCTCCAAGACCCTCGATCCCGATGTCTATGAGATGCAGCTGAAAGGCGGAAAGCTGGCTACCGCAGGACGTGCTTCGATTCCCAGCCGCTGCAATGTCTTCAATTTTGCCGTGGCCGATATCAACAATGATAACTCCGTCGAATATATGGTCGTCGACCAGGATAACCGCTTCTATGTGTTAGACTCCGCCGGCAACCAAATGTGGAAGAGCAGGCAGCGATTCGCCGCCACCAGCAATGGCTTTTCGGGAAAAGTCACTGATATCAGCTTCAACCAGATAGACTATTTCTTCCTTCCATCTCCCATCGTGGTTATGGATCTCAACAGCGACAACATTCCAGAAATCGTTGTCAACCGCAGTCCCGATTACGGAAGATTCCTACCTTCCCAGTTGAAATTCTATGAGAGTGGAGAAATCGTCTCTTTTTCCTGGGATCAAATGGGCATGGTGGAAAACTGGAAAACGCGTGAGCTCGGCGGCATGGTGACCTCGATTCGGGAAGGCGATCTAAACGGCGACGGAACCCCTGAGCTGATCGCCTCATTGATCATGGCGAAGGACTTTCTGAAGCTCTGGGAATCCAAGAGCACCATTTTCAGTTATGACCTGAATGTTGCCAGACCAAAAACCGCCAAAGCGCAGTGATCAGCGCAGTGATCAGCGCAGTGGCATCCCGCAACAATTCCATTAACCCAGTCATAGAAACATTTTTAAAGCTCTGGGGAGGCCTGCCTCCCCATTTTTTTCACCGGGCGGCAAGGTGGGGCGGATCGTTGTGGTACAAGCTGGATGGCAGGCACCGCAGAGTGGCCGAATCCAACATACGCCTCGCTCTTGGACATGCATCGGAACAGGAGATCAGAGCACTCGCCAGAGCGAATTTTATCCACCTTGCCACAGTCTTTTTGGAAACTCTGTACGTCGGGCGACTCAATAACGAGAACGCCCATCGCTTTGTGTCGGTCAGCGGACTGGAATTGCTTGAGGAATCCCTCGGTAAAGGCAACGGCCTTTTTCTCCTCACCGGTCACCTTGGCAACTGGGAGTGGCTGGCCTATCTTACACCCTTCTACATCAGCAATCGACTCAACGTGATCGTGCGCCCGCTGAGCTCACCCTGGTTGAACAAGGTGCTGGTATACCTGCGGGAAAGATCCGGCAATCGAATCATCGACAAGAAAAGAGTCACCAAAACCGTTTTCAAGGCCCTGCAGAACAATGAAATGGTCGGCATTCTGCTTGACCAGGCGGCGAGTCGCGGCGAGGGCATCTACGCGCCTTTTTTCGGAGTCTATGTGCTGACCCACCGAGGCCTCGCGTCTCTGGCCGTCAAAACCGGTTCACCCGTTCACCCCGTGTTCATTCAGCGCCGCACCGATGGCAAATATGCGGTTGAAATCGGGCCGGCTATCGAAATTCCCACAAAAGGTCCTGTGAAAGATCGAGTTTATCAAGCCACTACCTTGTTCAACCGCTCCATTGAACAGCAAATACGCAGGGACCCTGCTCAATGGTACTGGATTCATCGGCGCTTCAAACGCCATGTACACCATTTCACAGAGGTCTGAGGGAATTTGGAGCTGAGGAGGGAGATAGGCTGGTCTGTCGGTGGGGCGGATGAGCTTGCACCCACACCACCGATTGTGATCGCGGCTGCTGCCTATAGCAAGAAACGATTAAAGCTCATAGTCACCGGTGATATCAAGAATGTATTCTCTGTCCTTCTCACCTGATTTCACCGTAAATTCGCCGCTTCCCGTGATGGAGCTCAATTTACCCATGCCTTTATAGACCTTCCAGGTGCCCTTGGTGAGCTTGGTTGCTCCGTCCCGATGACCTTCAAACTTGCTGCAAATCGCGCCATCCTGAAAGATGGTGGTGGCGTAGCCTTCCATCTTGCCGGAACCCTTGGTGCGATCATGATAGGTCACGCTGCGCCGGGCCACAAAATCACCGGCGACCCCAGCCTGATATTCAATGGGCTCTCCTTCCATTTCAACCAACATGAGAGAATGATCGAATTCATCGTGGACGTAGAGCATTTCCCGACGGGTAACCATCAAACGATAACTTGCTTTGCGCTTCATCATTGCCTCCTTTTGCTAGAATTGATTTCGACTCTGCTGGTGTTGTCATGGTATAGCACAGCCAGCCCACTGATCGCTACAAGATTATACGAAGCGCTGAAGTTTTGCAGCAAACGAATTTTCGCCTGATCAAAAAACAACCGTCAGCAATGGGGAGGCTGGATTTCCACGTCCTATTGGGAGGAGGGCATCATTCTAAAGAAAATACCAGTTCCCTGTGGCTCACTACCTTGAAAGCCTGCAAAATCCACTCGAATTCAGAGCGAAATTTCTCATAATCAGACGTGTGGACATAGCGGCTCGCTCCGCTGCTGCCCAAAGGAACGATATCCTGCCGCCACGCGTAGCCCCATGTACTGAAAATTTTCTTCAGGAGCAGGTTCAACCTGGCACTGGAATGCCGACTTCCGGAATTATTCAAAAACCATTGACGCGGCTTGAATTGTCGCCGATTGTTTAGTGTGAAGGCAATTGCATGCGGCAGATCCTCTTCCAGCACCGCCAATCCTGTATCCCCCTGGAACAGAGACAGATTCATTCCCCCCATGGAAGAGGGAATAACGCAAGGCAGACCAGAGCGAAAAAACTCATAGATACTGCGGCAGGCGTTTTCATACAGGGACAGATGGACGCCAATCCTGCAAAGAGCCAATTGTGCCGGGATTTCGGAGCGCATTAGATTGGCCTTGAGAGTCACTCGGGAAGCCAGCCCCAGCTCGGACACACTCCGGGCAAACTGCCTCACATGCATTTTTTCGCCTCTCCCAAGAAACAGCGCTCGAGTGTCTTGCAACAGCGGATGGCGCAGCAGCTCGAGCATCTTTTGATGACGCTTGCGCGGCATATCATCAAAGGTTGCATTGAAAACAACATCATACTCCTTCGGCACTCCGTCCAGTGGCCATTCCCGCCCATCCAAATCCTCCATGTAATCCCCGTGAGCCAGCGGTACAACCTCCACGCCCGCCTGCGTTCGACAAAACTTGCGGTCTTCGCGTGAACCGACTCCCAGGATGCAGGGATCTTCCAGATTAGAAAAATAGCGCCACCAGGCATGGCGGAAGACAACTCCCATGGGCGGCTCCACATACAACACGTACCTCCTGCTCAGCGTCTTCAGCAGCTGCATCTCAAAGACGAATAAATACGGCAGAGAAAATATCCTCAGCACTCCCTTTGCACCCGCTTCCGGCTTTTTTAATACCTGGCAGAAATGACGCAATTTGTAGGTTCGCTGAGGCTTCCCCGCTATTTTGCGCACCACTTGATGCCGTTCCTCGGCCAAGAATGCACTCATCTCGGGATCGTCACGAAGCAGCCGTTCGGCTTTCAGCAGCCACTTCCACTGTTGCGGAAAGGGAAGCAGCGCCAGGAACAACAGTGCCTGTTTTCCCCCGAAAGGGTCGGCCGATTGCACAGCCCGATCGCAGAATACACGATACCGCTCTGCGAACCCCTGATAAGGCCAGCTCAGGCCCCTGGATGCCTCCAGCCCCGGTCGCTCCCAAATCAGTAGCCTGACCAGTGCCGAACGCAGGTCGTGGCGAAGCTTGCGATGGAATTCCTCCTGCCTGCAGGCAAAAAGAGCCCCGCTATCAACGTGCTCAAAGAATTCCTCCAGGATGTTGATCGATCGATTGCAGGGAGTCACAAATCCTGCCAGGTCATGGTTGCCTGTCATCATGTATGACGCGTTTCCCCTCCGGCACCCATAGCATGCACCCGGCTTATGTGATCCAGTCCGGATACCCCCGATGAGCCGGCCTCAGATGTTTTTCAGCAGACTGTTCTCTGGAGATTTTTCGATCAGAGCAAAAAGATCCTGCATTTTTTCTGAAATTTTCTGTACCTGCTCTGAATTGCCGAATTCCACTTCGTGTCTGCCGTGTTCTTCCCACATACGCACAACCCGGCTTATAGTCATCTTGGCAATATCAAAGGCGGGCTGATAGCAGCCGGCCGAATCATTCCTGGATGATTGACCATTGCTGTGCATTGTGGTCTCGGAGACGACACCCGAATCGAGCAGTTCCTGCACCAACCGGTGTACCAGAATTATTGGAATATCCAGTTCCTCAGACATTTTCGCGGCCGAGCAACTGCTGCCTCCACAATCAAATCTTTTTGCTATGAGCGTCGCTAAGCTCAAAAGCATCAGCTTTCTCTGTGCATAGCTCAGGTTGGCACAATCCGGTTCGAACTCGTATGCTTCCACATTTTGATAGGCGTAGGAAACTTCCGCGCCATAGAGCAGAATGAGCCAGCTTGTCTGAAGCCAGACCAGGAATAACGGCAACGCCGCGAAGCTTCCATAAATGGCATTGTACTTGGAAACTCCAATCTGGAAATTAATATAGACGTACTGAAACGCCTGGTAGAAAGTGCCTGCGATGATTCCGGCCAGCATTCCTGCCGCAAGGCTCACCCTGGTATTGGGCATGACCATGTAGATAAAGCAAAACAGCAGCCAGGTCATGACATAGGGGAGCAGCCTGAGGCTGAATTGAATGACAAAGCCAAATTGACTCAGTATGGAAACCCTACCTATCACCGTGTTGACTTCCCTGGCAATAAAAACGGTCATGCTGCTGGCCACCACAAAAAGTATGGGTGCGATCAACATGATGGAGAGATAGTCGGTTATTTTTCTGATAATGCTCCTTTGGTTGTCGGTTTTCCATATGGCGTTGAAGGAGTTTTCTATGTTGTTCAATACCTTTATGACCGTCCAAAAGAGCACCACGACGCCGATCCCGGCTATGACCCCTCCCTGAGTATTTTCGAGAAAAGAATAGGCAAAGCTGATGATCCATTTGGCCACTTCTTCCTGGCCCTCGAGCTGGATCATGATCTGATGTTCAATGAGATTTTCCAGGCCGAAACCTTTGGCAATACCAAACGCCAGGGCAAAAAAAGGGATAATTGAAAGGAGGGTGTAGAAGGTCAGGGCAGAAGCTCTCAATGAAGCGATGTCATTGCTGAATTCACGAAAGGATAAGACCACTATCCGCGCTGCCTTGACGAAATAGAATTGTTTTCCTTTCAGCTCACCGAGGCGCATCCTCCAGACGTCCTGCTTGACGAACCGAAGTAATTTCGAAATCATTGCAGATACCTGATTGGATTATCGGAAGCTTCAGACACACTCTCGAAGCGGGCATTGACGACCGAAGACGCGCGCTCCTGGCTGACTGTCATGATGATCTCCTCACTCTTGTGGTCCAAGCATTTGACCGCAATTCGCCTATCTGCCCGCCAGTGAGCTCAGCAGAACAACGAGCAGCATGGTGACAGGGTAATAGCTGGATCGATTGAAAAGGGCTGAAGCAAGCAGTGATGTTCTCCCGGTATAGAGGCTGTAAGCCGGAATCAGCAGCAGTACCAGGCCTGCAAGCAGAGCCCCAAAGAGGTAAACGGGATGCAGTTGCGCCGGCGTCGCCCAATAGAGGGCCAGGCTCAGCACCACAGCAACGGTCAAACTGATCAGGATGATCTGCAACGATTTGTCGCTGCCGAAGCGCACAGGAATGGTTTTGGCCCGCAACTCCATATCTTCTTCCAGGTCGGTCCAATCGTTGGGTATGTTTTGCCCACCGATTTCCCAGGAGAACAGCCATAGAAACAGAAACAGCAAAAAAACCCAGGACGGATCGGGGTCCACAGCAAAGACAGCAGCCATGGCCCCTGAGGTTTTCACCGCGCCACTGACATAAGTGCGCAGGTGAGTGATCTTAAGCAGCAGGCAATAGATGATTTCCAATAAGGACCCCAGGACAAAGATGAGTGCGCATAGCGGATTGAGTGCATAAGCTCCCGCCAAGGCGATAAGCGCCCAACTCAGCGACCACGCAATGCCTTCCCTGTAACTGAGCAGTCCCTGCGCCATGGGATGGCGCACGTAGACTGCGTCCAGATCACCGGCGGCATGACGCAGTTTGCCCGACTTGATTTTTTCCTTGTCAACCCGGTAATCCACCACATCATTGAGTGCATAGACCGCAGTGTAGCCGGCGAAAGCCGTGACAAAACCCAGAAAAATCACCCGGGCAGAGGGTATGCCGCCCAGGCACAGCAATGCCGCCGCCGCCGGGGTCGCCATATCGAGAAAACCGTGAGTCATGCGGGAAAGAGCCCAGAAGAGCTTCAGCCTGGACAGGGTAGAGCGATTCAAAACCGATGAGGTGTTCAACAGTCTATTCCCTCCGAATTAAAGCTCCGGGAGTTTATCTGCAGATGTGGTCGTTACGTCCTTTCGGGGCGGTACCGCCCCGGCGCCGGGAATCCGGGAATGAGCCGGCTTAGCGGTTCCGACGTTGACCGGCATGACGTTGAGCAGACATGCTCGGGCCGCCTCCTGAGCAGCAACCTGGATCCAGGTTGCTGAAGCCGGCTCAGCGCCCGTGCGGAATGCACCAAGACTCAGCACCTGCTCAATCAGGAGGAATGAAGTTCGGTGATTAACTTATCAAATTCCTGTTCAGACATAAAGTGTTGTTCCAGGACAACCTGTCTGATCGTCTTATTTTTGGCGTGAGCTTCCTTGGCGACCTCGGCCGCCTTGTCGTATCCTATTATGGGCACAAGAAAAGTAGCCAGGGCCAAGCTCTGTTCCACATTGGCGGCACACTTCTCCCGGTTGGCGGTAATGCCCGTTATGCATTTTCCCGACAGGAGCGCGGCAGCCGAGGTCAGCAAACGGATGGATTGCAAGAGATTGTGAGCAATCACCGGGAGCATTAGATTCAGTTCGAAGTAACCCCCCTGCCCCGCCAGGGTAATGACCGCATCATTGCCGATGATCTGTGCAGCTACCTGCATGGCGGCCTCAGGGATCACGGGATTGACTTTGCCCGGCATGATGGAGGAACCGGGCTGCAGCGATGGCAGATTGATCTCACCAAGCCCGCATCGAGGACCCGATGCCAGCCAACGAATATCGTTGGCAATCTTGCTCAGGCTCACAGCGGCAGTTTTTAGGGCGCCACTGATTTCAACCGATGCGTCCTGGGCCGCCTGCGCTTCAAAGTGGTTTACCGCCTCACGAAAAGAACAGCGAGTTTCCGCATTGATGAGATCAATGGTCGTGGCGGCAAATTGCGGATGGGCATTCAGACCGGTGCCGACCGCGGTGCCGCCCAGAGCCAATTCGGCAAGCCTTTGTTTGGTTGACTGCAAGCGGTCCGTCGCCAAGGTCACCTGGCGGCAATAGCCGCTGAACTCCTGACCCAGGGTAATCGGTACGGCATCCTGCAGATGGGTTCTCCCGATTTTGATAATATCCGAGAATTCCAAGGATTTTTCATGTAGATCCTGTCTCAGCCTGTTCAGCGCCGGGATCAGCCGATCCTGCGTTTCCAACAGTGCAGCGATGTGAATGGCCGAGGGAATGACATCATTGCTCGACTGTCCCAGATTGACATGATCGTTGGGGTGAACCGGCGAGCGGCCGCCTCTCCTGCCCGTCACAATTTCATTGGCGCGGCCTGCAATGACTTCATTGGCATTCATGTTGGTGGAAGTGCCCGATCCGGTTTGGAAGACATCCACTATAAATTGATCGTCCAATTTCCCCTCCACAACCTCCTGAGCAGCCTGGCAGATGGCCTCAGCCCGCATGCGGTCAAGCAGCTCAAGCTGCAGGTTGGCCTTCGCCGCACACTTTTTGATCAGGCCCAGAGCCATGATAAAGGGAGAAGGAAACCGGAGTCCGCTGACCGGAAAATTTTCCGCCGCCCGCTGGGTCTGCGCCCCATAGTAGGCGCTTTCAGGCACCGACACGAGTCCAAAGGAATCCTGCTCCTGTCGCATTTTCATGGGTCGAAGCCTAGTCTTTGTGGAAGGTGTCCCGGATGAGCTTTTTCGTGAGGTTGATGGATTTGGTGACGGGAATCCCTTTTGGGCAGACCCGGGTGCACTCAAAATGATTGACACAGGCGTGCGCCCCGTTGGGGTCATCCACCTGCCGCAACCGTTCCGCAACGTGTTCGTCACGTGAATCGAAAATGTAGCGATATGCCCAAACCAGGGCGGCAGGTCCAATATATTTGTTGTTGTAGTGCATCACTGGACAGGAAGCGGTACAGCAGGCGCACATGATACACCGAATGACAGCATCGACCTTTTTCCTCTCTTCCACAGTCTGAGGAATCTCTTTATCCCCACGGTGTGAAGAGATCAAGTACGGCTTGACCGCATGGATACCTTCCAGAAAGGAATCCATATCCACAATCAAATCCTTGCGCACTTTGAATACCGGCAGGGGCTCCAACACGATCTCCGGGCATTGATAGTCCTGCACCAGTTTCTGGCAGGCCAGCCCGCAAGTTCCATTGATCCTCATGCCATCCGAACCACACACTCCGTGACCGCACGACAGCCTGTAAGCGAGAGTTCCGTCCTGTTCCCATTTGATCCGATTCAAGCAGTCCAGGATGCGCTCTTCCGGTTCCGCCGCCACTTTATAATGTTTCCAATACGGGCCCTTATCGACCTGTGGATCATATCGATAAATCTTAAAATGCAGCTCCATATCAATAAGTCCTCGGTTTAGGTTCGAATCGCGTGATGGTCACCGGTTTGTAGAACACGCGAGGTCCTTGTTGCGTCATCTGGACAAGCGTGTGCTGCAGGAAGTTGTCATCGTCACGGTCGGGAAAATCCTCCCGGTAATGCGCTCCGCGACTCTCCTCTCTGGCCTTCGCCGAAACCACGACGGCTTCGGACAAGCTCAACAGGCATTCCAGTTCGAGTGCCTCCAACAGATCCGAATTGAACCTGGGACTCTTGTTGTCGATGGTCACTTGCCGGTAGCGTTCCTGCAACGATTCAATGGTGCTCAGAGCCTGCGAAAGCTCCTCCGCATTCCGGAAGGAGGCACAGTGCCTCATCATGGTCGTCTGCAACTCCTGCCTGAGCTTTCCCGCTTTTTCACCCTTCCTCCTGTCTTTCAGCTCCTGAATCTTTGCTTCCATTGCCTTGCCCGGTCCGGCGCCGGGATCATTCCAGGGCAACTCTGCCATATCCCGCTTAATCTGCATTCCCGAACGACGCCCAAAAATGACCAGATCGAGCAGTGAATTGCACCCCAGCCGATTGGCCCCGTGCACCGACAAACAGGAACATTCGCCGGCGGCAAACAAGCCCGGGATCACTTGGTGGTTTTCATCCAGCACCTGACCATCGACATTGACCGGAATGCCTCCCATCATATAATGGCAGGTTGGGTGCACCGGGATGGGCTGCTTTGCCGCATCAACCCCCAGATAAATTTTGGCAAATGAGGTGATCTCATTGAGTTTATCCGCCAAGACGTCCGCCCCGAGATGGGTCAGGTCCAGATGCACATAATCTTTGCCGTTTATTCCACGACCCTGTTTGATTTCCTCGAGGATCGCCCGGGCGACCATATCTCTTGGGGCCAAATCCTTGATGGTGGGAGCGTACTTTGCCATGAACCGCTCCCCCGTGGAATTTTTTAGTATCCCTCCTTCTCCTCGAGCCGCTTCGCTGATCAGCACTCCCAAACCATAGATGCCGGTGGGATGAAACTGAACAAATTCCATGTCCTCGAGGGGCACTCCCCGACGGTACGCGAAATAAACCCCGTCGCCGGTATTGGCAAAACAGTTGGAGGTGGTCTTGAAGATTTTGCCAAATCCGCCGGTGGCCAGCAGCACCACCCGGCTTTGGAAAAAGTGGACCGCACCGGTTGCCAGTTCATAAGCGACGAGCCCTGCCAGTTTCTTGTTCTCGAGTACCAGGTCCAACATTTGAAACTCGGGGAAAACCTTCACCCCCTGCTGCACCGCCTGTGCATACAAAGTGTCGAGAATCACGCGGCCCGTATGGTCGGAAGCATAACAGGCCCGCTTGACCGAATGTTTTCCAAAGTGGCTGGTATGGCCGCCGAAGGCACGCTGAGCTATCTTGCCCCGGGCCGTTCGATTGAAAGGCACCCCCATGTGCTCCAATTCGTAAACGGCGCGTGGAGCATCCTGGGCAAGGATTTCTGCAACGTCTTGATCGGTCAGGTAGTCACCACCCTTAACGGTGTCGTACATATGCCATTCCCAGGAATCTTCCTCTTCATTTCCCAAGGCTGCAGCAACGCCCCCCTGAGCAGCGCCGGAATGCGACCTGGTCGGGTATACCTTGCTGATCAGGGCCACTTTCCCCTGGTCGGCCATTTCAATAGCCGCTCTCAGCCCGGCCAAACCGGACCCCACAATGACAACGTCAAATTTGAAAGCCATCGGCGCGTATCCTTCCGTCGTTATTTTCTGGCTTCCGGTGGTCGATACTCGCAGCCAACGGGACCGCAATAGTCGCCCACATACTCCGCCTTGGGGCGGTACAAGGCTGGCTTGCCCTGAGCTTCGGCGAATTTTTCTTCGATAATATGGGAGCACCAGCCGGTGATTCTCGCTATGGCAAACATGGGCGTCATCAAATCGTTGGGGATGTTCAGCATGTGATACACTGAACCGCTGTAGAAGTCCACGTTCGGCTTAATGGTGGGCTTGCCTCTGGCTTCGAACTCCTTTACGGCCAATGCCTCGATTTGGGTCAAAAGTTTGAACCAACTTTCGTTGCCGGCTTTCTTCCCAAGCTTCTCAGAGGTTTGCTTCAATATGACGGCTCTCGGATCAGTGGTCTTGTAAACAGCATGCCCCATACCCATGATTCGTTCACCCTGGTCGATACGATTCCTGATCCAGCCCGCCAAATCCCGCTCTCCGGCAATGTCCTGGATCATCTTCACCACTCGCGCATTGGCGCCGCCGTGCAAACTTCCCGACAGGGCACCCACGCCCGCAGCAACACCGGCATACATATGCGCCCTGGTGGAAACCACTTCACGACAGGCAAAGGTGGAAGCGTTGAAGGTATGGTCGGCATGCAGCAGCAGGCATATATCCAGCTCCCGAGCGAATTCCGGAGCGGGCTTGTGACCGAGCAACTGCCAGAGGAAATTTTCTGCATGCGAAAGTTTGTCATCGGGCGCCACAGGCTCCAGGCCGTTTCTGATACGGTGCCAGGCAGCCACCAGAGCGGGTATGCGCGCGATGAGGCGAATCGCTTTGCGAACGTTAGCCTCCCTGGATTCATCCTCGAGCTCTTCATCCGCCATAGCCAACAGGGGAACGGAAGCCTGCAGCACATCCATGGGATCCGCTTGCGCGGGCCAACGCTTGTAGCTCTCGTTAATAAAATCAGGCAACCGCCTCGCTTTCACGAGCTCTGCGCTGAAGTCCGCAAGCTGCTTCTCATCGGGCAGCGAACCATTGAGCAGCAAATACGCCGTTTCGACAAAAGATGACTTTTGAGCCAAATCCTCAATGCGAAATCCGCGGTATAATAGAATGCCCTTTTCACCGTCAATGAAGCTGATCTTGGTGTCCGCGACAGCCACTCCGCGCAGTCCGGTATTCTTAATGCGCACCTCTTCCGCCATTTTCCGTCCTCCAGTCTATTCTCGTGATATACCCTGAATTGTCACATAACCACGGCATCACGATCACCACCAAACAACAACAAGACAGCCGATACTCGAACAAACGGAGCGCTTTCTCGAACACCTTTGGGCAAGAGGTCCGGGGCCGTTCGGGTGAATCATCCCGCGCTTCTCTGGGAAATGCGGACCATTCGACACAAAGCCATCAACAGGTACGCCTCACAAAATTCAAGGCTCCGCCGGCCAGCAGGTGCTGGCGCTGGCGATCGGACACTTCCAGTCGTGTTGTGATTGCCCGTCCGTCCACTTCCACTGGAATTTCGACGGCACCCTCCGCGATGCGCTTCTTCACATCCCGCAGAACGAGCTTCGAGCCTTTCTGGATGGCGTCGTAGTCTCCCTGATTTTCAAAAACCAACGGAAGAATTCCGAAATTGCACAGGTTTGCCTTGTGTATCCGGGCAAAACTCTTAGCAATCTTGACCCTCACACCCAGGTACCGAGGAGCCAGGGAAGCATGTTCCCGACTCGATCCCTGGCCATAGTTTTCTCCCCCGATGACGGCAACCGTCCCCCTTTCCTTACATTCTCTGTGAAAATTGGGGTCGATAGGGGAGAAAACAAATTCACTGATGGCCTCTATATTGGAACGTAACGGAAGGATCTTGTTGCCCGCGGGCATGATCTCATCCGTTGAAATGTTGTCTTTGACCTTCAGAACCACCTCGGCTTCCAGAGTAGCGGGAAGTTCGTCCATATCCGGGAGAGGTTTTATATTGGGACCACGAATCACCTCGGTTGTCCGCGATTGCGGCGAGGGCGCAATGAAGGAACCCTCATCGATCAGGTATTGTTCCGGATCTTTGATGCGGGGGTAGGGCATTTCCTTGCCCAGATCCCGAGGATCCGTGATAACCCCTTTCAGAGCGGCCGCAGCTACGGTCTCGGGAGAACACAGATAGACCTGGTCGCCCTTGGTTCCCGAACGGCCGGGAAAATTACGCGGCATGGTGCGTAAGCTGACTTCACCCGTACCGGGGGCCTGCCCCATACCAATGCACCCCAGGCACCCCGGCTCGTGGATGCGCGCTCCGGCCATCAGCAGTGCCATAAGGCCTCCCTGCGCGGCAACGTTTTCCAGTACCTGGCGACTGCCGGGATTGACGTGCAGACTGGTTTCCGGATGACGGTGACGCCCTTCAACAATCTTGGCCACCACCATGAGATCTCGGAAAGAAGAATTCACACTGCTGCCGACGATCACCTGGTGCGCCTTAATGCCGGCAACTTCTCTCACCGGAACCACATTTCCCGGCGATGAAGGGCACGCAATGAGAGGCTCCAGGGTCGACAGGTCAATTTCAGTGTACTCGTCGTATTGCGCACCCTCGTCGGCCGCCAGAGGGATCCACGAAGCGGCGCGCCCTTGAGCTTTCAAGTAGGCCCTGGTGTTGTCGTCGGAAGGGAAAATAGAGCTGGTGGCCCCCAACTCGGTGCCCATATTGCCGATGGTCTCACGATCCGTAGCGGAGAGGCTCCTGACACCCGGCCCGTAATATTCCACCACTTTCCCAACGCATCCTTTGACATCGTAGCGACGCAGCATTTCCAGGATGACGTCCTTCGCGCTGACCCAGTCGGGAAGCTCGCCCGTGAGCCGAACACCCAGCACTTTGGGGCATGGCATGTAATAGGGATGCCCTGCCATGGCCATGGCAATATCGAGGCCTCCCGCCCCGATACCCAACATCGAAATACCTGCCGCACCCGGCGTGTGGCTGTCGGCGCCAAGAATGATTTTGCCGGGCACTCCGAAGCGCTCCATATGTACCTGGTGAGACACACCATTGCCTGCCGGGCTGAAATAAATGCCGTAACGCGCAGCCGCCGTTTGCAGGTACTTGTGATCATCCGCATTCTTGAAATCGGTCTGGAGGATATTGTGGTCAACATACTGTGCTGCAAGCTCAACCTTAACTGAATCCAGGCCAAGCGTTTCAAATTCGAGCATCGCCATGGTTCCCGTCGCATCCTGCAACAGTGTATGATCTATCTTTATACCGATCTCCTGACCAGCCACCAGTTCACCTTCCACCAAATGGGCTTGCAGGATCTTGCACGTGAGATTCTTAGCCAAATAAACCCCCTTCTCATCTGGTCCTTTGTCAAAGTCCTTCCGCGTCCTGCCGGCCATTGCCGGAATCCAAGCTTCTCGGGCCTTTCTGAACTCCTGCCGCCGTGGCCGGCTGCATTTCGACCGGGCAACCGATTGTTTGAGTTTTGCAGGACGCTCGCTTGTATGCAACCCTTAACGGCTATTTAATTTTGAGCTGGTTTGAACGTAAGATCTTTGCGGGAAACTGTCAATCAGGTTGTGGGCTTTTGGGCGGGTTTGGCGGTAACCTGAAGCACCCATTCGACCGGCACTGGCACTTGCCGTGGCGTGATTGAAATGCCGGGCGGTGCGCGTCGTACCACGCCGGCCCCTGGGTTCAGGGTATTTTCGTTGACGCAGAGCCAGCGGCGTGCTACATTTTTCTAAAATAACAGCACTTTCTGACATTTGACCCAGACAACAGACACGGAGGTGGATCATGGCTGTTCGCGTACTGATAGAAAGAGAGATTGAACCGGGTCATGAGTTGCAGCTCCATCAATTGCTTCTGCAATTGCGAGCCAAGGCAATGCAGGTGAAAGGCTACATATCGGGGGAGACCCTTCGGGCTCTGGAAGATCCCAACAAGTTCCTGGTCATCAGCACGTGGAGCAGTTTGGATGAATGGAAAAACTGGGAAAGCAATTCAGACCGAAAGCGCATTGAGGAGCAAATCAGCAGACTCTTGCGTGCCCCGGAGAAAACAGCCATCTACAGCTATATTTAACCTGACTATGGCGATTCTCATTGAAGGCCGCCCGTCGGCGCTGCGTCCCTCTGGAAGGTTGAGAGTGGGAGCCGTGCTCAATCGGCACCGCGCTGTACGGAATACACCCCTTTTTCCGCCCGCAGGGCTGACAGTACCCTGTGCAGGTGCCCGGTATCTCGCACTTCGATTTTCATGCGGCATACACTGGATCCGGCGCTCTCGGATTCCACATGGACATCCACAACACTGGCGTCAAGCTGCCCCAGGACTCCGCTCAAAGCCGCCAGCATGCCTTTATTATTTAAATATGCCACCTTGATATCCACCGGATACACATTGTCCTCCCCGGAATCCCACTGCACCTCTATTTTTCG